>Ga0334898_1000163_pt1 | contig 125669 bp, 109 predicted proteins | sample GraSluR3_MG_10_FD_207228 | JGI IMG/M metagenome (GOLD analysis project Ga0334898, IMG submission 207228) | Sludge microbial communities from methane-producing bioreactor in Wageningen University, Netherlands - Granular Sludge_3_08-R3 | ecosystem: Engineered > Bioreactor > Anaerobic >... | reverse complement strand
CTAAACTCCCGCATTCGGGACATCTTTTTTTTTCTTTTTGCTCATGACAATAGTATAAATCATTATAACTCTTTTCTCCACTTATCATTATGTGCCTCTTTAGACACAATTAAGTTTACACTGCCGAACTTTAAATAAAATGTGTCTGATTTACTTATATAGTGCTACCATTTAACAAAATTAGGAGGTTATATATGAAAGGTTTGTTTTGGGTGATTGTTTTGTGTTTTACAGGATTTGCGGGGACTATGTATTCAATGGAAATCTATCTGAAACCGGGCGCGGGATTTTATCAGGATGCCGCGGGGTTAAACGCGGGTGTCGGTATAAGGGGACCACTTGCCGGCATCATTCGCATGGAAAATCCGAACTTTTTTACGGGATTATCGTATGGATTGTCTTATGCCGGCGTTGAAGATGGAGCTATCTTAAACCATTCATTCAGCGTGGATTTCGGATATGATTTCATACTCCCCGCTCTTGATGAAAAACTTTCCATAGCCCCCGTTTTAAAAATCGGCGGAGCTTATGGAGATATTAAACGCGGAGAGGATGAGTATTTCGATAATTTCGGATTCGCATTTACCCCATTGTTAGAAGCAAAATTCGCTGTTACACAATCTATAAAATTGGGCTTGAGTTTCGGGTATCCTATGCTTTTTATCTACGAGGGTATGGTGAATTATATCGACCTTGGAGCATTTTTCTCCTATTCGTTTAAATAGAATTTTCGGAGGTAAAAACTATGAAGAAGAATTTATTAAGATTTTTATTAGGAGCTTTTATGGGTATGGGGCTTCTTTTTTCCTGCACATCTCTTAACGAGCTTTTGGATACACAATTCGGAGAAAAAGATACGGCAGTTCCGTTTGTTATGATTACTTCCCCGACAAACGGAGCAATTGTAAATACGGAAACCATTACTTTAAGCGGAACATCGGATATACAATCCCCGAATACCGTTTCAAAAGTAGAAGTTCAATTAAACGGCGGGGAATGGGCAAACGCAACAGGTACTGCGGAATGGTCTGTTGAAATTAGCCTAAACGAAGGAACTAACGTTATATTAGCAAGAGCTACGGCTGATAACGCGAAAACCGCAGTATCGGATGAATGGAATGTTATTTATGACCCAAGTATGCCTTCCATAACTATTGTATCTCATGAAAACGGGGATTTTGTAAATACCGTAAATATCAGTTTTAGCGGAACGGCATTTGTTCAATCTCCTCATTCCATTACGCTTGTTGAAGTTCAATTAAACGGCGGGGAATGGGCGGAGGCTACAGGCACGGATAACTGGTCTATTAATCTTAATCTTAACGAAGGCGCTAATACGGTATTAGCAAGGGTAGAAGCCGACAACGGAAAAACCTCATCTTCCGCATTAATAATCATAAATCTTGACACTATCGCGCCAATGATAACTATCAGCAGTCCGACAAACGGGCAGGAAGTCGGATCAAGTTACCAATTTATGGGAACCGTCTCCGACAATTTCGCCGGTGTTGACAAGGTTTTCTATAACACAGACGGCGGAGAATGGTTTGAAGCCGATATTGACGGAACTAACTGGAGTGTAATAATAAATGTTGATGATTACGGCCAACATACAAACCGTGCTTTTGCAATAGATATGGTCGGCAATTCATCATCCACAAACTTTGTATGGATTGAACGCACAAGCGTTCCTTCAATAAACATAACCTCTCATTTCAACGGCGAACCCGTCCTTGAAAGCGAAATAACTTTGGAAGGAACGGCAAGCGTAGATACCCCATATATTATTACCTCCGTTGAGGTGAAACTTAATGAGGAAGGCTGGGAAAGCGCTACAGGCACGGATAACTGGTCGGCTAACCTCAGTCTTAACGAGGGTAAAAATACAATAATAGCGCGCGCACATTCGGACAGCGGAAAAAGCGCATCGGTTGAATGGACTATATACTACGACCCCGCTATTTTTGTATGCACCACCGGAAATGACGAAAATTCAGGGACAAGACTCGCTCCCGTAAAGAGTATTCAAACCGCTCTATCAAAAGCGCAGACTTTGGGTTTAAACAATATATACGTTGCTTCAGGACGTTATATAAGAGGAACCGGGTTAAACGCCTCAAGTTTAATCCATAATTACAGCGGGGTACGTATAGGTATTTCGGATATTACACTGCTCGGCGGTTGGAACAGCAGTTTCAGCGAAAGAACGGGAAAAAGCGAATTAGACGCGGAATCGGGTTTATACCATGTAATTTGGATTGACAACGTTGACAACGTTACCATAGACGGGTTTATAATCCGCAACGGCAACGCAAACGATTCAACAACTGCACATCAACGCGGTGGCGGAATTTATATTGATCAGGGAAACGGGCATACAATACAAAATACTGAAATTTCAGAAAACCGTGCGCTTACTCTCGGCGGAGGAGTGTATATCAATCAGGGTGAAAACCATACTGTTGATACAACAATAAACCTCAACTTGGCAAACAATAATCACGGCGGAGGAATTTACTTACATCAAGGAACAAGCCACACTATTAAAGGCAATATTACCGATAACACCGCCAATCAATACGGCGGAGGAGTATATATAAGCGCGGGAACAAGTCATACCGTAGAAGCAGATATTTCCGGTAACACAGCTAATACATACGGCGGAGGAGTATATATAACGGGAGGTAACACTCACATTATTGATGCAAATATTTCCGGTAATACCGGAAATACACGCGGAGGCGGTGTATATATAAATCAAGGAACTTCCTTTACAATATCGGGAACTATTGCCGATAACGAATCTGCCTTAGGCGGAGGAGTATATATTTGGTATGGAACTACACATACTCTAAACGGTTCCATTATAGGAAATAATAGTACTACAGACGGAGGAGGTGTCTGTGTGTGGTATGGAACTACCCACACAATAAATGCCACTATCAAAGAAAATTCCGCTATCAGAAACGGCGGAGGGATTTACATGGAACGAAGTTCGGGACACTCCATAGGCGGAACTATTAGCGGTAATACGGCAAATACCAATGGTGGAGGAATTTACGTTAATATCGGGACAAGCTACACATTAAGCGGAACCATCAGCAGTAACTCTGCACGAAACGGTGGAGGAATGTTTGTAAATCAGGGAACAGGACATAATGTAACTGCAACTTTAAATGAAAACTCTTCTACTCAGTCGGGAGGAGGTGTTTACTTAAATAATAGCACAAATAACTCATTAGGTGGAAATATTAAGAAAAATACTGCAAATAACGGTGGTGGTGTTTATTTATCACGAGGAAGTTTGCATACTTTAAACGCAACAATTTCTGAAAATACTGCGCTAATTGGAGGAGGGGTATATATTGATATTGGCAAAGACCACACGATACGTGGCAATATAAGCGGTAACACAGCATCCAGCACCGGCGGAGGATTATATTTATTAGATATAAATCCCAATACTACGCTTATTTTCAATGCACCAACCATACAAGCCAATTCAAATTATGGAATTTCAAGATATGGAAGTACTTCTTTTCCTCAAGGGTTAGATACAATCAACTGGGGAACGGGGAATAGTCCTGCTAATAAGAACTGGTAACCGTAAAGAGAAAAGCGATTTTGATTATACAAACCAAAAGGGCTGTCTTGCGACAGCCCTTTTTTATTTTAATCGACTCTATAAAACAGGAATGCCTACGCTTTGATATTACAAACCACGTTGCGGAAACGTGCCGGCGCAACGCCGTGTGAGAGATGCATATCCTGGCCGGGTTCGCCCTTGCCGCAGTTAAAAGTCCCGGCATACCCCCACTCGCTTTCACCGCAGACCGCATCGCAAGCCCCCCAGAACTGCGGGGTGATACCGTAGTAGGTCGGCTCTTTGACAATCCCGCAAATCTCGCCGTCACGGATTTTCCATCCGATTTCCGTAGTGAACTGGAAATTATTGCGGTTATCGTCGATAGACCAGCTTTTTGTATGGTCGATAAAGTAACCGTTCGCGGTGGATTTGATAAGGTCGGCAAGGCTTCCCGCATCGCCGGGCAAAAGATTAAGGTTAGTCATCCGTATCAGAGGGAACTGCGAGCCTGTTGAGGCTTTCATATTGGAGGTAACGGGGAGATTTAAAAGCGGGGCGATTTCCCTGCTTGTCTGGAGACCGACCAAGATGCCGTTTTTGATAATATCGAAACGTCCGGCAGGCGCGCCCTCATCATCAACGGGAGAAAAACCGATACCGCGCATATCGCTGCTGTCCGATACGATATTGACCTTATCCGAGCCGTAACGGAATTTTCCGGGCATATCGGGTGTGATAAAGGTTTTTCCCGCGTAGGAAATTTCCATCCCGAAAATCCTGTCCGCCTCGGTTGCATGCCCGATAGATTCGTGGATTTGCAATGCGAGTTGTCCTCTGCCGAGAATCAGGTCGGCGCGCTCCTCTTCGATAACGGGCGCATTGAGTAAATCCACCGCCTCTTTTATAATCCTATCGGCGTTACCCTCCATATCGAGGTTTTTAACTATCTCAAACCCGCCTACCCTCGCGGACATATCCCCGGGGTAAGTCCGTCTCTGCACGCCGTTGCCGTCGGAGGTAATCACCTGAAAAAACGGGCTTACCTGATACGAAAGGCTGTCAACAAAAGCCCCCTCGGTGTTGGCATAGACTTTATACTGCCTGTAAAAGCGGACATATAAATAGTTAAAGACAACCGATTTATGTTTATCATTGATGGATTTTGCGATATTAAGAAGATACTGCGTTTTTTCCTCTCTCGGCAGGATAAACGGGTCAATCTCAGGGCGATGGATATAAGAGGTTATAACGGGGGTAAGTTTCGGGAATTTGACCTTGTTTCGCTTAAACTTGGCTGAGTGTCTTGCGTTTGATATAGCCCTGTCGATAGCATTGTCGATAGCCGAAATACCGAACTCATTAATCCCGCAAAACCCCCACGCCCCGTCAACAAGCACCCTTACGCCGAGAGCGTTATTATTAAGGTCGGCGGAGAATGATTTAAGCTCGCCTTTCTCGAAATAGAAAACCTCGCTGTCGGTAGATGTAAACCGGACGTCTCCGAATTCAATATTACGGACGGATAATCTATTAACAATATCGTTTACCAACTTCTTCATTTTTTCCTCCTTTGCTAAATAGTGTGAGTAGAAGAACTTATATTAAAGTTCCCGGCTTTTATATGCGGAACAAGACGGCTTGAAAACTTGAAATCGAAATAGTTGGATGATACCGTAACGGGATAAAGTTTGTTTTCGATATCGACTGTGTTTGCAAAAATCGAGGAGAGCCGCTCGGTAAAGCGAAGGTTATTAACCATCGACACAATCCTGCCGTTACGAATAAGAAAAGTCCCGTCTCGTGTGAGTCCCGTAACGGATGTGTCTTTCATATTGATAAAATTCATATAGTGAATATTCGATATAAAAAGCCCGTTCTCGATACCGCTTATCATATCATCTAATGAACAGCTTCCTTTTTCGATAGCGATTGCATCAACGCCGACAGCGCCGTTCTTTTCCAAGCCGAGCTTATGCCCGTAGTAATGGTCAACCACAAAGTTTTTAAACACTCCGTCTTTGATAATATCTACTTTTCCCGCAATATGCCCGTCTTCGTTATACGGGAAAGTTATCACGCGGGGATTTACCGGGTCGGATGATAAAGTAAAGCCCGATGGGAAAATCTTTTGTCCGGTTTTTCCCTCAAAGAACGAAGTTCCTTCATCAAGAGTTTGGGCATAGGCGCAATACATCAAAAATGAGGCAAACTCTCCAACGGAATGAGGCGACAAAATAACCTCATATTCGCCCTGAGGCATATCAATAATATCAAGCCCGGCAAACCCGATTTTCTTTTCAAGATTTGATATAAACAGATTCAAGTCGAAAGTATCCAATGAGTTTCCGCCGAAATTTTCTATAACCGTAGCCATATTCTTATTTGATACGGCTTTAACGTCAAGCATAACCGGGGATTGATAAAAATGCTTATCTATACCGGCGGAATTGATTATACGACAATCCCGTTTTATTGCGGCAAAAGTGCCGTATATATCAAAATTACGTGATTTTACCTTTTCGGCAATTTTTGTAAGAATTTCGATTTTTTTCTCAAGCAATATTTCCGAAGTGGAGTCGTGTAAGGCATCGTATTGAAATATATCGGGGTTATTCTCAAAGCTGTGAAAATCGGGGTCGGGCGGAAGTTTATCTAATATGGATTTTGCGCTTTCAATACAATCCTCTATATCGGAGCCGGATGGATTGGAAAGTTTGAAATCGTATTTACGCTTGTCTTTCTCGATAGTTCCGCTAACGGTAAAACTTGAACGGGAAATATTATAATTGGATTCGCTGTTAAAAAACCTGAAAAATTCGGTTTTCCAGTCGGAAATAATAAATTCAAAACCGTAACCCCTATTTTCGGATATAATCCTGTGAATATCTTCAGCAATTCTTTCCACTTGAAGTCTCCTTAGAAAAAATTATAAACTCTGCTTGCGGTTATGTTTCATCAGATACATACGTTCATCCGCAATTTTAATCATCTTTTCTATACCCATATTTTCAGCCTCATCACTTGAAACAAAGCCCATACTAACCGACAAGTCATATTTTCGCCCGTGATTATTATTAAGCCTCAAAAGGTTTTTATCGAAACGCTCTTTAAGCATATCAACACTGTCGCGGGAAAATCCAACGGCAACAACCGCAAACTCATCACCGCCGAGACGCGCAATAATATCGGCCTCCCTGAATGTATCGCGAAGTATATTTGCGGTATCAATCAGAGCGCGGTCTCCCTCGTTATGCCCCAGATTATCGTTTATCCATTTCATATTATCCAAATCGGCAAAAAATAAAAGCAAGTCGTCACCTTTTCGGGAACATAGCTTCAACTGCTGGTCTGCGAGCAAAATAAATCCGCGCCTGTTATAAAGCCCCGTGAGTTCATCAAAAAGCGCAATTTGACGAAGCGCGTTCTCGATTTTACCCAATTCGGATATATCACGGGTAACGCTTCCCATCATAAAGCCCTTTCCGGTAAGCACGGGAAACACAAGCTCCTGCACAAACCTCTTTTTCCCGTCGGGCGTTGTAATCTCATATTCAAGAGGCTGATTTTCGGAGGTGAGTTGCCCTGCGCGAAGAAACTCAAGCACAGTTTGCCTGAGTTGTAAGGATATATCGGTATCGTTATCGGGTTTGGAAATAATTTCACTTTGCACGCTCCAAAACTCCCTGCCGATAACCCCCTCTCTTTTCAATCCCGTGATTCTCTCCGCGCCCCTGTTCCATTCTATAATCCTGCCGCTTTCATCGGCAAGCACAAACCCGTCTATAGAGTTTTCTATCATAAGACGGAAATTATTCTCATCATTATAAATTCTCTTTAAACGTTTTAACCTGAAAACAAGAACGATAAGAAAGAAAACCGATAAAGCGGATGTAGCGGAAAGTATCAAGACAATCATTAACATAGAATATCTCTATTTATAGTTGACTTTGTAATTACCTGAGCCGGAATTAATGTCGGTGGATTCGAGAAAAACGTTAAAATACTTGACTTTAGTAAGCCCGAAATTAAATTCAAGGTCTTGTAGAACGCGCTGCTGGATACGCTCGGAGAATCTGATAAAATCGTTTTTCTCGTCAATATCAAGCCAAATACTAATACCGATACTTTTTTCCTTTAAGAGATTTACCCTGACCTCAACGGAATCCACTCCGCTAATTTGCGAAACGGTATCGTGAATAAAAGAGGCGATAGCGGTATCGCTTAATAAAACCGTGCCTTTCTCGCAAGTAACCCTGATATAAGAAGTGGCAATCGCTTCATAGACCGAAAATGCAACAACGAGAAGCGGAAGTGAAATCAAAACCCCGGCGGAAATTCCGATAAACCTGAAAGCCGGCATCCCGGTTCGATTAAGAAAAATATAATCCAAGTCGGCGCCGGGAACGTAGGTAAGAAACACGCGATAAAGCAAGAAACCCGCTATAATAGAAATTGCACAAAATGAATATAGTAAAACCTTTCTTGTAGTGCTAATCCACTTCTTTTTCATCAAATATATCCTTAACGTTTAATTCAAGCGACTTGATTTGAACACCCGCGAGATTTAACAAATTTTCGCTTAAGGACTTTGAAAGCCTGTCGAGAGTTTTGCCTATCTCCCTTCCGAATTTCACTGTTACATCAATACTTATAAAAAGCGAAGAGTTCCCCGAATACTTAATCCGTAGCGGAGTATTGGAAAACTTGCGCAAAAACTTCCGCGAATAAAGACAAATGTCCTCATCTTTATCCACGGTAAGCCGTATCAGGGTTTCAAGACTCGATTTATCCACGATAAAACGCTTCATTAAACACTAATCCTTATTGAATTTAAAATCTTCAAGAAATTTGGTAGTATAATTCCCATTCCTGAAAATACGGTTTTCCATAACCTTTTGATGGAAAGGAATCGTGGTTTTAATACCCTCAACATGAAACTCGGCAAGAGCGCGTTTCATTCTGGCAATAGCCTCTTTACGGTCGCGTCCCCAAGTAAGCAACTTTGCTATCAGAGAGTCGTAATACTTGGGAATTTCATATCCCGCATAAGTGTGGGAATCCACGCGAACACCGGGACCACCGGGAAAATGGAGATGTTCAAGCACGCCGGGTGTCGGCATAAAGTTCATATATGGGTCTTCGGCATTAATCCTGCACTCTATCGCATGCCCTTTCATACTAATATCTTCCTGTTTTATAGAAAGTTTTTCTCCCATAGCGATAAGAATCTGCTCTTTAACAATATCGGTATTGGTAACCAATTCGGTAACGCAATGCTCAACCTGAACGCGGGTATTAACCTCCATAAAATAAAAATTTCCGTCCCCGTCATAAAGGAACTCAACCGTTCCGGCGCCCGAGTAACCTACGTGACGGATACCTTTTTTAGCCGCCTCACCCATAGCCTCACGGGTTTCCTCACTTAAAGCGGGACTGGGGGCTTCTTCTATTAGCTTCTGGTGACGTCTCTGAACGGAACAGTCCCTCTCGCCGAGATAAACAACATTTCCGTAGTCATCCGCAAGAATCTGAATTTCTATATGACGCGGGTTTTCAAGATATTTTTCGAGATAAACATCGGGGTTTGCAAAATTGGCTTTTGCCTCACCCTGAGCAATAGGGATAATATTACGAAGTTCATGCTCGTCCCATGCAATTCTCATACCCTTACCTCCGCCTCCTGCGGTGGCTTTCACGATAACCGGAAATTTCACCTCTTTAGCAAAACCTATGGCTTTTTCAATATCGGTGATAATATCGGTGCCGGGAGTAACGGGAACGCCAACCTCCGCCATAGTTTTACGCGCGGTTGCTTTATCACCGAGCATATTGATGGTTTCCGCGGTAGGACCGATAAACTTGATATTATGCTCTTCGCAAATTTTGGAAAATTTAGCATTTTCGGATAAGAAACCGTAGCCGGGATGGATAGCATCGGCTCCGCTGATTTCCGCCGCGCTTATTATAGCCGGGATTTTGAGATAAGACTCGCTTGAAGGAGCAGGTCCTATGCAAATATCCTGATCGGCGAGACGCGCGTGAAGGCTTGTCTCGTCCGCCTCGGAATGGATTGCAACAGTCGGTATATCCAATTCCTGCGCCGCCCTGATAACTCTAACTGCAATCTCTCCTCTATTGGCAATAAGAATTTTTCTAAACATATCTCACCTCTTTTAAGATTTTTCTATTCGCATAATGGGTTGACCGTATTCAATAGGCTGCCCCTCTTCGACAAGAATCTCCTTGAGTTTCCCGTCAACCTCTGCCTTGACCTCCTGAAGCACGCCGAGAACCCTGACAAGCGCAATAATATCGCCCTTTTTAACCTCATCGCGAAGTTTTAAAAAATAGTCGCCTGTTTTGGGATTAAGACGGGTAAAAAAGCCCACCCACTTGGAAACAACATCAATAACTTTATTATCCTGAACTTTGGGTTTATCATCCTGAGACACGGGAGCAGACAAAGGCGCTGTCTGTGAAACCGCCGGCGCGGCAGACTGTTTCCCGCCGATACAAAACCTCAATTTCTGGTCTCCGTTATGTATCTCAACCTCACCTATATCGGTGTCCTCAAAAATCTTATAAATTTCCTTGATGTCTTTAATGCTCATTGTAGCCACCTCCAAACGGAATTATTTAACTCTTTCAATATACCTGTCATCACGGGTATCAACTTTAATTTTTTCACCCTGACTTATAAAAAGCGGAATCTGAACAACCGCGCCGCCCTCAAGCTTTGCAGGCTTGCTCCCCCCGCTAACCGTATTGCCTCTTTCGCCGGGGTCGGTTTCGACTATTTCCAACTCTACAAACATAGGCGGTTCGACTAAAATCACTTCACCCGAATATATATGCAAAATACAAACCATCTCGTTTTTAAGATATTTTGCGGCATCCTCTACCTTATCGTAGGGGATATGGTATTGCTCGAAATTTTCGTTATCCATAAATACATAAGTGTCGCCCTCCTTATAAAGAAGCTGTGCCTCGCGCTTTTCAACATACGCCTCTTCAAACGTATCTCCTCCGCGAAAAGTCTGCTCCTTTACCACTCCTTTCGTAAGATGCTTGAGCTTGGTTCTCATAATAGCTCCGCCCTTACCCGGCTTATGATGCTGGCACCAGGTAACAAGCCATAATTCACCGGCGATATTAATTACCATTCCTTTCTTAATCTGGGTATAATCCATATATTTTTCTCCCTGAGTGAAGCATTTAATTTAAAATTACCGAGTGAAATTATATCAGAATTTTCATAATATTTCAAATACTTGAGGCGTGAAACTTAAACTTACCAATCAGGATTCGCTTCTAATGCCTGATTACACGGTCAAACGGGTAAATCTCCTCAATCGTGATTTTCCCGTCCTTAACTCCGCCCTTTACAAGATAAACGGAATTTTTTTTAATCACCCCTGAGTAATGAGAAAACGTTTTCGGGAATATTACCGCCTCCGCAATACCGGTATTATCCGATAAAAGACAAAACGCCATACTCGCTTTGGATTTGGTCTTGGTTATCCTCAGCTTATACAGATAAGCCACCGCGACTATATATTCAAGTTTTTCAATATCCGCGATACAGTCAACCTCAAGACGTTCAATCTCCTCACGGTATATGTCGATAGGATGGAAAGTCAAAAACAAGTCCGTCGCCGAATTTTCCATCTCGAAATATTCGATTTTCCTTTCTTCATCTGAAACCGAATCATCTCTCAACTCTTTAGGAATAAGCGCATCAAGAGAAACCCCGTTATTAACTGTTTCTTTTTCATATTTATCAAAAAGCGTCCCTTCATAATGTGCATCGGTTTTATCCTCACCCGGCAATTTAATTTTAACAATATCGTTTAGCGATGCAATAAGGGCGTTTCTTGAAAACCCCTGATTATCGAAAGCCCCGACCCGTATAAGATACTCGGCAGCCTTGATATTCAACCCCTTGTCCTTCATCCTGATATAAAAATCCAGCAAATCGCGAAAATCGCCGTTATTATTCCGTTCTTTAACTATTGCACGTGCCAGCCGTCGCCCGACATATTTAACTATAATGAACCCCACCCTGATTCCCCGCATCTCTATCCTGAATAAAACCCCGCTCTTATTTATATCCACCCCGAAAACCGTATAGTTATGGAGTTTCATATCGGAGATATAACGGTTAAGTCTTGATACAAAACCGATATTATTATTTAGCGAAGATAAATAAAACTCAAGCGGATAGTTCGCCTTGAGATAAGCCCCCGCAAACGCGTTATATGCATAGGCAAGCGAATGGGACCGGTTGAACCCGTAACTTCCGAAATCAACCAAAATCCCGAATATACGGTTAGCATATTCCTCTTCAAGCCCCTTTTTGAGACACCCGCGTATAAACTCATCTTTAAGCCCGATAATCGTAGCCTCATCCTTATTGGAAAGAGCCTTGCGTAGAATATCCGCCCTGTCCCATCCCATTCCGCCGAAATTATGCGCAATCTGTAAAATCTGTTCCTGATAGACAATAAGCCCGTAGGTTTCGCTTGTGATAACGCCGAGATATTTGTCGGACACGGCGGGGGTAATCCCGTTATGACGTTTCACGTATTCATCCAGCATACCGGACTTTATAGGACCGGGACGGTAAAGAGCAATCACATCGCTAAGCCTCGATATATTTTCGGGACGGATTTTCTTAAGCAAATCCCGCATCCCGCCGCTTTCAAGCTGAAATACCGCAGTAGTATCCCCTTCGCTTAAAATCCTTTTTGCATCGTGGTCTTCAAAATTAATAGTATCTATTCCGCAATGACGCATCGTCTCATCAATGATTGTAACAAATCGCAAACCGAGCAAATCGATTTTAATAAAGCCCGTGCCGTCAAGGTCGTCTTTGGTAATCTGCACGACAAGTTCGCCGCTCCTTGAATATTCGGAGGATGCATATTTATCAATCCCCATCGGCAAGACAACAAATCCCCCCGCGTGAACCGAACTATGCGATACTATACCCTCAATCCGTGAAACAATATCAAGAAAGCTCCTGACTTCCGGGTCGTTATGAATCATATCGCGAAGAACCCTGTTGGTCTTAATCAAGTTTTTTATTCTCGTATAGGAATACATAGTAAAAGGAATTTGCTTCAGGATAGCATCAAGTTTAATCTTGGACAGCTTGAAAGCCTTTGCAATCTCGCGAAGAGCCGAACGCGCCATAAGTCTGCCGAGCGTCGAAATATGAGCAACGTTCTTTTGACCGAATTTTGTCGCCACATATTCAAACACTTCCTTGCGACGTTTCCAGCACACGTCAATATCTATATCGGGTAATTCTTTTCTCGCGGGATTTAAAAAGCGTTCAAACATCAGATTGTTCAAAACCGGGTCAACTTTAGTAATTCCCAGAAGGTATAAGGTAAGCGAAGATACCGATGAGCCTCTTCCCCACCCGAAAGGAATCCTGCGATTTTGCATAAATCGCGCTATATCGCCCACTATCAGGAAAAAATGGTTTAACTCAAGCTCCTCAATAACGGAAAGCTCATAATCGAGACGGGTTAAATATTCCTTGTTGTCGGAAAGTTTAAGTTTTTCAAGACGTTTCATACACAGGTCGCGTAATTTTTCGGGATACTTATATACCTGCGGTATCTTAAACGACTTTATGTCCAAATTAACGTCAATACTTTCAAAAAGGTTTTGGGCGTTTTCGATATAGTCGGGATGGTTCTTAAAGATATTTTCCATATCTTCGGGTTTTCTAACGGAATAATCCATATCAATATCCAACGGGAGACCTCTCTCGTTTTTGGAATGGCTTTTCATCCTGTATGAGTTCAAAAATTCAAAAGCCTCCCTGTCGGTATGAAAATATCGCGCCTCACAACATCCTATCGCGGGTATGGCAATACTTTCCGCACGGGATATTAATTCCTTTAAAACCTCGACTTTTTTATGCCCGGTATAATTAACCTCAAGGAAAAAATTTTTACCGAAAGTATCCATATACCTTTCGCCAATCCGTTGCATAGTAACGTAATTATCCAGATGGAAAACAAACTCCGCCTCGACTATGGCACAAAGTCCCTCACTATGGCTCTGCACCGTATTAAACGGAAGCGTATAACTCCCGTCTTTTTGGAAAAGTTCCTGCGCATAGGAATTGAGTTTAAAAATATTCGATAACCCCTGATTATTAAGAGCAATTAAAATAAAGGGGTAATGGCCTCTGCCGCTTACCCCTTTAGTAAATATCTCTAATCCGTAAACAGGTTTAATATTACGTGAATTGCATAGTTTTGTAAGTTTAAAAAAACCGTAAGTTGAAAGAGTGTCGACAACCGCGACACCCTTAAAATTATGAAAAACGCTAAATTCCACAAGCTCTTCAAGACGAATAAGCGAACTTAGAAACGAGTATTCCGTATGGTTGTGGAAATTTATAAACGCCATAAACTTACATCATTGCATCAAGAGTTCGCTGGAGTTGCCGTGCCGCTCCGCTGATAAAGGAGCTGAACACTCCGCCCTCACTTTCCGATGTTCCGCTTAAACGAACCGACCGTGAGGATATTAACTCGCCGGTTTCGGTATCCACAAGCTGTGCCGCAACGCTATACATCGCGCGATACCTGCTGATTGTGGTTTCGTAAGACGGTTTAGCGTTGGCATCAACAACCAGCACAAAGACTCTCTTTATACCCTGATTGGAAAGCTGACGTAACGCCGCTGCGTTCATATTAACCACGCCGTCAACGGATACGTTAGACGGAAACCTCACTACGGTAAAGCCTCTGCCCAACAGATAGCTTTGCATCTCGGATGTTAATTGAGGGATATTGGAAAACCTTCCGCCCTCTTCCTTGATAGCAATAACGGAACTGGTAATCTTACGATGAGCTTCCGAAACAACGCGAACCGTAGTTGTTCCGGCAACTCTTTCCATTGTATTTCTCAAAGTAGAGTAATATCTTTCCATATCGCCTTCAATATTGCGAATCTCCTCAAGGGTAACGCCGAGACGGGCATAAATAACCGTATTGTTGTTGACCTGAGCAAGACGGTTTATAACGAATTTTGCCTCACCGTTGTTGTCGGTGGAAGCGGAACGGGAATAATCGCCTGTGTTGTTCCTGATAGAAAAGTCGAGTCTTGCGCCTCTGACGGGAATACGGGTTTCGCCCGCGTAGGTCAGTTTAAACCCGACCTCCGACTTTGCCTGAGTATCTACCGTGTCGGGAACATCGGATGGCTCAATCATAAGGTTAGCAAGAATCCTGTTGGCATTGTTAATATAAATCATAAAGTCTTCCTGCCTGTCCTCAACCTTGGTTGAAGCAACCGCGGCGCTTAGATACGAATTAAACGCATCAATAACCCTGCCGTCTCTTAACTGTTGTTCAGCCTCGCGGACATTTCTGTCAACCATCTCAAGTTTACGCTTTAATTCATCCATAACGCGTTTGCGTTCCTGTTCGACCGTTGACCTTGGGATTTTCGCAAGAACCCACGCACGGGTAATATCAAGGCCTCCCTCGTTGTAAGTATGAAAATGATTTTTTTCGGTTTCTATACCCGAAAGATTAGCCTGACTTCGGGTTTGCATAGCGCGCTGATAATCCTCCTGAAGAGCGCCCTCTCCTGCAAGATTCCCATAGGTGTTGAATAACTCATCTACCGTAACGCGTTCAAAGATAAACGAGGATATTCTCGCGGTAGCATCGGCAACGGCGGAACGCCGAACCTCGGTCGGGTCCGATATATCCTCTGCAAAACCTACAAAATAATAGTATTCCGAGGATTGCGGGGGGTTATCCACCCAGTCGGGAAGCGATGCTCTACTTGGAGGTCTTGTAGCGCTATCCCCCCCTTTACAAGCAAAAAACGCCCCTATTAAAACCATACTCATAACCGCACAAAAAAACTTTTTCATAACCTCCCTCCGATTTTATAGTATGTATTACTATAACATCATTTTCAAAAGATTTAAAGATTTTTGCCCGTTTTTGCTTCCCTTTATTCTATTGATTTAACCCGCAGGCTCAGTTATAATACCCACTATGGAAAAAAAGGTTTACAGCCATCAAAAAGAAAATCTGATACTGAACGTCGCGATAGTCTATCCGAATACCTACTATATAGGAATGTCAAGTCTGGGTTTTCAATATGTCTATCATCTGCTCGACAGCCATCCGAATATCCGATGTGAACGCGCTTTTGTCGATAAGAACGAAATCAGGACTGTCGAAACCTCAAGAAGCATTAACGAGTTTGATATTGTGATGTTTTCCTTAGCGTTTGAGGGAGACCTCCCGAATATTATCCGCGCGCTTTTATTGTCGGGGATTGAGCTTGACCCCGAAAAACGAAAAGCGCCGTTTGTCGTTACGGGAGGTATCGGGGTAAGTTTTCTCGGAGGGTATCTCGCGAGAATATCCGATATTCTTGTGCCGAGCGATGCCTCTTTGGTTTTACCCTCCATAACGGAAATATTATTATCACACCCCGATAAAGAACCCCGTCTTGCCCTTCTCGAAAAAATACAGGGGGTTTTCTCATACAAAACCGCATCCCAAACTATGACCTTTATCTGCGAAACGCCGTTAAGTGATACAACCCCGCCCCACTCCTCTATCATAACGGAAAACACCGAGTTCAACAACCGCGCGCTTATGGAAATCTCAAAGAGTTGCAGTTATAACTGCGCATTTTGTATCTTATCCTCCGTTTACGGGAAATACCGTCATTACAACACGGACAAAATATTGGAAACCGCCGAAAGGTTTTCCGGTATTACGGACAGAATCGGACTTATCGCAGGGACACTGACTAACCATCCCGACTTCAAGACAATCATAAAGGAGTTGAACCGCCGTAATTTCAGCGTATCGTTTTCATCATTCAGGATAGAGGCGATTGATAATGAACTTTTAGAACTAATAATAAACAATGAAAACAAAACATTGGTTATCGCGCCTGAAACCGCATCCTTGAAACTCCAAAAGCTAATCCGAAAGGCAATACCCCGCGAAACTATCCTGCAAACAGTCCGTAAGGCTACGGCTTACGGGTTTAAGCGTCTCAAGTTATATTTTCTGATAGGATTGCCCGGTGAAACCTACGAAGACCTTGATGAGATAGTATCGCTTGTCGAGGAGATATACGCCGTATCTAAAGAAAATGCCCGCGAGTTGGGTTTCACCCCCGAAATAATCGTGGATATAAACCCGTTTGTGCCGAAACCGTTTACCGAACTTGCAGGCAGTAAGATTGAAGAAATAAAATCGCTTAAAAAGAAAATCCTGTATCTGAAGAAAAGACTCCATAGTTTGGGAAGGGTATTTGTAAGCGGGGAAAGTCCCCGTCGCGCCCGTCTTCAATATGAGATAGGACACAATCTATTATCCTTTGACGAGCTTAAAAATATTGCGCTGAAGGACTAAATCAAAAGCTCAACCCCCTGTTTTACAAGAAATCCTGCAAATAAAAGCAGGATAAAAGCAAGAATCTTAACTATAACGGCAAGCGCGCCGCTTTTAAGGAAATGACGGGATTTATCCGCAATACGCGCAAGGATAATTTTCGCGCCGATAAGCCCGATATAAAAAAACGCTATGAACAGGATACCCCATACAATACCGCTTTCCTTAGCCTTGATAAAAAGGGGCGCTCCGACGGTCAGCCAGAAAATATATGGCGCAGGCGAGAGAAAATTTGCTAAAATCCCCTTTCTGATAGAGGCGGGTTTGTGAGTTTTTTTCTCGAAATCCTCCTGCTTGAAAACAAAATTTTCATAAGCAAGATAAATCAGGAAAGCCGCGCCTGCAAAAGAAAAACACGCAAGCACAAAATTATAATCGGCAATATTGGACAAAACAAGAATGGCAAACGCCACGATAGGCGCATCGGTAAGCAAAGGAACAAGCGCGGTTTTAAACCCCTCTTTAAAATTATGCTTAAAGCTTTGGGATATAACAAGTATAAGCAAAGGACCCGGTGTCGCTCCCGAAGTAAGCCCGAGAAGCAACGCACTGACCGCCTCAATCATTAATAAACTCCCATATACCCGAAGGGGAATCAACAACCTTCCGCGCGCCGTTCTCGATTAACTCATCCCTGTCGCGAAACCCCCATGCCACGCCGAGAGGAAACATCCCAGCGCGGTTTGCAGTCTGCATATCGGTATTTGTGTCCCCGACATAGAGAATCTCCTCCGCAGGGATACCCAAGCCGTCGGCAATTTGTAATGCAAGTGTGGGGTCGGGCTTTACGGGAACACCCTCCCTCGCCCCGATTACCATATTAAAATTCCATTTCCCCAGCAGTTTTGATACTACTTTCACCGTAAAATCATCGGGCTTGTTCGACAAAACGTTTATCGTTATACCCTTATTTTCGAGGTTATCAAGAAGCGACGGTATGCCCTCGTAAGGTATAGTTTTATTATCCCATCTCCGCGAATATTCATTCCGCATAAGGTTAATAAGTTTATCAACGGTGTCTTTATTATCGCGGGCATTTTCGGGAAGCGCACGCTTTACAAGATTAGCAACCCCATCCCCGACAAAATATTTATAACTTTCGGGAGAATGCCCCTCAAACCCCATATTCCCGAGAGCATAATTCATCGAATCCGCTAAATCGTCAATGGTATTAAGCAAAGTCCCGTCAAGGTCAAAAATAATCGCGCGAAATTTCATTGTAACGTCCTTATAAGATTTAATAAATACGGCAGGAGAATAATCACCCCAACTATAACGGCAAGAATCGAACAAAGCAGAACCGCTCCCGCCATAGTATCTTTTGATAGTCCTGTTTCGGAATTATATTCAGGCGATAATGCGTTTAAGGCTTTCTCAAGTGAGGTGTTGATTGTCTCAATGATAAGAACCAAAAAGCAAAGAATTATAATTATAACGAGTTCGACAGTCTCAACCCTGAAAAAAATTGATACGGTAACCGCGATAATCGCAACTCCAAGCTGGATACGGAAATTCCGTTCACTTAGAATTGTTTTCCACACCCCTTTTACCGCACATAAAAAACTTCCGAACAATGATATTTTCTTTTCCATTATTGCCTCACAAACATTACGGCAATATTTTAAAATATAATCTTTTATATCGCAAGCCTAAACGAAATCAAAAAAATCCATTCCCGTTTTCACTTGAAAATAATCGCATAATATTGTATTATATACAAATATTAAAATCGGGAGGATTTATATGAAAAGATTGGCTTTGTTTTGTTCGGCAATAATCTTTGTTTTGGCACAAGCGGGTTTTGCCGAATTGCCGGAGGTTACCCGTTCGTTTTATCATCTGCCGTTCAGTAACGGCGTAGGCGCGGGAATATATCAGGCGCGCCCGAACGGGGGAAGATTATTATATTTCTACGAAAGTATTTACAAACAATACAGCGAGGATAGCCCGCTTACCCGTTCTTACCTTAGAAGAAAGGGCGTAACTTGGGGTATCAATAACACGTGGCTTGATGATGCCCCTGTCAGCGATGCCGAATATATAGACGGAACAGGCATAGTCCGCGTATTCAAAGAAGTTCCGAAAAACAGAAATATTTCCGCCGTCGAGTATTATTATATGCCGATGGAATTGGATAAACGGATTATCGTAACGGTGCTTGAGTTTGAAAATACCGGGCTTTTTAGAAAACGCATTAAACCGTATATATATGTAGATGCAAATATGGGAGCGCGTGAAAAAGTCCGCAGGGAAGACAATTTCTTTATACAGGGCTTGGATATGGAAGCGCCCCGTCGCGAACCCAAGAGTTTTGTTATACTTTCGCCGGAAGTCTCCTCATTCAGCTATAAACCTCTATCGCAGTATCCCCGCGAGGTTAGAGAACGTCCCGTAGAACTCGACAACAAATTGGTAAAAAGCGGGCGCAGTCTTATCGGAGTTCTTCAGTTTGATGAAATAACGCTTAGACGAGGAGAAAAAGCGAGGGTGATGGTAGTTTTGGGACTTGCCGATAAAGAAGAGGAAGCGGAATACAAATCCGATATGCAAAAGATTTTCGATAAGACCGCAGAGGTCGCTATCGGTGAAGAGATGAAGTGGTGGGATGATTGGCACGCTGTCGCCAAAATACCCGACTGGCTAAGCTATGAGGAAAAACGTCTGTATCGCCAGTCCGCGGCGGTTTTAAAGATGGGTCAATGCCGTGAACCGGGAAAACCTTACGGGCAAATTCTTGCAAGTCTCCCTCCCGGAAACTGGAATATCTGTTGGCCTCGTGATGCCACGTATGGGCTTGTTGCGCTCGCGCAGATGGGGCATTTTTACGAAGCAAAGGCTGGTCTTGAATTTATGCTTAACGCTCCCAACGGAAAATTCGATTCTAAAGAATTTGTCGGCGTTCCATATAAAATTTCCGTATGCAGGTATTACGGAAACGGCGATGAGGAAAGCGATGAAAACCAGTCCGGTCCTAACCTTGAGTGGGATAATTTCGGGCTTGTGCTTTGGGCTATTTGCGAATATCTCGACCAAAGCGGAGACAAGGAATTTTTGGATAAACATTACAAGACCATAAAAGAACTTATCGCCGACGTAATAGTCCATCTTATGACCGACAAGGGATACTTGAGAAGAGACTCTTCTATCTGGGAACGGCACTGGGAACCCCAAATCCATCCCGACGGGCGAAAATATTTCGCATACTCAACAATCAACGGATACCACGCTTTAAAGCGTTTTGCAAAATATTGCCCACCCGCTACGGAGGCTCATTACCTTAAAATGGCGGAAAAAATCAAAGAGGGTTTCCTCAATCATTTTATAGATGAAAACAACAATGTAATAGTCGCTAATCTTGAAGAAAAGCCCCAGGGTATAAACCACTATATGGATGCTTCAGTGGTTGAAGCGATTAATTTCGGTATGGTCGATGAGACTGTGGCTAAAGCAACGCTTCAGGCGTTTGAGGATAAACTCGGTATGAGACGTTCCCCCGGATTCCATCGCAACGACGACGGAACCTGGTATGACCGTCAGGAATGGCTGATTATAGATATGAGAATCGCACAAGCATATTACCTTATGGGCAATAAAGAACGCGCACAGGAGCTTATGGATTGGGTTCTTCTAAACGCCAAAAATAATTTCTACCTTATACCGGAACTTTTGGATGAGAGGAATTTATCGTTTAAGGGAGAAGTCCCGATGGTTGGGTTCGGACCCGGTTGCTATATTATAAATAAATTCCTGATTGAAAAATAAACACAAGGAGAGATTTGCTATGACAATCGCAAAAAAATCGGTTGCAATAATTGCGCTTTTGATGACTGCTTCCGTCTTGTTCGCATGCGAAAAAGACGATGGAAAAGAAAAAAGTATTGAAGAAAAATCCGGGCAAAATGAAACAATAGCTAATCCCTACGCCTTGTTTGAAACAAGTATGGGGAATTTTAAGATTGAGCTGTTCAGAGACAAAGCCCCCATAACGGCGGATAATTTTATTAAACTTGCCGAAAACGGGTTTTACGACGGGCTTATTTTTCACAGGGTAATAGAAAGGTTTATGATACAGGGGGGATGCCCTCAAGGGAGCGGGCGCGGCGGCCCCGGTTATGCCATACCCGATGAGTTCCATCCCGCGTTAAGGCATAATTCCGCCGGTATCCTGTCGATGGCAAACGCCGGACCCAATACGGGGGGTTCGCAATTTTTTATCACACTCGCGGCAACCCCATGGCTCGACAACCGTCATTCGGTATTCGGAAAAGTCGTGGAAGGAATGGATACGGTAAGAAAAATAGGCGCTGTCCGAACGGGAGCGCAAGACCGTCCGGTAAATAACGTCGTTATTAGACGGGTGAGAATAGAACATAGCACAGAAGATGCTGAAAAGGAATAATAAGGACTAATAAAGATAAAAACCGCCCCGTGGGGCGGTTTTTTTATTTTTACGGATTGTTTTCATAATCAGGGACGCCCCTCAAGAAGGCGCATAACCTCCGCTTTAACCTCATCCTTGTCCTTGTTCAAAGAAAGGGAAACCTCGCTGACAACCATATCAATAGCGCTATGATAGAGTTTTTTTTCGGTGGAGGAAAGTTCCTTGACCTGATTTCTGTCATACAGATTTCTGATTACCTCCGCTATATCGCTGAGAAAACCGCTTTTCAACATCTCCTGATGCTTTTTATAACGGACCTTCCAATCCTCATCGGCATCGCTTGTGCCCTTGGCAATAATCTCAAAGCAACGCTTAATCTCTTTAGCATCGGCAAGATAACGCATCCCCAGTTCATCAATATTATCGGCGGGTATTTTAATCAAGGTTTCGGTCAAAGGAAATTTAACTACATAATAAAGGCGTTTTTCGCCCAAAACCTCAATCTCTTCGATTTTCTCAACCTCACCCGCACCATGATGAGGATAAAATATTTTATCTTTTACGTTAAACATCTCAACCCCTTGTTTCTACCTGTATTATTTTAAAGGAAATTGTAAAAATAGTCAAACTATCAATTACTGAATATCCAACTTTCAGTTAAAACATATTCTTGAATTATAGTCAAATACTGGAAATTTACGCCTAAACCGTGTATATTATACATAAGGAGGAAAGTATTATGATTAAATACCTAACCATATTTCTTCTAATATCGGGGGTTTTACCGTCCATAGCTTCAGCTAACCCCTCGCTGACATTCCTGAACCGGATGCTTTCGGGCGCGGATTTGGAAACGGGTAAAAGCATAGCCCGTCTATCAGGCGGAAGAGAACTTCTTACGGATAACCCAGCCAACTATGCAATTTACGAAAAACTTGAAGCGCATATCCGAAGTATGAACGCCGGTATCCGTAACACTCAGGATATGATTTCATATTACCGATTTATGGATGCCACCTTTGAAACAGTTACCGATACTCTTCAGCGAATCAGGGAACTCGCATTGAGACGCTCAAACTCCCTGTTGTCGGATTTCGACAGGAGTATTATAGACGGGGAAATGCTTATGCTCTATGAACATATCCGTTATACCCTGAGTCAGGCGGAATTTAACCGCGTAAAGATATTTGCGGACTTGCTTGAATCGGAGGCGTTTAAAGACCTGTTCGCCGATGAAAGATATTATATCCTCGGCAATATAGACCGTATGCTGAATTTCTTTCTTAGTGAACGCGCAAATATCGGAGCAAGCGCAAACCGTCTGCAAAGCCAAATAAGGTCGCAGATGATGGAGGTTGAGCAAACCGTGTCTTTCCAAACCCGCGGCGATACCGATTTCGGTGTCGAGGTGTCGAATTTTTACCGTCAACATCTGAAACTAACGGTAAATATCCTTCTGCTTGAAACGGAACTCAAGCGATAGCGCGTTTTAACCGTAAAAACATAAAAATCCTCGCCCAAACCTAAAACTTTACAATTATATTCCGAAAATAAAACGAGGTTTAATTCATATTGGGAGAGGAAAATGGCTATACAAAGAACGCTTGCGATAATTAAACCGGATGCATATCAAGCCGGTAACGTTGGAAATATTATCTCAATGATAGAGGAAAACGGATTTAAAATAATCCATCTGATTCTTTTCAAATTCACACCGAAATCCGCAGGACAATTCTATAAAGTCCACGAGGGCAAGCCGTTTTTCGACGGACTTATCGAGTTCATTACCTCCGACAAAGTTATCGCAATGGTTTTGGAAAAAAACAACGCCGTCAAGGAATTAAGAAACCTTATGGGCGCAACCAATCCCAAAGACGCAGCGCCCGACACTATCCGCGGGAAATACGCTAAAAGTATGCCCGATAACGCCATCCACGGCTCGGACTCCCCCTCAAACGCCCGTAAAGAGATTACCTATATCTTCGGCGAGTTCGCATCAATACCATCAACGGAAAAAAGTCTCGCTAAAGAGTATTAGGGGAAAAACCTATCGGTCATTTCGCACCACACCAATTTACCATTATTGTAGCACAGGCTTCCAGCCTGTGCCGATACGGTCATCTCGATACACCAAGCCCTTGTGGGCAAGGGCTCGGCACTCGATGACCGAATTATTACCTATGAAGTCCTTCCTCAAACCAACCGGTTATGGAGTTTTTTGCGAAGCGAAAAGCCTGCCCTGAGCGCAGTCGAAGGGTATCGAGATGACCAAACCCGTAACCGCTCCCGTTTTCTTGTATAATAAAAAAACCGCGCCTTAATAGACGCGGTTTATGTTTATACAAATGATTTAGCTTAAAGGTTACCAGTTCATATCTTCAGGCGTATTTCCGTTTCCCCAGTCGATTGTGCCGATACCCTCCGGGGTGCTGTTGGCATCCCATCTATACACTCCATACCCCGTATTATCTTCTATGGTGGGGGAATCAAACGTATGCGTATCATTAGCGGAAGTGTCATAGAAATATACCCCGCCTCCGTTCAGGTCCGCCGTGTTGCCCGATATAGTCCCGCTTATTGTGTGGCTTGTGCCCTGATGGACATATACACCGCCGCCCCAATCATTAGCCGTGTTGCCTGTTATAGTTGCGTTAATAGTGTGGTTTTCGCCTCTATCAACAAACATACCGCCACCGTAAGCATTAGCCGTATTGCCCGATATAGTCCCGCTTATTGTATGACTTGTTCCTCTATTCACATACACACCGCCACCCTCATCTGCCGTATTGCCCGTGATAGTCCCGCTTATTGTGTGGCTTGTGCCCTCATTGACATATACACCGCCGCCCCTACCATTAGCAGCCGTGTTGCCTGTTATAGTTGCGTTAATAGTGTGGTTTTCACCATATTCTACATACACACCGCCACCGTGAGTACTAGCCGTATTGCCGCTAATAGTCCCGGTAATAGTGTGGCTTGTGCCATCCCTCACAAACACACCGCCTCCTTCTTCACCGGTTACCGTATTATCAGTGATATTTGCACTAATAATGTGTCCTGTGCCTTCTTCCACATACACCCCGCCTCCATATCCATCCGCAGTGTTACCCGATATAGTCCCGCTTATAGTGTGGCTTGTGCCCTGAATGACATATACACCGCCCCCGTAACCGTCATTTACCGTGTTGCCTGATATAGTTGCGTTAATAATGTGGGTTTCACCATATTCTACAAATACACCGCCTCCGCCGTAATTCGCAGTGTTGTCCGATATGGTACCGCTAACAGTGTGATTTTCACCATGTTCTACAAATACACCGCCTCCGTCCCAACTCGCAGTGTTGCCCGATATGGTACCGCTTATAGTGTGGTTTGAGCCGTAATAAACATTCACACCGCCCCCATATTGAGCCGTGTTGTTGGATATGGTACCGCTAACAGTGTGGCCTGTGCCACTCGCGAGATACACCCCGCCTCCGTAATTATCTGAGGTGTTACCCGATATGGTCCCGCTTATTGTGTGGCTTTCGCCTCTATCAACAAATACACCGCCCCCTTCCTCCGGTACCGTGTTATCTGTGACGGTTGCGCTAATAATATGGTTTGCGCCCTGCGCGAGATACACCCCGCCTCCGTAATTATCTGAGGTGTTACCCGATATGGTACCGCTCATAGTGTGGCTTGTGCCTAGATGCATATACACCCCGCCTCCGTCATCATCCGCCGTGTTGTTGGATATTACCGTGTTTTGTATAGTATGCCCGCTACCTTGATTAATATAAATCCCGGCACCGGAATTATGAACGCTTGTAACTCCATCAGCAAGCCCGCCGCGGATAACAAACCCGTCGATAGTTATATCCTCCACGTCGTCAATCCATAGAACATGATATAACCCGGATTCCGCGTCTAATTCACTCTTCCCGTTGCGTTCGGTAAAACTGCTGTTCCATCCGCCGAGGATAGTCAACCCCGCGACATCTATAAACGCCCCGCTGTATTGATAATCCTCGTTTGCAGTATTCAGACCTTCTCCCGGGGTGTAAACACCTTCCGCCACGTAAATTGATAATATACCAAAATCCTGCGCATTTGATATAGCGTTTTGAATACTCTTTAATGGAGCAAGACTTGTTGTTCCGGAATTGGCATCATCCCCCGTAGTGGATACAAACATAGTGGGAACGTAATTTATAGTCCATTCAACCGATGCGCTTTTTTCGTTGTCCGAATGTGCGCGCACTATTATTGTATTATCCCCACCGGTAAGACTTAGGTCTGCCGACCAGCTATCCGTGCCTGTAGCGCTCTCCCAATCTTCCTCGTTAAGTTTTACCTCAACGGAGGTAATAACAAATGGGTCGGCTACGCCTGCCGTTCCGCTGAGCGTTATATCAGCCTCATTCACATAAGCTCCGTTATCGTGTGATTGAATTTCGACTGAAGGCGCTGATGGGTCATAATAAATAATCCACTCGCCTGATGATGCGGTTTTCCCGTTAGACCCCGTAGCTCTTGCTACAATAGTATTAGTCCCCTCATCAAGAGTAAGTTCAACAGACCACTCGGTCTTTCCATCCGCCTGTTGCCATTCCGCGTCATTGAGTTTAACCTCAACTTTGGAGATACTTGCAGGCGAGGAGATACTTGCAGTCCCGCTTAAAGTGATAACCGCAACGTTTACGGTAGCGCCGTTAGCGGGTGATACAATCGTAACCGAAGGTGTAGGCTTACTATCATCCATATCTTCATCCGCCGGACTACACCCAAAGAAAACCATCCCTAAACCACCCAACAAAACCATCATTAAAAAAACCAATTTCTTCATAATCAACCTCCTAAAATTTATACCCAAAAAGGATTATGTTTCCCCGCAAACTTGGAATAAAAAAAATTCGCCACACCGTATAGGCACAACACATAATTATATATCCAATAAATAAATGTTTTTAAATTTCACCCTTTTATATGCGTATTTTACCCCCCCCCCGTAATATGTCAAATTTTTTGCTCTAAAATCTTTATTTTTTTTCAAAGCTCACCGCACCGCGCGTTTCTATCTTAACATTTGATTTATTCCGGCTTTGCCTTTAAAATATCTGCGGATTTATTATTATCACGGGAGCGGACGTTATGTTTATTAAAATCATCAAGCATGGGTTTTCACGATGGTGGGATAAGATGGGATACGCGGTGCTGACGTCCTTTTTGTCGGCGATTAACCCGTTTTTTCTCGCTACTATGGTTTTTATATTGCTCGGTTTGCTTATAGAGGATAAATCGGTATTGATTGAAAATATACGGTTAATCCTGATGGTTTTACCGCCGGTGGTTTTGGCGACTGCGGTATTCCCCACAACTTTTGCGGGAATTGCCGTGCAGAAACAGGTCGCGGAAAACGAGACTATGTATTTCAAGCGGTATTTCCCCGATTATTTTAAACTTTTGTGGAAATTCCTCCCGAAATCTTTATTGCTCTCGCTTATATATATCGCAGTGGGATTTCTGTTGAGTTACAGCGCGATTTTCTATTTCAGCGTCATTGAAAATATAGTATTCCGCGGTATAGCGGTGCTTGTGGTTATATGGGTTTACCTGTTTTTGTTACTTTCGAGATTTATACTGATACCGCTTATAATCTACAACCCGGAAATGAAGCTATCCGATGCCATTAAAATTTCGTTTAAGATAGTGCTTGCCGAGGGATTGGCGATACTGGGAATTGTCATTATCGACTTTCTGGTATGGGTCGCGCTTACAATGACACGATTCTTTTTCCTGTTTATATATTACGGTTTATCGGCTAATCTCAGGATTTTTACCCACAAGGAAATTATTGCCAAATACACAAAGAAAGATGAAACGGATAATAAGGAAAAGGATTCGGATACCCGCGAGGCGTGGGCGGGAATAATGAAAAAGATGCGCGAAAACTCCGATTCATCCGGTAATATGGAGGACACCGGCAATGAAACAAAAAAATAACGGTAACGGCTTTCTTGAAAGACTGAACCGCTTTGCTGAAAAACTTGAAAGCGAAAAAAAGTTCGACAACCTTATTAAAGAAGCCGACAATATCAAGTCCTATATTGAAACCGACTTTAAGGAAAAGCCCCTTGAAGAAACCGAGAAAAACGAGTTTTTGGAAACTATATCCGCGCTCATAGATAAGATTGAATCAATCAAAATCACCGATGAAGCCGCGCTTCCTAAAAAATCCGCTTTAATAGAACGATTAAGAGAATTAAAAACCCCGCTGACTAAAGCCCCTGAAAAGAAACCCGATAAAAGCACTGAGGTTATGGAAAGCGTAGAAGACGATAAAAAGAAAATCCAAAGAAAAAACTTTTTAGGACATCTGTTTAAAAAGGGGCGGGATGGGGATTTTTCATTTTTTAAGAACGGTGTCGGCGGCGTAATAAAAGAATACCGCGACTTCCATAAAGCAAAAGAGGAGACAATCAAGAAAGCAATCGCCTACGAGACTGTGGTAAGCGGCGCAACCGACACGATAGAATACTATGTCCTGTTAGTGTTGTCCTGCCTCATAGCGACATTCGGGCTTTATTTAAACTCGCCTGCGATTATTATAGGCGCGATGATAGTAGCGCCGCTTATGGGGCCTGTATTCGGGTTTTCGGCGGGTATGTTGTGGGGAAGCGGAAAAGTTATACGGGAGGCGTTTTTCACTCTGATTAAAGGCTCGATTCTCGTCATCTTAATATCCGCTGCGCTGACTTATCTAATTCCCGGTATCTATATAACATCGGAAATAGCAGCACGTTCAAAGCCGACACTCTTTGATATAATTGTAGCGTTATGCTGTGGATTTGTCGGGGCGTATGCATTTGTCAATAAGCGGGTATCCTCCGCCGTGCCGGGTGTCGCGGTATCGGTCGCCCTTATGCCTCCGGTATGCACTATCGGAATAGGTCTCGGCTTATTGGATTTTGAACTCGTAAAAGGCGCGAGTTTGCTTTACGGGGTAAACGTCCTGTGCATATCGCTTGCCGCGCTTATAGTATTCTATCTTATAAAATTGCACCCCGAATCGGATGATAAACGGGAGTTTCTACGCGCACAGAGACGGGCTATCGGGCATATTCTCGTATCTATACTTCTGCTGATTTTAATAGCCGCGCCACTAACCTACTTTATGATTACATCATCAAGAGATAAACGGGAGCAGAGTATAATTACCGATATTATATCAAAAAATCTTCCCGATACAAAAATTTTCTCAATTGATATAAAAAAAGATACGGGATACGAAATCGAGACTATCGCATTATCCGCTTTTTCTATAACAAATTATGCGGCAATAGAGAACGAAATAAGCGAAACACTGGGACAAAAGGTAAGACTTAATATATACGAAATAACACGAATAAAAAATCAGGCGGAGAACTAAAACTCGATAAAGTCGATAATAGGAAGGACAAAAATTTTGCCGTCTCCCCACTCTCCCGTGCGAAGACTTAGCCGTATCTTTTCGATTGTCTCCTCCGATTCGGTTAAAATATCCAAAGCGATACGCGGCAGATGGGATAACAGGGGTTTTGCCCGTTTCTCAACATTGCGGATTCTTTCGGGATGGAATCCCGAACCGATTACCTCTTCATAATAAACCGATTTTAATAAATTCTGTGGAATGTCGCGTAATTTAAAAGGTTTGCATATTATACGTGCGAACTTATAAAAATCCGGCACTTTTAAATCTCCCGTTCCTGTTCCTGAAGTTTACGTTTATTTTTCACGAGACGCGCAATATCATTAAGATTTTTCACAACAAGTTTACCCGGTTCGCGGGCGAGTCGTCCCATATTAACATAGCGGGTAATATGGATTTCACAATCACGGGTTTGAAGCCCGCACCAGTGAGCAATAGTCTCGGTAGTAACCCCGTCGAGAGGAACCGGCTCCATACTGTTGTAATTGTAAGGGTCAATACCTTTACGCTCAACAAGCATCAAAACGGTATCCAGAACTTTAGCCTCATCCTCGTTAAGCGAAAGGATACGAAGCCTGCGTTGCGCATCGAAAATTCGCGTGGAAAGAATTTTAATCAGAGAAAGCGCCCACTGTGGGTTGGATGCAAGAAGCTCAAAGAAATTATGTTTTTGAAGCGCCACTAATGTAACATCGGTCTGCGCCACGGCAGTTGCGCTTCTCGGAGCATCCTCTATTATAGCCATTTCGCCGAAAATAGACGGGGGTTCAAATACATCAAGGGTTTTCTCCTTGTTATCCTGAATCTTTGTAACAATTACCTTACCCTCTTTGACGATATAAAACTCCTCACCCTTTTCGTATTCGCAAAATATTATATCGCCTGCTTTGAAACTTTTTTCGTATCTGCCTAAAACCTCATCCATAAAAACCCCCTAAGCCAACTTGGAAAGCCGCTCTTTTGCCTGTTTCGACAACTGGTCAATCGGCGCAAGCACAACGATTTTTTGTAAAATCTGCTTAGCCGAATCCTTATTTCCCAAATCCATATAGATATCCGCAAGAATAAAAAGCGAATGCTTTATCATTGTAGGGTCTTTCAACACTTTTATAAATTCGGAAATCACTTGGGAACATTCATTATATTTTTTCAAGTTAAAAAGACACTGGACATATAAAAACTTAGCTTTATTTTTCAAATCACTGTTGACAACCTTGGAATCCACCTGAAATAACGCCTCAAATTCCTTAACGGCGCTCTCAAAATCACCTCCGTTAAAAAACGATTCCGCTTTATAAAATCGGTTCATAAACTCCTTTAAACCGAGTTTGGAATGGCTTTCCGCGACCCCCTCCTCTATATCGGTAACGGCAAAAGCATCCAAATCGCCACCCTCTGTCTTCATTATTTCATCAAGAGGTTTAAAGCCTTTAAGGAATCCGGTTTTAATCGCCTCATTGGAAATCTCAATACGATATTTTGCCTCTTTAGCAAGATTAGTTTCGGGATAAGCGTTGATATATCTTTCATAAACCTGAATTGCCTGCTTGTATTTCTTGTTATTCAGATAGTATTCCCCGATTTTGAAAAGCCCTATATTCGGAGGGTAAATAACGTTATCGCCGAGATAATTATTTACCTTAATGCCGAGATTACGAAGCTGATTTGATAAAACCTTCAAGAGACGTTTCATCAGTTCAACATTTTTAGCGACAAAGCCCTCAAACTCACTTACCTTGAAAACAATAGTAAGACATTCGGTAACCGCCTCGGCAACCTCTCCGCGCGGATGGTTAATTATAGCGGATTTAAGCCCGAAAAACTCGCCCTGATTTAGTGTTCGGGTAATTTTTTCGTTACTTTGAGGTTCAATATAGCTTATATCCAATCTACCGCCCTTAAGGACAAATATATCATCGCCCACTTCATTGTCAAAATAAACTATTGAACCCTGATTATAACGTCTCTCAATAGGCATTTGCTTCCTTCTCTATATACTAAATTTAATTATAACTCATTTATTGATAAAAATCAACCGGGAAAAAAGGTAAAATTTTCTTGAATTTCACACCCTCCCAAATTCTTTCATACAAATCAATAGGCTTACCGATAAGTATTCTCTCTTTCCCGTTGACCTCCGTCAACTGGTAAAACTCGGTAAAATGCTCAAAGAAATCGTAGTCCTTGCCGTAGCCGTAAACGGGCTTACCCTCGCTTATAACCATAGAAATATTATCGAAACCTGCATTAACCAGCGATTTATACGGATTGGAAACATCCCCGTTGCAAAGTATAAGAAAATCTGCGATGTTACCAACCTGTATTCGCCCTAAGTCTTTAAGTCTCATAGCCTTAGCAGCATTAACCGTTACCATATTGACTAAAGTTTTATAATCTATTTCCTCATTATAAAGCTCTTTGTAAAGGGTATGTGCGAACTGTAGTTCATCAAGAATGTTCAAGCCACCCGACATAGGGGAATCCGTCCCGAGACTGACATTAACCCCTTGCACAAGAAGCTCTTTTATATCGGTTGTATCCTTAAACATATAATAATTTGAACTCGGACACCAAACAAGATTTGCCTTGTGTTTCGCGATATCCGATATATCCTCTTTGGAAAGCGAAATTCCGTGAATAAGCACGGTAAATTCGTCAAGTGCATTAAGCTCCTTTAAAATATCTATTCCCAAAGTCGCTTCCTCATCATAGCCCTCTTCAATATGCGTAATAAAGGGCATATCATTTTTAACCGCGTCATTATGCTCAACGGTAATCCCCCTGCCCCACTTGAGGTCATAACTTGAACACTCATGCTCAAGCGAATACCGCTTAATAACGCGAAGGGGAAGTTTATCAATAAATTCCTCATTAACGAAATGGGGAATATGGTCTTGAACGGTAGTAACACCGCTAATTATATTTCGATAAGCAGCGATCACATAAAGGTCAAAATTAGAAATTTTCCCGCGTTCTTCATACACGGGAGCAGTTTTAAGGTCGTTATCCCAAGGTCTCCAGTTCATATAAGGACCTGTTCCCACGCGAGGGTAGTAATTGCCCAGGAGATGGTCATGGGCGTTGATAAGACCGGGAAAAACTATATCGTTATCGCGAAGATTAATAACGAAATCGGGAGAGCTATCGGCTTTTCCTAATTCGGAAATACGCCCGTTATCAACGGTAATAGCCGCCTCTTTCATTATAAATTCGGGAGTAACTATGATTCCACCCTGAATAACATACTTCATAAATACCTCGAAAACTTTTAGTATTTCGATTAAATTTTCGGTATGCAAAACTCATAACTGAAATAAAAATTTTGACGGAAAACTGTGAAATCAGCCGAATAGGTTTTTGAAAAATTTTCGCCAGCCGGCTTCTTCCTCGGGAATATCTATATTCATAAGCCGCCTGCCTATATGGTTCACACAAAGAGAAACGTTGGATTTCGGGGCAAGTGCAACAAAAGGTATTTGACGCCTCACTGCATCGCTTACCACCTGTTCATCATAGATAAACCCGATATTTTCGATTTTAACATTAAGAAACTGCCCTGCAATCTCAATAATCTTATGCGCTACTTTAGCGCCCTCGGCAGCATTTCTCACACGATTGACAACCAGCTTGATATTCGGAATTTCCGACTCTACAACGATAGATTTAATTATACCATAAGCATCGGTAATAGCCGTGGGTTCGGGAGTGGTAACAACGACCGTTTCATGAGCGGAGATAACAAATTTCACTACGTTATCGGAAATACCCGCCGATGTATCAATTATGATATAGTCGGCATCGCTAATCTCCGCCAATCCCTCAATAAAATTTTTCTTTTGCTTATCATCCAAATTGGCAAGTTGAGCAAATCCTGAAGCGCCCGCAATAATATCTATACCGTAATCGGTAGAGGTGATAATCTCATCCATACGCTTCTGCCCGCGCATAACGTGAAGCAAATTATGCTTCGGGATTACGCCCAAAAGAACGTTTACATTAGCAAGCCCCAAGTCCGCATCCATAACAATAACCCTTCTCTTAACTTCCTTCTCGGAATTGGGGTCTTTCATATGAGCAAGAGTAATACCCAAATTAACCGCAAAATTGCTTTTACCGACACCGCCCTTGCCTGAAGTTACGGCAATTATCTTAGTATCCGTTTTGGGAATCTCTCCCATCATTTTTCTCAAACCTTCCGCTTGATCGGGACCTAATAAAACCGACATTTCTACCCTCTTAATAAATCTTTCTATTTAATAGTATCGGAAATAATTTTATCTAAATTAGAAATTTCAAAGTCCTGAGGAACAGCCTGCCCGTTCGTAATAAAAGACAACGGTTTTTTGGTTTTATAAAGCGTGGAAAGTATAGAACCGTAGCTTACCGTCTCATCAAGTTTGGTTGCTAAAATATGTGAAAAATCCAGCACGCCGTAATTATCCATAATAAAATCCAAATCGCCGGGCTTTGTAGTGGCGCTAACCACAAGATGAATGTCTATCTTTTTATCCGACTTGGAGACCCACTCGGCAAGTTCCTTTATATGAATAGTCTCACGCGGGCTTCTGCCGGCGGTATCAATGAAAGTATAATGGGCTTCATCTTTATTAATAATATCGAAAAAATCTTCGGGCTTAGATATGGGATAAAAAGGCGATTTAAGAATTTCGGCATAATCAATAAGCTGTGAAGCGGCACCGATTTTATATTTGTCAACTGAAACAAACCGCATGGACTTTTTTCTCATAGCGGCAATATGCGCCGCCATCTTTATAATAGAAACCGTCTTGCCGACCCCCGTAGGTCCTGCAAACAGGATTGTGTCTCCGAAATTGTAACTTTCGAGAGAAATATCCTCACTCGGCAAACTATTACGCAAAAACTCACGTATAAAACTCAAAATACGCGGTTTTTCCACAAGAACATCCCGCTTTTGCGATTTCAACTCCTCACATATATTATTAATGAGAACATTAGAAAACTCTTTGTCACGCAAATAATTTTCCGCCCATTTTATATTCTTTTGTGAAATCTCTATATCTTCATAAACCTGCTTTTCTTTATCAATACCCGTTCTTACCTGTCCCTGTATAAAATTTTCTTTTATAAGATTCTCTATATGCGTAATAGAATCTTTAAGTTCATTCAAATCCTCTTTAAGTTTGGCATTTTCAACGGTCAATTTGTCCCAATTAGGTTCCGCTTTGCGGAAAGAACGAGGCTCTTTATCGGCAGATATGTCTTTTACGGGAAAACTCGGTTTTTCCCGATTGGCAAGATTTTCCTCATAAGGAAACAAAGGAGGGGTAGAGAGATTAGAGGTTTCCCGCTTCTTCTTGTTGCTCGTAAATTTATTATCCATAACCGCCACAAGTATATTATACTGCTGACGTTTACGGATTCCCAAAAAACCCTTCCTCTCATCGGGATACTTCCTGATAATCTGCATCTGAGAAAGGATATTCAACTCAGTCCCCTTTTTGTATAACTGGTCTAAAGCCTCTCTGTAAGTATTGCCCGTAAATGTAATATATTCCACTCCCAAACCCTCACTAAAATTATTTTTTAAACCTGCGTTTATTGTAACATTCATAAACTCTTTTGGCAAAAAACCCGCCCGTTATTGAGCGGTAAAATTCTCCGCCGGTTGTAAACTAACCAATCCCACCTGATTAAGCGAATAATTAGACGGAATTTCCGAATAAGATAAAACGGGAATAGAGGGATAATATCGCTCAAGCACCTCGCGAACAAGCCGCCTGATTTTTTGAGAACCGAGTATAACCGGCTGAATCCCTTTAGCCAAAGCTCCTTCAATAACACCGCCCGCTTTATCGACAAACCTGTGCAGGACATCGGTATCCAAAGTGGAAACAAGTCCGTCCTGAGTCTCGTGAATAGAATCGGCAAAAACCTCTTCAAGTTCCGGGTCAATGAAAATACCCTGTATTGTGTTTTTATCATCTGCATATTTGGAAACAATCTGCTTGCGAAGCGCCCTGCGGACAAATTCGGTTAACAGGTCAATATTCTTGACGCTTCCCGAATAATCGGCAATAGCCTCAAGAATTACAAGCATATTGCGTATAGAAACGTCCTCCCGCAAAAGATTCTGTAAAACCTTCTGGATTTCGCCGATACCCCCCGAATTGCTCATAACCTCCTCAATAATAGCGGGGTATTTTTCGCGCAACGTATCAAGTATGGATTTAACATCCTGACGCGTAAGCAGTTCGGGAGAATTTTTCTTAACCACCTCGGTAAGGTGGGTGGCAATAACGGCAGCAGGGTCAAAAATCTCAAACTCAAGTGTCTCCGCCTTGGGACGCTCCTCCTCGCTAATCCACTTAGCCTTAATACCGAAAGCCGGCTCTTTAACCTCTATACCGTCAATCTGAGATAAATCGGCATTGGGTTTCATAGCAAGAAGACGGTTAATAAACACCTTCCCGCGCGCAACCTCCGTCCCGCGTATCTTGATAAGATACTCGGAAGCCTCGATAGTAACGTTATCGAAAATCCTGATAGGCGGAACAAGGATACCCAAATCCAAACCCACCCGTTTACGAATTAGCTTAATACGTTCAAGCAAATCGCCGCCCTGTTCCTTATCGACCAGAGGGATTAAGCTGTAACCGATTTCAAGTGTCATCGGGTCAACGTTCATAATATCCTGCATAGTGGTAGGTTTTTCGGCGGTCTGTTTTGCAACCTCGGTTTCGGCTTCTTTTTTCTCGGCGCTTTTCTTGATAGATGTTTTCATAAGAAAACCGATACCGCCCAGAGCCGCACCTATAATCATATTAAGCACCGTGGGGAAGCCGGGCAAAAACCCCATAACAAATATAGCAAAACCGGCAATAAATAAAACCTGCGGTGCAGCGCCGATTTGTGCAACCATCTCACTGGCAAATCTATCATCGCTGCTGCTTGTTCGGGTAACAATAATACCCGATGCTGTGGAAATAAGCAAAGCGGGAATTTGGGAAACAAGTCCGTCACCGACGGTAAGAAGGATATAAACCCTTGCGCCCTCAATACCTTCGCCCCGCATAACAGCGCCGACTATAAGTCCGCCGATAACGTTGACAAGCGTAATAACAAGAGCTACCTTAACGTTACCCGACACAAACTTGGAAGCGCCGTCCATATTACCGTAGAAATCCGCCTCAAGTTGAAGTTCCTTGCGACGCTTTCTCGCCTCATCCTCCGTTATAAGCCCTGCGTTGAGGTCTTCATTGACCGCAATCTGCTTACCCGGCATAGCATCCAAAGTAAATCTTGCCGCAACTTCCGAAACACGGGTAGCGCCTTTCGTAATAACAAGGAATTGGATAGCCAAAAGGACAATAAAGATAATAAATCCCACTACATAGTTGCCGCGAACAACAAAATCGCCGAAAGCCTGAATAATCCGTCCGGCATAAGCTTGAGACAAAATAAGACGTGTAGATGAAACATTAAGCGCAAGACCAAAAACCGTAGTTAAAAGAATCAAAGTCGGAAAAGAGGAGAAATCCGCCGGCTTTTTCACATACATAGTGCTGAGAATTACCATCATACTTAAAGCCAAATTGCAGATAAGCAAAATATCAAGAATTACAGTAGGCAACGGGATAATAAGCATCAAAACCACACCGACCGCCGCAATAGCCACAAAAATATCGACATTGTTTTTCAGGTTAAACAGCTTGGAAAGTTTAAATCCGGTAGCCTTTTTTTCCTCAGCCATAAAAACGCCTCATAATTTATGCAACTCCTTTTTTCATCTTATAAACCATAGCAAGAATATTAGCGACCACTTCAAAGAATTCCTTAGGCACAATATCCCCGACCTCCACCTGCTTATAAAGAGCGCGAGCAAGGGGCTTGTTTTCCACAAGCGGAACATTGTGTTCTTTAGCCACCTCACGAATACGCAAGGCAAAAGCGCCCTCACCCTTAGCGATAACCGTAGGCGCAGGCATCGCGTTCCCGTCGTAGCGAAGAGCGATGGAATAGTGCGTCGGGTTGGTAATAACAACATCGGCTTTAGGCACGTCCCGTATCATACGCCTGCTTAAAATTCTTCGCTCAATCTCGCGCATCTTGGCTTTAATCTCCGGGTCTCCTTCGTGTTCCTTGACTTCCTGCTTAACCTCGTATTTGGTCATTTTTAAAGTCTGCTTGTGAGTCCATCTTTGGAAAACATAGTCCCCGACAGCAAAGACCAAAAGTAAAAGTCCCGCAAACGACACAAATTGGAATAACATATCGGAAATTAAAGCGAGAGATTCAAAAGGTCTCATACGGGGAATGGACAAAATGCTTGTTAAGCGCGCATTCACTATAACAAAGCCGATAGCAAAAACCCCGACCACCTTCAAGATGGATTTTATAAAATTAAAAACAGTCTCGCCCGACCAAAACATTTTTTTAAAATTCTTCGGAACGTTGGATATAAGTTTACCGAAATCCAATGAAATCTTCTTTGCCGAAAAAATAAACCCTCCGGTTTGAAGAACATTAGCTAAAATACCTGCAATAACCCCTACGCCCATTACGGGAAGAACAATCCGCGCCATCATCCAAATCATTTCGGTAAAAAAGTATGGCAAATCATCTTTGGTAATATTAATGTCAAGAATCCCGTTCAGGTAAAAGTTCATAATATCGGCAAGGCTGTGAAGCAATATCCTTGCCATAAGCGAAATAGTCCAGAACGATAAAAGGAAAACAATAATCCCGATAAGCTCCTGGGACTTGGCGACATTACCCTCTTCGCGCGCTTTCTTTTTCTTGTATTCGGTAGGTTCTTCGGTACGCCCTTCCTCTTCGGATGCAGCAAATAACTGCAAATCGAAACGGTAGTCCAAAACAAACTGCAGGTCGGAAACACCGAGCGAATAAAGAAAATCAAAATCGCGAGATTCCATAAAAATCACCCTTTCATATAATAGGCAAGTTCACGCGCGCTGGTAATAATCCCGTCAATAAGCGCGTGGCCCAAATCAAGCAACGGGGGTAAAGCCAAGAAAACAATCAAAAAACCCGCAAGGATTTTAATATTAAACCCCATAATCATAATATTAAACTGGGGGGCAACACGGGCAATCATTCCCATCGCCATATCAAGCAAAAGAGTAATAGCGATAATGGGAAGCGCAATTTTCATAGAGGTATCAAACATAACGGAAAGTCCCATAGTCAACCCCTGGGTCAGGGTGCCGAAAGAGCTTGCCGATAAAGTTTCAACCCGTTGGAAACTTTCCACAATCACGCGAACAAAATAAAAATGCCCGTCAACCTGTAAAAGCAAAAACAAAACCATAATACCGAGTATATTACCCAAAGCCGGAACTTGAGTATCGGAAAGAGGGTCAACGACCTCGTTCATACCCAAACCCATAGGAATACTGAAAATCTGCGCGGACATCTGGAACGCGGTAATAATCAAATAAGCAAAAAAGCCGATACCCGCACCGAAAACAAAATTTCCGAGAAGCCTCGCCCCGAAATCCACCAAGTTAGCGGGAACACTAACCCCGCTCGCCATAACAAGCGGGGAAACAAGCAGCGTGGTAAAAAAACCGAAGCCAAGTCTCATCCTTGCAGGCATAGCGGTCCCGGAATAAAACGGAGCCGCAATAAACATCCCTATCAGCCTCGCAAAAATTATCAAAAACAGCTGGAAGTTAGCAACAAAATACTCGTAAATCATAAAACCCCTCACAAACAGAGGTAAAAAAACGCATTACTACGGCAAAACTACAAGCGCGTAGTGGCAATAAGGTCAAAGATACGGTGCGTAAAATCCATCATACTATTACAGGAAAAAGGTCCTAATACAATCATAAGAATCAAAAGAGCAATAATCTTGGGAACAAAGGTTAAGGTCTGTTCCTGAATAGATGTAGTTGCCTGAAGAATACTGATAATAAGCCCGATAATCATAGCCGTTCCAAGCAAAGGCACGGATAAAACGAGAATCTGATAAGCCGAGTCGCGCACAATATCAAGTATTAGTCCTTGCGATAATTCCTGCATCTATTCCACCTCGCTAACCAAAACTCAAAACTAATTTTTCAACAAGCAAATCCCATCCGTCAACAAGAATAAAAAGCAAAATCTTCAAAGGAAACGAAATCATAATCGGGGGAAGCATAAGTATTCCCATCGACATCAAAGTGCTTGCCACAACAACATCTATAACGGTAAAGGGAATCAAAATCAGCATACCCATATAAAAAGACAAAGTAAGTTCGTTTAAAATAAAAGCGGGAATAAGAACGTAAGTGGGGACCTCCGAGGGGTTACCGGGACGCTCAATATTGGCGAGACGAACAAAGCGGTAGATATAACGCTCGGAAGTCTGTTTAAACATAAATTCGCGGACAGGCTCTATCGCGCGATTATACCCCTCCTCAAGCACAATCTCCCCGTCAAGATAAGGACGCACCCCATCCTGATACGAGCGGTTAAACACCGGAAACATAATAAACAAAGTAAGAAATAAAGACAGCCCTACGATAATGTTATTGGGAGGGATAGTCTGGGTGGCAAGCCCTCTGCTGACAAAAGAAAAAACAATATAAACACGAACAAACGAAGTAATCAGGATAAGGAGAGTCGGGGCAAGTGATATGATGGTAATAAGAAAAATAACCTGTAATGATAAAGCTACCTCTTGAGGAGAACGGGCTTCTTCAATATTAAAATTAATTGTAGGAATTGGAATATTTCCCGCCTCCTGCGCAAAAGCACCGACACACGGAAGAAATATTAAGGCAAGCAGAAAAAGAAAAACACGCTTGTTCAAGATTCCCCTCCCTCCGAAAAAGCGAACAAAAAGATGCAAAAACTGAGAGAGCTATTCCCTCCCATAAAAAGTAAAAATCAAGACTGCGAGAGAAAAAGAACTCTCGCAACTATCCCCGAAAGGATAGAAATTAATTGGCAAAAACGCCAAAATTCCTTATCTTGCGAAATGCCGAAAAGACATTCATCAGGGATTCCCCTCCCTTCAATTCTGCAAAACCGGGAATCTTCTATAAACCAAATATTCGTTAATATCAAACCAAACAAGAGACCAAATTGCACGGAAACTGCTGCGCTTTTCGCATTAAAGAGACGTGTTTCGTTTCCTGTGCGTAATCTGTGCGTAATTTCCTTTATATTGAACCTATGTTATTATAATGCAAAAGAATAAATAACGCAAGACTTTTTTTTATTTATTTTTGTATTTTATGCACATTGTGCAAAAATGTTACCCGTCTTTGTCAAGACGGCATATTTTCGCCTTGCTCAAAACCCGCTTTTCATACATCAACACTATCGCTATAACTACAACGCCGACACCGATTGCTATTAAAAGAGCCGCCCATTCCTCAAGCCCCAATTTTCCCATCAATAAAAAGGTCGATATTATAAATATTAGAGGCGCAATAAACAACAGAAAAGAAAACCAAATAGTCCTGCCTTCGCCGATTTCGATTTTTACATTATCTCCGATTTGGAAATTCGATTTGGAAACAATTTCGATAAAACGCCCGTCTTTATCTACCTTGCAGACGTTGCTTAATTTACATTGCGAACAGTCAAGCGTCTCTTCACCGAGAATCTCAATGCGGATTACCTCGTCTTTCGCCTCACGGACTATGCCTTTTTTCTCCATAATTCTCTCCATATAACTGTTTGAACTTATTATAGACTCTTTTGATAATTTAAGAAAGTTTTCGGCGTATTGCTTTTAAAATTATTCCCTGAAGCCCCGAATCATCCCGCCTATATCGGAGGATTGCATCAGGCTCGTTCCGACAAGAACTCCGTCAAACCCCGCCTTTTTGAGCAATTGAATATCCTGCGATGATTTTACTGCGGAGAGCGAAAGTCTTATCCTGTCATCAGGTATAAATTCTATATTTCCGATTGAATGATATAAATCGACTTCAAACGTAAAAAGGTTGCGGTTATTAATCCCGATAATTTCCGCCCCCAAATCTACGGCACGACGGATATTTTCAGGGGAATGGGCTTCAACTAACGCCTCCATTCCGGCTCGCTTTGTCGCCTCAAAAAGCGAAACAAGCTCGTTATCATCCAGAATATCCGTTATAAGAAGAATCGCGCTTGCATTGCAACGGGAAGCCAATTCTATCTGCACTGGGTCGATAATAAACTCCTTGCACAACACGGGAATACTAACCTTATTCGCAATATCCCGCAGAATATCAAAACTACCGCCGAAAAATTTATTATCGGTCAATACCGAAATAGCGGTAGCGCCGTTTTGTTCATAAACAGACGCAATCTGCAGGGGGGAATCTCCATAATTGATTTTACCCTCCGACGGCGAACTGCGCTTTATCTCCGCGATAACGCCGAATTTATGCGCCCTGATAGCCTCGCTCAAAAACGGTCTTTCGGTTTTACCGTCAATATCGCCGAAAAGCTCCATCCCGGCTTTCATCGCTTCAACCTCGATAATCTTATTATGTATAACCGGCGCAAGCTTTCCGAGATTGCTTCTCATTGTAAAACCCCGCCGACCCGTTTAAGCACATCAAACGCCGAACCGTCGTCTATTGAGGATGAGGCGCGCTCCATCGCCTCCCTGAGGTCAACCCCCAGTGCGCAGTAAATAACCAAAGCGGAGTTTAAAACAACGGCTTTGCGAGGGTCACCTTTCTCCTCGCCCGAAAGGACGGCACGGATAAGAGCCGCGCTTTCATCGGCATCGGAAACTCTAAGATTATCCAAGCTACCCGAAAGCCCGAATTCTCCCGCGTCAATCTCCAAACTGCGGACATCCCCGTCAATAATTTCGCGTGCAAAGGTTTTGCCCTCAATGGTCGCCTCATCAAGTCCGCCCTCACCGTGAACCACAAGCGAATGCCTGTGCCCAAGTCGCAGGAACACCCCTGCGATAAGGTCAAGAAGAGATTGCGAAAACACGCCCATAACGTGATATTTCACCCCTGCGGGATTAACGATGGGTCCCAGTATATTGAAAATAGTGCGAACGCCCATTTCACGACGGACAGGCATAACGTTTTTCATAGCGGGATGGTAAAGAGGGGCGAACATAAAAGCAAAACGGTTTTCCGCAAGAGACCGTGCCGCCTCATCGGCGCTCAATTTAATATTGACTCCGAGTTTTTCAAGCACGTCCGCAGAACCGCTCTTGCTGGTTATTGAACGGTTGCCGTGTTTTGCGATATATACGCCTGCGCCTGCGGCTACAAAAGCGCTTGCCGTGGAAATATTAAAAGTCCCCGAATGGTCTCCGCCTGTTCCGCAGGTATCGGCGATAGGAGACAAGTCGCTTTCCACGCGGTTTGCCGATAAAAACATTGAGCAGGCGCTTCCCGCTATCTCCTCTGCCGTTTCACCCTTGAGTTTTAACGCCATAAGATAGGATGCTATCTGGGCGGGGGATGCGTAACCCCCCATAATCGCATCCATTACCTCCGATGCCTCATCTTTCGACAGATTTTCACCCTCGGAAATTTTAGAAATAAAACCTCTGACCTTTCCCGAAATCTTACCGGTCTTATTCTTTACAACTATATCTACAAAATTCCTGATAATTTTTTTCCCGTCTTCGGTAAGAAAGGATTCGGGGTGAAACTGGATACCATAGGTATCGCGCCCCTTTACGCGAAGCCCCATAATCTCGCCGTCATCACTGCGCGCGGTAGTCTCAAGTTCGGATGGAAAACTCTCGCGCTCGGCAACCAGCGAATGATAACGGATACCGTTTAAAGGATTAACAACCCCCTCAAAAATCCCCTCCCCGTTATGGTGCATAGCGGAAGTTTTACCATGCATAATATTCTTTGCCTGAATAATTTTACCGCCGAAAGCCTGGGCGATAGACTGATGACCGAGACATACGCCGAAAAGAGGAATATCCCCCGCACGCTCTATAAGTTCAAGAGAAATACCCGCATCATCGGGACGGCCGGGGCCCGGCGAAATAACGATACCATCGGGTAACAAGGCAAGCGCCTCATCCACGGAAACGGCATCGTTGCGAAAGACCTTAATATCGGAGTAAAACTCCCCGATATACTGCACTATGTTATAAATAAAAGAATCGTAATTATCAATCACCAAAATCATACCGCCCTCCTAAATTATAGCCCGTAAAAGGGCTTTGGCTTTATTAATAGTCTCCTGATACTCTTTTTCAGGAACAGAGTCATAAACAATCCCCGCGCCGGCTTGTATATAAGCCGTATCGCCCTTATGGACAATAGTCCTGATAGCGATACAGGTATCGGTGTTGCCTGAAAAGTCGATATATCCGACAGCGCCGGCGTAAACGCCCCGCTTTTCGGGTTCAAGCTCCTCGATAATTTCCATAGCGCGAACCTTCGGCGACCCCGTTACCGTCCCTGCGGGAAAAGTCGCGCCGATAATATCTACCGCATCAAATTTACCGTCGGGCTTGCCCAAAACATCGGATACTATATGCATAACATGGGAATATCGCTCAATATGGTAAGGGGCTTCAACCCTGATACTGCCGAACTCGCTAATCCTTCCGACATCATTACGCGCAAGGTCAAGCAGCATAGTATGCTCGGCAAGCTCCTTTTTGTCGGAAAGAAGGTCCTGTTCAATAGCCAAATCTTCCTCCCAGTTTTTCCCTCTCGGACGGGTTCCGGCTATCGGACGGACTATTACCTCGTCCTTATAACAATCGCGGGTGCGTTTTACCATAACCTCCGGTGATGAACCCACTAAGGCAAATTCGGTAAAGTCGATATAAAACATATAGGGCGAGGGGTTAATCATACGAAGTTTTCGGTATATATCAAAAGGGGAGAGCGGGGTTTGAACCCTGAGACGCTGCGATAAAACCACCTGAAAAATATCCCCCGACACGATATATTCCTTAGCCTTTTCCACCGCATAGATAAAGTTTTCTTTTTTGAAATTTGAAATCAGGTTGATTTTACTGTTTTGCGACTCGACAATACGGGAAGGCGGTTTTGCGTTTAAAAGACGTGTCTCGTATTCATCAATAAGTTTACGCGCTTCCGATTTGTCGGTTTCACTGTAAGCATAGCTTATCAAAACAAGTTTCTGCTTGATATGGTCGAAAGCGATAAGAATTTTAGGCAATACCAAATAAATATCGGGAAGCTCAAGGCGGTCGGGTTTGGTATCGGGGATTTTCTCAAAATATCTGACCGAATCGTATGAGAAATATCCGAGAAGCCCTGCGCTGAAAGGAGGCAATCCTTCCACCTCGCTTTCCTTAAAACGCGACACCAAGCGTTTAACCTCATTAATCGGGTTATCGCAAGTCTTCTCTTCCTTGTCGCCTCTAAAATCAATAGATACGCGTTTCCCTTTAGCCTTAAACTCAAGCTCGGGGTCAAAACCGAGGAAGGAATATCGCCCCATTCGTTCCCCCATCTCGACACTTTCCAATAGAAACCCGATTTTGCCCTGTTCTTTGAGAGCAAGAAAAGCCGAAACCGGGGTTTCGATATCCGCCGCAATTTCCTTAAAAACCGGATATAATCGCACTTCCTTTTCCATAGTAAATCCCCTTGTTTTAATTTATAAAACAAAAAAACCCCGCAGGGACTTTGTCCTGCGGGGGTCTATTTCAAAAAATACATTTCACAAATAGACAGGCTTTCATCCCTAATCAACAAGAAGTAAGCGCCACCACCAAGAAAACAAGGATACAAAAGACCGTCTCATAAAAATTTCTCCCGTATATTTGAACATATTTTATCAACCGTTTTTTATTTTGTCAATTTTTTTATTAAGATTTTTCAGGGCATTTGTAAAAACCTAAGCCCTGCAAAAAGCAATAGCATCCGACTCGGTTTCCTTGATTGTAAAAAGAGCCTTAAGACCGGTAAGCTGAATAATATGTTCGACTTCCTGTGAGGGTTTTAAAAAACAAGCCCTGCCTTTACCCTCAACCTTCTTAAAAATACTAACTAAAGTCCCGATACCCTGACTGTTAATATAACCAAGCTCCGATAAATCAAAGATAAATCTTAACGCACCTTTATCAAGCAAATCATTCAAAAAAACGCCGAACTTCATATTAGTCTCGGCATCAAGAACACCCGAAACTTTAACAATCCAAACGCCGTTTTTTTCTTCCGCGTGAATATCAAAACTATCTTTTACCTGCATAAACCTACCCGATTTTTTTTATAAGCCTGAGCATATTAACACCGTTTTCGGATTTATAAGAAATATCGTCAACAACCTTGCGAATCAGCATAATACCCCTTCCGCTTTCGGCAAAAGTATCGGCGGGACGTGATGCTAATTTCTCTTTAAGGTTGAAATTACACCCTTTCTTACCGTAATCCGTAATCATTATGGCAATCCCGTCGCTCTTAAAAAGTATATCAACAACAACTTTGCCCCTATGCTCCGGGTAAGAATGGGAAAAAATATTTATTATGGATTCTTCTATTGCAAGAGTTAAATCAAAAACGAGGAACTTGTCGGAACTTGCACTTGCTATATGCTTAAACAGCACATTAACCAAAACATTAAGCGCCCGAAGGGAATGAATATCGCCGTCCAAAGCTATTTTCACCCTGTTATCCGTTACTTCAAGGGATACGTCCTTTTTTATATCGTCAGGAAATTTTTTCAGATATTCCTCAAGGATTCCGCCTATAATTTTCTTATTAATCATCATTTCTGCCTCTGATTTTAGTTGCAACTAAGAATTTTTAAATTTTACTATTTACGGCAATATGCTTAGAATAATTTTATAACCTAATCGAATTTTAGTCAATAATAAAATCATTTCTCAATAAATAAAATAATCCTAAAGACTTGAAACCGTATGTTCAATCAAAATATTTGAAAATAAACAAATAGGGTTATATAATAAAGCGAGAAAAAGGGAGGGTATTTATGGAACAGGAACACCCGTTTATAAAAGATGCGTATCTATTTGCGCAGGAAAAACATTTCGGGAAAAAAAGGCAATATATAAACCTGCCCTATTTTACACATCCGCTCGGGGTATATTTTAACGTTTACAGCTTTACAAATAATATTGATATTCGCGTGGCGGCGTTATTACACGATACCGTAGAAAAAGGCGGTACAAGTATCCCGGAAATAGCGAGGAATTTTAATCCCGAAATAGCAAATCTCGTTGCGGAAGTTACCAATGACGCGTATCAAATACAAGCGCATGGCAAAGCCAACTATCTCGTTGACAAGATAAACAAGATAAGCGCCGAGGCTCTTATTATAAAATTTGCCGACTTTATGGATAACATAGACGGGCTTCGCAAATTAAACCTGAAAGATAAAGAGCAGGCGGAATATGCAAAAGAGTACGTTACAATGACAATCTATATATTAAGCAATATTAAACGGGAACTTACTACCGAGCACGAAATCATGATAAAAAAAATCGGAGAAATGATAGACCAGTATATCGGGCTAAGAAACGCCGTAGAGGAAGAAAAAAACAAAGGGACTGCCCCATAAGCCATAGCACGGATATTTTTGCCGTTATCAAAAATACTACGGCGCTTATTTTTTGCAAAATAAAAACACAGGCTGACGGGGCAGCCCCTAATAAAGTAAAATAAGTTACGCTTGTTCAATAGCGCCCGAAGGACAAGCATCAACACAGGCAGCACAATCGGTGCAGGTATCCGGGTCGATTACATAAATGTCACCGGGACTGATTGCCCCAACGGGACATTCGGGTTCGCACACACCGCATGCGATACAACTGTCGGTAATTGTATATGCCATTAAAGACCTCCTGAAAATTCTTGAACTAAGAATTTAATATAAATCGGCGGTTTTGTCAAATCATTGGTTTTTTTATTTTTTAAGTCGGGCTATTGCATAAAACTTTCTCCGTTTTTTCCGATATGTTTACTAATACTCGACAACGGAGGACTCTATGTTTGAGATTAAAAATATCGACGAATACGAAATTCTTACCCTTGATGCGGTAGAGGATTATAACCGCAAGGACTATAATAAGGCTTTAAAAAAGTTTCTATCGCTTGAGAAAGCCAACCCGAACAATATAAAAATCCACGAGGTGCTTGCTTTTACTTATATCCATCTCAATAAATTAGATAAAGCAAAGGAACAATACAAAATCTGCAAGGAACTGTTTATCAAACAACATCCCCATATTAAATTCGCCGAAAGAAGTTTTGAAGACTTGGTCGGAGAGGCGGGAGAAAAACAAAAGGCGGAACGCGAATATAATAAGATTATGCGGGCAAGGAAAAGCGAAAAAATTCTTGCAAGTTTCGACATCCCGTCAAAATTAGCAATATTGTATATGTCGGAGGGTAAATACGACAAGGCGGAAAAAATACTTAAAGACTTCCGCAAAAAGGTTTTCGCAGCTATGGAAAACGAAAAAAAGAAAGAAGAGAAAGTCGCATAATGCCATTTTCCAAAATTTAACCGCCTATTATTTCAATCAAATACATAAGACAGGCGTATCAACAAATATTACCCGCAACCGCACCGATAAAGGCGCGGTTACGAATACATAGAATGTTTAACATCTGTTTAATTTAGTTCCGGAAAAAACTAACTAACCTTCAAATCAGCCTTTGATTCCCAAAGCCCGTGAATATTGCAGTAAGATGTTGCAATCAAAGTGCCTGATTTTTCGGTTTTTAAACTTACGGTAGCTTCAGGCTCGCTATAAACCGAGCTTGTATCGGCGCCTTCCGTTGAAGCACCATGTGATGCAAAATCATATTTGCCGATAAAATAAGGGTTTTTCTCGCCCTCGGGAAGAAAATACAGCTCTATCCAGACTATATGATGAGCGGTTGTATTGGGGTGAGGTATTTCCTTACCTACGCTGACCGTTACCTTAACTTTCTCACCTTTCTTAGAGGAAGCAGGTGCATCAATCACCGGAACGTGTTTTTCCGTCTTCCAATCGGCGCTCTTAAAAACTTCACCTATTGACATAAAAACCTCCAAATCTAAAATTTAACAAACTTCTCTTTAGCCACTCCGCAAACGGGGCATTTACCGGGTGTATCTTCCCCGAAATGGGTAAACCCGCAAACGGGACAGATATAAACGGGCTTGTTGTCAACATCCTTGCCCTGCTTTAAATTATCCAAAGCCTCCTCGTAGTAAGCGCGATGGATTTTTTCGGCTTCTATGGCATAATGGATAGATTTTTCCGCGCCCTTTTCGCCCTGAAGTTTGGCAATAACATCATAAGCCGGATACATCTCATCAATCTCAAAGCCCTCGCCGTCAATGCCCGCCTGTATATTTTCCTCAGTTGAACCTATATACCCGAGATTGCGGGCATGGTTGGTAGCATGAACTCTCTCCGCATAGGCAATAGCCTCAAAGAGTTTTGCCAAATTAGCATAACCATCGGCTTTGGCTTTGTCGCTGAACGCAAGATATTTCATATGAGCCATTGACTCGCCGGCAAAAGCATCACTCAACGCCCTTTTTGTCATCTCTTTCATACTTTATGCCTCCTGTAATTTATATTTCTCTAAATCATATTATTCTATTATGATATTATATATAAAAGAAAAATAAACGTCAAGTGTAACAAAAAAATTATATAAAAAAAGCGGAGGCTCAAAACCTCCGCAAATATTTATTTTTTACCTATTCCTCTAAAACTTAATTCCACCCTTTCCGGGTTTTCAACCTTGGTAAATAAACTTACCACAAAAGTCATAATCAAAGAAACGGGGAAAGCTATAACCAAGGGGTCAATAACCTCGGTAACGCCCTCAAACAGGACAACCCTCCCGAAAATCGCCTCACTTATGCCGAAAACTTTGGCTTCAGCCGTATGGAAAAACAGAAACCAGATTGCGGAAACGATAATACCTGATAAAATCCCTGCAATCGCTCCTTTGCGGGTGAGACGTTTCCAATACAACGCGAGAGTGTAAGGTGCAAGGAAACTTGATGCCATAAGCCCGAAGAAAATAGCCGTTGCGCGTGCGATAATACCCGGCTCAAGTCTAAATCCGAGCAAAACCGTAGCAAGAATCGCTATCACAATACCGATTCTCGTAACCAACACCTCGCGGGACTTTTTATAAGCCTTATTGCGCATAATCCCCTTTTCGTAAACATCCCTGCCGATTGATGTCCCGATAGCGTGGAATTGAGAACTCAAAGTTGACATCGCCGCCGATAAAATCACAAGCATAAAAATATAACCGAACCATACCGGCATCGCATCGCGTATAAAAATAGGTATAACAAGGTCGGGATTTCCGCCTGCTACGGCAATGGCAATCTTGCCCGTTTCCTGATAGAAATAAACATTGGACAACGCCCCTACAATAAAGGGAGTTCCGACAGTAACAAGAATAAACACCCCGCCGATTAATATGGCACGGTTAAGTTCCTTGTTGCTTTTGACGGTCATATACCGGACTACAAGCTGAGGTTGGGCAAGAACTCCTATACCAACTCCGAGAACAATAGTGGAATATACAACCCACCACAGGGAAGAGCCTCTTGCCATAGAACTTGTCCACCCCAGATGCCCCTGCTCAACTAAATTAGGCGGAACCAATTCTTTCATATTAGTCAAAGCGGTATGCGCGGGAACAATCCCGCCGAGTCTTATGTATATGAAAAACAGCAATATAACCATACCGATAAACATAAGACTACCCTGCAAAGCATCGGTGTACATAACGCCTTTAAGACCGCCCATAATCACATAAGCAGCGACAAGGATAGAAAATATCGTAACGGAAACTATAAAGGGAATACCGAGCAGTCCTTCAATAATCCTTGACCCGCCGATAAGAACCGCAGCGGCATACAAAGGCATAAATATAAAAATCACAAGACCGCCGAACCATTGTATAAAGTTGGAATCAAGGCGCTTTCCCAAAAGCTCGGGGAACGTATGCGCATCAAGATTCAAACCCATCCTGCGGGTTCGTTTACCGTAAACGGCAAAGGCTATAAATATACCGACACCTATATTACACACGGTAAGCCAAAGCAGGCTCATACCGAACAAAGAGGCAACACCGCCGAAACCGACAATCGCTGCGGTAGATATAAAAGTAGCTCCGTAAGACAACGCCATAATATAAGGATGGATATTTCGTCCGCCAATCATATAATCGGTGGAGTTTTTAGTAGCCTTATAACCTTTAACACCGAGAAATGCAATAACCGCGAGGTAAAGTATTATTACGACAAGCATACCGTAATTAATACTTATATCGTTTACTGCATTTCCGACAGCTTCGAGAACGCCGTTAGTAGCATTATTTGTCATCAGGCACCTCCCCGGCTAACTCCTCTTCAATCTCAATTTCCTCTTTAGCCCAAATTCTTTCCTCCTCCGCCTCTTCGGCAGAGATGTCGCCCTCTTTGTTCCAGTTGAGAGCGCCGTAAACAACACAGACAAGCGCAAGTAAAAATATCAAAATATAAGCTATCCAAATTCCCGGATCCGGTATTCCCAGAAACATGCCGACCTCCTAAAATCAGAAATTTTTTTTATTTTCCTTTTACTATTTTATAAACCGTATCGGCATCCTTATCGCCCCGACCCGAAACGTTGATAATAACAATATCGTCTTTTTTAAAACGGTCGGGGTTATTTATTACATAGGCAACGGCGTGGCTTGACTCAAGCGCCGGAATAATCCCCTCCATTCTCGAAAGATACCCGAATGCTTCAAGCGCCTCATCATCCGTAGCCTTGACCGGAGTAAGCCTGCCCTTGGAATTAAGATAAGCAAGCTCAGGTCCAACACCGGGATAATCAAGCCCTGCCGAAATGGAATGAACAGGCATAACCTGCCCGTAATCATCAAGTATAACCTTGCTTTTAGAACCGTGCAAAACCCCCGTCCTGCCGAAAGCAAGCGAGGCGGAATTGTCGCCCGGATTATCACTGCGGCCGCCCGCTTCAACTCCAAGAAGTTTCACGTCTTTATCTTCCAAAAACGGGTAGAACAACCCCATAGCATTGGAGCCACCGCCCACACATGCGACAAGATAATCAGGCAGGCGGTTTTCCGCTTCGATAATCTGCTTACGGGCTTCATATCCGACTACCGATTGAAAATCGCGAACTATGACGGGGTATGGGAAAGGTCCTGCAACCGAACCTATAAGGTAATATGTCGTTTCGACATTGGAAAGCCAATCCCTGAACGCTTCGTTCATAGCATCCTTCAAAGTCCTGCTCCCCGTATCGACCGAAACGACTTTAGCGCCCAAAAGTTCCATACGAAATACGTTTAAAGCCTGACGATATGTATCCTCTTCGCCCATATAGACACAACACTCCATATTCATAAGAGCGCAAGCGGTAGCGGTTGCGACCCCGTGTTGTCCCGCGCCGGTTTCCGCTATAATACGTTGCTTTCCCATCCGTTTTGCAAGCAAAATCTGTCCGATTGTGTTGTTGATTTTATGCGCGCCGGTATGATTCAAATCCTCACGCTTAAGATATACCTTAAAGCCAAGGTCTTTACTCATATTTTGCGCGAAATATAAGGGGGAAGGTCTCCCGACATAGTTCTTAAAATAATAATTAAGCTCATCGAGAAAACCCTTGTCGTTTTTGTATTTTTCGTAAGCATTTTCAAGTTCTTCAAGTATAGGGACAAAACTTTCGGGGATATACGCCCCGCCGAATTCTCCGAAATTATCTTTTTTCATTGATATCCCAACCGACATAAATTTTATCCATAATTTCTTTGGCAATTTTAAGTGCGGAAATATCCGCTTCGGGATGGCGTAAGGGTTCGCGCTCCTCACCGATACACTCGATAAAATGAATCAACTCAAGTTTAAGCGCATTATCCTTATGAACAAAAACCCTTTCGACAAAGGCTTCCTGTTTGTATTTAATCTCCTCGCGCATAACCACGTATTCGGTTTGAGGCTGACGGATTATAGTAATATCCTGTGTAGCATAATCAAGATTGATAAACGAATCCTCCTGGGAAATGGTAAGCGTTCTGATTTTGTTGGCGGAAACCCTGCTTGCGGCAATATTGGCGACAACCCCGTTATCAAAATAGATAGAGGCGTTTGCCAAATCCTCAAACTCGGAATAAACCCGCGTGCCGTGCGCCTGAATATCGACAGGATGACCGCCGGCAATCGCAAGTATTATATCAATATCGTGAATCATCAAATCAAGAACAACACCGACATCTACAATTCTCCCGCGGGGTCCCATACGTTGCGCCTGAATAAAATACGGGTCTTTGACTATATGCTGAAGTTCCTGAACCGCCGCGTTAAATCTTTCAACATGCCCGACCTGTAAAAAAACATTGTTTTCCTCGGCAAGCTCTATGAGCTTTTCTGCATAATATATTGTGCGCGTGATAGGTTTTTCAACCAGAACATGCTTTTTAGCGGCAAGAGCTTGAGAAGCATATTTATAATGTAAATATGTAGGAACGGCAACCACAACCGCATCAACTTCTTTCAGGAACTTGGAATAATCCGTAAAACCCTTGATACCGTATAACTCCGATACGCGTTTAACCTCGGAATCGTCTATATCGCAAACCGCGGTCAACTCAATACCTTGAATGGATGATAAGACATTGACATGGTATCTTCCCATGTGCCCAATTCCAGCAACGCCGATTTTAACCAAAATATACTCCTTAAAAAGACTTAGTTCAAAAGAAGATTTTTGTAATCCTCATTTTGAGAGATAAAATTTTTGGCATACGGACAGGTTGCGATTATCTTGAAGCCGTTTTCTTTAGCATAATCGCAGGCGAATTTAAGAATTTTCGCCGCGATACCCTGTCCTCTGAACACAGACGGGACAAAAGTATGAAAAAAATCAAGCACCCCGTCCCCTTTATCCTCGTATTCCAAATGCGCTTCCTGCCCCTTGATAGCGATATAAAATTTATGCTTTTTTGTATCGTGTATTATATCAAAATCCAAACACCACCTCCGGGAATCCCAAATTATATGATTATGGCATACTATTTAATTTTTTGCACATTTTAAGGGAATTATCCTGCGCCTTTTGCGGATTTTTCCGAAAAACATATCGCCTAAAGACGCAGGAGTAATCTATTTCCTGATAATAAACTCAACCCTGCGGTTACGGGCATTATATTCGGAGGTGGTTTCACCTCCGGCTCTCGGTAATTGCTGCTCAAACCCCACACCTTTAAAGCTCAAACGGTTAAAATCAAACCTCACCCGTTTACGCTTTAATATTTCCGAAAGATAATCATAAACAGACTTGGCGCGTCTCTCCGAGAGAGGCTTGTTATAGCTTGCGCTACCCACCGAATCCGTATGTCCCACTATTATAATTTGATAATTATCGGATAGTTTATATCTTGCGGGGTCTTTAACCACCGTTTCGATAATCTCCGCAACCTTTGCGACAACCGCACGCCCATCATCGGTAAGATTATGCTTGTTAAACTCAAAGTTTATACTGCTTACGCGGATAATCCAATCATACTGCCTTTCGATAAGAAGCACCCCGACTACTATATCTCTTTCTACACGAAGAGTATTGCCGAGACCGTCTTTTGCCGTTAATATCATTGCATAATCCTGCACGGAATCGACCAAAAGCCCGTTATCGCCGATACCGTCCCATTCAATAGTCTTTTCGACTTTCTGCACAAAATTATCGCCACCTTTAAAAGTCTTAAACGGGCGGGCTTCATCAAAGTTTTCGCCTTTCTTGTAAATATTAATCTCCCAGACTACTTTGTTGGGGTCATAAAGCTCAAGATTTATAAATAACGTATCGTTTACACTGTCGCCGTCGGGAGTAAACAAATCGGGAACTACGGTAATTTTGTAATCGGGAGGAGTTTTGTCAAGCACAATATTTGTAATGGTCGCCGTAATAAGGTTTCCCGTATCAAAATCATAACTCATCCTCGCGGAATAAATTCCGTCTGCTGCCGGCTTGCCGTCATCAGTTTTACCGTCCCATACGATTTTATCATCCCTGCCCTTTTCGATAGTTCTTACCGTCCTGCCCTGAATATCAATAATTTCAAGTTTAGCCTTTCTTAATCTCGAAATAGGAGTCGTATTCAATGCCCGTGTGGTAAATGCGAGGGTATCCAAGTTTCCGTCATTATTCGGAGCAAACCGATGTTCGCCGTCAATCTTAAATTCAATATCCTCAAAACGACGGACAAGACGGATACCCGGAATATTTATTTGCATAGTATTTCTTGCAGCATCTCTGCCGAAAAAGTCAAAACGATAAACTCCCTCAGGCACAGGTTTTCCTTCTTTATCCGTGCCGTTCCAGCGCAACTCATCGGGCAACTCATCGCCGCGCCATTGATAAGTCCTTACAACCCGGTCTCCGTCTTCCGTTTCGCGGGCAAACGAGGCGGTAAATATCTCATCGTTTTTTCGCTCTCCGACAATCCGTATCGGCAAATAATCCTGCCGTCCGTCATCATTAGGCGAAAAAGCCATATATGCAAATTCAAATCCGACATTCGGAGGAACACGGTCGATACGCACGGTGCGGGTATCGGAACGGGGGTTTCCGCCGTAATCGTATTCAACGGAAACGTCATAAAAATATATCCCGTCGGGCAAATTTTTACCCGCATCGTCTTTTCCCTCCCATACGAATTGAGGAACAAAAGCGTTGGTAACAAATCTGCGCACGGGTTTGTCATCGGCATTCCTTATTTCCAGAATAAGTTTCTCTATGCGCTCGGTAAATGTAAGGGAAATATCAAACTTAATCTTTTGGTTGGCATTTTCCGTTCCGGGCGAAATTGCAAGAACATCGCTTGAAACCGTAGCCTCATCACGCCCCGTTCGGATAAAGAATTCGACTTCCCTGCTGTTGCGGTTTCCTACCCAGTCAACCGCCTCAACAACATAAAGATATTCGCCCTGCGGGAAATTTCTATAAGGCGGTGAGGTTCTCTTGTCGAACCCGTCCCAAGTAAAACTTTGGGGAAATTCCGAAAGAGGGGAGCGGTCAAAATATATCATCTCGCCGGTTTTCTTGTATAGTATTTTCGATGTAATCATATCATCGGCACGCCCCGAAAGTCTATGCACAAAGGTTATATCATCCTGCACGCCGTCCCTGTTCGGCGAAAACGCAAGATATTCGGCATCAATCTCAATTTGAGTCGGGGTGGTATCTATTGTGATGGTTTTAAGCTGTGTTTTGGGATAATTACCGCTGTCATAGAAAAGTTGAATATCGTAAAGATAATCGCCGTCGGACAGGCGTTTGCCTTCGGCATCATTCCCGTTCCACACTATCTGCGCGGGAAGTTTATCCGTGCCTTTAAACTCCCTAACAACGTTGGTGGAATTATCGTAAATCCTGAAGACCCAGTTTTCAAGCCCCCTGTCGTCATCAACCGACGGGGAAAAAGTAACGGTATCCGTGGCGCCGCCGGGAGAAAACCCGTTACGATTTACCGATAGCGTTACGTTTTGATAATTGGTAACAAGACGGATACTCCTTATGCGGTCGGATGTTTGGTTGCCCGCCAAATCCCGCGCCGTAATACGAAAATCATAAATCCCCTCGCCCACGGGAATTTGCCTGTCGTCCAATCCATCCCACACAATTTGTTCGGGGGATGTATCCTCATAGCGGAAAGTGCGCCTTGTCTTGCCGTCTGTGTCTAAAATCTCAGCGGTTATCTTAGTGCCTCTTGTTATGTTTTCCGATGAGACAGAGAAAACGTTTTCGTCCTTAACGCCGTCATTATTAGGCGAAAAAATCAAATATTGAGCCTCCGCTTCAATCACGGGAATCACCGTATCAACCACAATAATACCGGATTTGGTTTCCGAAAGATTATCATTATCATCCCACGCGCGAAGGACATAGAAATAATCCCCGTCTTCAACGACTTTCCCGTCTTTATCAAACCCGTTCCAAGTAATATATTCGGGAATAAAAACCTCAGTTCGTTTGGAAAAAATCCGCCGGACAAAAAGAGGAATAGTAAGATTGCGGATTCTTAACGCCTCGGTGCTATGAAAGGTTTTGACAATCTCCCCGTCTTTATCGGTGATAATCAATTCCCATTCTTTAACCATAGTGTTGTCCCGTATATCAAGGTAAAAATTGACCTCATCCTGCGAACCGGTAAAATTAGGCGAAAAATGGGAGTAATTCGGGCTGACACTAACCTCAGGTGGAATCCTGTCGTAATACCCCACCGCGACCGATAAATTTACGGAATGGGCAATCGAATTTTTGCCGTTAAAATCAAGATTCTGTATTGAATAGGAAATTTCCACATCGGTAGAGGAGTCGGGTTTATCAGGCACGGGGACAAAAGCGAATTTCAACCCGCCTCCCGCATACCAAAAAGGCATACCCGCCGTGTTGTATGATACCCCGCCTCGAATCGAAATTAGATTAAACACCGTGTTTTCCATCCCTATTCCGCCGACAAAGCCGACTGGATTAAACGGGACATTTATATCCGCCAAGAGACGCATCTCATAGACAGGTGTTTTGATAATACTTGAAGAAGCGCCTATCCCCAAACCGAGAGCCGGTAAAGAATTATATTCGCCGAGCGTTGCGGTTTTACCGATATTTTTCAAAACCGCGCCGTAAGAAAAGTCGAATAGCCCGAAACCGTAAGCATCGGGGGTGGGATTGTTTACAATAAACCCCATATCGAAACCTAAAACCCAGTCGGAAACGTTATCGACAAGCCCTTTTACGTGGCTGAATTTCAAAGCGAAACCCCAGAAAAGGTTATCGGTAATATCTTTCGCCATAGAAATATCGGCGCCGATAAGCTGACCGAGGCTATCGGAGCTTTCGGGTCCCGCCAAATACCTTGCATTAAGCGAAAAAACGCCCGCCAACGTGGGTAACGCACCGCCCAAGTCCATAAGGAAAAAATCGCTTCCAAGCCCTAAGACGGAAAGACCGATAGTGCCGCGACGAATATCGGCAAGTTTTGCAGGGTTTAACCCCACCCCGCCCATACTTCCGAGTTCTGCTATCCCCGTATTGGCAAGCGAAAATTCCACAACCCCGCTGCCGATATATCCGAACTGCGAACCGGGTAAAGGCTCATTTGCAAAAATCCCACCATAAACCGCAACCATTAAAATTATCAAAAATATCCTGAAAAACCTCATCGGATTTACCTCTCTTTTAATAAGTAAATTCTAATTACTATTTATACTATACAATAAAATCAGAGTATTCTCAAATAAGAAAGGTTTTGTTTGATAAAAAGCGGGTTAATTATCCTCAGAATTGACAAAATTCAAGTCGAGATAGCCCCTGTCCACATTAACCTTGACAACCTCTACCTTAACCTTGTCGCCGATAGAGTAAACGGTCTTGCTTTTCCGCCCCTTAGCGGTGTAATCCGCCTCCGAATAGGTATAGTAATCATCGTTCATATCCATATAACGGACAAGCCCTTCATTACCGAATTGGATAATCTGCACAAAGATACCGAAAACGCTAACCCCGCTTACAACCCCGTCAAAAACCTGCCCAACCCTGTCTTTCATAAAGCGGATAGACTTAATCTTATAGAACTCGCGTTCCGCCTCCATAGCGACTCTTTCGCAGGAGGAAATATGCGCCGAAACCGAATCAAGCTCTTCTTCATCATATTTGCTTTTATTAGTGTCCGGGGCAATGGCATTTTTAATCAAGCGATGGACTATTAAATCTGCATAACGGCGTATAGGAGAGGTAAAATGCGTGTAGTATTCAAAGCCAAGCCCGTAATGCCCGATATTTTCGGTTTGGTAACGCGCCTGTTGCATCGACCTCAACAAAATATGGGTAACAAATTCTTTGTGAGGCTTACCCTCTGCTTCCCGCAAGACTTTCTGTATCTCAAGAGGGGCTGGGGTCGGCACGCCGTAGATTTTATGCCCGAACCGCATTGCAATACGGATAAAATCCTGAATTTTTTCGGCGGAAGGCTCATCGTGAATTCTAAAAATCGAAATTCCCCTTTCAAACAGGAATTTTGCGACACACCTGTTTGCAAGAAGCATAAGTTCCTCGACAATACGCTCGGAGTCCAAACGCTCCTTGAGCCAAACCTTTGCAGGCTCTCCGTTTTCTTTAAGCGTAATCTTCTGTTCCCTGAAATTAAAATCAATACCGCCGCTTTGCATACGTTTATTATTCAGGATTCTGAAAATATCATCTAATTTGCGAAGGGTTGATGCAAGTTGCTTGTCTGGATACGTTTCCTTGCCCTTTAAAAACCGTTCTAAAGAATTATAGTTTAGCCTGTGCCTGCTACGGATAACGGTTTCACGAATCTCGTAAGATTGAATATCCCCTTCGCGCGAAATATGGATAAAAATCGACATAGTAAGTTTATCCTCATTCGGATTAAGACTACAAACCCCGTTTGAGAGAAGTTCGGGAAACATCGGGATAACCCTGTCGATAAAATAAAAACTGTTGCCGCGACGAATAGCCTCGCGGTCAAGTTTAGAACCCTTGTCAACATAGTAAGAAACATCTGCAATATGCACGCCGATAATCCATCCGTCTTTTTTCTCATCAAGCGAAACGGCATCATCAAGGTCTTTGGCATCAATCCCGTCGATAGTAAAAACCAAATTATCGCGGATATCAAGCCTTCGTTTAATCTCCGAATCGGGAATGGAAACAGGAACGGATTCCAATTCGCGTAAAGCCGCTGATGGAAACCGGTTGCGAATTTTGTATTTATCAATAATACGGTCTAAATCGGTTTGCGGGGTGTTATCGGACTTTGTTTTAGGAATAAACTTACTCTTTTTTTTCAAATTGGGAACGGGAGTAGCGGGCTTATCCGCGGTCTTTTCTTTTTCTATCTGCTTTTTAGCGCCGGGAGATAATTTTATTTCACCGCTTGAATAATTGACCTCAACCCTGCCGCTTTTGGCAAAAGTTTTAACAATACGACTGAGCCGTTTTTTCTGCTCGGAAGACTTTGCCTGCATAAGTTCGCAAAGCGTATCAAATTTGATACTTTCGTTTTCTGCAATAGTTTTAAAAACTAATTTTCGTTTCATAAAAAATATATCCTCAATATTAGGAAAGAAAAGCGGGAGAAAAAAGTCTCCCGCTTTAAAATTAAAATTTATTATTCAGAAGGTTTAATCTTAATAGGCTGAGGAGCTTGAGGCTGTTGAGCGCCGGTCTGTGTGCCGGTGCGTCTCTGCCTTTCGGATTCTGCCTTTTTCTTTTCGGCTTCGTGTTCCTTCTGAATTTTCTTTAAATCATCGCTAAGAACGCTAAGCAAAACATCAAAATTCTCATCGATAACCTGAACATTATATTTATCGCGCGCTTCGTTTTTCCATTCGTCGTATTGAGCGCTTACAAAATTCATAATAACCTCGTTCTTAACCCTGTCATAAGCCTCATTATAAGAAAGCTGACGTTGCTGAACTCTTCCTTCGTTATCCATAACAAACTGTCCGTTACGGTCTTTTATCGGCTCTTTGAAACGGTCTTTCATTACATCGTAATATTCGCGAATAGTTTTTTCATCAACTTCCGCCATAGCGTTTTCGCGGTAACGTTTTTCAACAAACTGAGAAACAATGTCCTGCATAATGAATTTTCTCTGTTTTTCGATTTCATCTTTAAAATCGCGTGCGCGTTCCGAACCCTCTGCCTGCCCTTTGGATACAAAGAACATAAACCCTTTAAAATTATCCATCTGCTGCATAAAAGCGTCAAAATTCAGATGGTCAACAAAATCGGGAATAAAAAGATTAATCACGTTTTTAGCATCGCCCCAAGTATAAGCATTGTCATAAACCTTCACAAGAACAATATCATCGGTCAGTTCGTCAACGGCATAAGACTCATCGCCGATAACGATAAGTTTATTTTCCATATCAAGCGAGTATTTTTCATCAAGATGTTCATCTTTTTTCTGGTCTAAGAAAATATTTTGGAAAGACCATTGTAAACCCATAAATTCCTGTTCGCCGACAAGACGCTCAATATCTTTCTGGGTTCTTTTACGCGGAGCTTCCGTAACGTAAATAATATGATACCCGAACTGAGTTTTAACAGGCTCTTCAATCAAACCCGCCGACTTAGCGCTGAAAACGACATCCTCAAATTCCTTAACCATACGCTTTCGGGTAAAATATCCGAGGTCTCCGCCGACTTCCTTATTAGCGGCATCATCCGAATACTCCTTAGCGGCGTTGGCAAAATCCTTTTCAAGGCTACGGGATTGCTTTAATGATTCAATTATATTTCTCGCTTTTATTTCGCTTTGCTCATTAACTCTTTTGAGTTCTTCTCCTTCAAGTTTAATCCTTCTTCCATTAAGATTGGTGTAACCGTCAACGCGAATCAAAATATGAGAAGCGCGGGCAATTTCATAACGTGCGCGATTCATTTCGTTTGTCAAAGCGGCTAAACCCCTGACGCGAAGTTCCTGATAATAAACGCGCTTGAAGTTGTCTCCAAATTCCTTTTGGAATTCATCATCGTTGGTTATACCCGCTTTAATCTCCTCCATCGACATCAGGTCGGGATACACGTAATTTTCAAGCACATATTCTATATGCATAGTAGCATCCTGTGTCAAGTAGGGTTCTCTTTCCAAGAAAGGATTAGCAGCTTCCCTTACTTTACCAAGCTCAACGGAATACTCTTTCCCATCAAAATTGTAAGTAGCGAGCTTCTTACCATCGGGGGAACAAGAAACAACGGTAACAATCGACATTACCGCCAAAAATAACATAAATTTCTTCATAACAAATTCTCCTTGCTTAGTATTAATATACTTTAAGGATTTAATTCTAAAACATATAGTAGAATATTTCAAGTATTTTCGCTCCAAAATAAAAAAAAAGCATTGCAAAAAAAAGAAATACAGTTATAATATACAAAATCAATGAATTGAACGGAGGCAGATATGGAATTTGGAGAAGTGCAGGTTTATTCCGAAAAGCTGATTGCCAATATAGAAAAGGTAATAGTAGGAAAACGCAAGGTAATCGAAAAGGCGCTCACGGCTCTATATTGCAGGGGACATATCCTTCTTGAGGACGTTCCGGGGTTGGGTAAAACAATGCTCGCGCGTTCGGTGGCGCGTTCAATAGAAGCGACATTCCGCAGGATACAGGGAACCCCCGACCTTCTCCCCGCAGATATTCTCGGCGTATCTATTTTTAACCCTTCCACTAAAAAATTTGAGTTCCGCAAGGGACCTATATTTTCCCAGATAGTGCTTGTAGATGAAATAAACCGCGCAACTCCGAAAACCCAGTCCGCTTTGCTTGAAGCTATGGGGGAGGCGCAAATATCGGTGGAGGGTTTAACCGTAATGTTGCCCGAACCTTTCTTTGTTATTGCCACTCAAAACCCCATAGAATTTGAGGGAACTTTCCCTCTCCCCGAAGCGCAGATGGACCGTTTTTTTGTAAGCCTGTCAATCGGGTATCCCGACGGCAAACAGGAGGAGGAGATTATCCTGCGTCAAAATGAGAAGCATCCGATTTATGACCTTGAGGCTGTGGTAAACCCGGAAGTGATTAAGCAAATTCAAAACCTTGTTCATACCGTCCATATCGACACCTCGCTAAGAGAATATATAATTAAGATAATAGAAGCAACCCGAAACGATGCGAATTTGATGCTTGGGGCTTCACCCAGAGGAAGCATATCGCTGTATAAAGCGGCACAGGCTTTCGCCGCGCTTAACGGACGTGATTACGTTATCCCTGAGGACATAAAAAATCTTGCCGTTGAGGTTTTGAAACACAGGATTATCCTTAAATCCGAGTCCAAACTCAAAAACCTTAAACCCGAGTCGGTTATTGAACGAATTTTGTCAACCATACCGGTTCCTATGGAGGAAAAAACAAAAGAATCGGTAAGCGCGAAGGAATCTATTGAGATGAGGAATCAATAACTTATGAAAAAATCGAGGATATTTTTTCTCGCAATCCTGCTTTTGGCAAACTTCCTTCTTTTGGATTTTCCCGGGGCAAAAATTGTCCTATACGGAGCGATTATCCTGCTTTTAATCGTGTTTATTTACACCCGTGCGATGAAAAAACGGCTGTCATTAAGACGGTTTATGGATACCGACAAGGTGTTTGCAGGACTTACGGAAACCACGTCCTTAATCGTATCCAACGATTTACATCTGCCGATTAACGCTATCCAAATTACCGATTATGCCGATTTGAATATATCAATAGAACAGGCTCATCGTTTCCTGTTCTCCATTGATAAAAGCGGCAATGAGTTAATCAGCTATAACCTTTTCGGGCGAAAACGCGGTAAACACAAGGTAGGACCTACCACTGTCGCTTTTACGGATATACTCGGAATTAACTCTTTCAAAATCGAGATTAATACGGCTAAGGATATAACGGTATTTCCCAATATATATCAAATAAACAATATGCATTACAAAAGTATGCAGCCGTATGGGGCGATAAAAAACAAAGTCCCGATTTTTGAAGACCCTACCATTATGATAGGCTTGAAAGAATACCAGTTCGGTGATGAAATAAAGAAAATCAACTGGAAGGTTTCCGCAAAATACGACAAGCTGTTCGTGAATACTTATCAGCCGTCCATATCTTCGTCAAGTGTAATTATACTTGACCTGCTTGAGGACAACTACAATTTCAGAAACCGCGATTTCTATATGGAACAGGCGATAGAGGTTACCGCATCTTTGGTAAAAAAGCTTTTCCTGATGAGGCAGGAGGTGGGTATCGCCGTAAACTGCCGTCTTGATAATAACGATGCAAAACTCAAAACCAATATAAACAAGGGCGAGGCACATTTCACCTCACTGCTCGGCGAATTAGCGGTCATTGAAAGCTCAAAACGCCTTCTGCTAAAGGAATTAATAGACCCCGTGGTTTTAAACCTGTCATGGGGAATAAGTATTTATGTAATCACAACAAGGCTTGATGAGATGACTCTATATAAACTTATCTCTTTTCAGCAATCGGGACACAGTATAACTATTATAAACATAGGACCCGAATTGAACAAGGAGTTGAGCCTGTGGAACATAGGTTTTCAGGCTTTTTATGCTGAAATCGAGGGGAATATTATAAATCTTCTGAGGATTTGATATTATGGATAAATCGACAAAAAAATTCTATTTTATATTTGCGTGGCTTTTTATATCCTGTGCAACGGGAACGCTTTATTATTCGGTTTCCTCGTTAATATTCGACCATAGCGCCGATTCCGTCGCTTGGATTAATTATGCAATTTTTGCTATGGGGTTTTTCCCCGCGTTCTTTTTTGTCATCAAAAATCCTCCGCATATCCTCAAGGTTTTATACAGCCTTATCGGCGCGGTTTTAACATACGGCATAATTCGCTTCGGTATCTCATATATCCCCCGTTTTGCCCAAATCAGGTATCTTGACGATTTTATACTCGGAATAGTTTTTTCAGCCATATTTGCTATGGAACTGATGTTTATGACATACCTGCACGGCAAATCTAAAACATACAACTTCCTCTTTAAAAACGAAAAGTCTTTCAACAATAAAGACGATTACGCCTCGTGGCTAAGGGAGGAGACGGTCGGAACAAGAAAAGCCAAGATAATCCCGGGCTACCTTAATCAGGTAACCATTATAGCAATGTTATTGCTTATATTTACGTTTGTTTCATTGTCAAAAGCGCCGCAAGGAAAGGTGCTGCATACGATTTTCTTCACGGGGTTTGCATTAAGCGCGCTCGGTATTTATATGCTTCTCTACCAATCGCAATCAATTCTTAAGTGGAAAATAGAATCCTACACAATCCCGAAAAAAATATTCAAGAACTGGAATACCTTAATCGGGCTTTTATTAATTCCGGTAATTGCAATCCCGTTGTTGCTCCCGTGGAATTTCCGTGTTTTTAACGTTCAGGCTGTCGGCGATTATTTGGATAACTCGCTTTCGGGCGTTACTATAAACCTCCAAGACCATCGTAAAAGCGATTCTGAAATGTATCCCCGCGAAATAGGCGATGAAACAACCGTCGAAACGGAAGATTTAAGACCCGTATACACCGAGCAACCGGTTGAGGGTGATGAGAATCTCGGGCTTAAGATATTTTTATACAGCATAGCGGGAATAATAGTCCTTTATATTATATTTGCTATAATCGGGGGTATCCTTGAACATAAATACAAATACACTATGCGGACAAGGTTTGTCCAATTTTTTATCAACCGTTACAAAAGCCTTCGCGGAGTAATAGACGCAATCCTGACATTCGTAACCCTCATAGGCAAATTTTTCTTAGCGCTTTTAGGACTTCACAGGTTCAAACGCGAGGAGGACGGGAAAACGGCAAGCCCCGTCGCGCAAAGTCTGTTTTCGCTTTTCAAATTTGATGAGAAAGTTACCGATGAAAAGAAAGAGGAAATCCGAACTATCATAAAGGAATTCGTCAGCCTTATAGATGTAACCAGCAGATACGTTACACCTTACCGCTTTTTCTACGGTCCTGAGGAATACGTGGAAATATTAATCAAAAGCCTTCCCGATATGGAACATTACCTTCGCGGTATAGTAAGAACCTTTAATGAAAGCCGTTATAGCCTCCATATATTAACATCCAAACAAATTGACACATTCCGGGACTCCGTTTCGTATGTAATAGGCAAGCTAAGCGAGGTCAAACAGACCTAAACCTGAATTTCGTGTTTCAGGGTGCTCTCCGCATTAAACAAATCAAACTCGGTTTCGGTATCAATTTTAACGCTTCCAATCCTGGATTCCACCGTTACCGTTTCCTTATAGTTTTTCGTATGAATCTCATCACGGATAACTCGCACAAGACGGTTTACCATCCCCTCCGCTGCCTTACCCGTTATGGGCGCAAGAATCACTATATTAGACCAGCTTTCATAATGAGAAATGGCATCAATTTCGCGAAGGCTATCAACCATCTTGCGGTATATTGACTGGAGTAATTGCTTATTTCGGTTGGAAATACCATTGATAGTCAGGTTTACAAGGCTAAGCGATGTGCCGTAACGTTTAGCCTCTTCAAAACGCATAGCAAGCCCGGATATAAAGAAATCCCTTTCTGCAAGAAGAACCCAATCCTGTCCGGATATTAATTTCAAAATAAAGAAAGCTAAAAGTCTCCATATCCCGTTAAACAGATATGAAAATAGTATCGACACAAGAAATACCGTTACAACCGAGGCAAGCATCTGGTGTTCGGTTTCTACAGACGCCTCCGCCCACTGCGGAACTAAAAAATAAAGAAATATGCCGGTAAAAAGCAATATATAAAGCGGATAAGTAAACAAACCGTGAGTAAAAACCTCCGAACTGGTTTTCTCATAAAGCCTGTATTCCTCACGTTTAATGAAAAATACAGCTATCCCCACTACAAAGAAAATTCCCATAACAACAAAAAACTCCTCAAGAGCAAAGTCAAAGAACTGGGTAATATAAATCAAATAAAAAATTGCAAAACAAGCAACCAAAGAAGAAAGAACGCTGGCAATAATACCCTTAAAAACGGTAGTTTCTAAAATGATGTATCTTAAAGCATCATCGCGCGAAATTTTCAGATGTTTTTTTATGACCATAGGAATCCTCCCGAATTTACTTTACACATACTATAAAATAAAATCTATAATTGTCAATATAAAAATAGTTTGGATTATAAATTAATTCGCAGCGCCTTCCGATAAATTCCTTTTTTTAAGGTTTTGCTTTATAATCAAAGCGAGGCAAAAAAAATGAAGAATACCGAAATAGAATTTAAGTTCGATAGCGGAGAACTAACCAAACAAGAGTTTTTCAACAGGCTTTCAACCGAATTTTATATTGAAAAATCAGGCGATAAAAATATACTCGATATATACTACGACACCAAAGAACAAATCTTAAATCAAATCGGGGTTTCAATCCGCAGACGTATTGAGGGTAAAAAAGAAACAGTCGAAATTAAATTTGAGCCTAAGGAACAAGCAGAATTCTTTAAAAGAACCGAATGGGTTTTATACAGGGGCGGATTAAAAGAAAATTTAGATACCGATACAATAAAGGATAAGATTTTCTCCGCTTTCGGGTTAAAACTCGAAAAGACCCTAATCCCGATAATAGAACTCACCGCCTTCAAAGAAAAATATCTCCTTAAACATAATCTTACGGTTTGCGAATTATCATTCGATACCGTAAACGCCGCAACGGCAATCCGAAGGAAAGGAGGTAAAACGCCGTTTGTTTTCAGCGAGGCGGAACTTGAATTAAAAAAAGGAGCGCTCCCTGTATTTAATGAAATCGGGAAACGTATCGAAAAAAGTCTTAATCTCAAGATAATTTCCATAAGTAAGAAACACAGGGCATTACGTCATTTTAATTCGGATAGCGCATTTATTCCCCCGCCGTCTCTTTCGCAAAACGACCCGTCATATCAAACCGCAATCAAAACATGCGTTTACTATTTTGAATGCGCTTTGCTTCAGGAAAAAGGCGCAAGACTTGATATTGACCCCGAATATATCCACGACTTCAGGGTAAATCTGCGAAGGTTACGGACTGTTATAAGCGATTTTAAAGATGCAATTTCCCGTTATGACTATCTCAAGATACAAAAAGAACTTCGATGGATTACATCTTTTTTAGGCGAGGTGCGCGATATTGACGTTTACGCTGTGAATTTTCATTCGCTTTTACCCCCGGATACCGATACCTCTATTATCAAACGGATAAACTCGGTTTTAGAAAAAATAAAAAAAGAACGACTACAAACGTTAATCACATATTTTGAATCTCCAAGATACAAACAAAACCTGCCGATTCTCAAACGGTATTTCTATGGAGATATGATAAAGAAACAAGACAGCACGCCAAGCGCTCTATTTGCGCGAAAGCTTATCCGAAAAAAACTTAAATCCGTAATAAAAAACTGCCGTAATATACTGAAACGATGGGAAAAAATCAGGGATGAAGAAATTCACGCATTGCGGATAAGAATAAAAAAACTTCGATACACCGCCGACTACACAATGTCGCTCATAGATATAACCGCTAAGGCTTTCATAAACGAATTAAAGACACTTCAGGATATTATCGGGGGCTATGTTGATACGATTTTTTACATAAATCTTACCGATAAAATTTCGGGGCTTTTGCCGAATTCAGCTAAAATTTTGTCTGCGCTTGAAACTCTCGATAAAACATATTTTGCAATAGAAAAGCTGCGTATGGAAAGACGCGGAAAAATAAAAGAAACATTGGAAAAATTCATAAATCACCCGGAAACCAAGAGTTTTATTTCAAAAATCGAAAATAATTAAGACCGCTTAAATGAAAGAACCGTCATATCATCCCACTGGGGAACGGAACCCGCCCACTCATCAACAGCCCGCATTACGGCATTAACAAGAGTAGCTGAATTTGTAGAGGCGTAATTACGAATAACGTCTTTAAGCCTCTGCACTCCAAACTCCTCACCCTCCTCATTAACCGCCTCAACAATACCATCGGTATAAGTAATAAACACATCCCCCGATTGAACGGAGATTTCGCTTGTTTCATACTTTTCGGTAGTCATCACGCCGAGAGGAATACCACGGGAAGATAATGGGAAAAACTCCTTTGTGGAAGGACGATAAATCATCTGCTGATTATGCCCTGCATTTGAATACCTGAAAAGCCCCGTTTCCAAATCCAAAAGTCCGTAAAAAATCGTAACAAACATCCCTACCCGCGAATCATCCTGAATAATGGTATTGGCATACTTTAAAAGGTCGGATGGGTCTTCGACATAATAAGAATAAGCCTTAACGACACTTCTTGAAATAGCCATAAAAAGAGAAGCAGGGAGTCCTTTACCCGAAACGTCGCCTATAACAAACCCGACTTTGCCGGGGGAAATATTATAAACGTCATAAAAATCACCGCCGACAATTTTCGCAGGTTTCATCTTTGCATATACGGTCATATTTTTATAATCATCAAACTTGGAAATCAATAATGCATTCTGTAACATTCTCATAATATCAAGTTCTTTAGCGATTTTTTCATGCTCTATGCGCTCAAGATAATTGCGGTTGCTTTCATAAGCACTGCCGACCTGATTGGCAATAGTCTGGAGCGTTTTAATCATAGAACTGGAATAAACCACACCGGCGCGAGGCTCCGAAACATTAATCACCCCGATAGGAATATTTTTAACTTTAACGGGAACGGAAATAAAAGACGATTTATTGTATCTCAGTCGCTTGTTTCTACCCAAACCGCTCGCAACAATATCATTGGAATATAAAAGTTTACCCGAACTTGCAACCATACTTGATATTCTATCTTCTATAAGCGAATTGTTGATTTTTTCAATAACTTCTTCGGGAATACCTATGGCGCTTTCAATCACGAGAACGCCGGTTTTTTCATTAACAAACATTATGGAAATCCTGTCGGACATAAAAGCATTCGACAGTAAAACAACGATTTTATCAAACAGCCTTTTCCGTTCGTAAATAGTATTGGTTAAGTTGCTGATTTCGAATAGGTATTCAAGCTCATTGGCTTTTTCCTGAATTTCCTTATAAAGAAAAGCGTTGGAAATGGCAATACCGGCCTGAACGGCAAACTGGCTAATCAAACTGACATCCGATTCTAAAAATCCCTTGGGGTTTTCCGCATTAACAAGCTCAATCACCCCGATAATCTGGTCGTTATGAGTAAGCGGAAAAGCCAAAAGACTTCGCGTCTTAATTTTGGTAACCTCATCAATACCGTCATAAAATCTGTCGTCTTTTGATGTATCATTGACTATTATATGATTTCCCGTCTGAGCAACAGACCCGGCAATCCCCATCCCCTTTGGTATTCGCATCTTATAAAGAGCCTCGGCATTTTCCCCGAATGCCACCTCAAAATAGAGTTCGCCGGTGCTTTTATCCACAAGAAGTATAGAAGCGCCCTCAGCCCTGATAAGACTTGCCGCATAATTAGATATATCCTGCAAAATACTGTTTGTATCGCGGATATTATTAATCTTGCCGTTAATATCAAGAATCGCCTGAAGGTCTTTAATATCAATGTCGGACATTATATTCTCTCCGAATTCTTATAGCTATATTCTATAAAAAACCTGAACAAAAATCAAATTTTCAAGAGAGTTATCGGCAAAAAGAAACTAAAACTTTGAAAAATCCCAAAAAGAATTACATAGCGGATTCGATAAGTTCATTAAGTTCATTTCTGCCGGCGGAACGCGGAAGATAAGAAAGATATTCATATTGAGAGGCGACTTTTGCCGCCAAATCGATTTTTTCAGTGTTGATATTATAATCCGAAAGGCGTTGAGGAACTCTCAAGTCCTGCATCATACGCCTGATAGACTCGATAGATTTAATAGCCGCCTCAATAACGGTAATATCCGACACCTTTTCACCGAGCGCAACCCCGATTTGAATAAATTTATTAGCCGCAGCCGTAAGGTTAAACTCCATAACGTGCGGAAGCATCAGCGTAGCTCCGACCGGTTGGGGTAAGTCGCAGGCGGCGTTTAATCCCATCGCACATGCAGCGGTAGAACCCAGCGAGGATGTATAAATTGCAAGCGAGGCAAGCAACGCCCCCATACTCAGGTTGCCCTTTATCTTTATATTAGCAGGCTCCATCGCAAGCCTTTTAAGATTCATACTTAAAAACTCAATAGCCTTCAAACTAAAAGCATCGGAAAGCGCAGTGGACTTTTTCGATATGTATGTATCAAACGCATAGGCAAGCCCCTCCATCGCAGAGTGAATTACATCGTTCATCGGCAATTCCTCCGTCAAATTCGGGTCGATTATAATAGCCTCAGCCCTCGATTCGTTATCTATATACGGTTTTTTGATATTATCGGTTTCATCAATAATATAAGTAGTGGGCAAAAGCCCCCAACATACCGTTTGCATATATGGAACTTCAATATAGCGCACTTTTTTTATACCGTAGCGTTTATGGGATTTATGCTCTTCCTCGGTAAGTTCCTGAGTGCTGAATTGCGCGATAGATTTTGCAACCGAAAGGACATTTTCTCCTCCAAGCCCGATAACTACATCCGCACGCCCGCTTTTGGTAATATTAACCCCTTCAAACAAGTCTTTGGTATTAGCGTTAGCCCCTATTTCGTAGAGGATAGTTCCGTAGGCATTCATATCTACAAGACGTTTGATTTTACTTGTAATACCAATCTCGCTTGCGTCCTTTTCGCAAACTATAACCACTTTTTCACCGTTAGGCGCTGCCAATTCCGTAATCCTTGATATTGTCTCGTTACCGTAAATTATATTCGTCGGAATTTGGAATTCCAGTAATGCCATTTCAAGCTCCTGCCTTTTTATACTATTATCATTATCGGAAGTTAATACATTTTTAGTTAGAATTATTAAGCTAAAATTGTTATAAGCACCGAGAGAGTAATAAGGCTTAAAAGACTTGAAAATAAAACGATAGAACTTGCCAACTTGGAATCCCCGTCATAATGAGAAGTGAGTATGGAGCAATACACGGCAGAGGGCATAGCTATCTGGGTGAGAGTAACCTTTAAATTAAGTCCGTCAAGTCCAAGCCATCCCAACAGAAAAAATGCGCCGAAAGGTATCACCGCAAGTTTTATCACCGAAACGGAAGTTACAGTCCAAATATCACGTTTTATGTCTTTCCAGTTGACTTCGGACAAACTCATCCCAAGTTGCAAAAGGTTAAGAGGGATAGCGGACAATCCTACCATCTTTATAGGGTCAATAATCGGCGCGGGTATCTCCACGTTGAAATAATTAAATATCATCGCCAGAACAAAGGCATAAAAAAACGGTATTGTCAGTGTCTTTTTAAAAGCCTTTCGCCTGTCGTCGCTATCAGTCGCGGCGATAAAAATACCGAGAGTATTTGTATAAAACGAATATGCCACAAGCAACACGGATGCAATCAGGAAACCCTCAGGTCCATAAGCAGCCTCGCAAACGGGAAGCCCGAAGTTTCCCGAATTGGATAAAATCAGGGTAAGAACAATCGCCGTCTTGGTGGTTTTCGGCATTTTCAAGAAATACGCGACAAGCTCCACAATTACTATAATAATAACGGTTATCACCGTAACGCTCAAAAACATAACAAGGGTAACGTTCTGAAAAAATCCCTCATAGCTGTATATCGAATAAAAAATAAGCGCCGGGGTAAGGAGGTATATCGAAATTGTGGACAAAGTTTTAAACTCAATTTTAAAAATTTTCCCGATAACAAAACCCAAAGTAAGAACTACAAAAACCGGCATTATCACATAGTAAAAGGTTTGAATCATTTTAATCCCTTAAGTCGCGAATTTCCCTTGTAATATAAAAGCGGATTGGGTTTTTTACTAACCTCTTCACCGATACGAATTTTTTTACCGATATATCCCGCCTCGCGTTTCTCAAGCAATTTTTCGACAACGGCATTGCGAAGGGTCTCCGGGCTTACGGGGTTAATATAAATCTTAGTGTTTCCCTCAAAACCGGCGGGGTTATGAATTCGCAATTTAATTAAAATCCTCCACGGGGAGTTATAAACGCAATCAAACGGGGCATAATACCACTCCTCGTTGCAGGTAGTCTGGTTTGTTAATGCGCAATGTATTGCGTGAACTATATCGCTCATCCCTCGTATCTCGCGGTCGGTATGCTCAAACGGGCGGCTATTGGGGCTTTTGGAATATATAGCCACTGTGGGAAATCTATGCCCCAGTTCGGAAAAAGCTATGGCATAATCGTTTTCGGCAATAACAAAATCATTGTATATAGCCAAATTTGCCGCAAGTTCATTATATAAATTCGGGTTTTTGATAAGTTCCTTGACCTCGTGATTAATCTGCACGCCCCACTCATCAAGCCCGACAAGTTGCTTGTGCAGATGGTCGAACGAAGCGCCTGCGGGACGAAGCCAGTTCTGGAAAACGCTGACATAACGGATATACGGGTTCTGCACCGAAATATCGACAATAGTTTCCACCACGAGTTTCATATATTCAAAATGCTCATCCGGGGTTAAACTTCCCGATGAGCAAATCTGATGAAGATACTGCGCGCCGTCGCAATAATGGCGTTTCCCGATTATCAACTCATGGCATCCCCCGAAAAACGGCGCGGTTTTTTCAACCCGCTCCTCTATCGGCATATTGTCGAAGTCCATTCCCATCATCTTCATCTTAAGCCCAAGCACGTTCATTATATGCTTCATCCCCTCTTTGGATGACAAATACTTATCCTGCCATGCCAAAACCTCATCGCTCATCTTATAACCGTAGTTTTTATGCCAATAATCGAAGGTTACAATCTCAAAAAGGTTGCCTACGCGACGAAATTCGGCATATTCCTTTTCAAGCTCCCCGGCATCAATATAGTAAGTCTTTTTCCATTTCCCGTATTTATCCTTAGTAACCCTCGCTTTTTCGGGAGGGGTATAAATATAATTATCCTCGCAAAAATGACAATAATCCTCAGGTTCCCGCTTAAAAAGTTTTTCGGGAAACTCAGGCTCGCTGTTGATAACGGGTTTTCTCCCGCGCTCGGCAACGCACCAAACCTCCGTATCATTAAACGGGTTGACCTGCTTGATAGTGCCGTCGGGCATACGATGGTAAAATTTTTCGGAGAAAGGCATTTTTATCCCCTGATTTTAAGGAATTAAAGCGTAATTATCTTAAAGAAAAACGATGGAAAAATCAAACGTGAGGGGATTATGATTTCCGTTTTTTCATAAACTCGAAATACTCCCGCACCGTATCTATACCCTGATTGACAATATCAAGCGGGGGTTTTTCAATAGGATTGCCCCCGATAGCTATATTTTCAATAACGGGAAGGTTAAAAATCGTTTCGGGAATTTCGGTTATACTGTTATCGCGGAAATAAAGCTGCTTGAGTTTTTTAAGCGCACCCAACCTATCGGGCAGTGATGTCAGGTTGTTGTCGCTTAAGTCGAGTTCGGTAAGAGTATTCAGTTTGGAAATTCCATCGGGTATGAATTCGATTTTATTACCGCAGAGATTTAGTTTTTTCAGGCTTTTCAATTCGGTTACCTGAGGGGGAATTTCGGTAAGTTCGTTATAGCTTAAATCCAATTCCACAAGATTTTCAAGTTTGGAAAAACAGGACGGCAACGAAACAAGATTATTCCCGCTGAGATTTAGCACCTTGAGCAAACTCAAATTGCAGACATTGTCGGACAGTTCGGCAAACTCATTGTTGTTAATATACAACCCCGTAAGCATTTTCAAATCCACAATTGTTTGAGGAAGTTTGCTCAGACGGTTAAAACCGAGGTCTAATTCGCTAAGCGCTTCGAGTTTTCCGATTTCGGGGGGAAGCTCCGCAATACGGTTTCCGCTAAGGTATAAAACCTTAAGTTTCGATAATTTCCCTATTTCTTTGGGAAGTTTGGATATGTTATTGTCGCCGATATGAAACCCCACTATTGAAGATAGTCCGCCGATTTCACGGGGAAGCCCGCTAATATCGTTACCGCTTAAAAAAAGCATCTTCAATGATTTCAGCTTGCCTATCTCACGGGGAACGGCGCCGATACGGTTTCCGCTAAGGTATAGTATCTGTAATTTGCTCAGGTTTTCAATCCCGGAGGGAATCTTACGAATTCGGTTTTCACCGAGATATAACTCGCTTAACGCGGTCATATTAAATAACTCAAGGGGAATACGCTTAATTCTGTTGCGTATAAAATTTAACTCCTCTATCCCTTCAAGAGTGAACACCTCACGAGGAATATCACGCAGCGAAGAGTTTTTTAAATCAAGAAAGCTCAATCCCTCAAGACGCACCCTGTTAATTTTTTCAAAAACACTCATTTGCAATTCCCTTGAATACGTTGATATATTATGATATGAATTCGATTCTAAGTCAAAAGACTAAGTAAAAAATTAAAAAAAACTTCCTATATATTGGAAGTTCGGCAAAAAATATCTTAAAATAAAGGTTGCAATCCCGATAATTGATATATTACGGTAATTTTGGACATAAGGATACAAAACGTTATGAAAAAAAACGAAATAATAGAAAAAGACATTTTCAAAGATAGACTTCCCGAAGGCGTAATAACAATCTGTCAAACCCTGAAACAAAACGGATTTGAGGCGTATCTTGTAGGCGGCGCTATTCGCGATATACTTTATTTCAAGGATTTTGATAGACTATCGGAACTGATGGAATTTGATTTTGCAACCGATGCCACGCCGAAAGAGGTTATGCAAATATTTAACAGAAAAAAACTTTTTACCGTCCCCACCGGATTAAAACACGGCACCGTTACGGTGGTAATAAACGGGGTGAATTACGAAATAACCACTTACCGCGTGGACGGGAAATACAGCGACGGAAGACGTCCCGACTCTATCAGCTATTCAAAATCCATATATGAAGACCTTTCGCGAAGGGATTTTACCATAAACGCCCTTGCTTATGATGTAATCGAAAAAAAGTTGTTAGACCCGTTCAACGGGCTTTCCGACCTTAAAAAAAAGATTATCCGAACGGTGGGAAACCCTGTCGAAAGATTCTCGGAGGATGGGCTTAGACCCGTGCGAGCCTGCCGTTTCTCCGCTTATCTCAATTTTAAAATCGAAAAAGAGACATTTGAGGCTATTTCCGCCACGCTTGATATAATTCAAAAGGTATCAACGGAAAGGATTCGTGATGAATTTTTCAAACTTATGAAATCCGACAAGCCGTCTATCGGTATAGAAAACATACGAAAATCCGGAATACTTAATATATTTATCCCCGAACTCCTTGAGGGTTTTGAGGTGGAACAAAACGAGTTTCATCGCTACGACGTTTACACTCATAATATCCTTGCCTGTGATTATGCATCTAAAGAGTTCCCGCTTGTCAGATTTGCCGCGCTTTTGCATGACCTCGGCAAACCCCGTTCAAAGGATTTTGCGCTAAAACAGGGAAACGGTAACGTGTTTTACAATCACGAAATTATAGGCGCTAAAATGGCATGGAAAATTCTTAAACGCCTGAAATTCAGCAATCACGACAGGGAGTATGTCCTCCGACTAATTCGTATGCATATGTTTTACTATACCGATGATTGGACTGACGGGGCAGTGCGCAGATTCCTTCGTAAAATCGACGGCGATATGGAGTTTTTAGAGGCGCTTTTTGAGTTGAGAAAAGCCGACCGTGTCGCCAGCGGTATGAAAAAAGGAGAGGGCGCTGTCCTTGAACGTTTCAAAAAACGTATAGAAAAAATTATTGAGCAGGACAACGCTTTTAAAGTAACCGACCTTGATATTAACGGGAATATAATTATGGAGCATTTCAGCTTAAAGGCAGGTCCCGTTATCGGGCAAATATTGGAATTTATGCTTGAAACCGTAATCGACTATCCCGAACTCAATAATCGTGAGGATTTGCTCAAAATCGGAGAAAAATTTGTCTCGGAAAACAAAAATAAACTGACAAAAAAGAAAAATAATGATATACTTTCAGTAGAAAAATAAGGGGAATACTTATGAAAAGAAAACTCTTTAACTCAATGCCTATCGCAATCGGTATTATTGCAATGGGGATTATTTTATTATCGGGTGTTCGCGGGTTTGCAAGCGGAAGCGAGGATATAGATGCGCTTCTGCAAAGCGAGGAATTGCAGAAACGTGTTACAAAAGACGGAATACTTGAACTGCTTGATGAAATGAAAGCTATACTTGCGGAAAATCCCGATGATTATACTGCAAACTGGCAATATGCCGCTCTTTTGTATTTCTACGGGGATTACTATGCCACCGACCCCGAAACAAAAAAACATTATTTTACGGCTTGCAAGGATTACGCCCAAAAATCGGTTAATATAAATCCCAACGGTGTTGCGGCAAATTACTGGCTCGGTGTAGGGTATGCCAAATGGTCTGAGTCACATGGTATTTTACGAAGCCTGTTTAATGTCGGTAACGTTCTCAGGTATATGAGTAAGACTATTGAACTTGACCCGTCGTTTTTCAGAGGAGTGCCATGGGGTATCCGCGCAACGGTTTATGCTTTTGCCCCGCGGGTTATAAGCGTGGGTAACCCGCAAAAAGCGCGCGAAGACATTGAAGCTGCTTTAAAATACGGCCCGGACTACCGCGTTACGCATCAGGTTGCTGCTAACGTATTGATACAGCTTCAGGAATGGGAACAGGCTAATGAGGTTATAGAAAAAGGTTTAGCCCTGCCTTTTAACCCTCTTTTAAAAATTGAAGAGGAGGAATGTATCAAGCAACTTAACTCAATGAAAAGTAAGGTAAATACCGAGTTAGCCAAAAAATAAAAAAGGTTAAGAGGTATTATGAAAACAAAAAAAGCACTGATTACGAGTTTTTTTATATTACTTGGTATTACGTCGGTTTATTCATCCGAAAGCGATATTGTAGTTCCGCCGGCGGGTGAAAATATGGACGCGCTTTTCAATGACCCTCAGTCTCATCTTATCAATTCGCAGATGGGTATTATAGGACTAATTCAAAATACGCGCTATATGCTGAGAAAAAAACCCGAATCTTATGAACTTAACTGGTTAGCCGCCGCTTTAAATTATTGCTATGCAAATTATTATAACACCTCCTCTTCACTTCGCAAACGGTATTTTGAACAAAGCGTAAAATATTCGCAAAAAGCTATCGAAATAAAAAGCGACGGGGTTTCAGGACATTTCTGGCTTGGGATGTCTTATGCTAAGTGGGCGGAAGTTCACGGCATCCTGCGAAGTCTTTTTTACGCCCCGAGAGTTCTTGAGCAGATGAATAAAGTTATTGAACTTCAGCCTGATTTTTTCAGGGGAATACCATGGGGACTGCGCGCATCGGTTTACGCTTTTGCACCCGGAAGACCTATCAGTGTCGGGAACATGGAGAAAGCCGAATCCGATATGCAGGAAGCGTTCAAATACGGCAATGATTTCAGAACCAATTACCAAATATATGCGGGCATTCTTATTCATCAGAAAAACTGGGAAAAGGCTTTAGAAGTTATTAACGAGGGGCTTGCTATTCCCCCCGATGATTCCATAAAGCTCATAGATGATTTTTCTATTGATGAGTTGAAAAGATATAAAGAACAGGTTGAAAAGGAACTTGCCGGCCGATAAATATTCTTGGGAGTATAAACTATGAAACAAGGGTTTAAAATAATATTGCTTGCTGGAATGTTATTAGCTTTCTCATCCTGCGGTAAAACATCCATAAGCGCGGTAAAGCAAAACCCCTCGCGTTTTGCAGGAAAAGAGGTTTCGCTGAACGGCTCAATTACGCGGGTTTTGCATATTCCGTTTGCACTGTTCGGGTTTGAAATCGCAAATTTTCAAATCTATGAAATTTTCGATAACGCCGACACTATGCTTGTCATTTCGGTAAGCGAAAAAAAATACAATAAAGGCAACCAAATCACCGCAAAAGGACAAATCCATTATCTCGGCGGCGATAAAATTGCCGAAACCGCGGAACCGTTTATTAATAGTCTTCGCGATTTTCTTGTGGAATACGCCAACGTCAAAGAAGATGCATCGCGATGGATTGCCGAAACCGTAGTCAAATTCCTTCATCAAACTCTCGGTGACAGGCAACTTATTTTAGTTATGTTTGAAAAGTAGTAGGTAAAATGAACCTGATAAATTTTGTATTTCTAACGCCCTTTTTAGTCTCATTCCTGCTGTTCGGATTCCTTTTTTTTAACGCCCTGAAAAGAAAAGAAGGCGTGGGGGCTTTGCCGTTTGCAAGACTGACGCTTGTATTAATGTTATGGGCTTTATTATCAGGCTTAGAGTCTATAAGCGCTTCCTTCGATTTTTTCTATCTATGGACAAGAATCAAATATACGGCAATAGTTTTTGTCCCCGTTTTCTGGCTTGAGTTCGCCTTATATTATACAAAAAATGATAAAAAGCCTATCCATCCCCGAAATATGCTTTTTCTGTCATTGATTCCGACTATTACCGTAATTCTTTTGTGGACAAACCAATTTCACAACTTTATGTGGAGAAACATAAGAATCTTATCCGATAACGGGTATTTAGCGCTTCGGGCTGATTACGGAATCTGGTTTTTGGTCTATATTTCTTATTCAAGTATTCTGTTTTTAGCGGGTGTAATTTTAATAATCCGTAAAATCAGGAAAACAACGAACGGTAAAAACGACTTAATAATGATATTATCCGCGGCTATAATTCTTTGTGTCGGGAATTTGCTCAGTTTTACCCGTCCTTCGCCGTATTTCCCGAATATCGTTCAGCTTTGCGCATTTTTAATATCCGCGTTAATTATGATACTTGCAATAATATACTGTGATTTCCTCAAAGAGTCCCCGATAGCGCGCGCGGAAGTTTTCGACAATATCAGAGACCCTGTTTTTATCCTCGATAATGATAACCGCATAATCGACTTAAATACGGCGGCTAAAATTTTCCTTAAAAAACCGTTACTCCTTAGCGAAGAAAAAAGCGCCAATGAGATTTTGCCCTTTTTATCCAATATGGCGGATTTATTCGACGACAACAAGGGGATTTTCAATGAAATCATACAGGAAATCAATCATGAAAAGCGGTATTTTGATTTAAGAATTTCGCCTCTGATAAACTCCGAAAGAAAGCTCTACGGTTCGATGATTTTTTTACACGATATTACCGAACGAAAACTTGCCGAGATGCGTGAAAATATCGAAAAAGAAAAACGTCACGAACAGGAACAACTCCTTATACAGCAGTCCAAACTTGCCGCGATGGGCGAAATGCTCGGCGCTATTGCTCATCAATGGAGACAGCCTCTGAACGCCTTGGGTCTTATCGTGCAGGATTTGGAGGATGCTTACAAGTTCGGCGAAATAGATAAAAATTATATCTCCGAATCCACAAAAAAGGCTATGTCTCAAGTAAATTTCCTTTCTCATACTATAGACGATTTCAAGAGTTTCTTCAAACTAAACAAAGAAGCCGCCGAATTCGACATTAAAGAGGTTTTAAGCGAGATACTTTCCCTTATCTCTATACAATTTAAAAACTTCAATATATTGGTAAAAGTGGAATTTCGTATTGCGGAGGATGCGGGGCTTCTGTTCGGCAAACGGGTTACCGACAACGTTTTTGAAATTACCGATACCCGCGAGTTTAATCTTATCGTAAACGGTTATGTCAACGAGTTTAAGCAGGTCATACTGAATATAGTAAACAATGCGCGCGATGCTATTATCGAATCAAGAGAAAAGGAAACTACTCCCGACAAAACGGGCTATATCCATTTTAAAATTTCCCGAAGCAAGAACGGTAAAAATATCATAATTAAAATATCGGACAACGGCGGAGGTATCCCGGATGATATAAAAGACAGGATATTTGAACCGTATTTTACTACAAAAGAAGAGGGAATAGGGATAGGAATAGGTCTTTATATGTCGAAAATGATTATAGAAAAAAATATGAACGGAAAACTTATTGCGGAAAATATCGAAAAAGGGGCGCAGTTTATTATCGAGCTTTAGGAGAGTTTTTTTCTCGCCCTTATCCTGAAGCCGTCATATCCCATCTTAGACCACGCCTCTCTCGCCGTAACGTTAGAATAAATATAATCAAGTTCCGCATATTTAATACCGCGCGCCTTAAAAAACCCCGTCATTTCGGTTTCAAGCCGTTTCAAAACGCCGTGTCCGCGATAGTTTTCTGCCACAAACGCCGCATCAATATATCCGACCTTTTTTATACTTGATATGGGTAAAAAACAATCCTGTATAGACCCCGCTATAAACCCGATAATTTTATTATTATCCCTTGCAACAAAAATCCGCTTATGAACATTACCGACAAACGAGACTATTCTATCGTTGTCGGCGCACTCGTTTATTTCGGCGCAGGCAAAATAATCATCATCCGTATTCTCAATAATATACGCTACAAGCGAGGTTAAAAGTTTTGCGACCTCTTTTGTCTCAACAACCTTCATCTCCCCGATTTCCAAATTTTCCATCATCACACTACCCCTATAAATCATACCCGCAACTTGTCAACACTTCACATCCCCCCTCCGTAATAACAACCATATCCTCAAGTCTAACCCCGCCGATACCGGGAAGATAAATCCCCGGCTCAATAGTAAAAACCATCCCCTCCTCCAGAACCGTATCGGAGGAGATATGAATCCACGGCGCTTCGTGAATATCAATCCCGACCCCGTGTCCTGTGGAATGGATAAACTTATCGCCGAATCCCGCCTCCGATATAACGTTCAAAGCCCTGTTGTGAATATCCTTAGCCGTTACGCCCGGCTTTGCAACTTTACGCGCCTCAAATAACGCATCCTTTACTACCGGATGGATTTCTTTTATTTCAGGCGGGATATTGCCTGCCGCGAAACATCGCGTAAAATCCGAGCAATACATATCTTTTTTAACACCGAAATCAAAAAGGACTACCGCATTATCGGGTATAAGACTTTCGCTTGCGGTGGCGTGAGGAAGCGCGCTTCTTTCATTGGCCGCAACTATGGTATCGAAAGCGGGTTTTTGCGCGCCCTGTTTGCGAAGGTAATACTCAAGCTCAAGCGCAACCTCGCTTTCTCTCATCCCCGGTTTAAGCATACGAATTATATAATGAAACCCTAACTCGGTTAGAATCAAATTTGCGCGTATAATTTCTATTTCAAGCGCATCTTTGCGCATTCGCAAAAATTTCAGCTTATCGAAATCCGAAACTTCAATCCCCTGTTCGTCAAAAAACGGGGATAAAGATTCATAGAAAGCGAGTTTAATATCGCGCTTGCAGAAAAGAAATCTTTTTTTAGAAGCATCTAAAATTACCGACTTGACGGCGCCGACCGTTTTCTCCTGAAAATCCTTGACATCCAAAACCTGTAAAGAAACTTGAGACTCTAACTTGATTTGTTCGATATAGCGCCCGTCCGTAATAAAGAAAGCATCTTCCTTGGAAATCAGCAATGAAGAACTGTCGCCGGTAAAGCCCGTAAGATAAAAAATATCGGAATCATCACAGGTAAAAAAAAGGTCGGAGGTCTCGATTGCATCCCTAAGCCTGATTAAACGATTTTCAAAAAAGCGTTTCACCTTCCCTCTCTCAATTTAGCCTTTTGATTTGAAAGTATAATTTCCTGCCTGAGCAAATGTTGTCTAAACCGCTCAATTTCATTGTCCATACCGTCAAGCTCGGTTCCCTGAACATACGACTTTCGATAAACCTCAATAAGCACTCGATATTTTTTATCAACATCTTCAATAAGACGGTCAAGCTCTTCGATTTCCCTGATAAGGGCAAGCTCCGCTTCGCTTGGAGGTGCAACAACAGTCTCTACAGGAGGAGTCGTTGTCCTAACGGGACGGGTTTCTACCGTTGAGGTATCAACAACCTCGGTTCTTTCCCTTGCCCGTTCCTCAACCTTGCGCTCAAGGTCCTCAAGTTGAGCAACGTCTCTAAGTATCCTGTCTTCGGTATAATCTATTTTAAAACTATGCTTAGCGGTTACAAACTGTTCTCTGCCGTCAACAATACCCGTAACCTTAACGTTTACATCAAAATTTCCGCTGATACTACCGCTGCGGAGATGCCATAACGCCTTTTTGGTTTCATTCGGTTCAACCTTCACAAACTCGACCTTTCGGTTTTGCCCCTCGCTTAAATTAAAGCCCTGAGGCACGTCAATTTCAAAGATAAGTTTATCAAGAACTACGTTTCCTTTGTTCATTGCATTGGCGGCAATCTGTATGGGAGGAGATTTGGGTTCTGCAGGCACGCTTAAATCGACCGAAAGATGGTCGGAAACAAAGAACTCGCCTGAATAAAGACCGTAAACGGAAGAAACCATCATTATATCGTCATAACCGAGTTCCAAAGGCTCGTAGTAAATACCCGCAGCGCTGTCATGATAAGCGGTTCCTCTTCGCCTGAAATCAAGCGAAGCATCTATAGCCATATCCCACAGGTTGTCGTAAAGCCTGTCCCATCCTGCAAAAATCACCCGTTGAGGACGGGTAATTCCTCTGCCCGAAAGTATTGCCTGAGAACGAACTTTCGGGTCTTTAAGACTATCAAACGAATAGAAAACCTCCGGGACTTCAGCCATATAAAATTCCGTTTCTTTAGTAATATCCCCTGCACCCGGAATCCTGAAAGCTCCTCCGTCGGAATCCCCCAGATGAGTATCAAGCAAAATTCTCACGCCGACTTTAGTTCTAATCCTGTTATCGTTGCGGATTTTATAAAGTATCCGCATAGCATCCTCCCTGCCGGTTGCAGGGTTTCTTATAAACCCTATCTCTTGTATAACCTCAATACCGCGAACACTCCACTCACTAACTATTTTATTACCGACAACATCGGCGCGACGACGAAACCTTCCCCTGTCCGAACCGAAAATAAAAGGCTCACCGTCTATAAGGATTGTAGTAACGCTTGAAGGCGGAACTTTTCTAAACAACAAATTTTGATTGCGGTCGTGGGGGTTTTTCGGGTCGCCTCCCGTAGTCTGAAGAGTAAACCGTCCCGACATATCATCAACGCCGATTTTTATAAATTCATTTTCTATATCGACAATTCTTGAAAACCCGAAACCGCTTATTACAAAGACAAATATCGAAATATATATTAACCTGCTCATTACTCTCTCCTTCTTTGTGCGCGAAGCTCATAGAGCAAATCGACCTTTTCCGCTTTAATCTCAAGAAGCCTCTGCTTAATGGTAAGCAACCCCGATATTTTTTCAAGCACGTCTTTTTCCTGTTCAAGTTTTAAACTTCGCTGTTGCAATTCCTGAAGACGGTTTGACAGGGTTTGGGGAGCAGACATTTGGGCTTGTCTTTCCTCTTCGATAAGCCCGTTTATCTTTGTTATAAACCCCCTGACATCATAAGCAAGTGCAGAATCCGGATATTTGGATAAAATTTCCTGAAAAGTCGAAAGTGCCCGCGGATAATCTTTTACCCCGACATAAGCCCTGCCTACCCAATAATGGGCGTTATCGGCAAGATTATCCTTGTTATCGTATTTTGCCAGATATTCATTCAATACGGCGATAGCCTGATGGAACTTGTTGTCAAGAATAAGGGTTCTGCCGAGTTTATAAAGCGTCCTTGAATGGATTTCCGAAGTTGGGTAATGCTGAACGACCGCGCGATAGTTCTGTATTGCGGAAACATAATCACGCCTGATGAAGTAAACATCTCCCAAAAAATAATGAGAACGCGCTTTATAACGGTTAAGCTCAGTTCGTGAAGAGGAAGTCCCCGTCATCGCGATAATGGTTTTAAAGCTGCGCTCCGCAGTGCTGAGGTCATTGTTAGCCAAAGCCTGCGCGCCTTGTATGTATATTGAACGCACTTCTTTAATATCGGTAGCATAAAAATTACCGGCAAAAAAAATCAAGACCGAAAAACAAATCCAGACCCTGTTTATAAAATTCATAAACCCGATTACTCCTTGCGATTAATACCCCATCCGTGTATTCGCTGATATAGTTATTATACCTTTATTTATGAAATTTTTTCAAGAAAATCCACTAAAGCCCGTAAGCCGAGATAATACGAGTTTTCACCGAATCCCGCAATTATTCCCACCGCTATATCGGAAAGATAGGAAAACTGCCTGAACTCCTCGCGCTTATATATATTAGAGATATGCACCTCTACAAAAGGTTTGTTTACACATAAAATAGCATCGCGAATCGCTACGGAGGTATGGGTATAAGCTCCGGCATTGATTATTATACCGTCGCAGTTAATCCCGTTTTGATGGATAAAATCGACAATCTCGCCCTCGCTATTGGATTGAAAACTTCGGAGGGAAGCGTCCATATTTTCGGCAAGTTTATTCATATTATCAATTATATCCGAAAGCGAAACGCTGCCGTATTTATCGGTCTCGCGGGTTCCAAGCATATTGAGATTAGGTCCGTTTATAAGAAGAATATTTTTCACCAATCATCTCCCGCAAAAGATGTATTAGGGTTTTTCCTGAATGCGACACCCTTTTTCGCCTGATATTCAATATTGAACAGGGCTAACTTAGAAGAAGGCAAATCCGCTAAGGTAATTATTTTATCCGCTAAAACGGCGCAAGCCCTGTAAATATTTTCTATAAAATCCGTATCTCCGCTTGAAATCACTATATAATTAAAATCATTGGGCTTAGTGCTTAAATACCGCGCAATCTTATCTATATCATCTAACTCATCGTTAATAACAACAAGGCTCAGGTTACGGTAGCGTGCAAAGAAAACCCCGTTTTGCATTACCGACACTTGTTTATTATCCATCTCAAACTCGAAAGCCGGAATAATGATAGTGGATGCCAAAAGCATTCGGTTGGATAAATTAAATTCCCGGAACTCCTCTTCGTTTACATTACCGTTTTTCGAGATAACGACAAGGAAATTAGGGGCTTTCCCTAATTCCGGTAGCGACATATTAAAATCAGCCACAGCAAAAGTAAACTCATAAGACGGGCTATACGGGGGAGAGACTACCCCCGACATACGGGAAACGTTTGATGATTCACTTTCTATCTCAAAGGTATAAAACGCTTCCTCCTCAAGATTGCTGAAAAGCATTTTGTGATAGATATTCTTATCGAAATTAAATCTTGCCCAGTCCGTCCTGCCCATCATACTGAAATAAACCTTTGTCATTTCAGGTTTATCGGTAACGTAGTTCAAAGAAACGGAAGCCAGCGAGGGGCTTTCGGGCAGAAAGAAAGGACCGAATGCCCTGCTTGTATCTTGAAAATCATCTTTAACAGACAAGTCCGCAGTTTCGGGGTTCGGGGTATGTTTCACTTGGGTATCGCTTATCGCGCATCCGTATAAAAAAATAATCGGAAAGGCAAAGCCGATTACCGCAACTCTAAATTTTTGCATAAAAACTCCTTAAAACAGAATATTCTTTTTATTTATCGGTTATTTTCCGAAAACAATAAAAATATATGCAAATAAAACAATTTTTCTATTGACAAAATATGAAATTAAGAATAAAGTATTATTGTAGATATTGCATAGTGTTTGCCGAAAATATTAAAGAGACTTCAATCAAGGAGGACAAAGTGGCAGAGAAAAAATTCAGATGGCGTTATTTTATTGACAAGCCTTTTCAAATAAGGTTTATAGGAAGGTTTCTAATCTTAATAGTGGTGGGTTTAGCTATATCAATAGGGGCGTTATTGATAGCAAACGCAACGAGATACGAATCAAATCTCTATTTCCAAGTGAAGGATGCAGATAAAATCAATAATCATAACGCAACCTTCTACGAAGTAGTTGAGCCTGTTCCCGTAAACATATTTGAGATACAGGTCTGGCCTATGGTATATATGAGCGCGCTTTTTATAATTCTTATAATAGCCTTCGGTTTATTTATCTCACATAAGATGGCTGGTCCCGTTCACAGGATTAAGATTACGCTTAAGGATTTTGCAGACGGGAAACTTGATATCAAAGAAACCCGTTTTAAACTGAGAAAGCGCGATGAGCTTCAGGATTTGGTTGATGCATATAATTCGTTTCTCGACAGCATTGAAAAAAAGCTTAAATGAGGAAATTGCATAAAGGAAAATTCCATATCCTAAGATAACAAAAGGGCGGCGAGTGTGCCGTCCTTTTTTTTAATCCGAATTTTTCTTTTTACGTTATAATCATTGACATTTTTTATTTTTATTTTAAATTATTAGTGGTAAAATAGGGGTTACTTAGGAATCTGGTTTAAGGAGACAAAATGCGTCTTGAAATAAGCCAACAACAACGGCTTACTATATCGCCCGTGATAATGCAAAAACTTGAATTGCTGACCGTTCCCGCGATTGAACTTACCGAACGGCTCGAAAAAGAAATTGAACAAAATCCGGTGCTTGAATTAGAATACACAGACAAAAAAAATACCAATGAAAGCGAAAATGAAGCGGCGGATGAAAGCGAGTTGAATTTTAGCGACAGCAGCGACTTGGGTATGAACAAAACCTTTAAACGTGATAAAATTATACGCGATTATAATAATAAAATATATATAGAAAACTTCAGCGACCACGCCGTAAGTCTTATCGACTTTTTAACCGAGCAAATACATTTTTTAAAGTTTTCGGATAAGGAATTGAGTATCGCCGAAAGAATTATCACCGCTCTTGATGACAGAGGTTTTCTGAGTGTCGATTTACAAAAACTTATAGAAGATATAGATGTAAGCTTAAAAGAGGCGGAAGAAGTCCGTCAGGTTGTTATGCATCTCGACCCTCTCGGCATAGCATCCAAAGACCTGAGGGAGTATCTTTTAATCCAAGCCAAAGAAAAATTCGGCGAAACCAGCTTGGAATATATAATTCTCAATGAACACTCTAATCTGCTTGAAAAAAAGCTTTTTACAAAAATCGCGCAGAAAATCAATTCCAAAAACCCCGACTTAAAAATAACCTACAAAAAAGTGGAAACCGCTGTCCGGAATATAAGTCATCTGAACATTGTCCCGATAGGCAATCTTTCGCCTAATACGGTAAAATATATAGTCCCGGATGCGATAGTTGAAATCGACAATGACGAAATTAAAATTAACCTGATAGACGATTATATCCCGAATATACGGATAAGTTCGGAATACGAAAACTGGTATCAAACCAAGCAAAAGGATGAAAACAAGCCTTTAGACAAAAAGACCCTTAATTTCCTTAAAGAAAATATAGACAAGGCAAACCTGCTTATAGAAAATCTCCAATCCCGAAAAGAGATTATCTTTAAAGTAATCCTGCAAATCGTGCAAAAACAAAAAGATTTCTTTTTAAAAGGAGATCAGCACCAAATTCCTTTAAAACTAAAAGATATTGCCGATGAATTAAATATACATGAATCCACCGTGAGCAGGGCAATAAAAGACAAGTATATCCAAACCGATAAGGGAATTATTAGCCTTAAACAGTTCTTTTCAAGCAATGTCGGCAATGATGACACGTCTTCCAACAGCGTTAAGGCAATGCTTAAAAGAATTATAGATGCAGAGGATAAAAATGACCCGCTTACCGATGATAAACTGGCGCGGATACTTACAAACAAGGGGATTAATATTTCCCGGAGGACTATCGCCAAATATCGTAATGCCCTGAAAATACCTCCGGCTAATTTAAGACGCAATCCCCATTAATTTAATCCCTTTATAAAAGGGGGGAGAACTATGGAAAGATTATTTGAATTATTGGAATTAGACCAAAGCAGTGAAATCAAAAAGTCTAAGGATTTCAAATTAGACGAAGAGGAAGAGGTTGAGGTTTTAGCCTTTTCCATTGAGGAAGCCTTGCAGAATGCCGCGGATGCGATGTCAACAAGCATAGTTAATCTGGAATATGAGATTCTTGAGAGAGGCTCAAACGGCTTCTTCGGTATAGGAAAAAAGCCATATCGAATACTTGTCAAAAAAAGCGCCGCAAGAGGCGATTCTTTTGAGGGAATGGACGGGCTTAAAATTGATTTTGATGCGCAAAACGAAATTATACTTAATCAGGACGGCAATTTCAAGATTATGGTCAGGAAAAGCGGGGCAATGCTTCGCGTGAACCCTCCGAAAGGGGATGGGAAACCCGTTCATCCCGAATCCATAATCTCCTCCGTCGAAAGGAGAGAAATTCGCAATTATGACAAAAACACCATTACGAAAGCCGCTCAGAACGCATCGGGAAAATGGGTTAAAATCGCCGAATATATCCCATCCCAGTTGGACAGCACATTCCAAATTCAGGTTTCACCCGATGAAATGAAATCGTTTATCAATATAACAAAGCCCGAAAAATTCGGTCGCGTTCTTGAGGTTGATGAAATCGTATCGGGATTAAAGTCTAAACATGTCCTCTATGGAATCAAAGAAAATATAATACGCGATTCTATCGAAAATGAAATCTACAATATGCCAATTCTTGTTGCCGAAGGCGATATGCCAATAGAGGGCAAGGATGCGGAAATCAAATACCACTTTAAAACCTCTACCGATGAGGTAAAATATGATATGACCGAAGACGGCAGAATCGATTTCCATAAACTTGATATAATCCAAAGCGTGGTAGTGGGACAAGTTCTCGCCACCAAGATTCCTGCAGAAAACGGGAAGGCGGGAAAAACGGTTACCGGCAGAATTATACCGGCGCGGGACGGCAGAGACCACAAACTCTTTGCGGGAAAAAACACCCATATTTCTCCCGACGGGATGCAGGTTATTGCCGATATTAACGGTCAGGTCGTTTTCAAGAACGGTAAGATTAACGTTGAACCTATACTTGAAATAAACGGCGACGTTGACCTTACTACCGGCGATATTAACTTCCCCGGAAACGTTGTAATATTCGGAAGCGTAAACGACACGTTTAAGGTTTATTCCGGTGGAAACATTGAAATTAAAGGAAATATCGGAAAGGCAGAGGTTGTTGCCGAGGGTAACATAGTAGTGCGACAGGGTATTCAGGGAAAAGATGAAGCAAGGATTATTTGCAGCGGCGATTTATTCGCCAGATTTGTGGAACGCTCTATTGTCCGCGTTGAGGGTGATGTGATTATCCCTGAGGTTTTACTCCATACCAGGGTTGACTGTAAAGGCAGGATTATCTGCACGGGCGGAAAGCGTTCGCAGATTGCCGGCGGGGTTGTTCGCGCATTATACGAAATCAACGCAAAATTTCTCGGTGCGGAAGCCTATACCGAAACCATTGTCGAGGTTGGTATTGACCCCGAAGCCGAGGACAAAATCCTTGAACTTACACACAGAAAAGCCGAAATCGAAAAAGAATTGCCTGATATTACCAAGCAACTCAATAACCTTTCTATGATGCTTGCCAAGGGACCTTTACCCCCGGATAAAGAGGAGCAATTTAATATTCTTAGTCTTAAAAATGCCGAACTTCGGGAAGAAATTAACTCAATAGAAGAGCAATATTCTGAAATTCAACATTACCTCGAAAGTCTCGGTAAGGATGCAAAAATAAGCGCATCTAAAACCACTTTCCCCGGCGTGAAAATTAAAATCAAAAACGCCATTCTGGTTGTAAAAAGCGAATATAAATATGTAACTTTTTACCGGGAAGAGGGTATTATAAAAATAGTGCCTTATGAAAAGCCAAAAGAAATTGAAGAAAAAATCCAAAATATAACAAAAAAGAGGCGATAATTTATTTTCAGGACGCTCTAAACCCCCTCATTAATCTATGTTCGTTCATAAATTTGGGGAACATAGCAAAATAGAACGGGCGACATTGTTATCCCGGCTGCAGGTAGTTTTGTAAATCTACGATGAGTATTGCCGAAGCGTTGTTGCAACTTTTAGAAACCTTGTTTAAATAAAACCTCTTTATTATTTTGATTTTTACGATTTTTAAGATAAAATAATGTATTAAAATTTCGGAAGTTGGGATGGTATTATGGGAGAAAATCCCCTTATTAGCTCTTCAAAGCTTTATATTGAGCAAAGGCTATTACAAACTAAGCGCAAATTTGAACTTGTTTATTCATCCGCAAAAGATACCGCTAAACAACAGTCTTTAAAAAACACGATTAAAGATATTGATAGAGACCTAAAAAAACTTCACGCGGGACTGTTTGATACAGGCGATCTTAAACGTTATAAAATAGAACTTGAGGAACTTAGTTCCAATAAGGATAGTAATCTTGAAAAAAAGAGCATAAGCGAATACAAAATCCTGAGAAACATAAGGATAGACAAACTTAACAGATATTCAAATAACACTGAAGTTAATTCTATTTGGAGTTACATCCTGTTTTTCGGGAAAGAATATCTCGGACTTTTAAGTGAACAAAACCTGAAGCTCGACTACGGGCATTCTTTCACAAGAGATAAGTTTTTCACCACATATAATGAATTAATCAGAGCTTTTGAACGCTACGGAGAGCTTCTTGAGCAAATAGACAAGGCAACCACAAACGGTAATAAAGATTATCGTGAACGCCTCCTGACATTACAAGGTAAAAGTTACCGCGACCTTATTATAAAATCCGGAAATTTCCTTCGTTCTTTAGAAAAATTTATAGAGGAAATTTTTGATTCCGAACAACAAAATATCAGGGTTTTAGTCGAACCCGAAAAAATAGTTTCTATTAGCGGGGAAGTATCCAATATTGACGGAATTACCGCTAAAGACGCGTTATTGGATTTGTATAGATTTGTTCAGGAATTTATCGATTTCATAAAAATTCCTGAAATTAAGAAAATAGAGGAAAATGAATAATGGGATTTCAAACAGATTCGGGACAATCAACTAATACTATCGGTGAAAAATCCGTTTTTATGGGTAAATTCCTTATTAACGGCTCTATCGAGATTAACGGAAAATTTGAGGGTGAAGTTCTCAAGGTTGACCAGATGCATATAGGGAGATTCGGAAAGGTTAAGGCTAACCTTGAAGCATCCTCTATTGTTATAGAGGGAGTTGTTATCGGAAATATTTCCGCAAACATCCGCGTGATGTTGCTTCCTACTGCAAGGGTTCTCGGTGATATTAAAACCCCTGAACTTATCATTCAGAACGGCGTTATTCTTGAGGGAAGATGTCTAATCAGCAACAACCTTGATTTACCCGCAAAAGACCGTATTACAAAAGACTATGATAAAGAAGAGTAAGATACTTATTACCGCCGGTAATCCCAATGGTGTAGGACCGGAGGTAACTTCAAAAGCATTGTCTAAATTTCGATTAAACGATTTATCGAATATGTCGGTTATTATCGACAGGCAATCAGCGTATCACTATTTCAGGGAGGAAATCCTTGAAATATGCTCCTTTCGATTTATTGAACCGTCCGCTTCAAAATTTACCGAAAATTACCGTTTTAACCCCGGAGAACCGACTCTTGAAGCCGGCGCTATGTCGTATCTGTTCCTCAAAGAGGCGACAAATCTTATAAAAACCGGAGAGTTTGATGCATTGGTAACCGCCCCTATTTCTAAGGAACATATAGCGGAAAGCGGTATCGAAAACACCTCACGTTTTAAAGGGCATACTGATTTTCTCGCGCAGTGTTTTGATATTACCCGATACAATATGATGTTTTATTCCGATGACCTCAAAGTAATTCTTGCTACGATACATATACCGTTAAGGGAGGTTGTCGAGGCGGTTACTCAGAATACTATCGAAATAGCTGTAAATAACGCGATTGATTTTCTTAAACACTCCAATCTTAGCGGAAATATCGGCGTGTGCGGTATAAATCCGCATTGCGGAGAGGGCGGTATTATCGGGAATGAGGATTATGAAGTTATTGCGCCGGTTGTGGGAAAATACCGTGCAAGCGGAGTAAAAATCGAGGGCCCTGTCCCCGCAGACACTCTCTTTTTCCGCGCTTTAAACGGCGATTTCGATATAGTAATAGCTATGTATCACGACCAGGGTCTCGCGCCGTTTAAGCTGATTCATTTTATGGACGGGGTAAACGTAACGCTGGGTCTGCCGTTTATACGCACCTCACCCGACCACGGAACCGCCTTTCCTATTGCGGGAAAGGGTGTCGCCAACGAAACAAGTATGTTCAATTCCATCAGATTAGCGACCCAATGGCTTGATGCCCGTTAAGGTTTTTCTTTCAAAAATGAGTTTGAAAATATCGCATTTTTTTAATTTCAAAGTTGACTTAAAATCTTTTCAGGTATATTATATTGTAAAGAAAAAAAATGGAGGATACTATGGGTTTTTATATCAGTATTGCAGTATTAGTGTTGATTTTGTTGCTCGCCGCTTTGAAAATCGTAAGGGAATACGAAAGGCTTGTTGTATTCCGGTTCGGTAAATATTTTAAGACCAAAGGTCCCGGTTTTGTAATAATTATACCGTTTGTGGATAAAGTAGTTAAGGTGGGGTTGAGAACAATAACGTTTGATGTTCCTCCTCAGGATATTATCACCCGTGATAACGTATCGGTAAACGTAAACGCTGTGGTTTATTTCCGCGTTTTGCAACCGGAACGCGCTATTATTGAGGTGGAGGATTATTTCTTTGCAACCTCACAGATAGCTCAAACCACCCTGAGAAGCGTATTGGGTGAATTTGAACTTGACGAACTTTTATCCCAAAGAGAAAGAATCAATGTCAAGCTGCAATCAATAATAGACGAATCAACGGACCCGTGGGGTATAAAAGTATCGCTTGTGGAAATTAAGCATGTGGACTTGCCCGAAGAAATGAAACGCGCTATGGCAAGACAAGCGGAAGCGGAAAGAATCAGACGCGCTAAAGTTATTGCCGCAATGGGGGAACTTGAAGCATCTCAAAAGCTGCTTGAGGCGGCAAGCACTATGGCAAAGGAAGATATTACTATCCAGCTTCGTTACCTCCAGACCTTAAGCGATATTTCCGCCGAAAATGCATCTACTATTATTTTCCCTATGCCTATTGATATTTTAAACAAACTTTCCGGGAAAAAATAGTAAATTTGACATAATAAATCGGTTTGTATTTTAGGTGTGGTTATTTTATTTTATGATAAAGAATTGGATTTGATAGCCCGATTTTATAACGAGTTTTTTTGTTAAGGATTGCCAGCCTTTTGCCGATTTATTATACTGAGGAATTAATTTTTGAGAGGCTGTTAATGGAAGGTTATCAAAACTACAAAGAAATCGAAATCGAAACCGCAAGCGGACTGAAATTGGTTATTATGCTTTATGCGGGCGCATTAAGGTTTCTTAATGTTGCAAAAGAAGGTATCAAAAATAAAAAACTTGACGTGGCTAATAACCATCTGATTAAAACGCAGGATATTATTACTGAGTTAATGACCTCGCTGAACTTTGATGCCGGAGAAATAGCTCATAATCTTTATAGTCTTTATATTTATATGAACAGGCGTCTTTTGGAAGCCAATGTCGAAAAAAATATCGACATTATTGACGAGGTTTGCCGTCTTCTAAACACCCTTAAAGGCGCGTGGGAAGAACTTTTGAGAACGCAAAAACCCAACTTAAAAGAAAATAAAGCGAAAAGTTTAAATATTTCAGGCTAATACGGTCTTTTTAATTAATTGACAAAACTAATTATGGTGAGGTAGAAAATGGCAGGGGAAACGAACCAAGTATTGGACGATTTGGAGTTAAATCTTGATATTGAAACAATAACTCTTGATGATATTGAAATCAATGAGCTTGATGAAGAAACCGAATCCGAAAATATTAATATTGACAATGAAGACCTTAATAATATAAAGTTAAGTGAAGTTTCAATTGACGGTAACAATCTTGAAATTGAAGGTCCGGGGATGGAGCCTGTTATTTCAGAACCCGAACCCCCAGTTCAACCTGCGGATGATGAATTTCAAGATGAAAATGTAGCAATTCCGGGCGAGGAAAATATCGGCGCTATGGAAACGCTTAATATTATCGGGAATACCCCAGAGCCTGAAATCGAAAATCACGAAGAAGCTATGTCGCAGGAAGAAAAAGAGCGCATTGAACAAGAGGAAAAACTCGCTTTTAAGGAATCCACCGCACTTGAGGATGCCTACACATTCGAAAATGACGACGAGATTGTTTCAATCGACGGAAGCGACCTCGACAGGATTATATACGGCGACAGTTCCAACGAGTATTCCCCGGATGAAAATTTTCAACTCAATATTGATGATACAGAGGAAATTGACAATGATATTTCCGATGTTGAGCTTATTTCCGAGCCTACCGATGTTTTTATTTCCGAAGAAGACGCAGACCGTCCCAAAAGCGAATCTCAAGACACTATACCTGAATTGGATTTTGACCTTTCGGTAATCCCGGATGTCGTTGAGGTTGATGACGACGATTCCCCTATTGCTCTTTCTATGGAGGAGTTGAATAATATCGAAGTGTATGAAAAAGTCGATGAGGATGCTGCGGAAGTCTCCTCCGAAGAAGGTGTCGATTTCGGTATCCCCGATGAGGAAACCGTTTCCTTTGAGGATGAACCTATTGTCGATGAGGTCGAACCCCCTGCCGAAACGATTGATATTAGCTTTGAGGATGACTTTATTCCTTCTCAAGACGAAATTTCCGATGAAATGCAGGCTATTCAGCTTGAGCCTGTTATAGATGAAGAGCCGTTAGAGGTCTCCGCAGGGGAAACCCCTGATTTCGGTATCCCCGATGAGGAAACCGTTTCTTTTGAGGATGAACCTGTTGTCGATGAGGTCGAACCCCCTGCCGAAACGGTCGATATTAGCTTTGAGGATGACTTTATTCCTTCTCAAGATGAAATTTCCGATGAAATGCAGGCTATTCAGCTTGAGCCTGTTATTGATGAAGAGCCGTTAGAGGTCTCCGCAGGGGAAACCCCTGATTTCGGTATCCCCGATGAGGAAACCGTTTCTTTTGAAGATGAACCTGTTGTCGATGAGGTCGAACCCCCTGCCGAAACGGTCGATATTAGCTTTGAGGATGACTTTATTCCTTCTCAAGACGAAATTTCCGATGAAATGCAGGCTATTCAGCTTGAACCTGTTATAGATGAAGAGCCGTTAGAGGTCTCCGCAGGGGAAACCCCTGATTTCGGTATCCCCGATGAGGAAACCGTTTCTTTTGAGGATGAACCTGTTGTCGATGAGGTCGAACCCCCTGCCGAAACGGTCGATATTAGCTTTGAGGATGACTTTATTCCTTCTCAAGATGAAATTTCCGATGAAATGCAGGCTATTCAGCTTGAACCTGTTATAGATGAGGAAACTATGGAAGCCCCCGAAGACCTTATCAGCGAGGAAGTGGAAATAGTTGAAGTTCACGATGAAATGATAGACCTCCCGCAAGAACCGACTATAATATCGGAACCCCTTCATTCATCCGTAACCCATGCCGAAACACCGGAGCTGGTCGAAAAAGGCGCATTGCATGAAGAAAAATCTCAGACGGAATTAACCGACCATGCAATGATGGAGGAAGAGATAGAAATAAGCGAAACCAATTTTGAGGAAATTGCCAAACTTGAGGAATTTGAAGAATCCGAAGGAATACAAGAAACGGAATTTGAGTCCATAAACATAAAAGAACCGTCTATGGAAAGCGCGTTAATTGAACCCCAAGCCGAGGAAGAAATCCCCTCATTTGAAGAGCCGGATTTAGCCATTGGAGAAACAGAAGAGATAGAGACCGGAATATCTACCGAAGTCGAGGTTTATGAAGAAGAATTTGTTCCGCCTCCGGTGGAAGACGTTGTAGCTATAGATGAAAGTGAATTACAACCGGAATTTCCCGATACCGAATTTGACGAGGCTCAATTTGAGGAAGTTGTTCAAGAAGAAGACCACGTAGAAATCGCGGTAGATGAACTGAATGAAATTCAAACGGGATTGTCTAACGAAACGGTCGCACCTGAAATGTATGGTCTTGAAGAGCCGGAAACTCAAATTGAAAAGGAAATATCTTTGCCTAAATTTGAAGAACCCGAACCTTTAAGTGTTGAGCAAAAAGAGCAGGTCATAGAAAGCAAGGTGGATAGCTTAAGCGATGAAACCAAAACCGAAATTAAAAAAGTTCTGAAATATCTCGACAATCTGCTTGACGACCTTCCCGAAGAAAAAATCAAGGCTTTTTCTCAATCGGAGTATTACGACCTTTATATAAAAATTATGGATAAGCTCGGTGTATAAGCTATGGGATTAAAAGAAAAGGCTTCCAAATATAAGGAAGCAACCGATTACGACAAATTTAAGCACTTAGAGGAACGCTACGGCGGTAAAATTATGACAAAAGAGGATTTAATCGAGTTTAAAAACGAGATTTATCTTCAAATCGATAATATAACCTCTCAATTAGACCGCAAACTTATAGATATGCAAACGCTTTTTGAAATCGGCAGAGAACTTAATTCAACCCTTCACGTTTCCGACCTCCTGCAAATTATTATATTTACCCTGATGGGGCAATTCCAGATAGGAGATGTCGCTATATTTTCGATTAACGAATCCAATGCCGATTTAATCGGAAATAACGGTTTTGTCGGCATAGAATCCTTTGAAATATCCGAGCAGTTCGCAGAGTTTATATCATCCAAAGATAATGCCGTTGATTTATCCGAAATGAGCGGATTTGATACGGAATGCAGTTATCTAAAAAGTTTCAACGCAATTTGCCTTATCCCTATGAAGGGAAAGGAAGATATTGCCGGATTTATACTTATAGGCAACAAGATGTCCGGGCTTGAATACAATCCCGAAGAAAAAGAATTCACCTATACAATGGCATCCCTCGCGGGAATAGCCCTCGAAAATGCAAAACTATACGACCGTCTCGCGCAAAAATATAATGAGTTATCAACGCTTTACGAAGTCAGCAAAGTAATAAACTCCTCCGATGATTACAACCTTGTTTTATCGTTGATACTTGAAACCGTTACAACCGGTTTTGGGGTTAAAACCGCCCTACTCCTCTCTATTAAAGAGGATAGTTGCATTATAGCGGAGTCTGTCGGATTGGATAATGCAATAAAAGACGAAAACATAGAACTCGGCGAAACCGAATCCTCGCTTATGAAAGCAAACGAGGTGGGGATTGTGGAAATATCGCAAAGCATTAAAGAAATAGCGCCTAATTTCGATAAAGCCCTGTTTGTTCCGCTTATTAGTGTGGGGACAAAAGTCGGCGCACTTGTTATATTTGACTCGGAAAAATATAGTATCAAAACAAATAACGAGAATCTCATAAATCTTTACTCGATTATTGCTTCGCAAATATCTCCGCCGATTTTTATGACAAAACTTATTAAGCAAAAACAGGAAACAATACAAGACCCGTTTACCCCCGTATTAAATCTCGTGGAAAGTGAAATCCTCAAAGCAAATGAGTTTAGTCTTGACGTTACGTTTGCTATGCTTAAACTCAAAAACTTTAATAAGCATCTTGAATTTTACGGCGGAAATAAGACCTATAAAAAATTCGATATTCTTTCTTCAAAAATTATGAAGATACTCCCGAATACCGCGGAAACAACGCGTTACTCGTCAAACAAAATTTTGTTTATACTTCCCGGAATAGCGCAAACCGATTTTGAAGATTTTAAGGACGCCGTCCTTGAAGTTTCCACAGAAGTTTTTAAGGATTCTACCGAAGTGGATATAGGAATAGATTTCCTGTCGATTATGTATCCGGATGAATGTCAGGATAAATACTCCATTCTCTCGTTGATAGAGTAGGAGTTTGCGATGTTATCCAATCTTAGAGAAATAACCGGCAATGTAACGGCTCAAATGCAAAATATTGAGCACGACGGACCTCTTGTTGTTAGCGGCAATATCGAAAGCGGAAGTTTTATAGTCGCTACAGGAGATATCGTTATCAAAGGCGAGGCAAACAACGCAAAAATCAAATCAATCAAAGGGCATATCCATATAGAAAACGGAATAAAAGGCGTAAGTTCAATAGTATATTCGGGAGGCGGAAATATCCAAACGAAATCGGTATATAACGCCACTTTAAAAGCCGAAAACAGTGTAATAATACGGGAGGCCGCTATTGATGCCCATATAATCGCTAAGAAATCGGTTTTTATTGAGCAGGGGGAAGGGCTTATCGAGGGAGGAGAAGTTGAGGCGGGAATAGATATTGTCGCGAATACTATCGGCAATCACAAAAAAACGGTAACTATAGTAAAAATATCGGACTTCAAGCAAAGGGAACTGTTTTTCCAAATTATGCGGTATGATAAAGAGCTTGAGGCTTTATCAAAAGAAATTGAAAACGTAGAAAAATTTATAGAGGTTATCAAAATTCTCGGTAAAAAAGTCGTAACCCTGCCGATGGAAAAAAAGCAAGACCTTGCCTTAAAGGTTCAAAAATATAACGAACTCAAATCCAAATATAATGAGATACTTTCAAAAAAAGAAGAACTATCCGAGGCAAGCAAGCAGGAAAATGAGCTTGAACGCACAATCATAGCTCATAAAAACCTATACGAAGGCGTGAATGTTTATATGGATAAAGCAAAATTAGTAATTAAAGGCAGATACTCAAACGTCATTCTTTACAGACGGGGTATAATAATAATCGGCGATTACGACAAATTTATGCACAGGAAAAAATACGCCTACTGATTAAGCCCATCTATCTCTTTAAAAACTTCCGGAATAATAGACAATAAGTCGTGCGAAATCGCAGAAATATTTGAAAAACGATTTTCATAAATTTCACCGGCGCGCCCCAGAATAAATGCACCCAATATCGCAGCAGTTTCGATTTTGTATCCTGAGGTAAAAAGCCCTGCAATAATGCCGGCGAGCATATCACCGCTACCGCCTTTGGCAAGAGCACAGCTCCCGGTCTCATTCACCCAGATTTGCCCGTCGGGAAATCCGATAACGCTCATAGCATCCTTCAAAACGGTTACAACGTTATATTTAGAGGAAAAATCGCGGGCAACATCTAATTTAAAGTTTTTTACAAAACCCGTATCCCTTCCTATGAGACGGGAAATTTCTTTAACATGAGGGGTTACGACAATCTTTTTGCTTGAGGCTTTCATTTCGGAAAGAAGAGAATTGCTGTTCACGATATTATTAAGCCCATCGGCATCTATCAAAATATGCTCAATATTGGGATTAGAAAACAGATAAGAAAGCGCCTCTTTTTGAAATGCACCGATACCCCATCCGTTACCCACCAAAACGCTATTAATTTTACGTTTTTGGATAAACTTATCAATAGTATCAAGTCCGCCCTCGCTATCCAAAGGAAGCAACATAATTTCAGGATTGGAAACATTGATAAATTGAGACGATTCTTTATCAACGGCAAAAGTAACTAACCCGGCCCCGGCTCTAAGTGCGCTAAGAGAAGCAATAATACCCGCCCCGTTTAACCCCTCGCTTCCTCCGATAACAAGTAGATGCCCGTAATTTCCTTTATGAGAATCCCTGTCCCTTCCGTGAAATATTTTTTTTATGTTTGTCTTGGTAATCAAATTGTTTTTAATACTGCGGTTTTTGAGCAATTCCCTTGGTATATTGATTTTAGCGACCACCCGCTTCCCGACAAAATTCCTTGCGGGAAAATCAATCATAGATAGTTTCGGCAATGCAAATGTAATCGTGGTATCCGCTTTAACTGCAATTTTTGAAATACCGCAGTCGGCATAAACACCGGAAGGAATATCAAGAGAGATAACAAATGATTTGCACGTCCTATCCTCGCGAGCCGAGTTAATAAAATCAACTACGCTTGCCGTATGACCGTCAATCTCGCCGTGAAAACCTATCCCGAAAATAGCGTCAATCATAACCTCAAAACATCGAAGCGACAAACGAAGCCTGCTCCACTCCTCCTTTGAGGATACAATATTAAACGGAACACCGATATTTTTTATTATATCGAAATTGGTTTTATTATCCCCGCCGGCATTACTAAAATCCTTTAAAAAAACGACATTAACGTAAACATCATCCAAAAAAAGTTTTCGTGCGACAACGGCGCCGTCCCCTCCGTTATTACCGATACCGCAAAAAATCAGAAAACGTTTTTCCCTGTAATCCGGTATATGTTCCTTAATGTAATGATAAACGGCATTACCGGCATTCTCCATAAGCAATATTGAAGGTATCCCGTATTTGCGGGTCGCTTCACGGTCGATTGAGCGCATTTCCTCTTTTGTAACAAGCTTCATATATTACCCCTTATATCAATGAATTAAGCAACCCCTTAAAATCGAGAACGTCCTCCATAGAAAAAAGCCCCGTTTGTTTATCTGCAATAAAAAAAGCGGCACGGAGCGCGCCAAGCGCAAAAGTTTCGCGCGTGGATGCCTTGTGGGTAAGTTCAATACGTTCGCCTGTGCCTGCAAAAAGAACGGTATGCTCACCGACAATGTCCCCGCCCCGAATAGCGTGAACCCCAATCTGTTTTGGGGGTCTCTCCCCGGTAATCCCCTGTCTGCCATAGACAATATCTTCCGTATTATACTCTTCCTTTACTGCGTTAAGGAGCTTTACTGCAGTTCCGCTGGGAGAATCTTTTTTATGACGGTGATGTGCCTCAAAAATTTCCACATCAAAACCCTGTTTTAAGACACGGGAAGTAAGTCGCGAAAGAACGGTAAGAAGATTAATTCCCACGCTGAAATTAGGAGCCCAAACAACTGCGGTTTTTTGCGAAGCGGTTTTAAGCGAGGAAAAATCGGTATCTTTAAGTCCGGTAGTTCCGCAGACAACGGCAACCTTATTTCCAACCGCGTAGTCCAAAACAGATTGAAGCGCAAGCGGAGAGGAGAAATCTATAATCACATCGGCTTTGCCGTCAATTTTCGTTATATCATCGACAATAGGAATGCCAAGCGTGCCGACCCCGGAAACCTCACCCGCATCCATTCCTATAAACGGAGAGCCTTTAATATCAACGGCACCGACAAGTTTTGCATTTTTATCGGAATTAACAACGGAAACATTGGTTTTTCCCATACGCCCCGCAGCGCCCGTAACTATTATATTAACCACAAAAACCTCCGTAAAATTTACTAATAATATTATAAAGCAGGACAGATAAGAAATCAAGCCATCGGATAATACGACAAAGAAAACTAAAACTATACACCGAGCAAAAACAAAACTTATCTTAAAAATGAACTAATACTTGACAATATATGCTTTTATTTTATCATATTAGGGAGAAAAAGAAGAAGTGGGGAAGTTATGGGAAAATTGATGGATGCATTACCAGACAGCTTTTTGAAAAAGATAGTGGATGGCGAAAAGCCCGAAACTGTAGAAAATTTGCTTGTTAATCAGCAACAATTTAAAGAGGCTACCGATAAAGACCAAAAACTGAGATTTAAAGACCGTCTAACGATGGCATATTGGCAATTATATTCGGAGGTTGCACAGAAAATCAGTCCAAATATGCCTAAAGCAAAGCGTCTTTTTCTGAGATTTGGGTTGCTTGATTTGAAATACCTTTCAACCGAAGACCAGAAATTAATACTCAGCCAGAATTTTGATGCTAAGGATAAGGAAGACACGATTTTTTACGCTGACGAATGGCTGCTCGCAATTTCGCAGGGAAAAATAAAACCCAGTATGACCGATGAATCAAAGAAGCAGGGTAAAGGCGGTGGCAATAACGATTCGGGGATTCAGCAAAAAATAGAACGCGTTGCAGGAACCGTCGAAGCGGAAAAAAATAATTACCGCAATTTACTTGAAAAAAGGAAAATGATGGAAGAGGCGGTAATATCTATTGCAAATCTGTTAATCAGTCATCCCGACTCTCCCGTAATAGACCTTCCTGATACCTATACCGAAGACCAACTGGCAAAATTAGATGAAATAGCGGAAACGGCAAAACAACTCAGAAAACTTGACCGCGATATGATAACGATGAAAAACGGTTTCATATCCAAATGGGAGGAGCAACAGGAGCTTGAAAAACAGCTTGACATAACTTCAGGTTCGACTGTTCCCGAAGTCTATGCTGTTGATGCGCAAACCGTTGATAATGAGGTCAATGCTATAAGGCAGATGGTTAAGATGTGCGTAGGACGGCAGGGAAACCATTTCCCAATCCTCGCATCGGCTTATCTCCCGAAAGAGACCCGCGAGTATAATTTTAAGCAGGAAGTGGAAAAGCGAATACTTGAGGTGGAGCGCCTCGACCCCTCTATTTTCCAAAGAACTTGGCGACAGCAAACCAACCGTATTTCGCCTTACATAGTGCTGGTGCCGGGTTACGGTAATCTGGGTATATGCTGGGAACCTTACGACAAATATAATAAAGCAACAAGTAAGGGAAGAATTGCCGTCCCGATTTTTACGCGAACTCCTACCATATCAATTGCTATGGCGATGGGGGATTTTCGATGGCAAACGGCTAAAGAACTCGCATCGTATCACTGGATGGATGAGGGACTGACGGGGCGATATTATGAATATATACAAACCAATAAAATTAAGGGCGATATGAAAACCTTGTTTGTTGAAGATTACATATTATGGCTGACAAAAGAGTCTGAAGGCATACAAAAGTTGCATAAAGACGCAAGGTATATATTCTGGCGTTTCGTTCCGTTCCCCGACGAGATGAAAGAGCAGTTAAGTATGAAGGGGTATTACTACGACCAACTCTGGAAAAAAGAACAGAGTTTCCGTATGTCTCAGGGCTACTAAGTGTTCTACGCGGAACTTTACAATATACCGCTATCAAAAGTAAAATGGATTACTCCGCGCCAGACTTATCTCTTGCAAAAGCTGAAAATTTTTTCTGCAGGCGATTTGCTAAATCATTTCCCATTCCGCTACGACGACAGGACAAAATCATCTACAATTCAGGAAAGCGTAATAACATCCAAACCCGTTACGGTAGTGGTAAAAGTAATTGACCATCAGTTTATTTACTACAACAAAAAAAAGCATCCCAAGATAATAATACAGGACGAAACCACAAGGGCATCGCTGATAGGCTTTAATCGTCAATATCTGAAAAACTCGCTTAAAATCGGCGAAAAATACTGGCTAAACGCCCAGTTTGTGTATAAATTTAACGAAATTCAGGCTTCTTCATTTAGTTTTGAAAAATTCGACGAAAATCAGCCCCCCGATGAATTCGGAAAAATCCTTCCCGTATATAAACTTACCGAGGGTTTTCTGCAAAAAAGCCTTAGGAAAATTATCCAAAAGGCGCTTATAAGCATTATCGGCAACTTGGAAGATGAAATCCCGGAATATATCCGCAAAAAACATAATCTAATAGATAAAATCGAGGCAATAAACAATATCCATTTCCCGAAAGATTTTAAGTATCTCCAAAAAGCAAGACTTCGCCTTGCATTTGAAGAAATTTTTGCCATACAGCTTGCGGTAAATATGAAACGACGTAATATCAAAAGTGTCCGTAAAAATTTCAGCTATCCTGAAAATAATATGTTGGATAAATACATAGGAAGTTTGGACTATCCGCTTACCGAGGCGCAAAAACGCTGCATCAATGAAATAATCCTTGATATGAGAAACACGACGCCTATGCACAGATTGCTTCAGGGGGACGTAGGGAGCGGTAAAACAACCGTTGCGGTAAGTTCTTTAGTATTAGCGGCGGAGAATGGCTATCAGGGGGCGCTGATGGTGCCTACCGAGGTTTTAGCATTGCAACACTACAATAAAATAAGCGAAAGCCTTGAAAGTCTCGGAATTAAAACGGCGCTTCTCACCGGAGCAATGTCTGCATCTGAAAAATCAGAAATATATAGACAACTTGAAAACGGGGAAGTGTCGATTGTTGCGGGAACACACGCATTGTTTCAAAGCGAGGTAAAATTCAAAAACCTCAGTCTGATAATAATAGATGAGCAACACAAATTCGGGGTGGAGCAGCGTATCGCTTTTGCCGAAAAATCGCAAAACCCCGATATACTTGTGATGACCGCCACGCCTATCCCGCGAACTTTGACACTCACCGTTTACGGAGACCTTGACGTTTCCATAATAGATGAAATGCCGGCAAACCGCAAGCCGGTTAAAACTTTCTGGGTAAAAAAAGAAAGATATAAAAATATGCTTGAAAAAATCGAAAAAGAATTGTCTATGGGACGGCAGGCGTATTTTATTTATCCGTTGATTGAGGAATCCGATAAATTGGAAATTAAGTCTGCGGTAGCGATGTATGAAAAACTTAAGCGCTATTTCAAAAACCGGCGCCTCGCATTGGTGCATGGAAGGATGACTTCTGCAGAAAAGGCGGAGGCTATGAACGACTTTAAAGACGGGAAAATCGACATACTTGTATCAACTACGGTAATTGAAGTAGGCATAGATACGCCGAATGCCGTAGCAATAGTGATAGAAAATTGCGAACGTTTCGGATTATCACAACTTCATCAACTTCGCGGACGTGTCGGGAGAGGCAATTTGCAGTCATATTGCTTCCTTGTAACCAAAGAAGAGGTTAATGAGGAAAGCGAATACCGTATGCAAATAATGGAAAAACATAACGACGGTTTTAAAATAGCAGAAGAGGATTTAAAGTTGCGTGGACCCGGCGAGATTTTAGGCGTGAAGCAATCGGGTTTACCTGAAATAAAAATAAAAGAGTTTCTGTATGATGAAAAACTGCTTAATGTTGCAAAGCAAGATGTGCTGACAATTCTAAAAAACGACCCCGAACTTAGCAGTTCGATAAACAGTGAATTACGTGAGGGAATAATCCGTTTTCTGCCTTCGGATTACCTGTATTCGGGATAAAAAAAGGCAGGGTAAAAACCCTGCCTTTATCACTATCTAAGATATTTACTATTCTTCATCCCAAATCATTTCTTCAATTTCAGCGCCTGCGATAATATCGTTTACAACGGTATCAACGCGAAGTATAACGCTTTTAGCATCCCTGTTGCCAAGGAAGACGTCCTCAAGTTGCTCATCAAGTTTAGCTCTAATTTCAAGCCAATAGGGGTTCGCGGGAACCCATACGGCAAAATCAAGCGCTTGAATAAACGGGTCTTCTTTAGAAGAATTCATAGCCAAGTGAGGCTGATTTAAAATAACTTCAGGAGCTTTAAGATAACTTTCAGAATTTACAAGCGAACGTCTGGAGGGAACAGCCAAACCGGCTTCTGCGGTAAACACCTGTCCTTCATAGCTTGTAACAAACTCAATAAGTTTCCAAGCAGCATCGGGATTTTTAGTTTCACTGGAAATAGCCAAAGACACGGCTACAATGGAAGTTGCCTGTCGTTTGTTTTTCGGGGGAACCGAATAATCCCATCGGAAATTACGAATATCCTTGAAACGAAGCATAGCCCATCTGCCATACATACACATAGCGGCTCTTCCGTTCATAAAGGATTCATAATTACCAAGCTGGAGTGCGGTAGCAATATCAGGAGCTACACGATATTTGTTAATCATATCGCCCAAGAACTGAATAGCCTGAGCGTTGTTATCAAGATACCTTGCGCGAGCAAAAACCCAGTTGCCGTCCTCATCAAATATTTTACCGTTGTTCTGATAAACCCAAACATTATACCAATCCGCCCAGGTTTCAATAAGGATACCATACTGGTCGATAATTCCGTCACCGGTTTTATCACGGGTGAGTTTTTGAGCGGCTTGAAGGAAATCATCCCACGTCCATTTTGCATTAGGATACTCAACACCGGCTTCATCAAACAAGTCCATATTATAATAAAGAACAAACGTTGTCCAGTCCTTAGGAATACCATAAAGGCTATCCCCGAAGGTAAAAGCTTTAAGGAGTTCGGGATAAAAATCCTCAAGGTCAAACGAAGGGTCGCGAGCAAACTCATCTAACGGATACAAAAGTCCCCGGCTTGAATAGTTATAGAAATCCTGAATGTGAAGATAAAACACATCGGGAGGAGTTCCGCCGGCAAACATAGCCTGCAACTTATCCGAATAAGAAAGAGAATCGGAGTGAACAACCTTAATCCCTATATCATGCTCTTTCTGGAAAGCCTGTAAAACCCTGTAAACAGCAACACGTTCTTCGGGGTCTCCCCACATTTTAAAAGTGATAACACCTTCCGAACCTGTTTCACGCAATCTTAAACCAACCGTTGCGTCCTCTTCCCGCTCACAACCTGTAAACAGCAAAACCGCAAAAACGGCGATAAACGCTAAAATAGACAATCTTTTCATTAATGCCTCCCTCTATAAAATTAGTTCTAAAACCTAAACAAAGTGATAAAATTTATCTTAACTGCTTCCTGCGGCCACAACAATAATTGAGTTACGCCCTCCATGGTTATCAGGAACATGCTCCGTGTTGGGGTCTTCCTGCCATACACGCCCCTCATCCAAAACCATTTTGTACTCGTATCGACCCGGCGCAAGAGGAATAGTTGCCGTCCAATATCCGGTTCTTTCATCAACTTTCATCTCAATAACGGACTGCTCTAACGGAGCATTAGGAAACCGGGGGGCATTCCTGTCATCCCGCCATCCGTTAAACTGTCCTGCAAGCCATACAGTGGAAGCAGATGGGGAATCGAACACAAATTTTACCAAAACCCTGTCCCCCTCTTCCCCCACAAATTCATAGGGCTGATACCTGTCCTTAATGGATTCCCAAACTGTACCCATCACAGCACAACTTGAAAAGAAAAATACAGAAACAGCCACAAAAATAATAGGGATTGAAATTCGTTTATGTAATATATAAGCCATATGCTCCTCCTCAAATTACACTAAACTATCAATAGATCCGCTGCTTCCGCTTCTTCACGGTCCCACCCCGCGAACAACAAAACCTCCAAGAAAGTTAAAATTGAAACCTTCTTTACCAAAGCTTCACTGTCTAAATTACCGGCACATAAAACAAGATATCTAACTGCCTGCAACCACAACAATAATGGAGTTACGCCCGCCGAATCCATCGGGAACATGCTCCGTGTTGGGGTCTTCCTGCCATACACGCCCCTCATCCAGAACCATCTTGTATTGGTAACGTCCGGGAGCAAGGGGGACCGTGGCAGTCCAATATCCCGTTCTTTCATCAATTTTCATCTCAATAACAGACTGCTCAAGCGGAGCATTGGGAAAGCGAGGGGCATTTCTGTCAGATGTCCAGTTATTAAACTGTCCCGCAAGCCACACGGTAGAAGCGGACGGTGAATCATAAACAAATTTAACCAAAACCCTGTCGCCTTCTTCCCCCACAAATTCATAGGGCTGATACCTGTCCTTAATGGAGTCCCAAATTGTTCCCATCACGGCACAACTTGAAAAGAAAAGGACAGTAAGCGCCGAAAGAATAATGGGGAGCAAAAATCGTTTATATGCTCTAAATGTCATATACTCCTCCTGAAAAATTATACTAAATTACAGTCTCAAACCGACTTCCAGATTTATACTATGATTATTCTGCATACCAAAATATCCGTTGTGATAAAAATTATTATCATCATCCAAAGCTATGGAACTCTGCTTGATAATATTATCATAACCAAGACCGTAAGCCTCCGCCAAAACGCTTTGGATTTCTCCGATACCCCATGACAAACGAAGGAAAGAGTATTCACCGAATAAATATTTAATCTCAGCATAAGGCAATACATAGAAATCGCTTCCGGTTGTAGTATCAATATTCGCCTCAACACTCAAGCTAACCAAACGGATACCAACGGTAGCCCACAAGCCATCCATAAGGTCTTCCAAATCAATATCAAAATAGGAACGGCTTTCAAATTGAGTAACCGCATAAGTATTCCCGGCTGCATTTTCAAAGTTTAACATATTAAACCTTAAGAGCTCCCTGAAGCTGAACATAAAAAAGAAATCAAATTTAGCTGAAGCTTTTAAATCCAACCCGTTGGCATTAGTAAACGTTGCACCCATTGCCCCAAATTCGGTTCTGTTAAAACCACGGGTAGTATCGTTCATCATAAAATAAGAAACGTCCGCAAGGTAATAAAGAACCATCCCGAAAATATCGAAATCAAGCCCGCCGTAAGCCTTAAGCCCTATCTGCATACCGTTTCTTTCAGGTTCAAGACCCGCTGCAGTATTAGTATTAGCAGCTTCGCTAATCATAGCAAAGTTGACTTCGGTAATAGTGCCGTCTATAAAGTCGGAAATAACGCCTGCATAAATTCTCATACCATCAATACTGTTATACCTGTCGGTATTGTCAAATGCAGCAGAGGTTGCGGTAAATTTAATCTGTCCGAAAACATCAAGCATCTCCAAGATTCCAACCCTGAAAAACCCTCCAAGACCGGTAAATCTATCTTCTTTAAAACTTGCAAGAGGAGATTGGTTAGGCAACAGTTTAGTAAAATCAAATAAATTATATGCGTTTATTGCATTAAAATTCTGAGAAGCTTTATACTTAAGCAATTCGGCGGTAGCACCTACCTCAAGAGAAATCACGCCAAGCTCAAGAGGGTTCATCTTTAATAAAGCGCCAAACACATCATAGTTGTCCAAAGACCAAGCGATAAAATTCTCTAAAGTGATATATTCCTGTGCGAAAGTAGCTTTTGTCTGAACTCCGACACCGTGACGCCCGCCAAGTTCATAATTATTTTCGGCAAAATCCTTTTCATCAAAGATTGCCGGATATTTCACAGTATTCTTAGCATCCGAAAAGCGAACGCCTCTGGCAGCTGCAGATGTGTAAATATAGCCGCCATACATACTACCGGTAGCCATAGGGTCGCTCATACCGAGAGCAGGAGCCATAGCAAAAGCGGTCGCCTCAAACATCTTATCAGCGGTAGTCCCGGTAACTTTAACACCACCGAAATAGATATTGTTAAAATCTTCACTATTAACAAAAATCTTAGCATCCCCTCTTATAGCGCCTGAGCGTAAAATGGGATACAACCCCAGATAAAGCATAGTGCTTTTCCCCATCCAGTTATCGGTCCCGCCGGGGTTTGCAGCATTTTGAGCGTCATAAGCAAAAGAAGTCGTAAAATACACATCACTGCCGATAACCGCAGCAGAATAGCCTTTAACAAAAACTCCCAGTAAAACAAACATAATAGCCAATCTAATAATATTCTTCATAAGAAATTCCTCCTTATTTAACTACATAGGTATTTATTAAAATTAAATCCAATATTCAAACTTCAGGAATATTCTTTTCCTGAAAGATGCGCCGTTTATGAGGTCAACGTCGGATGACATATTGTCGGTACCGCCACCGTCACCCAATTCAAGATTAAAGCGGGTGTTAGGTCCCGTATGGAACTGCAATTGAATAAAAGCATCCCACCAGTTGACATCATCACCGCTTTTCCAATGCCCTGCCGATTGGATGTAAGCAAAGCGAGAGTAAAACTTTACTACCTGAGAGAGATTTAAGAATATCTCAATGGCGCTTGAAAGCAATTGCTTTTCCTCATCCCCAAGCGCTACAATCTTAACCTCAGGCGAAATACGGCCGAGAGGGCTTTCTCCGGCAGCAACAAAAGTGAGATAATCTACACCTTCGGGAACAAAAGCTCCAAGGTATGTTTGTCCAACTTCCCTATCCCAAGCCATATTAAACGAGAACCCGCTTCTAAATAGAATATTCAAATTAAGATTGTATCTTAAAGATGCAGATTCATCTAAAACATCCCCGGCAGACCAAATAAAATACTTTTCCTGGTCAAAGATATAATCATGGTAATAGTCATTTTTGAAATTTATAGATATTGCCTTATAGGGGAAATTATAACTGATACCCCACGACTGGTAAAAATTATTTTCAATATCCGATCCCATATAGTCTTGGAAACGAGGCTGGCGACCTCTTATCATTGTGTCAAAAAACAAATGTCCCAAATCAATTTTAGCGGTTTTAAATTCTCTATTCCATTTAAACTCAGCCTGATAAACCAAAGCATTGGTATTACCAAGAAGGTTGATCCCCGGATAATATTCAAACGGATATTCCTCCGGAGCATAACTTCTTCCAATTGTCCCAAAAAGATAATAACTTCCGACAACGGGAATATCACCATTGATAGTCATATCAGCACCTATTACATTGTAAAAATACCTATTAGTGACGCTCGTCACTTCGGAAAACGTATCGGAAATATCTACTGCTGGTTTATAGTATTGATTTCCTCCACCTGTAATCCCCATACTCAAATTTAAAAAAGTTCTACGAATTATTTGGCGTCCAACTCTCATACCAAAACCATAGGCGTGTCTATCTGGAGCATTTTGATCTAAATAATCCGAGCGATAATCAATAATAAATCCTCTTGTAAAAAATCCGGCAATACCATAGCTATCCCACTGGATTCCGGATCTAGTCAGCCCATCCCCGATATCTCCAAAAAACCTTAAATAGGGCTGGCCTATATCAGTCCTGTTTTGTGTCCTAAAAAACGCAAATGTAGTATGACCTTTAAAGAGAGGCACCCTCTTTGAAATATGCGCTTCAAATTGCCTGATTTTAAAATTGTTAGCATCTCCTTGCAACATACCCGGATTAATCCCTTCAGCATAATTCGGACTAAAATCAGGCTCAAGAATTTTGCCTGACATCCCCATCCCGTAAAAGTCAACATTCGCGCCAAGCTTGCTCCATATATTCCATCCTTCCATATTCAAACCAGCCAATTGGAGTTCCATATACCCTTTCACATCGGTAGAACGCCAATCCGCATTGGTAACAATCCCTACCCTGTCTGCTTCCCAAAAAGTTGTTTCCAAGTTGCCGTAAAAACCTGCCCTGAAAGCGGTAAACCCGGATGAAAAACAAAGCATAATAAAAATCGACATTAACAATATCTTTATTTTCATACACCACTCCTCAAATTCTTAATAATATATTTAGTCATCATAGCCCACCGAAGAACGCTTACCAAAACCTAATCTATAACTAATATCAACTTGATAATAGAGACTTAATCCGGGCATAGGTAAAACACCCACATTAACCGATAAATCCTCGACTACAACGCCAAGCCCGCCGGAAAGTTGCCCCTCATTAACCCCAACTCTTACAAAAAGAGATTCAAAGAAACTTGCCTCAATACCGAAATAAGTGTTGGCAAGCCCGGTGGATGAGCCCGTAAAATTTCTTCTGTTAATATGCTTATCCTCTCCACTAAGATTAAAAGCGGTAAAGAAATGAAAGTCTTTAAGTATAGCAACCTTGCCATGAATAATCATCCCGCGTTTTGTGATAGTAGAAACATCACCCTCGAAAAAGCTTACCTTACTCTCAAGTATATCGGAAACCATAAAACCGACACTCAAAATATCATTAAAAAGTTTTAAAGTAACGTCAAAGTCTAAATCCACACCCGTAGCGGATACGGTAATATCGTTCCATAAATCCGCAAGACTTGCATCATCAACGGTAAACATATTCAACTTAAAACCGACACCGGCAGCAACCCCGTTAATAAATAATACGTCAATAGGGTAATATCCGGCGCCTACAATATTTATATTATATTCGCTGATACCGCTGGTAACAAAAAGCATCTTCGCGCCCAATCCCATACCGACATTCATAAAGCCGATATTCAACCCCGAACTTACACCAAAAGCGGCATTTTGTATTTCGGGAAGCTCAAAGGGAGTCGGGGCATAGCTTGCCGAAAAATCAAGATAACTTCTCTCGGAAGCAACCTGTGCTATCATTGAAGGATTATACAAGACATTAAATCCTCCCAAATCCCTGTCCAACACCACGCCGCCCAAAGCGGTTGCAACTCCGCCCACGGGTTCGCCCATATTCAAGCCGTATAAAGAACCTGCAGCAAAGAGTATTGATATAAATAACAAAAATAATTTCCTCATAGAAAACCTCCTACCTTTCAACCTAACGTAAAATCGAGACAACCGATTTTTCAGTCCACGCTAATCCATCTTCCGTAACACCTGAAAATACTACTATATAATTGCCCATAGGTAAATAAAAACCGTCGTCATCCGTACCATCCCATTCATGATATATAGAGGATGTTTCACTATCAGCATCGGCGTTCCATACCAAAGTCCCATCGCTGTCTCTTCCAGGAATTGAACGAACCTTCTCTCCTCTAAGGTTAAATATGCTTATACTTCCGTCAAATACATTAGCCCCTTTTTCCATTATTATACCAACTTTACCCACCTCGTCTCTTAAAGGCGCAAAAACCCTCCTTCTTGTGTATTCTACTCCAGAAGAAGTATTTGAAACAATGACTCCAACAGCAAGTTTAGGTGGAGTAAACTCTCTTGAACCAGGAAGGGATACTATTTTAGCATCATATCTCGGCCTTACTCCCATACGAAGATTTCCATTTTCATCAGTAAAGGGAATTTCAAAATAATTATCTGCAACAGACATTCTATCAGGATTCATACCGGCAAAATTATCAGGCATAAAATCATAGGTCAAGGCTCCCGACCCAGTACTACCGTCAACACTTGCAGCAATAATTCTTAAATTTATATTTTTAACCGATGGCATATCATTAGTAAAAGCATCCATTCTAATTCTAAACAACAAAACTCTTTGCAAAGTATTGAACTCATATCTCCCGTTATAAAAAGCATCTGACAACTCCGGTTTATGTTCGGGAGGATCCCAAGTGGGCTGGTGCGTTATAGTAGAAATTCTATATGCTTGATACGGAGTATCTTGATTGGTAAAACCCAAAACTTGAAATGCCCCCAACTCTAATCTGCGGCTTTCATCTCCCGTGTATGTTCCTATATAAAAATCCACATGGAAATCCCGAGTATAAATAGCTTTGTCCCATATAGTGGTTTTTCTCCTTAAGTCTTGAACACCAAATCCTTCAATCCTATCAAACAATACAAACAAATTCACTCCACTATCACCACGCCCGGTTTGAAATCCATTTCTCATTTCACCTTTCACAGCAACATAAAGCCAATTAGTATCCCAAGTAATCCAAAGCTCGGAAAGATCGCCTCTTGTTCCATCAGGACCCTCTCTCTGGATAACACAATCATATGGGGAAAACCTATTTCTCACCTGTTCCCCCCAGTTTTCCTCACGCGTGGGAGGCAATTTCCATAGGTTTTTTCCTGCCCACATTCCCAAATCCGGATTAGCCCTGTTGGTTTTATTTAAAGGATAATCCAAAGTATGATTTGGAGAAATCAGCCACTCATCTTCTTCCCAACCGGCATTAACTCCCAGCCATCCGGACCTTGTATATTCTATAACAATATCCGAACGATATTCCGCCGTCGCAGAAAACAAAACTCCGATTGAAAAACACATCAAAGCAAATAAAGATACAAGCATTTTTATTTTCATTATATTTTCCTCCTTATATATTATTCACCTTCAATTAAATCAATTACTATTGTTTCAGCAAATTTTTCAATATCCACCAGCTCAGCATTGTAATCTAATGGGTCATATTTTACATCAAATTTATAAACATATTTATCTCTATCATAGGATAAATATACATTTACAGATCCTTCAAGATTTTCAAATCCTTTCTCTCTACCATCTACAAATCCCAGTTTCATCCCTTTGCCATAATAGATAAAAAAAGGAACTTTATTTATACTTCCTTCAGAGCCAACATAACCGCTTGTATTATTGAACGCCTTCTGCGAATTTAAATAATTAGTAAAAATAGAAACACCGCTATTTTCAGTAGTAACGGTATAATTGGAAATCAAAGTCGTCAAACTAACATCGCCGAGTTTGTAATTTATAGAACCGCTTACCCTTACAAGGCTTGCATTGCTTACAGCCTCGTTAAATTCCGCAAGGTCGGTAAATTCATTAAAACTTACTGCATCTGGATCATCTTTAAGTGAAAAATCCAAATCAAAACTTGCGGTATATTCAACGTTTTTCATATTGGCTTTTATATTGGCTAAACAAACTATATTAGTAACATAGTTGGTAACATCATCAACAATATCAAGCAGAATATTGGTAACAACATCTTTCACCGAGAAGTCCGTTATAGCGTAAGGCGTGCTTTCATTGGTAAGAGTCATCCATCTGATAGGCTGACCCAATATAAAGAATTGAACCGATGCAGCTTTCATCGCGGGAAATATTTCCTCCGAGCCGGGATTTTGCACCGCACAGGACGCGAGGAAAAAAGCTATCCCCACGGCAACAAGACTATTTAATTTCCAAAATTTCTTCATAAACTACCTCCCTAAGGCATTCTTTTCATATATTTATTTTACAGTTACCAGATTTTATACTAAAAAAAAAATTTGTCAATAGTTTTTTCAATATATTTTCGATTAAATCAAAAGTTTTTTTTGAAATATTAAATAAAACGACGCTCCAAAAATCAAAAAAAAATTTTAAAAAAACATATAAAGTTTAAACCGAAACGAGTCGATAAATTGAATAGGAAAAGTGCCTGAGTGGAAATAAAGCCCGTTACAGGATATTTCACCTATTACTATTTTCGGCACTATCACAAAAGCCTTTATACTTTAGACAGAAAATTATTCGGCAAGGATGCCGGATTAAAATATCAAGGAGGATTGCTATGATAATCAATCACAACATCAGTTCGATTTTCTCGAATCGACAACTCAAGCTCAACGAATGGAGCGTGGACAGAAACATTGAAAAGCTATCTTCGGGTATGCGTATTAACCGTGCGGGTGATGATGCCTCCGGTTTGGCAGTATCTGAAAAGATGCGTTCACAGGTTCGCGGTCTTATTCGTGCCGAACAAAACGTGCAGGATGCGATTTCTTTCATCCAGACAACCGAGGGTTACCTTCAGGAATCTCAGGATATCCTTCAAAGGATACGTGAACTTGCTATCCAGTCGGCTAACGGTATCTATGCCGTAGAAGACAGGATGATGCTTCAGGTTGAGGTTTCACAGCTTATCGGCGAAGTTGACAGAATCGCTTCTCACGCGCAGTTCAACGGCTTGAATATGTTGACAGGACGTTTTGCACAGGACGTTGTGGGGAACCAACCTACCGCCAGTATGTGGTTCCATATCGGTGCTAATATGGACCAACGTGTAAGGTCTTATATTAACACTATGACTGCTGCAGCACTGGGATTACGCGACCTTGCTACCCGCGATATCCTCAGTCTCAGCACCCCGGAAAATGCCAATATGGCTATCGGTAAAGTTGACCTTGCTCTTATGAATGTATCAAAGCAAAGAGCAGACCTTGGTGCTTACCAGAACAGACTTACCCATACTTCCAAGGCTCTTATGGTCGGTGCCGAGAACATTCAAGCGGCTGAATCCAGAATACGCGACACCAATATGGCATTGGAGATGAGCGACTTTGTAAAGAATCAGATACTTGCTCAGGCTTCCACTGCTATGCTCGCGCAGGCTAACCAAAAGCCTCAGTTGGTTCTGTCCCTTTTACGTTAACGTTTTCCGGGGATAGGCAAATTAAATATATCAAGCATTCCGGTTATCCCGATTTTTAGAATCGGGATAACCGCGTTTGTATTTGATTTTCCTCTAAGGTAATAGGTCTGTGGTTTATTAGCCGAAATTTTTCCCTCCCGTTATTTTACCTTATCCGAAAAAAATAGGGACCCTGCCGGTCATCAAGGATGGTAAACTTCATTTCAAGGAGGGTGGCTATGATTATAAACCACAATATAAGTTCAATATTTTCCAACAGGCAGCTTAAAATGAACGAAATGAATATCGACTCCGGTATCGAAAAACTGTCTTCGGGTATGCGTATTAACAAAGCCGGCGATGATGCTTCCGGTTTGGCGGTATCCGAAAAGATGAGAGCGCAAATCGGCGGACTCCATCAGGCTATGCGTAATACCGAAGATGCTATTTCGTTCCTTCAAACTTCGGAAGGTAACCTCGAACAAACCACTATGATTCTTCAGCGTCTCAGAGAACTTTCGGTTCAGGCGGGTAACGGCGTTTATTCCGATATGGACAGAATGTTAATCAACGTTGAGGTATCCCAACTTATTGACGAGGTAAACCGTATTGCTCATCACGCCCAATTTAACGGTATGAATATGTTGACGGGTCGATTCCAAGACCCCGCAACACAACTTCAAGCCGGAGAAGGCGCGGCAGCAATACCCGAAGAAGAAGCAGGAGTTTGGTTCCATATTGGTCCTAATATGGATCAAAGAGTTCAGGTGTTCATAGGTAATATGGAAGCCAGGTCTTTGGGACTTACCGATGCCGACGGTGAAAAGCTGATTTCGGCAAGCACTATGGAAGCTGCAAACCGCTCTATCGGTATGATAGACAAGGCGCTTGAAACCGTTATCAAACAGCGCACCGACTTGGGCGCTTACCAAAACAGATTCGAGCACCTCTACAAAGGTCTGTATATCGCTTATGAAAATACTCAAGCAGCTGAATCCAGAATCCGCGATACCGATATGGCAACTACTATGAGCGAATTTGTTAAAGACCAGATTCTTACTCAGGCAAGTGTTTCTATGTTGGCTCAGGCAAATTTAAAGCCCCAGCTGGTGCTGAGGCTTCTTGGTTAGGGATAGGCAGTATCCTCTAACTTAAAAGGTTCAGAATTTTAGGTCTGACTGTGCAGGGTCCCTAATTTATTATCACTTACAGTAATAATATCGACACTCCCTCAATTCCCTTTAGCCTTTAATAAAATTTTTTTAAACAAAAAACGGGGTTGTAAATAACCCCGTTTTTTTATTTCTATCCACCTAACGATTAATCTATTTGTCTATATTTTTGACCGGTTCAAATGTCTTCCCGTATTTCTGCTTCTCTTTTTCCTTTAAAAGTTCATATTCGCCTATAAATTCGTAAGTCTCGGAAAAACTGTCGTGCTTGCTTTTACCGCCGACAAGCTCATAAGTTCCGTCCGAATTTAAAATCCATTGATTGGTATTATCACGGATTTGTATCTCAAAAATCTTTTTAATAAAGTTGCACTCATCCCTACCCCTCACCGGAAATAAAATCTCAACCCTTCTGTCCAAATTACGCGTCATCCAGTCCGCGCTTGATAAATAATACTCCTCGTCTCCACCGTTATAAAAATAATAAATTCTCGGATGCTCCAAAAAACGTCCGACTATACTTCTTACCTTAATATTATCGCTCACGCCTTTTATACCCGGCTTTAGCGCGCAAATCCCCCTGACTATAAGTTCAATCTTAACCCCCGCAATTGAAGCGGCGTAAAGCGCCTTTACAATACTTTTATCCAAAAGAGAATTCATTTTTGCGATAATCCGGGCGCGCCCCCCGTTTTTGGCATTCTCGGTCTCGCGTTCTATCAGGGATATAAAACGATTACGCAATTCAAGAGGAGCTACCGCCAAATAATTCCACTGGGTCGGCATCGAAAATCCGGTCAACAGATTAAACAGCATAGACACGTCTTCCCCGATATAATCATCACTTGTAAAAAAACTGAAATCCGTATAAAGCCGTGCGGTTTTCTCATTATAGTTTCCCGTAGCCATATGGATATAACGCCTAATTCCGGTTTTTTCGCGACGAATCACAAGGAGAGCTTTTGCATGGGTTTTAAGCCCTACAATCCCGTAGATAACGTGCGCTCCCGCATCCTCAAGACGTCTTGCCCATTGTATATTACGCTTCTCATCAAAACGCGCTTTAAGTTCATCAAGTATCGTAACATATTTCCCGTTTTGAGCGGCTTTTTCGAGCGCCTTTACTATAGAAGAATCATCGCTTGTCCTGTATAAAGTAAGCTTAATAGCCAAAACATCCTCGTCTTCCGCAGCCCTTTCCACAAACTCCACCACAGGGTCATAGGAATGATACGGATGATACAATATACAGTCCTTTTCCCTTATAAGTTCAAAAATATCCCTGTTGCGAAAATCATAGGGATAAATCGGGGTAATATGTTTATCTTTAAGTTCGGAATTATTAATCCGCGAATAAATTTCAAAAAGGTCGTTGAGGTTTAATATACCTTTAATGTAATATATATAATCATCTTCAACCCGGGTTTGTTTAACCAAAGTTTTTAAAACCATCGGCGAAATATTTTTTTCCACCTCAAGTTTTACTACATTCCGCTGATGCATCCTCTTTATATGCTCCTCAATCTCGGTGAGAAGGTCGGATATTTCATCGGAATCAATACTAAAATCGGCATCACGCGTTATACGGATAATGCTCGCGGATTTAACTTTATATCCCGTATAAATCTCGGAAATAAACAGCTTCACGATATTTTCAATAGGTATATATTTATCGCTATCCTGAATCCTTATAAACCTGCCCTGTATATTGGTAGGTATCTGCACAAAGGACAGCTTGCTTTTTTCTATCAGCTCAACACTTTCTTCAGATGAGGAAATTTCGACTGCAAGATATATCTTGCCCGTGTTGAGATTTGGAAAGGGATGCGTAGGCCCTACCGAAATCGGGGTTAAGACCTTTTTGATATGGCTTTCAAAATATGATTGCAAAACATCTTTATAGCCCTCAATATCCTTTAAATCCAAAAGAAGTTCAATACCGTGTTTTTTAAACTCCGGAACAATTTCCTTATATAACAAAGAATACTGCCGTTTCAACATCCTGAGAATCCTCTCGCGGATACCGGCAAGTTGCTCCTCAGGGGAACGAAGGTCCGACGAGGTGCCCGACGAACCGACCTCCTTTTGCTTTTTAAGCGCGGCAACCCTCACCATAAAAAACTCTTCAATATTGGATGCTACTATCGCTAAAAATTTCAACCTTTCGAGAACAGGGTTATTATCCTCGCCTGCCTCATACAAAACTCTTTCATCAAAATCAAGCCTGCTCCACTCGCGGTTGAAATAGTATTGAGGATTGTCCAAATTCTTCATAACATGCTCTCCAAAATCACGCGAAGACCAAAAAAGTTCTCAAACAAATCACTTTTCTGTGCAACCGAAAATCTTAATATATCAAGATAGTCGCCCTTATCCATAGGCAGTTTAACCAATATCTCGCATTTATCTTCTATTATATTAATCTTCAAGTCCTGAATAACCTGTGTATGGGAATTATCAATACCGTCCGCAATACGAAGGATAGCGGCAAGCCTTGAAACTATAATCCTGCCCTCACGCGACAAGTTTGTAAAATCCGTATGCGAAGGTTTTGGTATTGCCCGCCTGTGATACCTTGCTATAAGCGCAATCAATTGTATCTCGGAATTATCAAGCCCCAAAATTTCACAAAATGAAATAAGTCTCTGCGAATGCTTGTGATGGTTACTTGAACTTACGAAAGAACCAATATCGTGAAGAATAGCGGCAACCTCAAGATAAAGCCTTTCCTTTTTATCGAAGCCGTAAATATCCCTCATCTGGTCAAAAATAGACAAGGCAATTTTCGCCACGTAATCCGCGTGGGTTTCATCAAACTTAAACTTTCTTCCTATATGATGAGCTGCGCTTATAACGTCTTTCTTTGTCTCCTCGTCCATTTTCAAAAGATTTTCCTCGCGAAAAGATAATTGGTTAAGCATAGCTTTAGACATAGATATATCGGGAAAAAGCACCTCTTTTGCGCCGGTAAGTTTATAAAGCATCCCGACAAGCAAAAACGCCACCCACGTTGTCCCGCTGACGTTCTCGTTTATACCGAATTTTTTTTTCAAATCCTGCGGTGTCATCGCCTTGACTTCATTATAGAAAGACAGGATTTTCTTTTTAGTGATACGGTAAATCCCCTGCACCTCTTTTTCCTCGTGTATTTGCTTAATGAGATTGAGAACATCATCATTCAAAACAACAAAACGGGTTATATCCTCAATGTTTGTAAAATGATTAAGCGTATTGGTAAAACGGTATGAAAGAGGTCGAAGCGTCTGTGTAATAAACTTTTCCGGGATTTCAAAATTCCGCAATATACGCAAAGTTCCCTGATTATGCGTTTCCGAAAAAATAACCTTATTTTCATTTTGAAGGACAATCTGCGTAGCGCCTCCGCCTATGGAAAAAAGAAGCACTTTCTCGAACTGAAATCCGAACCTGTCTTTCATAAGTCGCTTAACGCCGTTATAAAAAATTCGCGTTTCGACAATCGGTTCGATTATCTCTATTCTTATACCGGTTGCGTTAAGTATTCTCTCAATAAGCACATCCGCATTAGCCGCCTCACGGATACTGCTTGTTCCGATTGCTTTAACCAAATCAATTTTGTAGCCGTCAATAACCTCTTTAAAATTTTTCATTACGGTAATAACTTCACGAATAGTCTGGTTTGAGATAATACCCTTGCTGAAAGTATCCTTGCCGATAAGAATCGGCACCCAAAGGTTTTCAATATCTTTAAAATATCCCTTCCTTACTATACTTCCGATAAAGAGACGTATGGAATGAGACCCTATATCAATTACGGCAATAAGTTTGTTCTTGTTTTTCACGCTATTTCCTTAGAATAAGTCTATGTAATATTTTAAAGGGTTTAGGTAAAAAGTCAAAACTTATATAAGTTTAAAAAGGGAAAATAAGACAAAAAAACGCCCTTCCCGTATAAGAAAGGGCGCTTTATAAAATAATCTATTGTATTTAAGGAAACGTTCTTTAGTACATACCGCCCATCCCCATATCGGGAGAAGGCATAGCGGAAGCTTTTTCCTTTTCGGGCTTATCGGCAACCAAAACTTCGGTGATAAGCAGAAGTCCCGCGATACTTGCAGCATTCTGAAGTGCGGTTCTTTCGACTTTAGCGGGGTCGATAATACCGGACTTGAACATATCAACCCATTCGCCGGTAAGAGCATTGTATCCCATACCGTCTTTAGCCTCTTTAGCCTTATGAACAACAACGGAACCGTCAATACCCGCATTCTGGGCGATAAGCTTCATAGGAGATTCAAGAGATTTGTTCACAATCTGGATACCGATATTTTCCTCTGCGGTATCTCCCTTGAGATTTTCAAGAACTTTTTGCGCTTTCAAGAGACACAATCCGCCGCCGGGAACAATTCCCTCTTCGACAGCGGCTTTGGTAGCGGACAAAGCATCCTCTACGCGCGCCTTTTTCTCTTTAAGTTCAACTTCGGTAGCCGCGCCGACCTTTATAACGGCAACACCGCCCGACAACTTGGCAAGTCTTTCCTGTAATTTTTCCTTATCGTAATCGGAAGTAGTAGTCTCTATCTGTGCCCTAATCTGTTTAACTCTTGCCTGAATATCTTCTTTCTTACCGCGCCCGTCAACGATAGTAGTATTATCCTTATCGACTTTGACTTTCTTAGCCTGACCTAAATCTGCAAGAGTAGCATTTTCAAGTTTCATACCCTTGTCTTCGGAAATTACGTTAGCGCCGGCAAGGATAGCAATATCTTCAAGCATAGCCTTTCTTCTGTCGCCGAAAGCAGGTGCCTTAACGGCAACACTGTTGAGAGTTCCCCTGAGTTTGTTTACAATAAGGGTAGCCAAAGCCTCGCCTTCAATGTCCTCAGCGATAACAACCAAAGGCTTACCGCTCTGTGCGATTTTTTCAAGAAGGGGAACAAGTTCCTTAAGCGAGGAAACCTTTTTGTCATATACAAGAATATACGGGTCTTCCATCTCGGCAACCATAGTTTCCGTATTGGTAACCATATAAGGAGAAAGGTAACCCCTGTCAAACTGCATACCCTCTACGACATCAACAAGAGTCTCAAGCGACTTGGATTCTTCAACGGTAATAACCCCGTCCTTACCGACTTTGTCCATAGCTTGAGCAATAAAAGCGCCGATTTCATTATCGTTGTTGGCGGAAATAGCGGCGATATTCCTAATATCTTCGCTTGTCTCAACATCATGCGCCATTTTTCCGATTTCCTCAACAACCTTGACAACAGCCTTGTCGATACCGCGTTTAATCAATGTGGGGTTACTACCTGCGGTAACGTTTTTAAAACCCTCTTTGATAATAGCATTAGCGAGAACGGTTGCGGTGGTGGTTCCGTCACCGGCTACATCATTGGTCTTGGTAGCAACTTCCTTAACCAACTGTGCGCCCATATTCTCAAAACGGTCTTCAAACTCGATTTCTTTAGCAACAGTAACACCGTCCTTTGTGATAGTGGGAGCGCCAAATTTCTTTTCGATTACTACATTTCTACCTCGCGGACCAAGTGTAGCACCAACCGCTTTTGCCAACCTGTCGACACCTACCAGAACTTTCTGGTGAGCATCATTCGAAAACAACAAATCCTTGGCCATAATTCACCTCTCCAAATTATTATTATTTTTTTAGAGTAAAATATACTAAATTCAATTTCAATAGTCAAATCGAAAAGAAAAAAAATCGATTTTTTTTATATGCCTTATTTTCGTCCGACAGGAAATACCGCAAACGGTATTTCATTTTTCCTCGCGGTAATAATTTCGGCGACCGTATCGGGGGTAAAAGCTCCGATATAAACAGTCCCAAGCCCCATACTTTCACACTGCAGATAGATATTCTGTGCGGCGTGTCCGACCTCAATATGGGTATATAAAACCCCTCGTTCGCCGTAACGCCCTGTCGTTCGCCCATAAGTTCCCGTTATCACAAAGGAGGCGGGGGCGTTTGCAACACTCGACTGGTTTAAACTTGCGCGGGTCAGCGCGCTTCTTTTATCGCCCTTATCAATAAGCTCAATTTTATGTCCCGACGGGATATACTTGTAAACTCCCGGGTCAAGCCCATCTACCCTTCCCGCTACAAGATAAACGTCAAGCGGATAAGTGGCGCCTGCGGATGGGGCGGTTCTGAAACGGTTTTGCGCGGTAATCCCCTGCGCCGCCCATAAAATCTGCGAAACCTCCTCCATAGTTAGAGCTTCCTGTTTGTAACTTCTTACGGAGCGACGGTTTTTCAACGCCTCCTCAACAGACATCTCGCTTTCAAATCTCGGTTCGGGCAAATCCAATACCTTAGACGACATACGCGAAACTCCTATAACGGTTACTATCCCCGCAACCGCTATCATTAATAGTAGATACTTAAAAAAATTCTTCATAAGCCCCTCCTTCCGATAGAATATCAACCTTAGTTTAACATCCGATAAAAATATTGGCAAGGCGAAAGGAAAAAAAGTTTTGCCGAAATCCGTTCGGGATAAACAACTCCCCTTATTAATCTTGCGCAAATCAGCGTTTTGGATTATAATAAATTAAACCTAACGGAGTAAAGATTATGCCTCATAAAAAGAAAAAACCGAGAAACCAAAATCGCCCTCATTACACGAGAGGTGAGGAAAACGACGCTCCCGAAAATAATGAAAATCCCGATAAGAGCGAGAGAAAGCCCTTTTTCAATCGCAGGCGAAATAAAAATTTCAAGCCATCCGCACCGCAAGCAAAAGAAAAGGAACCGGAAATGGAGATGGATAACAAACGAGTTATAAAAAATCAAGAGGTCAAAACCGATATTCCGACCGATACGGAAATAGCAGAATTTTCAAACGATAACTCGACTTTTATAATAACCAAAGAAATACAACAACGCAAAGAAGAGATAGAAAGTGCCGGAAGTCTCGGGGATTGCCCTATATGCGAATTACCTGTAAAAAGCCCCGCCACCTCAATACCACATCGCGAAACCGAAAAACTTGCTCATTTTGATTGCGTAATACGCGAACTGCTTAAAGACCATAAAGACAAAATGGGTAAGCACAGACGTATCTATTATATAGGCGGAGGAAATTTCGCGATAGTCAGGGAACATCACGATAAGCGCGGACGATTGAAAACGTATAATATTATTGAAAAAATCAACTATGCACAGAAAGAATAAGCATATCGTTTCAATTGAAGGAATAGTCATAAAACAAAAGTCATTCGGCGAGGGTAGCCGACTGATTACGTTAATAGAAAAAGAACGCGGAAAAATGGAATTAAGCGCCTTCGGGAGCAGTAAAGAAAAAAGCCGCAGGCGTGATGCGCTTCTTAGCGGAAATCTTATAAGCGCCGTATGTTATCAAAAACCTACTGCCGATACTTTATCGGTAAGGGAGGCAAAAACGGTTTGCTCTTATCCTAATATAAAATCCGATTTATCTAAAATCGCTTTTTTTTATCTTATCTCGGAAGTGTTGGATATCCTGCTTGCAAAAGAAGCCCCGTTTATGAGATACCCGATATTTACGACGGTATTAGACAAAATGGAAATTTTTGCGCGCCCCGCAAAATATGCGCTGTCCTTTTTGATTCCCGTAATGCAGGATGAGGGAATATTCCCGCATTATTCCCCGGATTTGCCTCTATCAATTCAGCGGGCAACCGGTGAAAATTTCACAATAGAGACGGGATGCTCCCGCTTTATAAAAGTCTCGCAGGAAAAAGACAATCTCGATTTCTGGGATAGTAAGGAACTGACTGTATCCACTATGCAAAACCTTATATATTTAATCTCATCAATAATAAAGTATAATTTCGACCGCGACTTAAACTCTATCGCACTTATCAAAATCCGTCAATAGCCGTATATCGGAAATTTTGCAGACAGGTTCTACTATTTTCGCCGTCACGAGTTTCCTGCCTGTTTGCATATCACGGTTATCGAGTTCCGAGCCGCTTCCGAAGGAAAGGCTTGGAGTATCAAGATGACCGACAACCGTCCTGAGTGAAGTCGAAGGAATCGGTGTCCGCGCAGTCAGAATTACTGCGCTACCGAAGCAGATTCTTCACGGGTTAGACTGACGATAGCGTAATCAGTATGACATAATGACCGAGGGTTTCCCTCCCCAAATCCGATAGTCTAATCCCGTTTTACAAACTTCACGTAGTTTATATCTCTAAGCGGACTCATCTTCCTGTAAAATAAAGTGGGAAAACTGTCGTAGATATTTTTCTTAACCGGGGTGTCGTAAGCGTTTTTAAAATTTGGAAACCGTGAAATAAGCGAAGAGGCATAGAGCGCATACTCCTCAACGTCGGAAACAAAATTAAGTTCTCCATCGGGCTTAAGGACGCGGATAATATCTATCACAAAAGAGGGTTTAAGTATGCGGTTTTTCCACTGACGGGAACGAAGCCAAGGGTCGGGAAAATTGATATGAAGTTCATCAACGGAATTATCGGGAAAAAACAATTTAAGCGCGATTTCGCCGGGAGCGCTGATTACCCTGAAATTGGAAAACCCCCGTTTTGCAAGGCGATGGGCGGTTTTATGGGTTCGTTTACGAGAAATTTCTATGCCGACAAACAGCTTACCGGGATAGTCTTTGCAAAATTCAATCAAAAAATCCCCGTGTCCGCATCCCATATCAACAGCGACAGTCCGCCCCTTTATAAAATCCGCAAAAGCCTCTGCTTCCTCAACTTTAATTTCCCGAGGTATGTCCAAAAACCGGTTTCTTTCCATAACTCTTAGTAGTCGATAACTTTAGGCACGATAATATTTCCGTCAACAGCCTTCGGAGCAATCGCTTCAATTTCGGAAGTGTCAAGCGAGGGAACAACCTTATCGGGGCGCATCACGTTACTTTTTTCAACCGCGTGGGTTGTCGGGGAAATGTCTTTGGTGTCAAGTTCGCCGATTTTCTCTACAAACCCGACAATTTTATTGAATTGCTCGCTGAATTTATCAATCTCATCATTGCTGAACTCAAGTTTGGCAAGTTTAGCCACGTTTTCCACGTCTTTTATTTCAACCTTCGGCATTTCAAACTCCCGAAAAATTTTGAATATTATACATAATATTTCGGATTAACACAAGTTAAGATAAAAGCCAGTCTTTAATTTTTTTATTCTTGCGGTCATTATCGGAAATACCGCTTTGAGAACCGTAAAACTTCATTGCGTATTTAGCAAAGATATTCGCCTCAAGATTAACCCCGTCCCCGACTTTCTTTGACGACAGCGAGGTGTTTTTGACAGTCTCGGGAATAACAGCCGCGTCAAAGGTTTTATCCGTAATATTAAACGCGGTAAGACTTATCCCGTCAACCGCAATAGAGTCCTTTTCAACCAACAGGGATATAATATCCTCAGGCGCACCGAACCGATACAAAAACGCCTCATCCCGTTTCTCTATTAATTCTATCCGTCCGACAGAATCAACGTGTCCCTGAACGATATGCCCGTCAAGCAAACTTGACGGAGTAACGGGAAGCTCAAGGTTTACAATCTCTCCGTTTTTAATACTATCAAGCGTAGTCCGCGACAGTGTTTCAAAGCTCGAATAGACCGCAAAGCTATCCCTGTCTTTTTTTTCTACCGTGAGACAACTTCCGTTAACTGCGACGCTCGTTATACCCTCTTCAAGCCGCAAAATAAATCCCGTATCGGATTTTATGGAAAATCTTTTGCCCTTTCCATAGTTAATAACGGAAACGATTTTGCCGGTATTGCGTATGATACCCGTAAACATATAATTCTCCGAAATATGATAGGTAAATAATAAATCATTCGGCAAAAAAAATCAAGGCGTAGAAAATTAATCCTATACTCAACACCTAGTTGCGTCAAAAAAAAATCTACTTAAAATTAAATCGTTGCCTCATAATTAAAATCTACTTGAAAATCATCAGTTGAAACCTCACCTAAATTCATTTTTTGTTTTTGAATT
>Ga0334898_1000162_pt1 | contig 126601 bp, 126 predicted proteins | sample GraSluR3_MG_10_FD_207228 | JGI IMG/M metagenome (GOLD analysis project Ga0334898, IMG submission 207228) | Sludge microbial communities from methane-producing bioreactor in Wageningen University, Netherlands - Granular Sludge_3_08-R3 | ecosystem: Engineered > Bioreactor > Anaerobic >... | reverse complement strand
TGCTTATCCTGTATGAGCAACGCAAGGCACACAGGGTATCCTAGCCACAGCCAAATGGAATTGAAAACACCCCTCCAATGAAGAAGGGATGCCTTGACGCGTCTATCGATTTGCTTTGGGGGTGATTGTCTCCTTCATCCTGGAGAGAAAATCACCTGGGTTACTGTCATATCACTTGGCATGAATGGATATACACAAATCTACGTATATTCATACGTATTGCTTAGCATTTTGAAATTTGCTCAGAGAATAACCAATTGGATAAAAAGCAAAGGGCAAGCGGATATATGAATTTTCTGCTTGTCCTTTGGAGTCTCGGAGTAGACAACTAGCATAAAATATGTAACGCTTTTTATGTAGAGACGTTTTACTAGTGCAGGGTATGACACAACCTGCGAAAAAACGGATTGATAGCCTTTGCTTGAAGAGGTGAGGGAATAAAGCAATACGAAAGGGATTCCCCAGGAGGAGGACGTTATGAAAAAGGCTCTAATACCTATCTTGTCGGTGCTACTGCTGACCCTGGCATTCACCTCATGTGATGCTAACATCCGCCAAGACATCGCAGGTTTAATGGGTGATTTTAGTGGTAATGTATACATAGAAAGCGGAATGGTTGAGGCCAATACAGCCAATGCTGCAGCAGTGACAACAACCACCGCGAGTATTGGAACAGGAGACTCGGCAATCGACTTGAGTGATGATACTGATGGTAAGGATGAAACTTTTGGAATTGAGATTGATATCCCTTCAGAGGTAACTACAATAATCAAGCCCCAGACTGAAGCTGAGCAAGAAGCAATAAAAGACGATCTTGCAACTGCCTTTGCTTCCCCAACTCAGACTGAGCAACTGGTAGAATCCTTGAAGGCTCCAGCTAGTGGTGAACAGAATATTGCTGCAAAGGGAACAGTTTTACTGTTTAATAAGACTCTAACAGATTTATCATCTCAGTTGGCAGGAGAGGATGAGGATAACGAACTTGCTGATACCATTGCCGGGCTTGCCCTTCCTGAGATTGAAGAAGGAGAGGAGTTGACCCAAGGTGATATCTTGGTTCTTCAGATGATGACCAACCTTATTAAAAACACGGTTGATACATTGAATAAAACAACCACGACAGAAGGTGATTTTTCTACTGTTGATGAAGAGGCTTTGACCAGTGATATGGTGTTGAGCATCGTCGACGACGCCCTCTTCACCGCTCAGGTAGCTGAACAGCTCTCAGGGGCTGCAAGTATCGACTTCTCTGGTCAGTTGGATTTGGCAGCACTGCTGGAAGGTATGAATGATGATACCAGTCAATCTGTTTCCCGAGCAGAGGGTGATAATGAGTTTGGAGATATTCTGGTCTCTCTCAATGATCTGATTCCCGATTTGCTCCCTGTCATGGGAATAACGCACACTGGAAATGATTTCGACTATACAAAGGCGAAGTACCAGAGTTTCCTCATGAATCAGAAAGCCTATCGTGGTTCTATTGAGCATGCTCTGCAATTTGCTAGAAAGAGTGAATTGGAGCTTTCTGAAGTCCCGAATGCTAACTTCGATACCTCAACCTTGATCAAGTATCTTATCTCGGTAATCTTTACTGAGCATCATGCATACTGGGAGAGTGAGGGAGACCCTTCTTCGAGACCTGAGGCGATTATTGCCGAATTGCTTGATGAGGCTCCAGAGATTGGTCTTGGAACGATGCCTGAAGACTATGAACCGGATGAACCGGACATTACAGGGTTAAACTATGATGGATTCGAGCAGTTCCTGCATGATGGGCCAGAAAAGCTAAGAACCTATACGTACTATGAGTCAATCGTGAAGAATCTTAAATCACTCAATTCAATCAACGGTATTGCTCAGCTCGATGAGCTGTTGGATGACTTATTGAATCCATCAGCCGAAGATAGTCTCAAATCCATCTATGATGATTGGGATTCAACAAGTAATTAAGGAGGAGAGATATCATGAAGACGAAAATAACAATAATTACAATGGTTGCATTGTTCATGGTTGCGGCTCCTCTGCTTGCAGTGAGTGCATACGACCCTGATTCGAATGTTGTCTATGCCCAAGCAACTGAACCCTTTGTGGGAACGAGCGTGCGGGCAATGGGCATGGGTGGTGCAGGACTGGGTGTGAAAGGCTATCATGATAGCTTCCTCATCAACCCAGCTAACCTAACCAAGAGTGGATTCAATTTCACTTTCCCATCGGTAACCGTTATCGCTTACAGTCCCAAGGCAATCTTGGAGAGTGGGGCGATTGAAGATTTTGAAGAAGGAACAGATGATTCCATGATAAGTGGTGCTCAGAAATTCTTGGCAACCATCAAGAAAGGATATGGAGACGTACTGACAACCGATGTTTCCACCACTTTGACGATTGGAAGCTTTGGATTGTCCTTGCAAGCTCAGGAACGCCTTATGTCCTATAAGACTGGTGCTGACATGATGAGTACCAACCTGATCGCCCAGGTAACCACAGCAGCTACTGCTGGACTCGGCTTCAGAATTGGTATTGTACCTGAAAAGATCAGCATCGACCTTGGTCTAACAGCCCAGGCTGTGTACAAGGCATACTATGAAGCCCAAAGTGCATCTTCCATTACCGATATGATGGCTGAAGATGATCCAGATATTGAGGGTACTTTTATCGGTAGTACCCCTCTCATTGCCGGCTATGCTCTCCCAATCTCTGCTGGTATTAACGTGAACTTCCCAGCTGGATTGACCCTCTCTGTAGCGGCAAAGAACTTCAACGGTAACTACAAGATGACTACCTATCAGTCAATTAATGACTGGTCAGTAGAAGTTCTTGGTAATGAAATTGGTGAAGATACCAGCACAGATTCCGAATTCACAAGTGAGGAATTTGAGATTGTGAGTGATTGGAGACTGGATGCTGGACTCACCTGGGTACCAGATATTGGTTCCCTGGTCAGACCCGTTCTTGCCGTGGATGTTGTAGATATCACGTCAATGGGTGGACTGCAGGGTGATGATCTGAAGCGTGCATTCTTCGAACAGACCCGCCTCGGAGCATCGGTAAGATTGCTGAGCATTCTTGATGTACGTGGTGGTATCAGCCAGGGCTACAAGTCCATCGGTGCTGGATTAGATCTCCTGATCTTCCACATTGATGCGGCTTATTCCATACAGGAATACGGAGCAAGTATCGGTGACAAGCCCATCGATGCATTATCACTGAGATTCTCACTCTTGTCTCGCTAGTGTCGTACTCTTACTCACGGAATGCCCTCCCTGGAAAGGAGGGCATTCTCGCGTCTTGTCCCTTTCTTTAGGTTGAGATTTGTTATTTTAATAACAAATTGTAAGAAAATATACAAACCAGCTCTTTTTAAGCTTTCCTTTGTTACAAAACTCATGATATAGTCTCCATACAATCACACTTTAGGGTTTTTCCCTTATGAGAGGTTAATATGACAAGTTTTGGAATCTGGGGACTCATTCCTCCCGTTCTTACCATTACCCTTGCCTTCATTACCAAGGATGTAATGGTTTCCCTGTTTCTCGGGATTTTTTCTGGTGCGTTGATCGTAGCAGGAGGGAATCCTCTGGTAGCAATCATCAATCTTACCGATATGATTGCCGGATCGCTCAACGATGGTTGGAACATCCGTATCTTCCTTTTCTGTGCATTGCTCGGAGGGTTGGTGGGTATGCTCAGCAAGACCGGTTCAGCCCACGCTTTTGGTCGTTGGGCAGCAGACAAGCTGCATACCCAGAAGACCAGTCTCTTGATGACCTGGTTCTGTGGTCTGTTGATCTTCATCGATGACTACTTCAACAGTCTTGCAGTAGGAACAGTCATGCGTCCTATTACCGACAAGAACAAGGTTTCCCGCGCACAGCTTGCTTACATCCTGGACTCCACTGCAGCTCCTGTCTGTATTCTGGTCCCCATTTCCAGCTGGGTTATTACCGTCATGTCCATTGTGAAAGGATCTGAAGGTTTTGATGCTTTGGGAGTCAGTGAATTCTCCTTCTTTATCCGTTCGGTTCCCTACAACCTGTATGCACTTCTGACAATCATCATGGTGTTGGTAATCATTTTGAGTGGGCGGAACTTCGGTCCCATGGCAAAAAGTATTGCGTACGCCCAGGAAACCGGTAACCTGTACAACGAGAAATATGGTCCCGCCCCTGGTGAAATAGACATCGATGGAGATGTGAATGCAGACAAGGCAAAACCTCTGGATATGCTTTTCCCGATTATTGTCCTCATCGTTTCAGCAGTCATTCTATTCCCAGTAACCACCTATCTCTCCTCCATTGACGGTGAGACCATTACCAGTGTCGGTGCAGCAGCAGCATCCATGTCACTCGGTGATGCATTCAATAACACTGATGCTTCCATGGCACTGTTCTATGCTGTAATCTTCACCTTGGTTATCACCTACATCTATTATACCGTTCGCAAGCTCTTCACGATCAAGGAAGCAAGTGGAGCTATCACTGATGGCATCAAGAGCATGGTTCCTGCCTTGATTATCCTGACCATGGCTTGGACCATTGGCACGGTTATCAAGAACAGCCCCGCAGATGGTGGCCTTGGTTTGGCTGCGTACCTCAGTGATGCAGTTGTTGGTGGCGGATTCCCGATTGCACTGGTTCCTGTCATCGCCTTTGCACTCTCTGCACTGATCTCATTCTCAACCGGTACGAGCTGGGGCACCTTTGCCATCATGATCCCGATTGTTATGCCGATTGCTGTCGGTCTTGCTCAGGCAAAAGGCCTTGCAGACGCCGGCTTGCTCAATGCAGCAATGATCAGCGTGAGTGCTGTACTCGGTGGATCTGTCTTTGGCGACCATGCCTCACCGATCAGTGACACGACCATCTTGAGTTCCACCGGTGCAGGGTGTCCTCACCTTGAGCACGTTGCGACCCAGATGCCCTACGCAATTACCACTGCAGTTTGTGCATTGGTTGGATTTGTCGTAGGTGGAATCTTCCTGAATGTGCTGGCAGCTTGGGTTGTTACCTTGGCCTGTTTTGCAGCAGCCATGGTCTTCCTTCCCAAGATTCTGAACAACTAACACACGATTCTGTGCCAAGTAAGCCCACCCTCCGGTGGGTTTACTTGCTCTCTGAGGGCAAGCGAACTATACTTTGTCTTGGAGGCTGATATGGACATTGTACAAATAAAGGGACATATCAAGGAGTATGAGTGGGGGAATACCTCATTCATTCCTGCGCTGTTGGGTGTCCCGGAAGATGGAAAAGCTAAAGCTGAGCTTTGGTTTGGAACCCATCCCTCGGGGGATGCAATCGTCATGGAAACGAACCAAAACCTTTCATCGTTTCTTAAAGGGGACAGTGATCACTGGTTTGGAGAAGACCACCAGGAATCCTTTGGGGATGAGCTGCCCCTTCTGTTCAAGATCCTGGCCATTGAGAAGCCTCTCTCCATACAGGTCCATCCCGATACGCTTCAAGCTAAGGCGGGATGGGAATGGGAAGCGATTATCCGTAAACGCCTTCCCCAAGAACTCTGGAACTACAAGGACCCCAATCGTAAGGCGGAAGTAATCTATGCACTTACCCCGATTACGGCAATGTGTGGATTTCGCCCCCTTTCCCAGATTGCTCCCATTTTGAAACTCTTGTTACCTGAAGGGTATCCTAAATACTTCTCATATCTTGATGAAACAGGTGTGGACCAGGATGCTCAGCTTTCCCGATTGTTCAAACAACTGTACACCATGAGCAAGGAAACCTTGTCCGTGCTTATTGATGAGTATATAGCATCCCTGAAGATGCATGAAGAGTTGCCAACCAGCACGGCTGATGGTCGTTTTCTGGAGAGCAAGGGAATTGTCCTTGCGAGCTATGTCTCCTATCCCAAGGACCCCGGACTGTTCTGCCCATTCTTGTTGAACGTAACACATCTTGAAGAGGGGGAAGCCCTCTATCTTGAGCCAAGGACCTTGCATGCTTATGTGTTTGGTAATGGTATTGAACTCATGAGTGCGTCCGATAATGTGCTTCGTGGCGGGCTTACAAACAAGAAAGTAGATGTCAAGGAGTTGATGAAGGTCACTGAGATCAAGGGAAAAGAGGTTCAGAAGGTTCAGATGGTACGGGGAGCTTCAGGACGAATGCATCTCCTCACTCCTACCGAGGAGTTCCATCTCATGGTACTCACCAGTGGTACCTATGAGATTACCGACCGAAGGAGTATCGAGTTGCTCTTTGTCTCAGAGGGTAGTGCCCAGTTCATCTCTGAAAAGGAGAAGCGAATGCTGAAGAAAGGCAGCTGTCATGTGGTAGCGGCCTCCCTTGGTTCCTATACCTTGCAGGTTGAAGGTACTCTGTTTATTGCAGATGTTCCTAGATGATGGAATATTTCGATTTTTTGGGTTTGAGTGAGCATTAGGGTAGTGATATAGTGATTTTATGGATAAATACCTCAAAATATTAATAAAAGAATTGCGCCCTGCAATGGGATGCACTGAACCCGCAGCTTCAGCTCTGGCAGGAGCAAAGGCTGCGGAACTTCTAGGTCTGGTGCCTACCTCTCTGGAAATTTACACCAGTCGAGACATGGTCAAGAATGCAATGGGTGTAGGCATCCCAAATTGCTCGCTAAAGGGGATTCAAGCTGCAGTAGCCCTTGGAGCAAGTGGGGGCGACAGTGAGAAAGGGCTAAGTATCCTCAGCAGTCTTACCGAAAAGCAAATAGAGAAGGCCTCCGCAATTCCCGTCTCCCTCGTTATTGAAAGTGGAGTTCCTTCCCTGTATATCAAGGTTATTGCAAAGGCTGGTGATGATGTTGCCATTGCAACCATCAGTGGAGAACACGACAGGTTTAGCTTTCTTCAGTACAACGATACCGTTCTGCGTGAGCTGGCAGTCGATGCCTGTGGCACAGAACTGGAAGCAGAAGATGAGCAGTTCCTCGATTCTGCCAGTCTTGCTGATATGCTCATGTGGGTGGAACAAGCACCCCAGGAGGCAATTGACCTAGTACTGAACGCAAAAGAGACCAACTTCGCCATTGCACGACATGCACTCGATCATTCCTATGGGCTTTCAGTGGGGAAAATCGCTGCTGAGCCAATAGGGAGAGCGCCTAAAAATCTAACTGAAGCCTTCAGTTTGGGCTCTGCAATGGCAGCCGCTGCCAGTGATGCAAGAATGGCAGGATGCCCTTTGCCGGTAATTATCAATAGTGGCAGTGGAAACCAGGGAATTACCTTGACCGTCCCTATAGCGGTAGTTGCCTCATATTTGAAAGTAGATGATGAACAGCTCGGGAAAGCATTGTTGCTCAGCCAGCTGATTGGATTGGGTTTGACTGCCAGAAAAGACCGACTGAGTGCCCTCTGTGGGGCATTTACTGCCTCCATTGGGACAGCTTGTGGTTTGGTCTATCTTCTGGGAGGAAGCCTGGAAGAGATGGACCGTGCCTTCAACACCATGGTTGGCAATCTCACTGGCATTATCTGTGATGGAGCAAAGTCCACCTGTGCCCTGAAGATCTACAGTTGTGTGGAAGCGGCAAACCTTGCCTGCAACCTTGCCTTTCGTGGGCTTTCTCCAGGAAGTGAGAGCGGAATCGTTGGAAAGTCGAGTATGGAGAGTATGGATTTCCTCTCCAGGATCAGTCATGAAGGCATGGAGGAAACGGACAAAACGATTCTCTCCATCATGTTGGGAAAACAGTCGTGAATTATGTCGCACTAGATTTTGAAACGGCGAACAGCTACCCCGGTGGAGCTTGTTCAGTAGCCCTTGCCCGCTTTGATGAAGAGGGGAGTCTGCTTGAGACATATTACTCCTTGATTCGTCCCAAGCATCCATATTTTGATCCAGGGATGACCGCTGTGCACAAGCTCTCCAGTGAAGAGTGTCTTGCTGCTCCAGAGTTTGACCAGATCTGGGATGAGATGCGTAATTTCATCGGTCGTGACATCCTTGTTGCTCACAATGCAGTCTTTGACATGGGAGTGATGAAAGCTGCGTTCGAAGTATATGACCTGGAAGCTCGGGAAATGAGCTATCTATGCACCCTGACCATTGCACGCAAGCTCTGGCCAAAGATGCACAGCTACAAGCTCTCCTACCTTGTCGATTACTTCGACATGGAGTATCAGGCTCACTACGCTCTTGATGATGTTATCATGTGTGGAAAGATCATGTACCGGCTCTGCCAAGGGCACCTCAACGAGTTGCTTGATCTTCGCCGGTTCCTGATTACCAAGGGTATTGAGCCAAAGATTATCGAGCACCAGAGAAAAGATGCAGATTTTTTCCTATAAGTGGATAGAGTCCCGTCGCCCAGAACCCTACGAGGCTGTACCTCACGAAGCCTCCGATCGCATACAGAGACTCTGGGATAATGACTTTTGATCCCATGATCAGAAGTACTACCACCAAGCCGATAAGATAACGGGCAATTTTCTTGCCCAAGGTTCCATCCGTCAAAAATTGAACCTTCTTGTTTTCAAGAGCGAAGCCAAGATACCCTCCGCCGCCGAGCGCCAGGACCTTCATCAGGTCATTGAATGCTGTCTCATCTGCTGAGAAAAAGTTGAGCAGAATGCTGATTACAGCTCCACTTACGGCAAAGATGGTCCCCATGATAAGCAAGTACCTCATGCGTCGATTCTCATCATCATAGAGATAGTCCAGATAGTGGTAGAATGCGAAGCTGATGAAAACTCCAAGCAGGAGTCCTGCAAACACATCGATTGGCCAGTGTACGCCAAGATAGAGCCGGCTCAATCCTACCAGTGTCATCATGATCGCACAGAAAATGCTAACCTTTCGCTTGCGGAATGAGAGGGCGAGTGCTGTATAGAAAGCGGCACCGGTGGTAGTGTGTCCGCTGGGGAATGAGTAGCCGGTTGCGGTCGCCAGTCGTTTCCCTTGAATTGACTCCAATACCTGGAATGGACGGGGAGCCCGGACAATGGCTTTCAAGATACCCATTGCGATGACTGAGAGCAGTACTGATGAGTAGAGACCGAATCCCTTCTTCTTGTCATGATTCCAAAAGATGTACAGAATGACGGCAATAACGAAGGTTTGCTCTCCCAAGAGTGAGGCAATGTTGCCCAGGAAGTCGAGAACGGGATTCTCGATATTTAAAAAGAACAGCATGATGGATTCTTGCATGGGTATCTTCTCCTTGCGGGAAGTATATGCAAGTGTTTCCTGATTGGCAACAGCAGAATGTGTTGACAAAAGCTTTTCTATCGTGTAGTTTCCAAGAGTGCTTTTTGAGGGTGTAGCGAAGCTGGTTATCGCGACGGCCTGTCACGCCGTAGATCGCGGGTTCGAGTCCCGTCACTCTCGTTGTAAAGAATCCTTTGTCCATCATTGATGAGCAAAGGATTCTGTTATCTTGGTTATACCGATTCGATTTTATGCATTTTGGTGGAAAATGGGAAAAACTATTTTAGCGTTGACAAAAGCTTTTCTATCGTGTAGTTTCCAAGAGTGCTTTTTGAGGGTGTAGCGAAGCTGGTTATCGCGACGGCCTGTCACGCCGTAGATCGCGGGTTCGAGTCCCGTCACTCTCGCTTGAAGAAACCGCCTTGGATTCCAGGGCGGTTTCGCTATAGTATATGGTTAGATTGATTTTCGGAGGCACAATGAAGGTACTAGTAGGAATGAGTGGAGGAATAGACTCCTCCGTTGCGGCATATCTGTTGAAGCAACAGGGACACGAAGTTACAGGGGTAACCATGACCATCTGGAATAAACGTGCCCACCTGACTCGGCCACTAGGCTCAACCAGTTGCTTTGCTCCCGACAAGAGCGAAGACATCAAGGCCATCAAGCGAATCTGCAAAATGATCGGTATAGAACACCATGTGCTTGAGCTGAGTGATCAGTTTGAGGACGTCGTACTTGCAAACTTCAAGAATGAATACATGGATGGACGTACACCGAATCCCTGTGTCTGGTGCAATGCCAAAATCAAATTTGGTGCCATGGTTGATTATGCCAGGGAGAGTGGGCTTGTCTTTGACAAGTTTGCCACAGGACACTATGCTCGAATCACAGAAGAAAACGGGCGATATGCAATCACCCGGGCAGTGGACCCAAAGAAAGACCAATCCTACTTCCTCTATCGTCTCTCCCAGTCACAGCTTGCTACAACGCTTTTCCCCTTGGGTTCCATGAACAAGGAGGAAACTCGGGCTATCGACGTAGCACAAGGCTTTCATGAAGTCTACCAGGAGGAGAGCCAGGATTTCTACGATGGGGATTACACTGATCTCTTGGAAGTGGAAAACAAGCGGGGCAATATTGTCACCCAGAGTGGAGAAGTCCTTGGAACTCATGACGGAATCTGGCACTACACCATTGGGCAGAGAAAAGGACTGGGTGTTGCCGCCGAACGACCTCTCTATGTACTGCAGCTTGATGCACAAAAAAATGAAGTGGTGGTCGGCTTTGTGGAAGAAACCCTGCAGAGTACGGTAACAGCCAATGACGTTGTGTGGAGTGGGAAGGCTTCCTTGGAGGGAGAAGTGGGAGTACAAGCCAAAATCCGTTCCACTGGGTATCCCACTGAAGCCAGAGCACACATGAATAGTGATGGAACCATTACTGCGGTATTCTCTGACTCAGTGAAGGCAGCCACGGTAGGACAGTCCCTGGTTCTCTACGAAGGGGACAGAATCCTCGCAGGTGGCATCATCAAAGAAGCCTTCTGATAGTTGTCTCATACTGTCTTTCCGTTTATGATGGAACGACAAGGAGAGCACTATGCGAGTCATCATTCAAAACGATTATGAGAACCTTTCTCTCTGGGCTGCACGGTATATCGCGAGCAGAATCAGGGAGTTCGAACCGAATGAAAATCGTCCTTTCGTGCTAGGGCTGCCAACGGGATCTTCTCCGCTGGGGACCTACGCGGAATTGATCAGGCTGAATAGGGAAGGGTATGTTTCCTTCGCCAACGTCGTCACCTTCAACATGGACGAATATGTGGGACTCCCAAGAGACCATGAGCAGAGTTACTACACCTTCATGTGGAAAAACTTTTTCAATCACATTGACATCGAGAAGGAAAATGTACATATCCTTGATGGAAATGCGAAAGATCTGGAGGCGGAGTGTGCTGCCTACGAAGATGCAATTGCTGCATTTGGTGGCATCGAGCTCTTCCTGGGTGGCATAGGCTCCGATGGCCATATTGCATTCAACGAGCCGTTCTCTTCCCTCTCCAGCAAAACCAGGGTGAAATCACTGACCTACGATACCAAGGTGATGAACAGCAGATTCTTTGACAATGATATGAACAAAGTGCCATCCAAAGCCCTTACGGTTGGCGTGAAGACCGTAACAGACAGCAAGGAAGTCATCATCCTGGTGAATGGTCATGCAAAGGCACGTGCCTTGCAGGCAACCATCGAGGGCGGTGTTAGCCAGAGCTGGACCTGTAGTGCTCTCCAACTGCACCCGAGAGCTGTCATTGTATGTGATGAAGCAGCATGTGGAGAGTTGAAACTGAATACTTTCAAGTACTTCAAGGACATTGAAGGGGATAATCTCGCGGTAGAGAATATGCTCTCGTAACCATAACCGAGTGAACCAAGAAAACAGGCCATGGAACCGTAAGGATCAGGGCCTGTAACATCTATTTTTTTGTAGGTTAGAAAGCGACCGAAACTCCTACATGGGGAGCGAGCGCGAAGCCGCTCATCCCTATATCTGTTTCAGCTGAAATACCATCAATTGCCTTCGCTCCGATACTTGCAAACGTTGTTGCGTTAACTGCAAATTCGAGTTCCAAATACCTACCCAGCAACAGCTCCTTTGTTTATACCTGCCAGAAAAGGTAGGGTGGTCGATACCGAGAGAGCACATCCCAATTTTTCCACATCTATCCTCTGCATTGTAGAGTTATTTCACTTCAACCAGCTCATACCCCATGGTTCCCAATCCCAGTTTCTCCCCATGCTCCAGGGCTACCTTCCAGCTCGTGGTTGGATGGGTGTCTGTAAAGTGATCATGGTGGCAGTGGTCGCTTTCCCCAAGAGCAGAGGAAGGGATAAACGGTTGCTTGTTTACTGCATCCGCACATGCCTTATCCAATGCAACAGGGTCGAAGGAAGCAAAGAACCCTACATCCGGTACGATGGCCAGGTCATTCTCTCCATGGCAATCACAGTTCGGTGATACCTCAGTAACGATGTTGATATGGAAGTTTGGTCTCCCATGGCAAATTGCATGGGTATACTCAGCAATTTTACAGTTCAACTTGTCATTTGAACTATTATCGTTGTTTGAGATTGCATCGGTGGGGCATACTGCTATACAGCGCCCACAACCGACACACTTGTCCTGATCGATCCAAGAGAGTCCATCAGTGATGTGAGGGGCATCGTGGGCGCAGATGTCAATACAAGCTTCGCAACCGATACAAAGACTCTGGTCAACCTGAGGTTTCCCATCACAATGCATCTCCATCTTTCCTGCGCGAGAACCTCCACCCATCCCGATATTCTTGAGAGCGCCTCCAAAACCTGTAGCCTCATGGCCTTTGAAGTGGGCTAGGCTGATAAGGATATCGGCATCCATCAGAGCACGTCCTACCTTTGCTTCTTTGACATACTCACCACCAGGAACGGGGACCAATGTCTCATCAGTTCCCTTCAGCCCATCGGCAATGATGATATGGCAACCTGTTGCATAGGGCATGAATCCATTTTTATAGGCGCTTTCCATATGATCGAGCGCATGCTTCCTTCCCCCGACATAGAGCGTATTGCAATCGGTAAGGAATGGCCTTCCTCCCAACTCCTTCACCAGCTCTACAACTGTAGCGGCATAGTTAGGTCTCAGAAAAGCCAAATTCCCCGGTTCTCCGAAATGGATCTTGATAGCAGTAAACTTGTTCTTGAAGTCAATAGTTTCAATTCCTGCCCTCTTGATCAACCTGGTGAGCTTGAGCAAGCGGGAGTCCCCGTTATCACAGCGTAAGTTTGTGTAGTAGACTTTGGAAGCTTCCAAAAGGTACCTCTCTTTGTATTTGATTGTATTGTTTTACCTATCAGAGTCCCAGCTCTGCTGCAACTTTGATCGCTAAAGCCGGTTTATCGGTCATTACCGAATCTACACCCATCTGGAAGAGGCGTTTCATTTCAGCTTCCTCATTGATGGTCCATACTTGTATAATGCTCCCCCTGCTATGCATCGTTCTTATAAAAGAAGGGGTGATCACTTCGATCCCCCACTGACGTACTGGCACTTGGAAGATGATAGGGTGTTTCTTCCTTGAGAGCAAATGGAGCTTCTGAAGGGCCAAGAGTGGTACGACCTCGAGCGTAGTTATGCTTGTCAGTATGTCAGGGGCTTTTTTTCGTAACAACTTGAGATGTGCGAGACGAAAAGAAGCAGCAACGATACGCTCGGTAGCCTGCATCGAATGGATCACCTCTATGAACCTGTCCACGATGGCGGAATCCTTGCTTTTTAGATCCACATTGAATCGTTGGTATGGGCATGCCTCCAATGCTTCTCTCAAGGTACAGAGCTGCACTCCTTTCCCTCTGAAAGGATACGTTTTGCCATTGTCTGCCGTAAACATATATCCTGCATCGTACGTTTTCAATTCAGAGAGGGTATGGTCCTCTACTCGGCCCGATCCATCGGTATTGCGATCCAAGGTTTCGTCATGCCAGATAACAAGCTCCCCGTCTTTGCTCAAGTGTACATCTGTTTCGATGACATCGACTCCCAAGGTGCAGGCGCTCAGAAAAGCACTGAGTGTATTCTCTGGAAAATGTGCGCTGTCCCCTCTATGTGCTACCACACGAGGCATCGGGTCAAAAAAAGATTCATTCATCGTAATCCGTGTTTTTATATGCCTTGATCCGGGCCATTTTAACAAACACTTTCTCCATCTTCTGGATTTCGCTCTCAGTAAGCGCAGAACGTACGAAAACATCTCGAAGGAAGCGGAAGGTCCAGAGTTTCTCCTGCCCGAGTTTGAAGTATCCGATTTCATCAAGCGCCTCACTGGCTTTAAGGGCGGCCTCTTCACAGCGGTCCTGCGTCACCGGGTTCGCCCCCTCCGGATACGTCTTTATGGTATCATAGAGACAGTAGGTGATGATTTGGACGGCTTGGGAGAGATTGAGAGAAGGAAACTGATCGCTGGTGGGAATAGTAACCACCTGGCTGCACATGGCCACCTCATCATCGGTTAGCCCATCAGATTCCCTTCCAAAGACTATGGAAATGAGCCCATCACCAGTTTTTTGCACCACCTCCGCCAATTGGGTAGGGTTGAGCGAGCTGTGCTTTCGGAACTTGCCCCGTCTTCTTGTCGCGGCAACACTGAGTACGCTTCCAGAGAGGGCCTCTTTGAGTAACGGGAATCGTTTGGCCTGCTCCCACACATCGCTGGCATGCAAGGCGAGTGTCCTGACACGGTTTTCATCATATTCACGATTACCCACCAAGGCCAGGTGCGTAATGCCCATGGTCTTCATGGCACGACAGGTAGCGCCGATATTGGCACCATCTTGTGTGTCCACCAGTACGATTTGAATTCTATCCAAATTGGTTTGTTGGTCCATAGAACCAGTAATAACAGATATTGCAGGTTTTTCCAAGCTAGTCTATAGTTGTCCTATGACAGAAAAACCTTTCTCAGGAAATAAGTACATCCAAATATTCCTTGGTGTCATTGTAACATTGGCAGTATTTGCTGCCTTGAAAATATCGAAAGACGTAATGATACCCTTGGTCCTTTCGTTTTTCTGTTATTTATTGTTCAGCCCATTACTTCGTAGGCTTGATAGGCTCCATGTACCCAAAGTCGTTTCGGTTATCTTCGTTATGGCGCTGTTGCTCTGTATCTTTGTTGCTGCCGGCTGGTTTATTGTCATAACAGTAAATACCTTGGCTGACCTGGTTCCCTTCTATATAGAAAAAGTGGTTTCCTTGGACAGGCTTCTCACCAGTAGGGCGAGTACCTTAATAGAGCTTCCAGAGGGGGCTTCCTTTCTCTCGATTCTGCCTGTGAACTGGTCAAGCATAGCTATCAGCAGTTTGACTTCAATCTCCAATAAATTCTTCTCCATTGCCAAGGTCGCTCTCTTGGTCTACATCTTTGTCCTTTTTCTGCTGCTTGAAAGGCAGAGCGTAATTCCCAAACTGCTTGCAGCGATTCCCAGGAACAAGGGTATGAAAGTGGCTGTCATGTTTGAACGCATTACCCGTCAGACCTCCAAATACTTGCTCCTGAAAGTGGTGATCAGTGCCTTCACTGGCGGACTCTTTTTCCTTACCGCCGTGGTTACTGGGCTGGACCTTCCCATTCTCTGGGGAGTGCTGGCCTTCATTTTTAATTTTATTCCTTCCATTGGTTCAGTCATTGTAACGACTATGGTCATCATCATGTCCTTGATCCAGTTTGCCCCCGATTGGACAAATGTCTTCTATGTAGCAATCCTTGCAATCAGCACCCAGATGATTCTGGGAAACATCATAGACCCCCGTCTTCAGGGTGGTCAGCTCAACCTTTCCCCTTTCGTCATTCTTGTTTCTCTCTCCCTCTGGGGCTTCATATGGGGACTTCCTGGAATGTTCATCGCAGTACCGCTTACTAGTGTATTGCAGATTCTTTGTGCGAATATCAAGAGTCTGAGGCCGGTTGCCATCTTGATAAGTAATGGGAAGAGTTATCAACGGGAGACGGCCAAGCAAAAGGCATTGGAACGCTACCTGCGTAAGCAGGACAAGCTCAAGCGGGGAGAACATCCCACGGCCGAGCACATTAATGAAGCCCAGGAGAAGGAAGCCCACGAAGATTATCATAAGGGTGACTTTGTCCTTCCGGAGAATTTCGGCGACAAGAAATGAAGGATTTCCCGAATCTATCAACTGAAGAAGCAGCCTATTACCTGAAACCAACCTTCAGCCAGACGAGTGAAGGGTATGAAGCATTCATACGCACAATCCTTGGCTTCTATGAAGCGCATGGCAGACGGTTTGATTGGAGAGAGACCAGTGACCCGTATCGGATCTTGCTCTCAGAGGTAATGCTTCAACAAACCCAAACCATTCGGGTCATTCCCAAGTATGTGCTGTTTCTCTCCCTCTGGCCTACATTCAAGGACCTATCGCAGGCCCCACTCGATCAATTGCTCTTTCATTGGAAGGGATTGGGCTATAACCGCAGGGCTTTGAATCTACGCAAGAGTGCCATGGAAAGCGAGAGATGGGGGTGGACTCTACCTAAAGAACAAGATGAACTCCGTTCATTGCCTGGGGTAGGAAAGGCTACCGCCGCGGCAATTGGGGCATTCAGCTATCATGAGCGAACCATCTATCTCGAAACAAATATACGCAGGGTTCTGCTTCATTGTTTTTATCCTGATCAGGAAGGGGTGAAGGACAAGGAATTGGAATCGTTGCTCGCTCACTTGGTGCAGCGGGTTGAGGACCCAAAACAGTGGTATTACGCCTTGATGGACTTTGGTGTCTTGCTCAAAGGTCTGATTCCCAATTCAAATGTGAGGAGTGCCCACTACTCCAAGCAAGCAAAGTTCGAGAACTCCAACCGACAGATTCGTGGACAGTTGATCCATCTGCTTGCCGATACCGGTGCGAAAGAACAGGACCAGGTGACTTCATTGCTCTCCCGTTTTGAGGAAGAGCGGATGATGTACTGTCTTGTACAGCTGGTGAAAGAGGGGTTTGTCGAGGAAACGGAAGGGACCTACCGGATAGCTAAGGTTTAGGTTTCTTGTCAGCTGCCAAATTACCTGCCATACCCAACAGCATCAACAGTGCACCGATAAGCAACGGTAGGCTGAAAGTGTCAAAGAAAAGATAATCAATCAAGAGACTCATCAAAATCTGAGCTGAGGAGAGTAGGAGCGCGGAGTATACAGCCGGAATCTTCACGATGACGTAGCTGGTACTTACAACGACAAATACAGCCAGTGTTCCCCCACCAATGATGAGGAGCAGGGGGATTTGGGGAAGGGTTTTCAGACCAACGATTGTTGCATCTCTTTGAAACAGGAAATAAAAAACCAATCCTGCCACCAGTCCACCGATGAAATTTCTGTGAGAAGCACGGATGGGTCCCTCATAGAGGGCAAGCGTACTGTTGAGAACCATCTGTGTCATGGTAAGAGCACCAGCGAGTAATCCGAGCAACACATAGAAGAAAGCAAAATCCGCTGTTCCTCCGCTCGCCATGATGATAATCCCAATCGCACTGACACTCAGACTGATAATTTTTGTCCGGTTCAGACTACGCTTCTGCATGCCCATCCACCCTGTAAGATCGAACACCAAAGAACAGAAACTCTGACCAAATACTGTGGAGGCCATTGCAAGCGAAGCACCGGTATGTACCACGGTGGTGTAGTTCAGGTTCAGGATGGCAAGGCCGAAGAGACCGTTGAACATGAGATACCAGGGAACCTTTCTTCCTGGACCGTTGATAGCCCGTGACTTCCTTCCAAGGAACAGGATGAAAGAAAGGATGGTTAATCCGATCAAGTGGTTGATGATCAGAGAGACACCCATGGTGGTTGCCTGTCCTAAGAGGGTGTTGGAGACCACCATGACGGAGATGACCATTCCAGTCATCATGTCAAGGAAGAGATAGAGTGTCTGATTCATAGGCGCATTGTATCGGTTTCTGCCTTGTAGCGCCAGAGCTTTTCCTTCTACAATGAGCGCATGTCAATCAAAGCTATCGACTTTACCCGAATCAGGGAGTATGAAACCCAGTTGCTTGCAAAAGCAATGCCCCCGAACAGTCTTGGGAGACTTGGATCTCTCGCTCTCAAGCTTGCGCTGATCAAGAAGGAGCCCTTGGACTCCCTCTCTCTTTTATTGTTTGCATCCGACCATGGAGTGGTGGAGGAGGGGGTTACCCATAGCCCTCAGCAGATTACCTACCAACAGTGCTGTAATTTTGCTTCCGGTGGTGGGGCATGCAGTCTCTTTGCTTCCTTGAACCATGCGACACTCTCTGTGATTGATGTAGGGGTGAACCATAGTTTTGCCAAGCAGGATGCAGTAGTCGATTGTAAGATCGGCTATGGAACTAAGAATTTTTTGAAAGGCCCTGCAATGGAACGGGAGCTCTGCCTTCAGGCAATGGAAGTAGGCAGGAACAGGGTTCATTTGGCAGTGAAAGAAGGAGCCCAGGCAATTGCATTTGGGGAGATGGGAGTGGGTAATACCACTAGTGCTTCTGCTGTGTCAGCTGCCCTGACCAATCTTTCTGTCTCTGAGATAACAGGTAAGGGCTCTGGGCTCAGCGATACTGAATTACTCCACAAGGTTGCTGTTATCGAGAAAGCCTTGGAACTTCATCCTCAGAGGGACCCGCTTAGTGTGCTTTGTAATCTTGGAGGGTATGAAATTGCTGCAATCTGTGGAGGCATGCTGGAAGCTGCAGAGGCTTCCCTCCCTATTCTGCTTGATGGCTTCATAGTGACGAGTGCAGCACTGGTAGCTAACGCTATGGACGAGCATCTCCATGAGTACCTTATCCCGTGCCATCAGTCAGGAATGCAGGGACATAGAAACATGCTGGAGTCTCTTGGCTGTGGAAAACCTCTCTTGGATCTACAGATGCAACTGGGTGAAGGGACCGGTGCCTTGGCTGCCTGGCCTTTGGTCCGCCTGGCAAGTCACCTGCTCACCGATATGACCAGTTTCTCCGATGCCCAGGTTACCGATAGCACGAAGCTGTTACAGTCGATGGGGTTGGCATGAAGAACATACGGACTGGAACCACAAGCTACATCATCCCAGATGATATCCTACCCAATGTGCGTTACCTCGCAGACAAGGTGGATGATATTGAGTTGGTGCTTTTTGAGAGTGAACAGATGAGCAATCTGCCGGATGAGCATACTATCAAGGAGCTCGCTCTACTGGGTGAATCACATGGTTTGAGTTATACCGTGCATTTCCCCTTGGACATCTACCCAGGGTCTGCGGACCCGGAAGAGCGAACTAGATTCTTACGAACCGTGCAGCGAATCGTCACGCTTACTGAGCCTTTACATCCCTTCGGGTACGTGTTGCATCTCACCCCAGAGTCCTATGGTCCTGTCCCCTCCCCGTATCCCAAGCGATGGACCAAATGCCTTGAGCAGAGTCTTGAAATGATGGTAGTGCAGTATGGGGCAATGAGCCGAATGTTCTGTATCGAAACCTTGAGTTATCCGTTCTCCATTGTTTATCCGCTTGTGGAACGCTTTGACCTATCTATTACACTTGATATCGGGCACATCTGGTTGATGGGGTACCCCATGCAGGAGAATCTTGACTCCCTCTTGCCCAGAACCCGTATCGCACACCTCCACGGGGTCCATGGTGGCAAGGATCATCTGGGGTTAGATAAGGGAGACCCGGCGAGTATAAGCCGGTTCCTCTCTGCTTTCTCCCAGCAAATCCAAAAAGACAACGAGCAGAGAGTTCTTACCTTGGAGGTTTTTTCTGAAGCGGAGTTACATGCTTCCCTCTCCCTCTTAGAGAAAAGCCATGGTATGATGGGAAAAGATTCGGGAGGTAGGTATGGCAACCATTGATACGAAGAAGACTCTAGTAAAGGGATATCCGCTTCGACCTGCAAAAGGCACGATGGTCTCCACTGCGGGGTCCATGAAAATCCACACCAAGATCAAGAGTGAGGTAACACTGGTTATCGGGGGTGGGAGAAGCGGGAAGAGTTCCTATGCACAAGATTATGCGCTCAGTGTGTGTGACGGTACCCAAGCCCGTGCCTATATTGCAACCGCCGAACCGATTGATGATGAGATGAAGGCACGTATTGCAACTCATCAGAGGGATCGTGCAGATCGATTTATCACCATAGAGGAACCGTTGGATATCGCTCGTACCATACAGGAGCTTCCCCCATCTGTGGAGGTCTGTATTGTCGATTGTCTTACTGTTTGGTTGGGCAATCTTCTCCATCATAGAGGCATACCTGAGAAACGGTTTCCCGAGGAAGATGCGCTCTATGAAGTGCTCAGGCATCCCCCCTGTGAGATTCTCCTCATCACCAATGAAACTGGTCTGGGCTTAATCCCTGCGGATGCAGAAAGTAGGGCATTCAGGGATTTGAGCGGTTGGATGAATCAGGAACTTGCAGAGATTGCTGGAAATGTAATCGTAATGGTCGCAGGGCTTCCTCTTGCTCTTAAAGGAAAAATTCTGTGATTACACTAGGTCTGGGGGGTGCGTTGCGCACCCTCACCCGTTTTCCGCTTCCCTACCGGACATTGGAAAAGGAACAACGCATTCTGTTCTGGTTTCCATTTGTGGGAGCTCTCTTCGGTCTTTTTTTTGTAGGAGCCTCCTATCTACCTTTCTCAGCCCAGATTCGTTCAGCGCTCATCCTTGCTCTCTCTGCCTATCTCTCACGGGGTTTTCATCTCGATGGGCTCTGTGACTTTGCCGATGGGTTGGGAGGAGGATGGAATAAGGAACGCAGTCTCGCTATCATGAAGGATAGTAACAGCGGTGCTTTTGCCCTGATTACCCTGTTCTGTGTACTCCTGATCCAATATGCCTCCTTACAGCAACTCGTCGATATTCCTTTGGCGTTGCTTCTGGTACCGATGCTTGGAAGACTGAACCAGGTAATCGCTGCTTCCCTGATGCCCTATGCGAGGGAAGGAGAGGGGACTGCTTCCCTTCTGGTACGTTCAGCAAAACCTTACCATATAGTTCTTCCACTTTTGCAGGTAGTGATTATCCTGGTTCTGCTGTTTCTGTATTCACATGAGTATGCCTTCAATGCCCTGATTGCGTTTCTTCTTTCGCTCTGTACAGGCATGTTGGTGCTTCTGATCAGCAGGAAACGGCTAGGAGGGGTTACCGGGGATGTCCTGGGTGCAGTGGAGGTGCTCACAGAGACTGCTGCCATGCTTGGATTCCTCCTCCCTCTTGCAACACAAGCCATCAGTCGGTAATACTAGGCAATACATTCTGGGAGGTAGCGGATGGATATTGTATGTCTCGATTTGGAAGGGGTCTTGGTACCGGAAATTTGGATTAATGTTGCAGAGCGAACAGGTATCGAGGAGCTGAAGATTACCACCCGTGATGAACCGGACTATGACAAGCTGATGGGCGGCCGGATCAAGATACTTGAGGAACACAATCTGAAACTCAAGGATATCCAGAATGTCATAGCAAAGATGGGACCCCTGGAAGGAGCGCTCTCCTTTCTGGAATCTTTGCGATCGATGACCCAAGTGGTCATACTCAGCGATACCTTCAGTGAGTTCGCCAGTCCTCTTATGCGTCAGCTAAACTGGCCTACCATCTTTTGTAATGATCTGGAAGTCGATACTGAGAACAGAATTATTCGTCATAGGATGCGTCTTCACGATGGCAAGAAGAAAGCCATTCAAGCCTTGAAGTCCCTCAATTACCGAACATTTGCAGCTGGAGACTCCTACAACGACCTTACCATGATTCAGGAAGCGGATGGAGGTTGCTTGTTCCGTGCTCCCCAGACGATTCTTGAGCAGTATCCAGATTTGAAGATCGCAGAGACATACGATGAGTTTCTGAAGATCATCAAGGAGTTCATTGGCCGATGAAACAGAGTAGGCTGACTCCAAACATTGTTGTCCTCATTCTCTCCCTCTTTATAGGCTTTTCGCTGCTCGCCTTAGCATATAAGCCTTCAGCTCTCCTTGTGATCGTAGTGGCATTGGTCTTGATAGTGTTCTCTGTACTGTTGATCAGATATGCAGTGATCTTTGACCGTCAAATGCGCGAGAAGCAGGAGAAACTCGATGAAAAGGAACCTACGCAATAGCTTGGTAACTTCCGGCGGAGCAATACATGCTACGCATAGGGTGTCTACCCTCCTGGGATTTGAAGACAGGGTTATCCATTCATTCCCCAACGGAGCGAGAGGAAAGGAATCAGCATGATGGTTCCTCTCTGGAGCGAGTGCCGGGAAAGCAAGGTGAGATACCCCGTCCCTTGGGGCGGAAAAGGAGGCAACGCCTCCTGAGTCCATGGCTTGCCCTGGGGTATTGATACCTTTCATTGCATCACCCACGATATGCACCTTGTTCTACGGTATCTTCCAGAGGTTACCAAAAGGTATATGCATATTCTGCATGGCACACACAGCTCAAGAAGCGTTTTTCTTCAATAGGGTAGGGGCATACCTGGTACATACAGTGAAAGCTCAGACAAAAAAACACGCTAAAAATCCTAAAAATGAGGTAAGGAGCTTGACAACAACGCATCTTATCCCCATCTTATATGGATAAAAATCCAAGGGGTACAGCTACTGTCCCTTATAGGAGGCGTGTAATGTCCGAGGCATTTGTGCATGAGATGGAAGAACTTCTCGTTTCCATGAGAAAAGAACTGTTGGAAAAACTCACTGAGGATAACAGTGACTTCCGGGAGATGGTCAATTCCATGGGAATCAAAGACAGCATCGATGTGGCGGCTGATGATATTGCGTTCAAAAAGATGGAGGCAATAAACAAACATGAGGCTAATCGCCTCCGTTCCATTGAGAATGCCATCGCCCGTATCCATAATGGGAAATATGGATCCTGTCTGAGATGCGGAAAAAAGATTCCAGAAGAACGACTTCGAGCTATCCCTTATGCAGTACTTTGCATCGCTTGCAAAAACGCAGAAGAGGTCCCCGGGAGAAGATAAACGCAACGGAGGGCAGAAAAAGAAACCAGATGGAACCTTTTGTTAGGGGCAATCTGGTTTTTTTACAGGAACGGGTTACTGTATTCGTCCTTGATTGTGCTTGTAGGTCCATGTCCTGGAAGTACTTGCACTTCTCCTGGGAGCTTCAGTAATCGATTGCAGCTTGCAATGATCTCACTATATGAACCACCATCCAGATCAGTACGGCCTATACTGCCGGCAAACAGCGTGTCACCAGTAAACATAAACTGCCCTTCCTCATGATACAAACATACGCCCCCCTTGGTATGACCGGGGGTGAGCATCACCAGAAGATGGCTATCTTGCAAGTATTGGCCATCAGAGAGAAAACCTGTTGCCTTGGGAAGCATTTGTAGCTCTTTGTCATACATCTGTAAGAAACTCTTGTCAAAGCAGACCTGCTTGACATGTTCATACGAAAGTGAGGATGCCTCCTGCTCTGATACGAGTATCTCAAGCTCAGGCCATTTTGTAATAAGGGTTCCCACAGCAGTAATATGATCCCAATGCGTGTGGGTTAAAAGAATGGCGACAGGGGTGAGGTTTCTCTGGGTAATGCGGTCAATGATGAGCTGACCATCGGCACCTGGATCAATGATCCAGGCACTCGAGGTCTCTTCATTACCCATGATGTAACAATTTGTCTGGTAGGGCCCCACCACAAGTCGTTCCACTATCATTTTCTACTCCTTGTTAGAATAGCTGACGGAAGCCGTCCGTCCTCTGATGTCCTTTCCATTGAGCTTCTCAATTGCTTTTTCGCAGTTCTCTTCACTCATGCTGATGAAGGAGTATTTGTCATGGATGCGAATGCTGTAGATGTCGTCTCTTTCAATACCAAGTTCTGTCTGGAGTATCTGACTCAGTTCCTTGGTGTACAGTCTCTTCATCTTACCAATGTTCAGATACAGTGTTCTTGCTCCTTCAGGAAGCGGTCTGGGCGTCTTTTTGCGAGGTTGTTGGTTCTCTTTCTCTTCCTTGGGTTCCTCTTTCTTGGTAGGGGCTTCTCGTTTTGCCTTAGGTGCTGGTTTTGCATTTGAACCAGCTCTTTTCGGGGTGTTTGCCTGCAGAACTTCCCTAAGCAGATAGGCCATGAAATAGCCACGAAGCGAGAATGGGACATTCTTTTTGATCAGACGTTTTAGTTGTTCCAATTCATCAGGGTTTGGGTCGGCCTTGGTTTTACCAGCAAGCAGCTGGATGGTGTCAATTACCAGGTCGTCGGTCGGGGTGCTCTTGTTGTCAATAGCCATGAGCAATTCTCCTTGGTTCATAATGCCTCTTGGTCCGTGCCAGCGGAAGGGCTGAAAGTTTAAATTTTTAAGGGAACATGCTCTCCTCGTCCCCCCGCCTCAAAGGGGGTGTGGGAAACGTGGCGGGCATAGCTTCTGCCCTTTGAAGACAGAAGTAAGTGGATACCATTGTGGTCACACTCAAAGAAGAGGGTACATCCTGGCACATGTACGCAAAGACTCTCCGATCTGTCAAGGAAAAGAATAGGGTAGCATGAATAAACCATTTCCATCCCAAGGCAGTTTGCATTCAGAATACCGAACCTCTTCTTCCTTTGTCAAGGAACGATGAAAAGGATGGAAGTGGGTTCATCTCTCTTTGCCTAGCAGCCCACCTCTATGATACTATCAATTATGGGCTCATTGCAGGCAGATATCCAGGAAAAACAGAAAGCGATTGAACAACATCATAGTGATCTTCTCGCTTTATATATGGATTTGGCAAAAAGCGTCTCCCTGATTGAGGAGAACGTCAGTCTCGGGTATGCCCGCAGCGAATATGAACAATACCGAAACACTCTACAGAAATGGGAAGATGCCAGGCAATCGTTCGAGCAGATACGTATATACATCCAGCAAATGGAAGATCGTTCGAGAAAGATCAAGGAGATTGCCTCTGATATAAAGGCTCTTGAACAACCAAAACGAAAGGTCCATGCACAGATCGGAGCGATTGCCTATGAAGCCTATGGGTCAGAGTCCCTCCCTGAGTACATAGAGGAGGTGTGCCAACCTCTCTTTGAGGAACACCAGAGGAAGACTCGGAAGCTAGAGGAACGTCTCGATACCTACAAGGGTAAATTGGGCAAACAAATCTTGCACCTCCGTCTCAGTGCAGCGAGAAGGCAGATGGTTGGCTTGCTTTCCAAGGCAGGACAGGCTCTGGTAGCTATTGGATGTGAAGCCGATCTTCCTCTCGATAGACATCCTGAAGTCATGAAGCAGCTTGTACGACTGCGAAAAGAGGAAGCTGCACTCAAGCAGGAGATGGAGTTGCACCAGAGCGCCATCGCGCGACTCCGTAGCGAGGAGGTACCCAGTCCCAAGTCACGGTTGGAAGAGCGTTCCCAAGCTATGAAGAAGGAAGAAAAAACATATCAAAAGGCGGCTTATTCCTATGGAAAAGCACTGTACGAATCACTCCCTGATTCAGTGCACGCAGGACAGATAGGGCAGAAGGCAATCTCCTTAATGGATCAAATTACCCTCCATCGTTCCCGAATCAGGAAATTGGAAGGGGATATCAAAACGCTGCAAAACTTGATAAAAGTACAGGAGTTGGACGCGCAGATAGAGTTGGAGAACCAGAAAATCGATCATCTGCAAGCACAGATAGAAACATTCAATCGTCAGATAGCTCAGGTGCATGCTTCTATTCAGCTCAAACAGAACAAAATCTCCGAGTTGTTGCCAAAGAAGGAACCGGAGAGCAATGGCTGAGAAATCCAAACCACCCAAACAACTGACCCTGGACTTAGATGGGAAGGAAGAAAAACCGAAGCCAAAAAAGAGCACGTCCTCCTACAAGGTCGTCCTCTCTGATACTCCTTCCCCTCTGAAGAAGCCCAATACAGCAAGGAAGAAGCCGTCAGTCACCACGCGTAGCATGACGGTCAAGATACCTGCAGACAAGAGACCAGTGCCAAAGCCTGTAGCCAAGGAAAGCCTTGGCAAGAAGCGTCCCACACCCCGTACTGCTGACCAACCGAATCCCCATGTAGTGCAGACAAGGACCCGAAAACGTCCCGCTACCCAGACAGCGAAGCCCAAGAAACAGCAGGTGGTGCCTCCTAAGATTGGAAAGCGTACCTCCTACCGCCAACCGCTCTCCAGGCGACTCTTGCTTCCACTGGTAATCGCCTTACTGGTGGTTGCTGCTCTTCTCATTCTCTATGCGCACGGGGAGAAGCCTACTCTTCTCGTTCCCCCCGTCCCCGGGGGAGAGAAACGTGATGTTGTTGCAGTGACCATTGAGAGCGGGATGACAGCCCGTACAGTCAGCCTCTTGCTCGAACAGTTGGGAGTGGTTGAGGATGCCCAGGCATTACTTGCTTATCTGGTGGAGAAGGAACTTGCTACCGTTATCCAGACCGGTACCTATGTTATGGAGCGGAATCTGCAATACAGTGAGGTTGCCTCCCTGCTTACCAATACTGAGCAGACCATGGATGTGACCATTCCTCCTGGTTTCACCCTCTCTGACATCGATGGTTATCTGGTAAACAGGCTTGAGATTGATGAGGGGGGGTTCCTGGATGCTGTTAATAATCTGGCTTCTGCTTACCGGCTCAGTTTTACAGAGGGATGGTTCTTGAGTGGATCTTATACAATCCATCGTAATCGCGCTGCAGAGGAGTTGGCCTTGGCAATGTATCAGGAGATGTTACGTGCGCTTCAAGGGCTTTTGGATTCACCTCTCTTGGAGCGGTACAGTATTGAGGAACTGTTGATTGTTGCCTCCATGATTCAGGCAGAGACACAGGATATCACCCAAATGGAGGGAATTTCCTCGGTTATTCATAACCGGCTGGCACATGATGAACCATTGGGAATCGATGCAACCACCCGTTATGAGTTGGGGGATTGGGAGAACCCAATACCAACTGAAGCCTTGGAGACCAAGAGTCCGTACAACACCCGTAGAAAGGTAGGTCTACCGCCATCAGGAATCTGCTGCCCAGGGGTAGATGCGCTTCGTTCAGCATTCTTTCCGAAGGACACGCCCTATTTTTACTATCTGCATGGATATGACAAGGCAATCCACTATGCAGAGACGTACGAAGAGCACAAGGAAAACATTACACAGTATCGCTAGTCTGGTGTTTTTGAACCAAGAGAGAAAATCCATAGTACAAGGAAATCGAGGATAATGACCAGGATGAAAAGCAGACTGAAGAACGTTCAAACCCAACCAGCAAGGCGATGGTCCATCGGGCTATGTGGTAGCGCTTGCTGGAGGTGTCTCGTTCGGGTTGGGTTGTACAACGATAGTGAGCAACGGCATACCGAATTCCCCAAAAACCTTGCTATCGTACGTATCCGGATGACCTGCTGCACAGAAATGGCGTATTAGGAACCCGACATATGATGGTTGTGGTCACAAGGGTTTAGGTGGTTTCGGTGTTTCTCCGGTAAACTGGGCACACCAAAGTATGATTTCCTCAAATACTGAGCCATTGAGTTCGTAATAGACGAAATTCTTGTACTTTGTTTCTGTAATCAAGGAAGCCTTTTTCAGCAATGAGAGGTGGTAGGAGACAGTTGCTGCTGAGAGATTGGGGAAATGGGAGGCAATCTCTCCAGCTCTTAGGCGCTGTTTCTTGACGAGTAAGAGCATTTCCCTCCGTTGTGGATCGGCTATCGCTTTCATAGTCTCTGAAAACCCCATGGCATCTCCTATTTCGAAATAATTCTAAATAGATACTATCCTGCGCCTTTTCTCTAGTCAAGTGTCTCATGTCACTGAAAGTGGAAGTGATTCCAGCAACACTGGAATTTCATCAACCTTTTTTATGTTTCTGGATGAGAATCGTGTAGGTTCGGCGTAACGGAGCGTTTTCGTTGCATTAGATAGGTATGAAATCTCTGCAACATTTCCTCCCATAGGAAGGGCATGTGATGTAGCTGTAGAAACCATATCTATGCGTGATCCGCACCTGAAAAAAAAGAAGAAAGCGCGTCTCGTCTACCTAAAATGGGAGGACCTGCAGAGTGTACACAGCTTCAAACTCCGTGGAGCTTACAACAAGATCGCCCATCCCAGCAGTGAGAAAAAAATCGGGGAGTCATTGCAGCAAGTGCTGGCAACCATGCTCAAGGAGTTGCGCTCTCTGCACAGAAGCTTGGCATTGATGCCCAAGACCATACCAAGCATTAAGATTGAGGCTGTGTGGAGCTATGGGGCAAGGATAGAGCTCTATGGTGATAGTTATTCAGAGACCTATGAGTACTGTATGATAGGAGGGGAGGCCATGGAAACCGAATACCAAATCTTCTATCAGATTGAATTTATAGGGAGAACCAATGCACTGGGAGACTTCCTGAGTACTTTGGAAAACCGATGGAAGATCTGCCTCTTTCATTCCCCAACGGAGCGAGAGGAAAGGAATCAGCATGATGGTTCCTCTCCCGAGCGAGTGCAGGGAAAGCAAGGTAAGATACCCCGTCCCTTGGGGCGGAAAAGGAGGCAACGCCTCCTGAGTCCATGGCTTGCCCTGGGGTATTGATACCTTTCATTACCGGAATGCTGCGAGTGACACAGGAAATGTACTTGTCACTGGGTTTGAGACAACATCACAGGATGCATTGGAACTTGCCTTGAGTGAAGCAGGATATACTTGGTCCTGGGTTTCCGATGATTTGGTTGTCAGGACGTATTTCGGAGAATCGTAGAGAGCTACCTTGTTGACGTATACACGCGATAGAGGTATATTGTGTATATGATAAAGAGTTTCGCCGACAAGGATACAGAAAGGATATTTCATTCAATCTTCATCAAGAAGCTTTCCAAGGAAATTCAGATTGTCGCTAGGCGTAAACTCTGGTTGATTGATATTGCCATGAAGACGAGCGACTTGAATGTTCCTCCCGGAAATCGATTGGAACAATTAAAGGGAAAGCGTAAGGGGCAATACAGTATCAGAATCAATGACCAGTGGAGAATATGTTTTATCTGGAATGAGACGAAATGTATTGCAACCGAAGTCAGAATTATTGACTACCATTAGGAGGACAAAATGGATAAGTACATGCCAACCTTAACAATCGGAGAATTTTTAAAGGAAGAATTCATGGTTCCTCTAGGCCTTAGCGCATACAAGCTTGCAAAGGATATTGATGTACCGGTAAGCCGTATCCAAGAGATTTTGGCAAACAGGAGAAAACTTTCAATGGATACAGCCCTACGTCTTGCACACTATTTCGGAACCAGTGATGAATATTTTGCCAATCTGCAGACAAAAGTTACTTTGGAAAACGAAAAGTTAGTGATCAAGAAAGCAATTGAATCACTTCCAACGTACGAACAGACGATGAGAAATCAGAAATCCTTTCATATCTGAGTCCACAATCGAGCCCCTAAGAATATATCGTTTCGTTTTCTTTGACAAAAAAATGGAATCACATTTGAGTAATCTCATTTATTGAAATAAGATGTACTGATTTGTTATTACCGGCGATCGGACTTGAACCGATACAAGCTTGCGCTCAATAGATTTTGAGTCTATCGTGTCTACCAATTTCACCACGCCGGCATTAGCGAAATCAATGCTACCAAATCCCTTTGAAAAAAGCAACAGCGTTTTCAAAAAAGTAGCATGAGATTGTCTTTTCAGCCTCTTTGCTTTACAGTAAAGCATACATGGAGGAAATCGTGGAGACTTTCAAGAAGTTGTTGGTAATGGCTTTGTTGATCTGTATGGTGCTTTCAAGCCTTGCTGCTGCTGAAGAAGCTGATGACATCCTTCTCGCTGATGTGCCCATCACCTATGGGGATGCAACGTTCAGGGAGCGGATACTTGCACGTACCCAAGGAGAACGCTCTCCTGTTGGGCTCGTACTCAGTGGCGGTTCAGCACGGGCTTTTGCACATATTGGGGTTCTGAAGTACCTGGAAGAGCAGGGCATTGTCCCTGATTTCATCATAAGCAATTCAATGGGAAGTATTGTAGGGCTCCTCTATGCCGCAGGACTTTCGCCTGATCAGATTCTGGAAAGCATAACTTCGATAAATCTCCAAAGTATGTTTGATCTCACGCTTCCTGTTGAGGGAGGGGTGCTGGAATCTTCACGATTCATTGCTAAAGTTGCCTCGATAGTGGGCTCTGACCTTCAGCTTGAGACACTTCCTATCCCCATTATCGTGGTGGCGGAAGATTTGGTGACCAAGCGTCAAATAGCCATCAGCGAAGGGGATTTCTTCACTGTCTTACAAGCTAGCTATGCACTTCCTGTGTATTTTCCCCCAGTAGAATATCGAGGACACTTGTTAATCGATGGTGGCATTACCAATCTCGCCCCAATTGATTTGGCCTACTCCTATGCCGATTCAGTCATCGTTTCCACAACATTCTATGACATGGATACCTTGAATCTCAAGAATCCACTGACTGTGCTCAATGTCTCCATTGATATCGGAAAGAGAAGGAAGGGGGTGGAAGAGCTCAAGAATGCGCTTCCCGAGGTCATCTGGATTCGTTGTGCTGTAGAGGATGTCTCTTTCATGGAGTTTGATCGTGTGGAATACTTGGTTGAACAAGGCTATCGTTCGGCGAGTGAGCAACAGGAACAGTTATCGACCTTGCATAAAAGTGCAGTAAGCCAAGAACTCTCACAGATACGGAGTGACTTGGCATTGAAGATGGAAGAGAGTGCTACTGTCTATCGTTTATACCAGCATGTTCCCCTGAACATCCCTTCCACATTGTTTGGGTTGGGTTTGGACAGTGACTATCAGGAGCCAGACACTTCTGCACTCAAGGATGATACCACCCTGGGGTTCAAGTTCCTCCATAGGAAAGGTGATATCTCAGTAAGTGTGAACCCGGGGTACTCCTTTGACTTCCGCAGCAACGAACGGTTTTCCGCCGCTCCAGCAGTCCGGGCACAGTTTGACTACACCTTCCTTAAGTATCTTCGTCTCTCTCTCTACAGCTCCTTCTTGTTTGATGTTGGGCAGCTCGCCCCAATCCTTTCCAGTGGAGTTAATCTTGAAGGAAGAATTTTTGTGTTTGATGAAAAACTGAGAATCAGTTTGCTGCAATCCTATGAACAGATAAACAACTTCGAAGACAGTGACTACGTCGATTTCTTCGACGGCCATACCTTCCTCTATACCATTTCAGCAATAGGAACGCTGTATCCTTCTCATGATGATGTATGGGTATTCAACGATACGGCACTCTCTCTCTCATATCAGATATTGGGGGATTTCTCCAATGTTCGCTCGTTTGCTGCAACTCATGGTAATACAGAGGTTCTTAATCAGAACCTCGATCTATTTGCCTCCATCAATGCCTTTGGACGATTTGCACTGGATGGGAAAGGGGATGTTCCCTTTTTCTTCTCAGATGGGTTTAGAACCACTGACTCCCAGATCAAGAGCCAGGGGCATGATTTGACTGTCAGCAGTAATCCAGCGAATCATCTGGTAGGATTGGGTGTATCGGTAGGGTATCGGCCTAGTGCTTTTAATCCGACGATGGCAGAATTGTTCATCTTCCAGAACAACTCTGTTGCCATCTATTCAGACCTGCTCTGGAACAGGAACACCTTGGTTCCCTACCTCTCCCTTGGCTTGGAATTGCACAGTGACCTCTCCCTGCTGGGAATCCGTACACTGCCGCTCACCATCTATGGAGGTTGGGATCAGAGAGTAAACACCTTGGTCTGGGGCTTTTATTTCAACGTGGCGTTCTAGTACTACTCAAGGTTGTGCTTTCTTATGTATTCCAAGTCCTCTTCCGTGAGGTCGGTATTGGGGGATTGATTATCGCTCTCATCCGGCGTTTTTTCTTGCTGCTTGGGAGCGCTTTTCTTTTGCTTCTTGGGTTTAGCAAACCCATCCAGTACATACCCTTCCTCTGGAGGGAATGTCTCCTCGATTGATTTGGGGCTTTGCCCTACTGCTACTGAAATGGTGTCGCGGTCTATCTCCAGAGCACATTTTCTCCGAGTATCTGGGTTTTCCAAGCCTTCTATCATCCCTTGGATAATTTCCTTGCTGAACCCTGAAGTATTTGCAAACCGTGCATCCAACGCCTTCTTTAGTAATTCGATAGCATCCCCTACCTGACCAAAGTGAATCTTTACCTGTGCATGGTGCACATAAGGCTCTGGAAAACGAGGCCCTTTTTCGATCAGTTCCTCGAAGAGTGCATCCGCCTCCTCCCATTTTCCTCGAAGCAGGAACAACCAACCACGACTATCTCTGATGCCCGGGCTGCTGTACTCCAATTGCCCAGCCTCATCAAGCAACTGTTCCGCCTTCTCCAGATCGCCTGCCGCCAAGGCATAGGTAGTGTAGTTGATGAACAGGTTCTTATCTCGATACCCATTCTCGTGGACTTCCTTTACACATTCAATTGCTTTATCAAGATCTCCGTTGATCCAATAGGCCATACTGACCATAGTCTTCGCAACATTGTCGAGGTTTTCATTTCGTCCTTTCTCAGAGGCAAGGTAGTCTTCAATGATCTGTTTGCCTTCCTCTGCATCGCCACGTTGTAGGAACATACTTGCTGCGGTAATGACAAAGGGTTTTTGCAACCCAGCTTTGATTGCCTTGCGATAGAGAGGCCATGCATACTGCCAATCTTTCTCATTCTTGCTGGTAATCTTGCTGTTTCCCCTGATGTAATAGATGATGCTCCGTCTGTAGTACAGCAGGGAGCCCAAGAAGAGGGCAATCAAGAGAAATTTGCTGTATGTCGGAATATCGATGACTGCTATGAGTACCACAATCAACAACGTAAGCCACAAGCCAAGATTCTTCTTTCGATTCATAGTGTTGGGACCTCCCTTCAACGATTGTACTCTACACAGAAAGACGGGTGGTTGCAAGTTCATTATGGTTTGCCGTATGCTGAGCTTATGGAAGAGAAAGACATACTGGTACATGCTTGTTGCGGCCCCTGCAGTACCGCCAGCATCGAGAGACTTCTTGAGGATGGGTGGAACCCTGTCCTGTACTTTTCAAATAGCAATATCTACCCCCTGGAAGAAGTGCAGAGACGCTATGATGCGCTGGAGAAGGTGGCACGTACCTACTCCTTGCAAGTAATTCATGAACACTACGACCACGAACGTTGGTTGGAGAGTGTCAAAGGACACGAAGGTGAAAGAGAAGGGGAGACCAGGTGTAGCCTGTGTTTCGCCTTCAACTTGAAGGAGGCTTCTCTCAAAGCAGAGGAGCTAGGGTTCAGACATTTCACCACCACTTTGACGGTAAGCCGATTCAAGAACAGTAAACGCATATTCAGCGTTGGTGAACAATTCCCTGGGTTTGAGCAAATCGATTTCAAGAAGAAAGGTGGATTTGAGAAAAGTGTACGTTTAAGCAAGGAGTTGGGACTTTATCGTCAGCACTACTGCGGATGTGAATTCTCAATGCGCAAGTAAGAGGCTTTGCCTACCTATGACTGAAATGCTATACTCTTCTGCCAAGGGGGAGAGTAGCTATGTTCCGAAAATTACTGAAGTTCTTCACAGGAAGACTCTTCATCTCCCTTGTTCTCATCTCCCTTCAGATTGCCATTGGTATCAATATTATTGGGTTTGCCCAAAATGATACTCTCTGGATTCGAATTCTATCGGGCTTGTCCATTATGATGGCCCTTGTCGTAGTGGTAAGAGACCTCAACCCTGCCTATAAGATTGGTTGGATGCTCATCTTCATGACCATTCCCGTGTATGGTGGATTGTTCTATGTTCTTTTTGGCACCCGTGGGCTCAATGCCCGCCTGCGTGCACGCCTTGAAGAACTGGAGAAACTCAACCAACGTGGAATGGAGGGTGGGGCATATAGTAACCTCCTTCCAATGAAGGCGCTTTCGGCATACTCAAGAACATTGGCAAGGCAAGCACAATACATTGCGAATATCAGCTCATATCCTGTGTGGGGGAATACTGAGGTTGAATACTTCGAAAGTGGAGAGGACTGGGTGCAAGATGTCTTGCTCGAGCTGAAAAAAGCCAAGACGTTCATCTTCCTCGAGTTTTTCATTATCGGAGAGGGAGAAATCTGGAATTCAGTACTTGCCGTACTCCTTGAGAAGTGTATGCAAGGAGTGCGTGTCTGTCTCATGTATGACGACGTTGGTTCCATCTTAGACATCCCCAACCATTATGACCGTAAACTTCGGTCCTTGGGCCTTGAGGTTGTAGCCTTCAATCCATTGAAAGCCCACCTGAACAGCCGTTCGAACAGTCGGGACCACCGCAAGGTTTTGGTTATTGACGGCAATGTAGGGTACACCGGTGGAATGAATCTTGCCGATGAGTATGCCAACCGGAAGATCAAGTTCGGCCATTGGAAGGATACTGCAGTAAAGCTTAGAGGGGACGCTGTATGGAGTCTCTCCCAGATGTTCCTTCAGCTCTGGGCTTTCTCTATTGGGCAACCTATGGATTACTATGCCTACCGTCCGACAATTACCTGTAAGACCGATGGGTTCGTACAACCCTTTGCTGATAACCCGTTGGACAATGAGAATGTTGCAGAAAATGCCTACATCCAGATTATCAGCATGGCAAAAAAGTACGTCTGGATAACGACCCCTTATCTTATCCTCGATAATGAAATGCTCACTGCGCTGAAGATTGCCGCCCAAAGTGGTGTAGATGTGCGTATTATCACCCCTCATAAACCTGATAAATGGTATGTATTTGCTGTTACAAGAGAGAATTACCGGCCTTTGTTGGAGTCTGGGGTGAAAATTTATGAGTATATTCCCGGATTCTTGCATGCAAAGATGTTCGTCAGCGATGACCGTGTTGCCATCATTGGTACAATCAATATGGATTATCGGTCATTCTACCTGCACTTTGAAAACGGGGTGGCATTCTATGGCTCATCTGTGGTGCAGAAGGTACATACTGATATACGAAATACGTTGGATGTAAGTAGAAGAATCACCATGGATTTTGTAAAGAATCGCTCGTGGATTAAGAAGTTTACCGGGATGGTCTTGAAACTGGCCGCCCCGTTGTTATAGGAGGAAGGATGCGATTTCTGAATTATGGTTCAGTCAATATTGATTTGATTTTCACGGTCGATCATATTGTAAAGGGAGGGGAGACACTACAGAGTACTTCCCTTGCTAAAAGTGCTGGGGGTAAAGGTGCAAACCAGAGTGCGGCCCTTGCAAAAGCTGGTGCAGAGGTTTTTCACGCCGGAAAGATTGGGGAGGATGGTGTCTTCCTGTTGGAATTACTTTCGAGCTATGGGGTCGATACCTCTCTCATCCATCGGTATGAAGGTGCTACAGGGCAGGCTTTGATACAGCTTGATAGCCAAAAACAGAATGCAATCATCCTCTATGGGGGAGGAAATATTGCAATTACCACCCATGAGATTGATGAGGCACTTAAGCTTTTCTCCTCAGGTGATATGCTGGTACTTCAGAATGAGATCGTCCACAATGGGCATTTGATTCGTGAGGCAAAGAAACGCGGAATGAAGGTTTGCATGAACCTGGCCCCCTTTGATTCCAGTCTGCATGAGCTTCCTCTTGGTCTCTTGGATCTGTTGGTGGTGAACGAAATTGAAGGGGCAAATCTTGCAAATCTTCCTGAGGGCAGTGATTTCTCCGATATCCTGGAGCAGCTTGTAAAGGACTATCCTGAGAGCGAGATTCTTTTGACGATTGGAAAAGAAGGATGCCTCTACGGCTATAAGGAGGAACGGATCAGTGAAGGTATTTATGATACACCGGTTGTGGACACCACAGCTGCAGGGGATACCTTCATCGGGTACTATCTTGCTTCCCTCTCCCGTGGTTTCACCGTCAAGGAGTGCTTGCGTGCAGCGAGCAAAGCCGCAGGTCTTGCGGTCTCTCGGCCCGGGGCCATGGCATCCATTCCATTGGCCCATGAGGTATTCGACTAAGTAGGTATCAACAGTTTCAGTACTAGATAGAAGCCAGTGATGTTTCCCTCATCACTGGCTTCAATATGTGCAAGCTTGTCTGTCCGGACTCGCTTCGAAGTTTGTTAGTTTGCAACCACGAATAACGTTCTGCTGTATCCCTCTTCTGCAATCGAGTAAGAGAAGTTGTATGCATTTGAATCAACTTCAAAAGATCCAAACTCGTTGGCAGTAAACGTGTTTCGTTCAGGAATGTAGGCGCGCAACTTGAGCACTGCTGTCTCCTGCATGCCAGCAGCAAAAAGAGCAGAAGATAAGATGGTCATCAAGATGACTGTTAGTATGATGGCTTTGAACTTCTTCATCTTCTTACTCCTCTTTTAGTAGATCTTACATCTATATAGTATGTAGGATGTAAGAAGATGTCAATATATAAAAAGAAATAAATTCTTATAATAAAAGAAATTAGAGAATGTCATATGTTAGAAGAAGTAACCTATAACATCTACCAAAACCACCTCTTGTTGCATACGTTTCTAAGAAGATTAAGCGAAGAGTTCTTACTTATGACATGGTAAAAACATCAAATCTGAGATGTATTGACTATAAATGAAGAAATATTGCTTATGGCACACCCAATGATATGACAAGAGACATGAAGGAAAGGCCCTGTCACTTCTGACAAAAGGTGCGTGGGAGAAGTCTAGTAACTTCTTCCATCCTTATATGCCGAGTAATTGTAAATGGGTCTTTCTATAAGACGATGGGCTGCTCCCGGTGGATTGCTTGAATCGTTTGGAAAAATGGAATTCTGAACAGAACTGCAATTTTTCTGAAATCTCCTTGATGGATTGGGTGGTACTGGTAAGCAGTGCTCGAGCCGCCTCCAGCTGAAGATTGGAGTAATATCGCATTGGGGTGGTGTTCATGCGCTTCTTGAACAAACGAACAAAATAAGAGGGATCGAGTTGTACGTGGTCTGCAATCATCTGTAGGTTCAGATTGTCGAAAACATGCCGCTGCATGTATCGGATGGCTTTCTCAAGATGTACATTTTCCCCTTGGTTTTCTTCCAACTTTGTGCCGGCAGCCAGGTTGTACAAGAGGCCAAGCATCTGGTAGCAGGCGCTGATGCGCAACTCACGCAACTGGCTGAGCCCCTTGTCTCTCACCTCTTCAAAAAAGAATCGCCAGTTGTTGCCCAGACGAATTGGGTTCATCTTTTCCAATTTGCTTACCAGATTCTGTTCTTCAGGGCAGCTGATCAAGGTAGCGTAATAGGTGAGACCTGCCTGACGGTCGGCCTCGATTGCGTGTACCGTTCCACCGGTGGTTACAAACAGTGACCCTGGAGAGATTGTGTACCGGCTTTGGGCATTACTGAACGTGCCACAACCACTGACAAAGTAATGGACTTCGAATTGCCCTGGTTCGTGATTATGCACCCGCTGATGCCATAGCAGTTCCTGTTCTTCATGCATCTGGAATACAAAGACCGCATCCAATAGTTCCATAAGTCAATAATACATATGTTTTCACAATCTTGTCTATGGTATTTGTCCCAACCATGGGTAATGCTATACCAAAGGAGAGGATTTGTATGCAAGTTGTTGTAGGAATTGATACTGGCACACAGAGCACCAAGGTTCTCTGTTATGATGCCGAGACGAAGCAAGTCCTGTTGACCGTCAGTGCCTCCCATGAGTTGGAGAGTCGTGAAGACGGGACGCGTGAGCAAGAAGCTGTATGGTATCTGGATGCAATCAGATCCTGCTTTGCCCAGATAGATCCAAAGATTAAGGAGCAGGTTGTTGCAATCGGTGTCTCTGCCCAACAACATGGTTTTGTTCCCGTTGGAAAGGACGGAGAGGTGCTTGCACCGGTCAAGCTCTGGTGTGATACTTCCACCAAAGCACAATGTGATGAACTAACTCAGAAACTTGGGGGGGAAGACAGGGTGTTTGAGCTGTTGGGGAACCAGATTCTCCCCGGCTATACCTTGTCCAAGATTCTCCATCTGAAGCAGCATCGGGGCGAAGCGTACGAAAAGCTGGCTCATATTCTTCTTCCCCATGATTACATCAATTTTTATCTGACAGGTGTCTATAGTGCAGAAGCAGGCGATGCTTCAGGCACTGCATTCTTTGACGTCATGAACAAAGCATGGAGCAGGGAAGTGTTGCAGGCGGTGGATGATGGTCGTGATCTCTACAGTATGCTGCCACCGATTACCAAGGCAGGGCAACCGGCAGGCTCCGTGCAACCTTCCACTGCGAAGGAGCTTGGTATACCAGAGGGCATCCCTGTCTCCTGTGGAGCAGGGGACAATATGGCAGGAGCCATTGGAACGGGTTGTGTGGGAAAGGGCGATCTTACCATGAGCATGGGTACCAGTGGGACCCTTTTCGGGTACAGTGATACCTGTATTACCGACCGCAAGGGAAGGCTTGCAGCCTTCTGTTCTTCTACTGGTGGGTATCTGCCACTGCTATGTACCATGAACTGTACCATAACCACTGAATCGGTGAGGCAGCTCTTTGGCTATGATGTCAAGGAACTTGACCGTTTGGCATCAAAGGCTCCAATTGGATGTGAGGGAGTAACGATGCTGCCCTTCTTCAACGGGGAACGTGTGCCTAACCTGCCACATGGAAAGGGTGTGATAGCAGGCCTTGATATGGGGAATATGAAGGTGGAGAATATCGCGCGTGCCGCCTTGGAGAGTTCCATCTATGCCATGAAGGGTGGATTGGATGCTTTCGGGGAGCTTGGTTTTATTCCCAAGCGAATTATTCTCACCGGTGGTGGTGCAAAGAGTGCCATCTGGAGACAGATTGCCTGTGATGTGATGCAGTTGCCGGTTTCCGTTCCAAAGGTTGGCGAGAGTGCGGCCTTCGGCGCAGCACTCCAGGCGCTATGGACACTCAGCGGTGGGTCGATTGTGGACCTTGCATCTGAGCACGTACGCTTTGATGATGCAAAGGGTTGTGAACCAGACAAGGAAGCAGGAACGTTGTATGCAAAGGCATACCAGCGTTATCAATCGTATGTTGAGGCGATGACGCCTTTATTTCAGTAGGAGGACATATGCAGTATTTTGTCGGAGATCAGGAATATTTTAAGGGTATTGGGAAGATTGCGTTTGAGGGAAAAGGAAGCAAGAATCCCCTTGCATTCAAGTATTATGATGCCAAAAAGATGATTGGTGGAAAGACGATGGCCGAGCATCTTCGTTTCGCGACTGCCTATTGGCATAGCTTCTGTGCTGATGGTACGGACCCCTTTGGTAGTTCAACCATGGACTTCCCCTTCAGAAAGTCTGATCCCTATGCAAATGCAGTGGCCAAGGCCGATGCAGCATTCGAGTTCTTCACCAAGTTGGGGACTCCCTATTATTGTTTCCACGATGTGGATGCTTCCCCCGATAGTGAAGATGCAGTGGCATATGAGAAGACATTTCACAAGATTGCCGACGAATTGCTTGCGAGGCAGAAGGCAAGTGGTGTGAAATTGCTCTGGAATACCGCCAATGTGTTTACGCATCCCATCTATATGAATGGAGCAGCAACCAACCCAGACTTCAACGTGGTAGCCCGAGCAGCTGTACAGGTGAAGAACAGCCTGGACGTAAATGTGAAGCTCGGTGGGCAGAACTATGTCTTCTGGGGCGGTAGAGAAGGGTACATGAGTCTCTTGAATACTGATATGAAGCGAGAGCAGGACCATTTGGCACGATTTCTGACCATGGCAAGAGACTATGGGCGGAGTATTGGGTTCAAGGGAACCTTCTTGATCGAGCCCAAGCCGATGGAGCCGACCAAACATCAGTATGACTACGATGCTGCGACTACCATCGGGTTTATCAAGGAGTATGGTCTGGATAAGGATTTCAAGTGCAATATTGAAGCCAACCACGCTACCTTGGCCGGCCACACATTCGACCATGATCTGTTGGTTTCTGCAAACCATGGAATGCTCGGCAGTGTTGATGCAAACCAGGGTGATCCGATAAACGGATGGGATACTGATGAGTTCCCGACCGATGTGTATGCAACTACGATGGCTATGCTGGTTATCTTGAGGCATGGTGGATTGGGTAGTGGGGGCTTGAACTTCGATGCGAAGCGACGACGTAACTCAACAGACCTTGAAGACCTCTTCATAGCACATATCGGTGGCATGGACAGCTTTGCACTCGGCCTTGAAGTTGCACACAAGATTATCGATGAAGGGCTGTTCGATACGTTCGTGAAGAATCGTTATGCCTCCTTCGATGCTGGGGATGGGAAGAAGTTTGAGGATGGTTCCATGGATCTTGCTTCTCTTGCCGCTATCGGTCGTACTGTTCAGATTGAGAAGCGCAGCGGAAAGCAGGAGTACCTGAACAACCTTATGAACTCCTACCTCTTTGGCTAAGCAACCAGGAGTGAGAGGATGGTAAAGCTGGCAATGCTTGCCAGGACTGAAAGTGAAGAGGTAAAGGAAGCAAGCTTATTCTGATCAGTAAGCTTCTCAAGAAACGCAACTGAACTGGTTGCGCTTGGGCTGAATACGACAAAGACGAGGGTTGTCTTGATAATCTGGTTGAAATCGGTATGTACGATAAAAAACCAAGCCATCAGGATGCCCAGTCCGTATCGGATGGAGAGCAATCCCAGTGAATACTTAATCCAACTCTTCTCAAAATGAATATCAAGCATAATCCCGATCATCAACATTGCGATGATCGGGTTTGCTTTTCCTATGGCCATCATCCACTCTTGGAGAAAGAGAGGCAACTTGATGTGGGCAAAGGAGAGTGTAATCATTACCAAATAGGTAATGAAGGGAACACTGGTGAAGAGTTTCTTTAGAATGTCGGTTCTCTCGGGTCGCTTTCCCTGTGCAACGGAACCCGCCAGGGAGTAGGTCAACCCTGTGGTCATCAGAGCATTGCCAAGGTCGAACAAGGATGCGGCAACCAACGCTTGGGCACCAAACAGTGACTGGATGAAGGGGAAAGAGAAGTTGCCTACGTTGTAAGTCGATCCACTCAAGAGTGCATATGCTTTGAGGGAATTGCTTTTCTTACACATAAAAAGGTAGGAAAGGGAAGCAAGCAAGATGTTTGCTCCAATTCCGTAACCGATCAACACCAACAGAGAGTAATCCATCGTGAATGTATTGAAGCTAGCCACGATAGCTGCCGGAAGGGTGATATTTAAACTGATCTTGGAGAGTGTGCTCCCTTCCTTCTCAGTAAACAGGCCGATCCGCTTCAGGATTTGGGCCAAGATTATGATGAAGAGAAAGAGAGCAACCTGTGTAAGGGCTTGCGTCATGGAGAGTATCCTACTGTCTCACGGTGTTTGACACAAGCAATACTAGAAAAGATCTTCCTGTAGGAAGGCGATTTGCTCCTCACTCAGGGTTAGGTCGCTGCCTGCGAGGGTCTCGGTGATTTGAGTAGGCTTGCTGGATCCTGCTATTGCAATGGTGGGGTTTTTCTGGCTGGTCAGGTAGGCCATGGCTATGGCTGAAGGAGAAGTGTGCAACTCCATGGAGAGTTGTTTCACCTTGGGTACGAGACGTAGGTTGGTATTGGTAAGGAACCGACGTTTTGCCGTATCGCTGAGCGATTCCGTCTTTCCTGCAATTACTTTGGAGAAGAGCCCCTTTGCCTGTGGGGAGAAACTCATAACCGGCATGGATTCCTTTTCATACCAGCGTCTCTGTTCTTCTGTCATACAGACCAAGGTGTCATCACCCCAGGTCTCTGGCGTGCAATGGGCAAGGCTCCACTGGATTTCACTGATTGCAAAAGTCGGTTTTCCCTGTTTGCTTGCCCATGTATTGGCCTGCTCAATCCGTTCAGTGGTCCAATTGGATGCTCCTAGGTGACGAACCAGATTTTTCTGTATGAGCTCTCCTGCCATGTCTATGATCTCATCAGCTGGTATCTGGGGGTTGTCACGATGGAAGAACCAGATATCCAGATGGTCTGTCCGCAAGGAATCAAGGCTTTGGTTGATATCCAGATACATGTCAGCTCTGTTGATTCTGCTCCTATGCATGTCTTCCTTGTATGGATGACAGCCTTTAGAGGCAACGACCATCTTCTCACGATTCCCTGTTTCCTGCATCCACTTGCCGAGCACCAATTCACTGCTGGACAGTGTTCCTTCCTTGCCCTGCCCGTAGATGTGGGCAGTGTCGAGGAGGGTCCCTCCCCCATCTGCAAAAATGTCCAGTTGCTGCAATGCAATTGCTTCGCTGATTGACTCTCCGTAATGGTCGCACCCAAGGGCAATCTGTGAGAGCTTAAGATTGTAAAAGTCAATGTATTTCATCTAGATATCAATTCCCAGGAATCGCTTTACGAGGATTCCAATTACAAACGATATGGCAGCAACACTGAGGCTTATGAGTGCCATCTCAAAGAATCGTTTCCCAAAGGGAAGGTCTTTAGCTACTGACGTGTAATAGGTAAAAAACATGATAATGATAATGACAACCACCAGCATAATGCCCAAAGCAACTGCGTAGCTCTCGAGAAGCAGGTATGGCAAAACCATGAACGTCACGGTAAAGAGATAAGCTATGCCTGTGTACATGCTGCTCTTGACTGCATTCTTATCTCCACTGTTTTTTGCCGAGAGATATTCGCTGGATGCCATGGAAAGGGTAGCTGATATACCGGTTATCAAACCGGATAGAGCAATGAGGCGGGTGTTCTGCAGGGCAAAGGTCAAACCGGCCAATGTTCCAGAAAGCTCAACCAGAGCATCGCTTAAACCAAGAACCATGGAGCCGACGTATTGCAAGCGTTCTTCATCAAGCATTGCAAGTAGTTGTTGTTCATGTCTGTCCTCATCCTCACTAATCTGTTTTGCCTGTGGTACTTCAGTAATCAGGGAGCGATATGCCTTGGTGGCTTTATCCTCTCCTTTTTCCATTTTCTTCAGTACGAAAGTATATCCCAGGATGAGTGCCATAAGACTATAGAACCAGAACTTGATTCTATTGGTTTTGACTTCTTTCTCTGTCAGTTTCTGCCAGATTTTGGCATGCCCAAGTTCCTCCCCTGCTATACGACGTAATACACTGCTATTCTGCTCGTCTTTCACCCGTGATGCGAGAAAGCTGTAGATTTGGTGTTCAGTCAACTCGCCCTGCTGAAGATACAAGAGTACACGCATGGTTTTTTTGCTGTAGGTAGTGTCGCTCATGTCTTTGCTCCTTGGCCGATAGTATAGCTACCTCAGAACGTTTTGAGAATAGCGTTGCTTGACCGCTTCAGGTTCTCTTTGTAGTATGAAATGAAATGGAGGATCCATGGATACTGAATATAAGGATTTGATTGAGGTTTTTAGTACGACTAATAACCCAGAGGATATGGCAAAATTGTTCGAGGAGATGCTTACCCCCAGTGAGCGGAAGGCAATCCTGCTTCGCTGGAATCTGATGAAGGACCTGTATCAGGGGCTTCCTCAGCGTGAGATTGCAGCTTCGTATGGAATCTCTCTGTGCAAGATCACAAGGGGATCGAAAATCCTAAAGCAAAAAGATTCCTATTGCAGGAAAATTCTCAGCGACCGGTACGATGATCACCTGCACATCTAAAACAATAAAAGGAGTTCCTCAAGTCCTCATGGTATGATATCATCAACATATTGTGTGAAGTGTGTTCGGCAAGTGTAATGCATTGCATTTCCTTCTCTTGAGTGAACCACTGAAAAGAAGAGGATGGGTATAAAGCAGACATGAAGAGTAGCAATCGGAAGTTATTGGCTATGAAGGTGGTTTTAGATAGCCTCATGATTTTGTTATCTTGGTTGCTGGCGGGTTACCTTAGATTCTATGTCATTCCTGGTGGTATGCCGAATGACTTTTTCATCTTCTTAAGAATTTCCATATTGGTATTGGCGTACACCCTGTTTTTTCTCAGCAAGAATGGACTCTACGAAGAAGATTTGGAACACTCTTGGAGAAAGGAGACAAGCAAGCTTATTTCTAGTAGTTTTGAAGGATTCCTGTTGCTTGTCATTACCCTTTATTTTGTTTTCCCTCAAAAGGTAAGTAGACTTTCTATTGCTCTGCACTTTTTCTTGCTGGTAGCATTCCTTGTAACAGAGCGCACTATTGTCTCTAGTTACATCAAATCCTGTTATCGCAAAGGGAAATATTCTCGCCGAATTCTGTTGGTTGGCTTTGGTGATAGTTTGCTGCAATATGAGAAGGCATTGCATAGCAGCCGTGTTTCAGGAATAAAACTGGTAGGGCAGTACGGCGGACAGGGGAGTCCAATCGGGGGAGTCAAGCAACTGAAAACTGCTAGCCTGCGTGAGGCTGTACAAGCGACGTTCCCAGATTTGGTCGTTATCAGCTACCCCCCTGAGGAGTATGGCCGCGAGAAAGCAATGGTGGCTGAGGGCTTGGATTTGTTGAATGAGAAAGTAATCATGTTGCCCCATCTTCCTGATTCCCATATTGGGACCAACATTTCTGATTTCCGTTGGATTCCAATTCTTACGCTCAATGCTGCTGAAATCAATGTATTCGGTAGAATTGCCAAACGTGTATTCGATGTAGTTTCCTGCATGGTTGGAGTTATCCTGATCAGTCCAATCCTAGTCCTTATTGCATTGTTGGTAAAACTCTCTTCTCCTGGTCCTGTTATCTTCAAGCAACAGAGGGTGACGAAAGACGAAAAAATCTTTACGATGTACAAGTTCAGAAGTATGCGTAACGATATTCCTGAGGATACTGTGCGCTGGACCGAAGAGAATGACCCGAGGGTGACCAAAATTGGAAGGTTCCTTAGGAGAACCAGTTTGGATGAGTTGCCGCAGTTATTCAATGTCATTGGTGGTTCAATGAGCCTTGTTGGACCTCGGCCAGAGCGTCCGGCGTTGGTGGAGCGGTTCAACAAGGAAATTCCGGGATATAGAATGCGCCACCGGGTTAAATCCGGAATAACTGGTTGGGCCCAGGTCAATGGATGGCGTGGGAATACTTCTCTTGAGAGAAGGATAGAGTTTGACCTGTACTATATCAGAAACTGGAATATGGTTTTTGACTTCAAGATTATCTTGTTCACCTTCTTCAGGGGATTTGTCAACGAGAATGCATACTAGAAATACAAGGGAGTTTTTCATGGTAAAGAGAGTGGTGACGTTTTGTTTTGTTTGCTGCCTCAGCATTGGAGCCCTCTGGGCGAATGCTTCAGAAATTTATACAGCATTGCCCCAGTTGTCACAGGAGCAATACCAAGCGCTGGAATCAGGTGAAATGGTCAGTGCATATGCCCTTGGGGGAGAAGTTCTTACCCAATACTTTGTGAAGGGAAGTGAGGCGTACAAACGTGCTCTCCAGGCACGATCAATTGAAGATGGTTTTTCAGTTGCTGCAGTGAGTTATATCCCCTATGGGGATACCCTCAAGGCAATGAGCAAGGCTGATCGTCAGTTGGCAATTTTCAACAGCCTTAGGGCCATATCTACCCAGGAGGGGTTGACCTACATTTCATGGCGAGCAGGTAATAAGCCGAAGTTGCTCATCGAAAAATCCTCCTACATGGGAGATAGCAAGAACCTTAATAATTTGATTCCAGACCCAGTGGCAACCGTATTTCCCTATTCTGCACAGAGCTATGTCTATCAGCGTGATACTTCCTTTGGAGGAAACCGTTACCTGCATACATATACCAATAGTGATGATGAGATCTTCGTAGAGATTAAGAACCTCAATACAATTCGAGTTCTGGGAATTTTTACTGCATTGAAGAAGGACCAGCTTACAATGAACATGGGAACCTACCAACTTGATGATGGGTTGTTGCTTGTTGCCTTGACCAGTATTGATGGAAGGGATCCCGTTGTTTCTATTTTTGGATTGGAAGTTGATCTTCCTTCTGCATTCAAGAGGCGTATCGTCGCATTACAAAACTGGTTCAAAGATCAACTTGCCTCGCTAGAGAACCAATAAGTAGGTATATATGAAACGTGTGTTTGTATTGATGAGCTTGATGGTGATACTCACCATGGGCTCCGTTTTTCCTGCCCAGCATACTGCGGTGCCAGTCGGCCATCGTGCTTATCAGATTCTTGAAGTTGCCCAAGTCCGTGGTTTGATCGAGAATCAGACTGCAGTGAAGCCCTTCAGTGCAAGCAAGGTTCTCTCCTTGCTTGGCCAGATAGCAGAGCAACCAGATGCCTTGAGCAAGGCAGAAATTGATGAATTGAACTCCCTGATCACTGAACTGCAGGCTTCCTATGGAACGTCTGATTCCTCTGCCGATATGCTGTTCTCCACAGGGTACCTCCGTACTTTTGACGAAGAGAAAGGGTTGGGAGCCGCATTTGGTATTACCCTTGGTACCCAACAGACGATAAGTCTTGCAACCAAGGAGTACGACTCCAGGAATTCCGTCGTTGCCTTCATGAAAGGAGATATTGGTAGGTATGTCTCATTCAATATGGACTTCGGCTTTTTGCTTGATACGTTGAACAACCGGGTATTTCTTCCTTCTGAGTTCACAATCCCTGGGGAAGGGTTCTACATGGGATTGACTTCTGGAGGTAGCACGCCAAGATCAATACCCTTTGAAGGATTCTATACCGGTCTTGCCCTTTCCCCTGAATTGGCAGTCTCTCTCTTAGATGGAGAGGTGCTACTACGTTGGGGATCCATCAAGCGGGACTGGGGCCCGGGCTTGAACAATCTTATGCTCAGTGGAAGTGCAAGGAGTTTTGATGGCATCGATATCAGTGTAAATCTGACCCAATGGCTTCGCTATTCAGTAATCAACGGATCGCTGGGAAAGTTCTCGCTCCACGATATCGATGGACAGCTATTCCTCTCTGACTACTACGGCGGTTCCAAGGAAGACAAAGCAAACTATACCTATAACAACAACTTCAGTGCCCATCGGGTGGAGTTGGACGCTACCAAGAACCTGACACTCTCTATTTTTGAATCAACTATATGGCAGAAACGATTTGAGTTGAGCTATCTCAACCCATTTGCCATCTACATGTTCCAGCAGAACAGCCTTGGGGATATCGACGATGTATTTGCAGGAGTCGACTTCTCTTATACGCTTCCTTCCAAGGCACGTTTCTATGGTGCCATGGCCATGAATGAGATGAATGTCGTAGGGGATCCCATGACCATGCTCAAGGCTCCTAGGAATATGTTTGCCTTCCAAGCAGGGCTTGTTGTCCCACTCCCCATTGGAAGCTTCTCCTCCATGACCCTCCAGTGGACTTATATAGGTCCCTTCGTCTACACCCACTACCCAATGCGGGAGTTCACTGGTGCGATAGATCCAAGTTTGATTAGTGAAGGAGATGATCCCCTGACCCTGACGGTAATCTCTGACCAAGGAAGGGAGTTTACCTATAACTCAGCTACAGCTACTGATACCATAACCTTCCGTCCAAGGGGTAGTAGTGAAGATGAAGTGATTGAATTGGTTTCTGGAACGTCCACCTGGTACTCCAAGGATGGGAGAACCATGATAGAGCAGAGTGGTGGTCAATACCTTATCTACGAAACCTATGCAGAGACCCTCTACGTGAACAAGGGAGAGAATTTGGGGTATCCCTTGAATCCAAACTCCCAGGAAATTCTCCTACAGTTTGACTTGGGACTACCCAAAGGCTGGACTGCCCAGCTACAGGGCAAATACCAGGCTCGTAGTGGTCAGTATGGATATGAGATGTATCAGTATATGTACTATGCAGAGGACCACTTGTATCCAGAGAAGGATTTCTGGGGGAATGTGTTCAGCCACAAGCTCTCACTGAAAGCAACAGGAACCAAGAAGTTTGAGGGTACACCAATCAGCATAACAGCTTCCTACCAGTTCCTCTCAGAGTGGGATCGTCCAATTACTAATGTGGATGAAGTGTTCTTTGATGGACGCTATACTGAGTTCGGTCCCTGGTCTGATGCCAAGATGGATCATATCGTGCAGGTTGGAGTAAGAATTTTCTTCTAAAAGGCCCTACAACCCAGGGGTTTGTCTGATAGAATCCCTGGGTAGCATACCAATAGCATAGTATGATTTGCTTATCTGTGTTTTTCCTGTTACCTCCTTATATCAGTTCTGTTTACTATGTGTTGACATCGATTGATAAAGCAACTAATCTTGTCAATAAGTATAAGTTTTTCAGAAGATCAAGGTGGTATAACTATGTTGAGGAAACAGGCACTCCTGATATGCCTTTTTTTATTGCTTTTTATCGGGGGGCTTGCCGCTGATTCCGATGCCTTGCTGACTTCTGATGATATTACTGGATATGCAATAGAATCCTATGAGTTCAAAGTTTCTGGTAAGACAACACAGTTTGCCTTGCGTAGTGCCATTATTCCTGTTGACGGTGACCCTGTTTGGGAGACAGAAGATGCATTTCTGAAAGCCTTGAATGCCAAGCGACAGACACTCATCAACAAACAGCTCTTTTTGAGCGTCGAATATGAATATACATTCACCTCTTTTTCTAATGGTATTGCCTACTATACGGTTACTTTTTTTATTGAGGATTCAAACACCTTTATCGTTTTGCCCTACCCAAAGTTTGACAATGACGAGACGGGCTTGCTTCTTGGAATAAAAGCGAAGGATACAAACCTGCTGGGGACCTTTGGCTTACTCAACCTTACTGTTTACACTTCACAGAATGATGGAACACTGGAGAGTTGGGATAATCGCAAGGACCATCTGGAATTTGACATAACTGGTGTAGCAGTTGGGCAAACAAAGCTGAGTCTCAATTTCCTGTATGAACGGCAGAAAACCAGCAACCCTGACGGCAAGATTGAGTATGATATCGATTGGACAGGTATTCGCTTACTAGACACGAAGCTTGCATTCTCTTTTGATGGTGTTGTCAATCCCAGTGCTGCTCAGCAGTTCAATTATGATATCAGCTGGACTGGGCTTGACCTGTTTGGTACGAGGCTGAATCTAAAGACATGGGCGGAGTATGATCCTTCCTCTGGTTTTGAGCAGATGAATCCTGATATCCAGGGATTCAGTTGGGCCTATGGACCATTCAAACAGAACGAGGGGCGTTACACCTTGAGTAACCTTCTCGAATGGAATAATGATCTCACCAACCTCAAGACAGAAACAAATCTCATTCAGCATGACTTGAAACTTTTAACTAGACCACTTTCCTTCAAGATTACCTTGCTTACAAACAAAAAAGTTGAGGGTGAATACCTGGATGATGCAACCCTCTCTGCAACACTTGGAACGAATGTTAAGATTCCTTTCATCGGCTGGAGGTGGTCTACTGCATTCTCCCCTGGAGTGGAGTATCTGTATGGAACAGAGTCCTTGGCACAGTACTTGGAGTACACCAATACACTCAGCAACGGTGGTAGGATTAACTTCCTCTCTAGCAAGGATAAATTCAGGGAAGGCTTGATCTTCAACTTCAAGCACGTCTATCGTGATTATCAGAGTGATGAGTCTAAGAGTTACTGGTATATGGAGAGCAATGTCACCTGGTTCCCCTTTGTCATATGGCGATTCAACCCACACCTTCGATTCAATGGATTCTATTCTGGATTAAATTCAAAGCTGTATGATTTCCTCCCTTCTGATGATAAAAAGGTCCACGATTACTATAGGGGATACCTCACTCGTTCAAACGCAATCACCTTTGAAGATGGGCTGATTCCCTACGGTGGTGTGCTCAATCTAAACCTCATGATGGAGTTCATAGATTTTGGATTTGCCAAATCCTATGCGAACCCCTTCCTTGATATAGGCGTATTTGGAAATCCTGACGCCGAGAAAGGTTATTCTCTCCTTGCCACTGCAGGTATGGAAGGGTGGGGTGTCCTTGACCGCTTCCCCAGTCACCCAATGCGTATAGCACTCGGATTCAATCTCTTTGATGTAATGGATGCAATGGAAGGGAACATTGAACCTCTTGATGTGGAATGGGAATTATCAATGAGTTTTGAGCTCTTCTTCTAATCCAACCAGACTTTTATGAAAATGCCCAACACTCCTGATTGAATTTGTTGGGCCTTTTGCTGATTTTGGAGTTGTACTATCGAAGTGTAAGCAACATATCGCCTTCCTTGATCCATCCTTTCCTCCTCATGATCGTACTAATCAGAAGGGTGATCACCGCTGGAAGCAGGAAGTGCATTAAAAGAACCACTGGCCATGCATCCAACCCCATTACTGCAATTGCATTGAACTGGCCGACCAATCCACTGGTTCCCATACCTGCCCCCGCACTATTGTTCTCCATCTTGAAGACTATAGTACTTATGGGCCCTAGGATTGCTGAGGTAAGGGTAGGAGGTATCCAGATCAAGGGATTCTTCCAGATGTTCGGGATTTGGATCATGCTGGTTCCGAGCCCTTGGCTTATCAAACCGCCCAGTTTATTCTCCTTGTAGGAGCTCACTGCAAAGCCGATCATCTGACAACTACATCCAACGGCGGCAGCCCCTGCTGCCAGTCCATCGATGCCAAGGCTGATGCAGATGGCTGCACTGCTTATCGGGAGGGTAAGTACCATTCCCACCACAGTAGACACCAAGATACCCATCGGTAGGGGGTAGAGCATGGTCAAGGAGTTGATGAATGCGCCAATATAGGTCATCAATGCAGCAATGGGAGGAGCTATGAAATACCCAACCAGTGATCCAACCAGAATGGTGGTAAGCGGAACGATGAGAATATCGACGCCGGTTTTACCTGCAACTTTTTTTGCACTTTCAGCTGCCGCCAGTCCTGCCACCATTGCACCAACCGGTTCCCCGAGAGCTAGGGTGATTCCATTTGCAAAAATAAAGGTTCCTGCCCCTATAGCACCTGCTACAGCACTTCCCAGCACCCCCAAGGGGGAGGCTCCAACAGCGAGGGCTACACCAACCCCGATCGCCGGCCCTGTCAGATACTGGGCGACCATGCCAATGTGTTCGAGCAGAAGCATTGAGCTGTAATGCCCAATTTGTTTGATGATAAGTCCGATGATGAGTGAGGCAAAAAGACCTTGAGCCATACCGCTCAATACACGGGTGATATAACCACCCACCTGCCTCCCCTCTGAAGAAATAGTTCCTTCAGCCATAGAGAGCTCCTATATGATTGGATTTGGTGGATGACTTAGCACGTATACAAACCTTGGTTGTACACGAGGCCTCCGTTAGGAAGGACTATACCGTATAAGGGAAATCATTGTAAAGAGTGCACAACGTTGACACATGGTGAGGCATACCCTTCATGTATCAGTCATTGGCAACATTTTTCCTGAGCAACTTCTCTGCATCCTCAACAATCATTCGTGCAAAAGCATCACTGTCAAAGGTGGTAGGGAGGCTTGCAAATGCAGTTTCCATCTCTCTTTTAGCCCTCTCATCCCCACTGTATGATTGCAGGACATCCACTTGTTTTTTTACGGAATTCTCTACCCAGCCAACCTTATGTCGTGCGAAGAACTGGGTGGTCGGTTTTGCTGGATAGAGCAAGCTGGATATCAGGAAGGGACGCTTGAGATAGAGAGACTCCATCAAGGAATTTGCCCCTGCTTTTCCAGCTTGTACATCACATGCACAGATATAGTCCTGGATATTGTCCACAAAGCCGGGGGTATAGAGAGGAAAGGAGGGGTATTTCTCACGAAAATGCTTGTACTGTAGTTTCGTGCCACTGCTGAGTGTCCCAACTGTGATGATTTGCCAATCAAGATTTCGTTTTTGCACTTCCTCCAGGAAATCGGTTGTGCCAATGCCTTCCCCCCCAAGATTGAGCAAGACGGTAAAACGGTCCTGCAATCCTAGGTTCTTTCGTGCTTGCTGTTTTTGCGGGATTTCGGTGTGCATCATCTGGGTTTTCAAGGGGAAGGGACAAATGGAGATGGTTTCTTCTCGTTGGCCAAATCGCATGGCGAGTTCTTTACCCAATTGGGTGCAGATGTACAATCTATCCAGGTCGGAATTGATCCCCAGCCTAGGGGTAAATACCACATCTGCTGCATATTCAAATACTGGTACCGGTAATCCGAGATGTGCAACAATTGGTTGGATGAGACATCCTGCGAGGAAGTGGGTTACCACGATGCAATCAGGAGTATTTGCATCGTACCACGCTTTGAAGTCCTTTGGAGCATGACTATGGGTACCGAAGAAACGTATCATCCTGGCATTGAACCGGGAGTCCTGCTTGGGGTCAATGAATGCCTCTAGTCGTGGATAATGCAACATCAAACGCCAGTTGGATTTACTCATCCGATTGATGATTGGTGCCTTGAGCGTCTCAAACAAATTAGCAACAACGGTGGTATGGCCTAGCCGGAGTGCTGCATCACTCAAAGCTTTTGCAGGGGTAATGTGGCCTTTCCCTGCATCGACATATAAAAATGCTATATGCATGAGTCAAGAATAGGCTATAAATCAGACTGGGACAAGTAGAGAAACAGTATTTGAGATATTTCTCATTCCCCAACGGAGCGAGAGGAAAGGAATCAGCAGGAAGGTTCCTCTCTGGAGCGAGTGCCGGGAAAGCAAGCAACGCCTCCTGAGTCCAGAGGTATTGATACCTTTCATTGCTTGCATCTGGGATTTGTAGAGGGTATCATGGGAGATAGGAGTGTTCTGGGTGAAGATTCTTATCACTACAGATTTTTATCTACCACATATTACAGGTGTTACAACCGTGGTGGTCAATGAACAGAACATGCTTGGCCAGCTTGGTCATGAGGTGCGCTTGCTCACCATAGGGAATTCTCCTGTTTCCTCCTATAAAGCGGGTGTTTACTACATGAAGGGCAGCAGGCTACAACCGCTCAGGGATTCCCAGCTGACCTTCTCGTATCATGACCCGCTTCTAGCTGATATCCTCTCTTGGAGCCCTGATATTGTACATTCAAATAATGAATTTTTTACCATGGGGTGGGCGAAAAGAATTGCGAGGGCTTTGCAAATCCCCCTGATCCACACCTGTCATACTGATTTTACTCGGTTTGATGCACAGCACCGCATCAGGCACACCCTTTGGGACACTATGATGGCAACCATTATAAAGAGACGGGTACGCTATTGTGATCTCCTGATTAGTCCATCACTTTCCCATAGTCACATGCTGGAGCGGTACCATATAAAGCAACCAATTTTTGTTCTCCCCAGTGGTATCGACTTGGCTCGATTCCAACGTCCCGTTGGAAGTGATGAAATAGATGCCTTACGCACCAGTCTAGGCTTTTCCAAGGAGCATTGTATTCTGGTCTCCGTCTGTCGTCTCGCAAGTGAGAAACGAGTGAACAAGAGCATTGATGACTTCTTCCTCCTCTCATTCCTTGAGCCCTCAGCGCGGTTGCTTCTGGTAGGCGGTGGACCTAAAGAGGATAGTTTGAAAAAGCAAGTTGCAGATTTGGGGTTGGAAGGTCTTGTGGTATTTGCAGGTGCTATCCCCTCGGAAAATGTACATCTATATTACAGACTTTCGGATGTTTTCATCTCCTCGTCTGTCCGTGAATCACAAGGTTTGGGATTCGTGGAGGCTATGGCGAGTTCGCTTCCTGTAGTACTTCGCGAAGACCATAGTCTAGGTTTTTCAGTAGAGGAAGAAGGGTGTGGGGCCATCTGTGCCGACAGCCACTCATTTGTAACAACACTCGCTTCTCTTGTCGCTGACGAGCAAAAACGGAAGGAGATGGCAGAGAAATCAAAACAAGCGAGTGAACGATTTTCACTGTCCCACTGGGCAGAGACCTTGGTCTCAGTGTGTGAAACGACGCTTGATACCTGTGGTAAGGGTAACAACAGAGGGCATCACCACCAAAGTCGCAACCATGCAGTTCAATAGGGCGATACTCATCAGACTTCCAAAATAGCGAACCGGCAGGAACACCATCATTCCAGCTACGATGGAAAGCGTAGTGAGTATGATAGGTCACCGGTCTCTTTCATTGTCTCAGAGAGAATGCTTTCAATTGGCAGTTTCCCTTCAGCTGCTTTGTTTTTATATCGTATGAGGAAGTGGGTTGCGTCATCGATACCGGCTCCCACAACCATGGCAGCAAAGTGTAAAACGCAAGGGATAGCGATTTGAAAGCCATCAGAACCACAAGAAATACCAAGATGTAGCCCGCCTAAGTGCTCGTTCTCTGTTCTGAAAGTAGGGTTGGGGAGAACTCCCTGGTTATTGTTATTCTAATTGTTCATAGAATGAGGCAATCTGCCCTCGAGCTGCAGATGGGCTGCATGATACCCAAAGAAAACTGTCACCACGAGAATGAAAGCCGAGTTCATCTTGCTATGCTTTCCTGCAAAGGAAAGAACCACTCCAAACTCAATTCGGCCTACCAATATAGCGGAGGAGTACAGGTAAAACACCCACTTGAAAGTACAAGTGGGTGTTTTTAGGGTTTTTAGTCTCGATACCGCTTCTTGGGACGAGGTCCTCTTTTCCCTTGAGGGGAGCTGTATTTTCCATGAGAGCGGCTTTGTCGATCATCCTGGAAACTGCTAGGTCGGGGACGATAATCATCATCACCACCGCCATAGGAGTCCCTGCCATACGGCTGGAAGTCATCATTGCTGCGGCGAGGACGTCGGCCTTGACTTCTGCGGTCAGAAGAACTGGGGCGATCATCATAATGGTCACTTCTTCTCCCTGAGAGATGTTTTCCATTGGGATTATCCGGCTTTGCGCGGGTAATGATTGGTCTACCTTCAGAACCTACAGAGTTGAACGTCTGCAAGATACGCTCAGCAACCTGCAGTGGAGCACTGACAAAGGAGAAATCCTCTCTAACCGTTACATTTTGGATGTCATGGTCCTCTGCTCCTACCTGTTCAATTAAGTAGTCAACAAGCCTTCGCTTATCCAAACCATCTTTCCTGCCACGAGCAATGAAGAGTCGGGTAAACCCATTATCTTCACTGCGTGGTTCTCTTGAATTGCGCTCATTTCTTCCTGAAGATATGCTCTGGTATTTGGAAACATCCAGCTCATCCTTGTAGAAATGGTCAAGCAATGAAGCTACAACGTCCTCAGGACGTTTGTCTTCCAAAAGCTGTTCGGCAATGGTAATAAATGGGCTATCTTGACCATCCTCTGTAGTGATAGCAGAGAGTTGACTGATAATTCTTGTTCTCTTGGTCTCAATGATGTCATTGGCATCAGGCACTGATTCCCGTCGAATCTCTGATTTTGATACTTTCTGGATGAAGCTGAAGCGTCTGAACTCTCTTGGGCCGACAAAGGTAATGGCAATACCGGTTTTTCCTGCTCTTCCTGTTCTTCCGATTCGGTGGATATAAGCCTCCGGGTCTTCGGGAAGTGAGAAGTTGATAACATGGGTAAGGTCAGAGATGTCGATACCACGGGCAGCCACATCCGTGGCGACGATGATGCTGATCGACCGATCCCTCATTTTGTGCAGGATACTTTCCCTCTGTTTCTGAGAAAGGTCACCGTGCAAAGGTTCTGCGTCATAACCACGGTCCATCAACTTGCGTCCGATCTCATCACATTGGACCTTGGTCCTACAGAATACAATTCCGTAGAAGCTTTCTTCCATATCGATGATGCGGGTCAAAGCTTCGAACTTGTCCGACTCTCTTACTTCGACGTAAATTTGGTCAGTAAGGTCGCTGGTTGGAGTTTCCTGCTTGATTTTTACCATTTCGGGTTCGTGCATGAACCTTCCGGCAAGACGTTGGATCGGGGCAGGCATGGTTGCAGAGAAGCAGAGCATCCGTTTGTGTTCAGGTGTTTGCTTCAAGACTTCCTCGATATCATCAACAAATCCCATATCAAGCATCTCATCAGCTTCGTCCAGAACAACGAACTTGAGCTGATCCAGCTTGAGGGAACCTCTTCTGAGGTGGTCAAGGATACGACCTGGGGTGCCTACCACTACGTGTACACCTCTGCGTAGCTTTCTGAGCTGTAAGTCCATGGATGCTCCTCCATAGACTGCGGCGATTTCCAAATGACGATCTCCCTTCAGAGAATTGATCTCTTCGGCAACTTGTACAGCCAACTCTCTTGTCGGAGCGAGAATGAGCGCCTGCACCTGCTTGATAGAAGGGTCTACGATTTCTAGAATAGGGAGACCGAAAGCGGCGGTTTTGCCGGTTCCGGTTTGTGCCTGGCCGATGACATCAACCTGGTCCTTGAGAAGCAGTGGAATACACGCTGCTTGGATTTTGGTAGGTTCTTCAAATCCCTTGGATTTGACGGCGGCAATGGTTTGTGCGGACAGTCCTAGGTCCGCAAAGCTTAATAACTCTGACATGGAACTCCTGATAATGTATGAGTGGATTATCGGTTAAATACCGAGACATGCAATACAACTTTTGTAGTTTATACAAATGAACAACTTCTTGCAAGACATACACATCTGAATTGTTAAAAAAGCCCTACCAACGATTGTAGACCTGTTCAGCGAATCCAGGGAGCTCTTTGATGGCAAGTTCACTCCCATCATCGAGCAAACAGGTTCCACTAAAATACCCAAACAGCTGATGTTGTACAGACTTTATCACTATAAAATTTGTATTGCTTGAACGGTCTACCACCGGAGTGAATACCAAGTTGAGTCTCCCCTGTTCATCCTTGATTCTCCAAGCCTTCCTGAGGTCCTCTCGGGAAAACACAAATTCCACCGTTCCTAACTTATGGATCCTTCCATTATAGAATATGGCATTCTCACTTGCTGGAGTCCTATCAGAAAACCCATAGCCCAGATTCAAGCCAAATGGAACATTTTCAACCAAGGCAGAGACGCTGGCCCAATACCAGGTGTTCTGATAGGTCCATCTCCCTCGTCCCCAATCCAGCACTCCCCAGGATTCCCCCATAAGCAGCTCTTCATTCTCCATCCCTCTGCGAATTTTCCCTTTTGCAGGCAGACAATTGATTTTCTCATTGAGATAAAAAGCCTTGCGCTGTTCTTTCCAGCTGGTTGCAATATTCAAGCTTTCTCTTTCTGGCTCTTGGGTAAGCACGATATCGTAGTCGAGGCCCACGCTTCCGTCAGGAAGAACGAGTGAAGGGCAAGCAACCATCAGATGTCGCTGTGTTCCTTTCTTGATGAAAGCAAGCCGAAGTTTTTCATTTGACCAGGCAACTTGGTTGTCTACCCCGCTGGAAGCACTCAACCCAATCTTTCCCAGGGGGAAAACGCTTAAGGCATCAGTCTGGCTTACTGCTTTCCGTTCAAAATCGATATAACTGATAGCAAAAAGTGCTGCATATCCCAGGTCACTGATCGTGGCAGTTACCGCATAGTGTTTCTCTGTATTGATTATCGCGTAGTAATCCCACTCCTTGATCCGTAGACGGCCACCCTTTACATGGGATCGGTTGTAGAGCCAGAGCGGGTGACGGGCCCAGCCTTCTTCCTTGATATGTCCCTTTTTGTCCAGTAGGTCCTGCTTCTGCGTTACCTCATGTTCCATTTCGGTTCCTCCTACAATCCCCACTGATCGACCGTATATGTCTGAACAGTATAGGGTGTATCATCTGCATAGAGCGTGATGGTTTTAAGCCCTTTCTTGTAGTCTCTTGAACCATAGGACCCGTAACTGGCACTCCTGCCGTAGTGCAAGTCGATGGATTCCCAGATTCCCTGAAAGTCGTTCAAATGGTCATGGCCACTGAATACAGCCACGGTATTTCCTTTCTCCTGCATGGCCGCAAAAAGGCCACTATTCTCTAGTGGTACGTTGACCTTCTTGTCGAGCTTGATTCCCTCGGCTGTTCCGCTTTCCCAGAGCAGTTTGAACTCGGGCAGAGGAATATGGGTGAAGGCATACAACGGTATATCACCCAGTCCATCCTCCACCCAACGGTACCACGCAATTTGGGAAGGGTAGATATAATCAGGTGCAATGACATCATCTTCATAGATTCTACTGTCATGGGAATCAAGGAGTATCAGTGCCTGCTTCGTCTCTCCGTTAGAGGTCAATACAAGGGGATAGTCACTGTATCCCCGTACCCATTCTTCTCCACTAGAGAAGAGTGCATGGGGGTAGGCATCCAGGATACCGGCGAGTGTAGGTCGATCATATTTGTGTTCGCCATCATGATTGCCGAAAGAGTAAGCCCAGAATTGGTCATGCTCCTCCATGAAAGAAGCAAACTCATGAAGCATAGCCTCCGCATCAAAAGAGAACAGCAGGTCCCCGGTAATAACGGTTAGGTCAGGGGCTGTTTCTTCAAATGCTGCCTCTAACAGTGCATAGACTTTATTCCTTCCTGCAAAAGGGCCCCTTCGAAGGTGGAAATCGGTTCCCCAGAGAACGGTGAACTCCCCACTCTCTGGGTACTCCAATGTAAAGGCTTTTCCGTTCTGGACAGCTCGCTCCAAATCGAACGGTTCTTGTGGTAGTACAACAATTTCTGTGTGACGACTGACATCTTCAAAGATTTCGGTGTTGGTCAAACGGTCGATTATCACATACGCAATAATTCCTACGATGAGGAGCATTGCAAGCAAGAGGAGCAATAGAGTTCTGACGATGTAGTGCAGTGAAGGTTTCATGGGTAGTTGTAATCTACCACGGAAATAGTAATTAAAAAAGCCGGTACAGCGGTACCGGCTTGATAGGATAAAGAGAAAAGAGTTATTCGCTCTGTCCCAGCACTACGTTGAGGAAGGTGGTCAGGAAATTATCCTCAAATGCATCAGAGGAGTAGAGCGCTTGACTGAAGTCCTGTTGGTTCTGTGCCCCACTGTAGTAGTCATAGAACGTCCTGATATAGCTCCCCATGGTTTCGTCCTGGACGTTCTCGCCAGTCTCAACTAGGAGATAGGAAGCTCCTGACTTGATGGGATCGAGTAAGGTGTGCTCTTCGGCAGTGTAGAGTTGCTTTGCAATCTCTGGATTGGTTGCAGCATTTGCGAGTAGTCCCGCGTTGTCTGTGTAGGAGAAGTTGCTCATGTACTGGCTTTCTCCCAGGTTTAAGGGGGTTGCACTGACTTCCACAACCGAGAGGTCATGCTCAAGTGCTACTTCATCCAAGCCTTTGCTTGCAATCTCTCTCTGCAACTCTGTAGCAAGGTCTGCAAGGAAGGTGTCAATACTATTACTATCGCTGGTTGCCAAGTACGCCTTTACCGATGCAAGGAGTTCTTCACTGGCATAGTCTGCTTCCTGGGGGGTGCTGTTCAGCTTGTAGATTGCCCAGGCACCGTTCGCTTCAAAGGGGCCAAGGACATCGCCACTCTTTGCAGAGAGCAGGGTGACAGCTTCATCGGCATTCTTGAAGTTGGAAACCAGACCATAGTAGTAGAGGCGGCCAATCTTGCCCCCTTCAGCTGCATAGGAGTCAAGACTGTTCTGGGTTGCAGCCTCTTCAAAAGAAGTCTCACCATTCACGATAGCGTCATAGACAGCCTTTGCATTCTCTTCGGAATCCATACTGATGATGCTCATATCCATGCTGTAGAAGAGTTGTTTGTTCTGCAGTGCATACTGGGAAGCAAGCTCATCAGGATAGAGTGCAGGATTAAGGCTGATGTAGCGGAATGTCCTTCCGTTACCGGCCATTTCAGCAATGTATTCGACTTCAGAAGAGGAAGAAAGGACGGTACCTACATCGTCGATCACCATCTGATAGGGAAGGCTCCTTCGGATGGATTTCTCAACAGAAGTTTTTCTCTCTGCAGAAGCATCCTGATAGGTCTTTACATCAAACTTCCCCTCTTTGTCATAGGCGCCACTCTCAATAATTGCACGTTTGACCACTTCGTCAGTTGCTATGATGCCAGCTTTGGAAGCAAGCTGGTTGATTGCCGTGAACAAAACTGTACTGTCATAGGCGCTCTTCCATATCTGGTACAGGGCTTGTGTCTGGTTTGCCTCAGAGCCGCTGTACTGATTGGCATAATTCTGGACCTGGTCATAGAAGTAGTTGCCATACGAGTACTTGATCTCTTCCTTGCCGTATTTTCCAAACACAATTCCATTGCTGGTGCCCTGGCCAACAAAGGCCTGAATTGCAGGAGCCAACACAAAGGAGATGGCGATCAGAATCAAGACGACCATACCAAACACCCATCCGATGGTAATTTTGCGCTTCGGTTTGAGTGCAGCTTCATTCTTACCTTTTTTCTCTACTGCGCTCTTCTTCTTACCGAAGGCGAGTTCTTTCCCGTTCTCTTCGGGTTTCTTTCCATTTGTGTTGTCGTTTGAAGACATGATAAACCTCTTTCTCCCGTGCATTTTCCGCATTTTGCGGACAGTCTTATGAAAAATACCATTTCACCTAGTCACTGTCAATGAATAGGTTGAGAATCGCCAATATAGGCCATTTTGCTTCGCTTGACAATCGTCTCGGCTATTAGGTATATTGAACCTCGGCTGTATTGATTACGGGTAGTAGCGCAGGGGCTAGCGCACCTGGTTCGGGACCAGGGGGTCGGAGGTTCAAATCCTCTCTGCCCGATATGTTGAAGAGACTCCTTGTTTCAGGAAATGGAATAGGGAGTCTTTTGCTTTTTAGGAGGGATGCCCATGTATACGGTAGTAGCTCTTGACTTGGATGGTACGCTTACCAACGAGAAGAAGGAAATTACACCCCGCACCAGGAACGCAATCAAAAGAGCCAGGGAACAGGGTTGCCATATTGTACTGGCCAGTGGCAGACCCCTCTTGGGCATCGAGCATGTAGCCTCCTCCCTTGATCTGATGGGAAGTGAGGGCACCATCCTCGCCTATAATGGCGGGCAGCTCTTCGACACCCGATCCAGCAAGGTGCTCTGGGAACGCACAGTTGATCTAGAAACAATCCACACGTGTTTCAGGTATGCCCGGGAACATCACCTTGCTGCCCTCTCCTATGATGAGGTAGGGGTCATTACCGAGATGGAAGACGATGATTATGTCGCCAAAGAAGCATACAACAATGCCATCCCCATCAGGAAAGTTTCTGATCTAGTCGAAGCAGTGTACCACCCGATGCCAAAAGTTATGATTGTAGGTGAGCCGTTACTGCTTCAGAAGGCAAGAATGGATCTGTTGCCCTTGGTTGGTCATGTCGCAGATTTGGGTTTCAGTGAACCCTTCTTCATGGAAATCACTGCCAAGGGCGTACAGAAAGCAAGCAGTTTGCAGGTATTGCTCTCTCTCCTGGGAAGGGATGAGCGTTCCTTGATGGTGATTGGTGATGGTCTCAACGATGTTCCGATGTTTAGGATAGCTGCGCTCTCTGTGGCTATGGGCAATGCATCTGATGAAGTGAAGTCTCATGCCCATGTGGTTACCGATTCCAATGAACAAGACGGAGTTGCCTTAGCATTTGAACGATATATATTGACAAAATAGTTATAAAACTCAATATTCCATTTCTGCTTTTTTGTGTTACAATACGAGATACATTATTATCACGGACCTACTACTAGGAGGGTAATCCATGAAGAAAGTAAGTATTTTACTGCTGGTTTTGGTGCTGGGCACCATGGTGTTCGCACAGGGTGGCGGTGAGCCTGCTCCCGCACAGGCTGATGGCAGACCAACCATTCGTTTGCTCACTGATGCAACCGGTATCGATGACAAGTCCTTTAACGCAGCAGCGTGGAGAGGAATCGTGCAATACTACGGAGATACCGTAGAGAATGCTACTGGTCGTGGCACACTGTATGATGTGGTGACCGCACAAACCCAGGATATGTATATCCCAAATCTCCGTCAGGCTGCTGACGAGGGGTATGACCTGATTATGGTCACTGGTTTCACTTGGGCTGATGCGCTCGGTGAAGTTGCACCACAGTATCCTAACCAGAAATTTACCATCGTTGATGTTGACTGGGTCGGACAGCCTAATGTCATGGAGTTCATATACTCCGAGGAGCAGGGCTCATACCTCGTAGGTATGGTTGCAGCACTTCAAGCCAAGGAAGACGGTATTGCAAATCCGAAGTTTGGATTCATCGGTGGAGTTCCCGGTGCTACCATCACCAAGTTTGAGATGGGCTATGTACAGGGGATCCGCTCAGTGTTCCCGAATGCAGAAATCTACGACTATTATGCCAATGACTGGGGTAAGCCAGAGCTTGCAAAAGCACAGGCAAAGAACTGGTATGATATGGGAGTGTATTGTATCTTCAGTGCAGCTGGTGGAACCGGAAATGGAACCATTGCACAGGCAAAAGAGTATCGCATGCAGGGCAAGAATGTCTGGGCAATCGGCGTAGACAGCGACCAGTATGCTGACGGTCTGTACAGTGGTAATAAGAGTGCTGTACTCACTAGTATGCTCAAACGTGTCGAGAACTCTTCCCTGATGGTACTTGAGGCTGTTGCCAACGGAACCTTCAAGGGTGGCGTGGTACAGATGGGCATGGCAGACGACGGTGTTGGTTATTCTACTGCCAATCCTGAGCTCAGCAAGAGTGTTATCGAAAAGGTTGAGGCAGCTAAAGCTGACGTTATCAATGGAAAAATTAAGCTTTACAAGACCTACAAGGAAGCTTTGGCTAATGGTGCAGCTCCCCGTGGGCTTTCCGCACTTGACGACTAAGTTTTTTTTCAGCCGGCAGGAGACTGCCGGCTCTCTTTGAATTCATTGGTATCAGTGGATTCAAAGAGAGCTAACTATGAGGAGCTGAAGGTGAGTGAATACGCAATTGAAATGAAGAATATAACCAAGACGTTTCCCGGTGTAGTGGCAAACGACAAGGTGACGCTCCAAGTAAGGAAACAGGAAATACATGCCCTGTTAGGGGAGAATGGTGCGGGGAAATCGACCTTGATGTCCATCTTGTTTGGATCCTACATTGCTGATAGTGGGGAGATCTTGCTCGATGGCGAGCCGGTGGAAATCAAGAATCCCAATGTGGCAACCTCACTAGGGATCGGCATGGTACACCAGCACTTCAAACTCGTGCAGAACTTCACTGTGACAGAAAATATTGTATTGGGAATGGAACCCGTAAAGGGTAGAGTCCTTGACCTGAAGAGCGCGAGCAAACGGGTTGCTGAACTCAGTAAACAGTATGGCCTGCAGGTGGACCCTGATGCCTTGATCGAAGATATCTCGGTAGGGCAGCAACAGCGGGTCGAGATTCTCAAGACGCTCTACCGAAACGCAAACATCATCATCTTCGATGAACCTACTGCTGTTCTTACCCCTCAGGAGATTGATGAGTTGATGGAAATCCTCAAAGCTCTGCGAGCTGAAGGTAAGACCATCGTGCTTATCACCCACAAGCTCAGGGAGATCAAGGAAGTATCAGACAGATGTACCGTACTGAGAAGAGGAACCTACATCGGGACCGTCAATGTCAGTGATGTCAGTGAGCAAGAGCTTGCTGAAATGATGGTAGGACGAGCAGTTAAATTTGAGATTGAGAAACCAGAAAAATTGCCCGGGGAAGTGATGCTCAGCCTCCAGCATCTTGAAGTAAAAGACGAGAATGGTGCTGTGAAGATCAAAGACTTGAATCTTGACATCCATGATGGAGAAATTGTCGGTGTTGCAGGTGTTGATGGCAATGGGCAAAGTGAGTTGCTTGGTGCCATTACCGGACTCCTTCCACTCTCTGGCGGTTCCATCATCTTGGATGGTGAGCACATCGAGCAACTCAGCATTCGTGAACGCATCGAAAAAGGGCTCGGCTATATTCCGGAAGACCGTAGAAAATATGGGGTTGTTGGAGAGTTTTCCATCGCTGAGAACTCTGCCATAAAAAGTTACTATAAGAGTCCCTTCAGAAAGAAATTCGGTATCTTGGATTTTGAGGCAATGAAAAAGGAAGCCGAACATCTCATTGACCAGTTTGATATCAGAAGTGCTGAGGGACCGGTTACCAAGGCCGGTAGCCTCTCGGGGGGGAACCAGCAGAAGGTCATCGTCGCACGGGAGATTTCCCTCTCCCCGAAGGTCTTGGTGGTTGCCCAGCCAACCCGTGGATTGGACGTTGGTGCTATTGAGTACATTAGAAAAAGAATTATTGATGAAAGGATGAAAGGACGCGCTATATTGTTGGTCTCACTTGAACTTGATGAGATCATGAACCTGTGCGACCGTATCGCGACCATCAGCAAGGGGAGCATCGTAGCAGTGAACAAGCAACATGAAGTCACCGAACGAGAAATCGGAATGATGATGGCTGGGTCCCATAAGGAGGCACAGGCATGAAACTATCCCGTGAACGACTCATCCAAAGCGACGGGGCAGTCTCGGTCCTTGTCGTATTCCTTGGGTTCCTGGTAGGTACCATCTTGATTGCCTTGGTAGGGAAAAACCCGCTTAACATGTACAAGGCAATCTTGCAAGCCCTCAGCGGATACAACATCGACAACGGAAAGATGAACATCCGCTATATTGCGGAGACCATCAACTATTCGGTCCCCTTCATTCTTTGTGGACTCTCGATGGGATTTGCAAATCGTGTCGGTCTCTTCAATATTGGAGGAGAAGGGCAGTACATCATGGGCATGACCATTGCACAAATGGTTGCCCTTCTTGGACCTCAGGTCCAAGGATTGCATTGGGTTCTTGCCATTCTTTGTGCAATAATCATAGGATCCCTCTGGGGTGGTTTGGTAGGAGTACTCAAGGCAAAATATGAGGTGAGTGAGGTTGTTTCAACCATTATGCTCAACTACATCGCCCTGTACTTGAGCCGTATCATTACGCTCCAGATGCCTGGGGCTACAACCTATAAGACAGCCAATTTCCCTGAGACAGCCTTGATCACCAATGACTTTTTTACCAAGATTACGAACTACTCACTGCTGAATAACGGCATCTTCATGATGATCATCGCAGTTATTGTATTCTGGTTCATCATGGAAAAAACCAGTCTTGGCTTCGGCATGCGTGCAACCGGATTCAACAAGGAAGCAGCAAGGGCCAGCGGTATTCCCGTAGTAAAATCAATTGCACTTTCCATGGCTATCGCTGGTGCTTTTGCAGGACTTGCTGGTGGGATTGTTGCACTTGGTTCCTTCAAGTATGGAAGGGTACTCTCTGGAATGGACAACTATGGCTTTGACGGCATTGCCGTTGCCTTGGTAGGAAACAGTACTGCACTGGGAACCGCCCTTGCAGGTCTACTGTTCGGAATGCTCAAGAACGCACAAGCCCTGATGCAGAGCAAACAGATTCCCAAGGAGATTACATTCATCATTCAAGGAATGATTGTAATCTTCATTGCCCTTCGTTCAGCCTTGATACTCTACCAACAGTACCTTGATAAGAAAAAACTTCAGAAGGAGGTAGGAGTCAAATGAGTATGATACTTGGAATGCTTCCTTCTGTATTGATGATTGTAGCCCCCATCCTTATCACTGCAATAGGGGGGATGATTTGTGAAAAGTCAGGAGTTGTAAACATAGCCTTGGAAGGCTTGATGGCAATCGGAGCATGCACCACTGCAGCAGCACATGTCCTGATGGAGATGGCTGGGGTCCCCCACACGCTCTCCCTCTTTCTGGCCTTGTTCATGGGGCTGGTGGTTGGTGGACTGTTTTCCATTATCCACGCAGTAGCAGCAATCAACTTCAATGCCGACCAGACCATCAGTGGTACTGGTATCAATCTGCTTTCCACTGGTGTGACGATTTTTGCCAGCCAGATTCTCTTCAATGCCGACAGGACCAAGGAGTTCATGATGGGCATGCAGACCGACGCACTTGGCATCTACCCCACTGCATACATTGCTGTTGCCGTAGTTATCCTCTCATGGTTCCTGCTCTATAAGCTTCCCTTCGGAATGCACTTGAGAGCATGCGGTGAACATCCGGGAGCAGCTGAGAGTGTAGGCATCAACGTGAAGAAAATGCGTTATTTTGCGGTGCTTTCCAGCGGTGTACTTGCTGGCCTTGCCGGTGGATGCGTGGTGCTTACCCAGACCATCCAGTATACGAGCAACACAATCAATGGTCGTGGATTTATTGCACTTGCTGCAGTTTCCTTCGGTCGTTGGAACCCCCTTGGTGTAACGGGTGCAGCATTCCTCTTCGGAACAGCGCAGGCGTTTGCCATCATTGCAAACAATGTTCCCGCACTAAAGGTACTTCCCTCGGAAGTGTTCAATATTCTTCCCTATGTAGTGACACTTGTGGCACTGGTACTCTTCAGTGGAAAGAACTATGCACCAAGTGCTGCAGGACAACCATATGAAAAGGGGGCAAGTTGATGACTCCTCACAATAGAGCATCCAAGGCTGATATCGCACCTGTGGTGCTTGCCCCTGGGGATCCCTTGCGGGCAAAGTTGGTAGCTGAACACTTCCTGGAAGATGCTCGTCTTGTCACGGATGTGAGAAATATTCTTGGGTACACAGGCGTCTACAAGAACATGCCGGTCTCGGTGCTCTCTACCGGTATGGGCGGCCCCTCAGTTGGTATATACAGCTATGAACTCTTCACTGACTATGGAGTCGATGCCATCATTCGTATCGGGACCTGTGGAGGGTTGCAGCCCTCCATTGAGGTTGGGGATTTGGTGGCAGCGATGACAGCAAGCACTGACAGCAATTGGGCCCATCAGTACAACCTGAAAGGGAGCTACAGCCCCGTCTGTGATGCCAATCTGCTCTTGAGAGCTATGGCGATAGCCAAGAAGCTTGAGATTCCCATGCATGCAGGTATGGTATTTTCCAGTGATCTTTTCTCCTCCTACAATGCGTTGGGAGAGGATAGTTGGCAAGCTTGGGCTAGAATGGGTGCATTGGCACAAGATATGGAAACCTATGCCTTGTATAGTACTGCTGCTTGGACAAAGAAGCATGCGTTGAGCCTGCTCACCATGACAGACAGCTGTGTAACCGGTCAGGGTTTTGGTGATGAAATGCGTACTGTGGGGCTGTACCCCATGATTGAGGTAGCCTTGCAGGTAGCAAGCGAGGTACGCTGATGGAGTTTCTTGATGCCATGCAACATCGTTTTGCTTGTAAGCGCTACGATGAACATAAAACCGTAAGTGATGCTCAACTGAAACAGATCCTGGAATACGGCAGATTGACTCCTACGTCCTTCGGTCTTGAACTGTGGTCCTTCCATGTAATCAGGAGTGCAGGGAAGAAACAGGCACTTTTTCATGCCTGCTTTGACCAGGAGTCAGTGGCAACCAGTGCCTTTAGCGTTGCCGTGATGGTGAGGAAGGCTGTATTTGCCGATCCCGATGGAGATTTGGTACAGAGCCGTGGAAAACGCTTCCCCGATCCCCTGGATGTCTTCATTGACGACTATCGTCCCTACTATGATTATCTCAATCAAGAAGGCCACCTGGACTGTTGGTTGAAGAGTCAGGGATATCTAGCAATAGCCAATATGATGACAGGGGCTGCCATGATGGGAGTACAAAGTTGTGCCATCGAGGGCTACAACGAGCAGCAGGTGCTTGATGTATTGTCACTCGATGGGAATCAGTGGCAAACTTCCTTGCTCGCCACCTTCGGCTATCCTGCTGAAGCAGAGCGGCCGAAGATTCGTGAGAGCTTGGAAGACCTGGTTGTCTACCACTAGGGGAGGACAGCAAGGGCTTTATCGACCAGTGACCAGAACCAGGGAATATCGATGGAGGTGGCAATATGCACCCCATCGTTGTTTTTTGTCTCTTCCTTGACGGTTTTTCCGTAGGTAGGACCTTTCTCTATCACCACCCATACTCGTTTATACTCCGTTTGCACTTTTTCTGGATCGGCAAGATAGGCAACACACAAGGGGTCGTGCATCTGTGGCCAACCCTGCTTCTGCCGCGCATAGTTTGCCTGGTAGGTATCCATGCAAGCAGCAAAGACCTGAGCAGAATTTGTCTTGATCGTATGGTAGCCTTCCAAGCGAGAGGGGCTCAAGGTAACTTGTCTGGTACAGTCGAGCGGGAAGAGTACCAGGTTCGCGCCACTGGAGAAGACAATCTGTGCAGCTTCAGGATCTGCATAGATGTTGAACTCGGCAAAATCTGTGACATTTCCCGCACTGAACGAACCGCCCATGATGATAATCTGCTTGGCAATGTGTGCCACTTCACTGTCTTTCTGCATTGCCAAGGCAAGATCGGTAAGCGGTCCTACACTGATGATGGTTATCTCATGAGGATAGGTATGTACCAATCGGATAATTGCATCAATGCCGCTCTCTTCTTGTACCTCTTGTCTTTGCCGGGGAGGGAATACTGGACCATCGAGACCCGATTCCCCATGGAAATTCCCAGCAGCAACAGGTTCTCGAACCAAAGGTTTTGCTGCACCTTTGTAGACCGGACAATACAGGCCGGCAGTCTCAGCAATATTCAGCGTGTTCTCAAGGGTTTTTTCCAACCCTACATTCCCGTTGGTGGCTATAATCGCCTCAATTTGGAGTGTATCCAAACCTGCTGCAAGAAACAGCGCAACCGCATCATCAAGACCGGTATCGACATCCAGAATGACTCGTTCCATCTAATTCCTCTTTGGTACCATGATATGCAAAGCAACTGCTACTACTGTTGTGACACCTGCCGGTCACCAAACATTGAAGGTCTCAGGGTAGCAGGCTATCCCAATACTCTGTACTGCAGAGAGTTCTGCAATCGAGATGTTCAGGTAATTCATCCTTCCAGATAGTACCAGTTTCCTCCCCTGTATGGCAATTGCTGCGATGGAAAAAAGATGTTCTCCCATAAGGAAGAAGGTGTTTACAAGAAATTTACATACTCCCAGTAGTGAAGTATGTGGTAGTATACACCTATGAAAATTATACAGATTGCTGTAGGACCAAACCAGGTTCCGCTGACAGGATACCTCCAGGATATCACCGGTGATGGGGGAATCAGGAACATTCGGCCGACAATTGTCATCTGCCCAGGAGGTGGCTATCGATTTCGCTCTGAACGTGAACGCGACCCAGTGGCGTTGCACTTCCTTTCCATGAGCTATAATGTCTTCATCCTTGATTATTCAGTGCAGGAGCAGGCAAAGGATCTGAATCCCTTGCTGGAAGCCAGTGATGCCTTGATCAAGATTCGTGAGCATGCATTTGAATGGATGTGTGACCCCACCAGGATTGCAATCATGGGGTTCAGTGCAGGTGGCCATCTGGCAGCCTCCTTGGCTCTGCTGCACAAGCATCCCCTGGTTACTGCGAAGCAAAAGATTGTGGATGAGAACAACAAACCGGATGCAGCTATACTCTGTTATCCTGTGATCAGTGGTGGGAAATACGCCCATGAGGAGAGTCTGGACTGGGTGAGTGGGAAGGATCCTGCACTTCGTTCCCTTCTCAGCTTGGAAAACCAGGTCACTAAGGATGCCTCCCCCCTATTCATATGGCACACCGTCACTGATGAGAGTGTACCAGTGGAGAATAGTCTTCAGTTGGCTGTGAACCTACAGAAAGCAAAGATTCCCTACGAACTTCATCTGTTCGAAAGCGGGGACCATGGACTTTCAATGTGCACTGAGGAGGTAGGTACTCCTCACGAAGCGTGTCGCCAATGGGTGGCGCTTGCCTCCAATTGGCTGAACAACCGCTTCGCCCATACCTTATAGCGTGTCGAGGATACCCTCAGCACTACGGATTCCGCTGGCCCAGGCACCGGTAATACCCCGGCTTGTGCCAGCACCATCTCCGGCAAACCAGATATCCTCTTTCACACGAAATCGTTCATCCTGGTAGGCTGGCTTGTTAGCATACAGCTTGATCTCGGGGTAGTACATGATGGTGGAGGGATGAAGCACCCCAGGTACGATGGTATCCAGGTTCTTCATTGCCTTCCAGATTGCACGGAGAATCTTCGCAGGAATTGCGAGGGAGATATCTCCGGGGCAACAAGTTCTCAGGGATGGCTCAAAGTCATAGAGATCCCCGCTGAAGCTGGCTTCCTTACTCCTGGAACCCAGTCGGAAATCGCCAACTCGTTGCATGAGGGGGTGCCCCCCTCCCATAAGGGCGGCCTGCAGGCCGAGGTTTTCTGCAAAAGCCTGACCACTGGCAAGTGGGGCGGTAAAGCGTACTGTTTTTAAAAGAGCAAAGTTTACCAACCCGTTGTCGTGTTTGTTGTCTGGGGCAAAGGCATGTCCATTTACCGAGTACCACTGGTCTCCTCTGTTCGTTGCGTAGCGCTCACGAACCACATGGGCATTGCCACTATTTGTGCAGAATGTACGCACCTTTTCAGGAAAATAGAATTTTGGGTCATAATAATCCCTGACAATGGGGTAGTGTTCAATTCTTGTCTCGATTCTCACCCCGATGTCGACGATATTGTCGATAAAGGGAACATCGAGTATGCGCATCATGTCCTGGAGAAACTGGAAACCTTTTCTTCCTGGTGCAATCAGCAAACGCTTATAACCAATCTCGCGTTTCTCGGTAACGATGAACTGCTTCTCTGCATCCACGGTTTCCATTGCTTCTCCAAGAGAAAGGTCAATGCCCAAAGCTTCAAGACGAGCAAGCAATTCCTTGATAAGCTTGAGTCCGCCATCAGTTCCAAGATGTGTCTGTTTAATTTCCAGCAGTGAACAGCCTAGTCTCTCTGCTCGCTTCTGGTAGATGTCGATGTTCTGTTTCTCAAGAAATGACGGTTTAAGAAAGTCGATAACCTGTTTCAGATAGTGTTCGGCAGCTTCCTCTGTCCAGTATTCAACAGGAAAACCGATTGGGTAGGTGAAATTCATCTTGCAGTCATTGCGCATACCGCCAGTAGACACCTTTTCCCGATCAAGTATTAATATCTTTAGATCAGGTCGCCTCTCACGCAGCGTAAAGGCTGCACCCATACCTGCCGGTCCGCTTCCTACGATGACAACATCATATCGATCCATGGAGTACCCTCCCAGTTGTGATAGGAAAGGTTCCCCTTTCCAACCAATTATCCCCTTTCTCTCTGCTTTGCTCAAGCCCTTCTGGGTATAGGAAGCCTTGTACAGCGCACAGATTTATAGTACTATACCTACATAGGAATGATTAAAATGAGAGGGAAAGAATAGTATGTACATCAGTGCCAAAGAAGCTGCGAAAAAATGGGGAATCAGTGAGAGACGGGTGAGGATTCTCTGTGCAGAGGGAAGGGTGGATGGAGTGCTGCGCTCATCTTGGGCTTGGAATATTCCCAGTGATGCCCCGAAACCTGGCGATGGAAGGCAGCTTAGGCATATGAAGAACCTCGACCTTCGCATTGGGATGATGGACTTCTCCAAACTGGAACAGGCACGTATGACACTGCAATCCCTCGATGATGCAGAACAATTTGTGCGTTCCTACAAGCACTTGGTGAATCGCTTCGTTCTTGCTTCCTTTGCAGCTGAAGATCTGGAACTCAATCCCCAAGACCTTGCGGTACTCTTCAGTCAAAGTTTTGTCCCCTCCCTGCAATTCGACATCCAGGTGCTTGCCTTGAACATCCGAAGTATTATGATGAGAATGCTGCACCAGTACGGACTTGGCCCTGTTGTGGGGCAAAGTCATCCTCAAATGAGTGAACAGCGTTTGATGCAACTCTACCAGATGCTGATGCAAGGATTGGATACGGAAGGGGATGTGTCCTACCGTAATGAGTGTGTCATCGACCAAAACAAGCGTGTAACGGTTCTTCAACAGATGGAAACGTTGTTTGTACAGTGGGACCGGGATTGGACGGAGCTCCATCCGGTAGTACGGGCAGTCTTCCTCTATGGCGAGTTGATCAGGATAAAACCCTTTGGAGCCTATGATGGACTCCTCGCTTCCCTTGCCTTTGCACAGGAACTGATGAATGGAGGCTTTCCTCCAGCCTTGGTGGAGAAGGAGCATGAAGATGAGTTCAAAGCTGCTATGATTCTTACCAGGAGCAGAGGTAACTACCAGAATGTGCTTAGGATGATCGAGCAAGTAGTGTTGCGTGAGAGTAAAAATTTGCAGGGTGAAGCATGAATCACTATCACCTCAGGAATGCTGAAATCATAGATGGATCTGATTACGCCCCATTTCGGGGCGATTTTCTTGTTGCATCAGATACAATCAAGGCTGTGCTTCCTCCTCTATCCCCGGTAGGAAAGGGTTACACTGTGATAGACTGTACCAGCAAAGTACTCTGTCCCGGGTTTATCGACATGCATGGGCATAGTGACCTTGAAGTGTTGCGGAATCCTCCGATACGCTCCCAAATTGGCCAGGGAATGAACTGCGGCATTGGTGTATTTCCTTCTGTCCCTGGAAGTGCCTTTCTGAATGAACTGTGTGGGGATGTCCTGGGTGCCTATCCACAAGCTGGCTGGAGATCCTCCGCTTCCTACAAACAGCACTGGGAAAGTGGTACCAACATGGCTTTCCTGCAGGCTCATAGTACCTTGCGTAGAGCGAGCATGACTGGCAATGTGAATTGACCTGCAACTGATGATGAGATATCCATGATGTGTTCCCTTCTCCGCGAGAGCTTGTAGGAAGGATGCCTAGGTATGTCCACAGGCTTGTATTATGCGCCTTGTATCTTTGCTGAAGAGAAGGAATTGCTTGCTCTTCTAAAGGTTGTCGCTGAGTACAAGAGACTCTTCGCAGTACATATGCGTTGTGAAGGGAGTGACAGTATCGCTTCCTTCCAAGAAGTTCTCTCGCTTGCAGAGCGAACTGGGGTGCGGTTGGAAATCAGTCATCTCAAGGTAATCGGGAAGAAGAACCAGCATCTGGTAGATGAGGCGCTCTCCTTGATCGATCAGGTACACGAGAGAGGGCTGGACGTACAGTTTGATCAGTATCCCTACTGCTATGGATCAACCAGTCTGTTCAGTCTTCTTCCTCCTTCTTACCTGCGATTGCCCCTTGAGTAGGTACAGGTCCTCCTAAAGGATGCTTCAGTCCGGAAGAAAATCAAGAGAGAGATGGCCCATCCGGTGGGATGGGATTCCATTGCTGGACTCTGTGGATGGGACCTGGTTAGCATTCTGAGTTTGGAGGGCAATAGGCAGTATGAAATGATGAGCTTGAGTGAGATAGCAATTGAGCGGGGCAGTAATCCGTACGATGCCTTCTTTGATTTGATCCAGGGAGAGAAGGGAACTGCGCTGATGACCGATAGTACCCAAAGCGAAGACTCTCTCATCCGCGATCCTACCAGAGTACCCTTCACTTGCTTGACAGGTATGGCAAACAAGAGCAAGTGCTTCCCCTCCATTCCTTGATTGCAAGAATGACAGGCAAACCTGCAAAACGATTGGGATTAAAGGACAGAGGATTCATTCCCCAAGGGAGCGAGAGGAAAGGAATCAGCATGATGGTTCCTCTCTGGAGCGAGTGCCGGGAAAGCAAGGTAAGATACCCCGTCCCTTGGGGCGGAAAAGGAGGCAACGCCTCCTGAGTCCAGAGCTTGCCCTGGCGTATTGATACCTTTCATTACATCCGGGTACAAAGCAGATTTGGTGCTCCTCGATTGGCGACATCTCGCTGAACACAATGACATCAAGCATCCTAAGGTTACGGGAACAGGTATTTCGCTGGTGATGGTAAATGGTGTAGTAGCCTACCAGGGTGGGACGTACCATGACAGCACCAGTGGGTCTCTCTTGCTCTATTCGTAGCGGTTGAGGAACTTCTGCGTCCTGGGGTTCTGTGGGTTGCCAAACAACGCTTCTGGGGTGCCTTCCTCTACGATGAGACCGTCATCCATGAAGATGATGCGATCGGAAATATCCCGGGCAAAGGCCATCTCATGGGTTACCACGATCATGGTCATCTTTTCTTTTGCCAAGTCCTTGATGACGCGGAGAATCTCACCGGTCAACTCCGGGTCGAGTGCACTGGTGGGTTCATCAAAACACAATACAGTGGGATTGAGCGCCAAGGCCCGTGCGATGGATACCCGCTGCTGCTGACCACCGGAGAGCTGGTCAGGATATGCTTTCTCCTTCTCTTCCAAGCCCATCTTCTTCAAGAGTTCACGTCCGACTTTCTCAGCTTCCTGCTTGCTCCGTTTCAGCACATGCATCTGGGGCTCAGTGATGTTCCTGAGTACACTCATATGTGGAAACAGATTGAAGTTTTGGAATACAAGGCCAAGATTGAGTCTAACCGAACGCAGTGTTTGCTTGTCTGCGTAGGAAACAACCCCTTCCTTGGTTGAGGAGACCATAGTCTGTCCACACACATTGATCGTACCACCATCGACCGGTTCAAGCTGAGTGAGGCAACGAAGCAGTGTACTCTTGCCACTTCCAGAAGGGCCAATGATGGAGAGAACCTCACCCTCGTTCAAGGTAAATGAGATACCCTTGAGTACTCCAAGGCCATCAAATGATTTCTGTAGGTTGTCTATGGTTATGATTTCCATCTTTGTCTCCTAACGGTAGTAGTTGAGCTTTTTCTCAAGGAGGTCGAATGAACGGGAGACTATCGCGTTCATCAGGAAGTAGAACACCCCGGCAATGAAGATGGGCATGGTCGAGAACTCCCTGGCAGAGGCATTCTGGGCTACCCTGAAGAGTTCTGCAACTCCGATTGTCTGGGCAAGGGCGGTATCTTTTACCAAGGTGATCACCTCATTCCCCATTGCAGGAATGATACGCTTGACGACTTGGGGCGCGATGATATGGGTGAACGTATGTGCCTTGGAGAACCCAAGCACCAAGGAAGCCTCATACTGCCCAACTGGGATCGATTGAATCCCCCCGCGGTAAATCTCGGCAAAGTATGCTGCATAGTTGATGGTATACCCGACAATAACTGCAGTGAAACGATCATAGGAGGACCCGAAGATGTAATAGGGTGCAAAGTAAACAAACAAGAGCTGCAGGATTAAGGGAGTTCCCCGCATGATCATGATGTAGACGTTTACCACATTGGATATGATTGGGTTCTTTGCCATTCTGCCTTTTGCTACCAGCATACCCAGGGGAAGGGAGAAAAGCAGGGTTAGGCCGAATATCTTCAAACTGGTCATCGTAGCAACCAGCATCTGTAGTAAGAGGTTTCCCATCAGTGTCTCCTCGATGAAAGGTGTTGGAAAAAAGAAAACGGGGAGCAAAGCTCCCCGTCATCATAGCGTTTTCATTATTTTGCGACAACAGTAATATCGCTGCCGAACCACTTGGTGGAAATTCTTGCAAGTGTACCATCAGCAGCCATAGCCTCAAGCTGCTGCCATACAGCGTCTGCAAGCTTCTGTTCACCCTTGCGGAATCCTATTCCGTAATCTTCGGGAGCAAGTTCCTCCTCCAGAATTCTGAAGGGTTTTCCACTGCGTTTGATGTTGTCTTCTGCAACAGTGACATCAACCACCAAGGCATCGATTCCGCCGATCTCAAGATCCATCAGACCGGTCAAGTTTTCTTTGAACTCAACAAAGCTTTTGACAGATTGCTTGAATTCAGGAGTGTCATCGATGGCATTGGAGGCGGAAGATCCAGCCTGGTAGCCAACAGTCTTTCCACTAAGGGAAGCCAGTGTTGTATACGGACTGTCATCTCGCACTACAACAACTTGAGCATTGTGGATGTAGGCAGGGGTAAACGTCATGGCTTCCTGACGCTCAGGAGTAATCGTGAAACCATTCCAAATACAGTCAATGTTTCCGGTATTCAATTCCTGTTCCTTTGCGTTCCAATCGATGGCCTGGAGCTTGAGCTCAACACCAAGGCGTTTCATTGCTTCCTTGGCGAGGTCTACATCAAAACCCACGAGCTCCCCTTTTTCATCACGGAAACCCATCGGGGGAAAATTGTCATCCAAACCCATGACGATTGTGCCTTTGTCCATGATTTTCTGGAGGGAATTATCAACACCGGGCGCTTGTTCCTTGGTTCCTGCAGCAAAAAGGCTCGCCGAAACCAATACCAGTGACAACAGTACAACAATGCTTCGTTTCATTTATCTCTCCTCAAACAATACTACCCGTTTCGGGTGTTAGGGAGAGTGTAACGAAAACAAAGGGAAATATCCAGACTTACTGCATAAATATTCAGTTAATGAATAGTTTTATTACAGTTATCAGCGAATTGGCACCCTTCGCATACACTCCCTTTCTTTGTTGAGCAGGAGGCACAACTCCCTGCTTTGTTCTGCTTTGTCAAGGCAGCTATGGCGTAGGCGACCAGGGAGATGATCAAAGCTGCAACAAACACATTTGCGATAATCGTAATCATAGGCATTCCTTATATACACAACAGCACTATGTAATGAACCAAAAGTGCTGACACATAGGCGAATCCTGTCTGCCACAGTAGGGCGTACAGAAGTTTTCTTTTGCTTCCCAGCTCCCTGAACATTGCACTGATAGCGGCAATACAGGGAGAGGCGAGAAGGATGAATGTCATAAAGGAAAGAGCGGATGCAGGATTAAAGAAAGACCCGAGATTGGCAGTCCCGACGGTAACACTCAACGTACTGACAATGGTCTCTTTGGCTGCGATTCCGGTCAAGAGCGCAACACTAGCCTGCCAGAAACCAAATCCCAATGGGGCAAACAACGGTGCTATAATCCGTCCCAGGATTGCGAGCATACTTGCTTCAGCATCAACTGCCTGAAGGGTAAAGGAGTAGGAGGAGAGTAGATAGATGATCACCGAAGAGAGCAGGATGATTGTTCCCGCCTTCTGTATGAAGCCAAGGGTCCTCTCCTTCGTCTGGAGCCAGACATTTTTGACTGTAGGAAGTTGGTAGCGGGGTAGCTCAAGGATGAACGCATTGGTTTCCTTGTGCTTGTCGATTGCACGAGCAAGTAATCCAGTGACGATGACTGCAGCAATGCCAAGCAAGTAGATCAGGGGGGCAATATACCACTGGCCGGGGAAAAAATAGGTAAGCATGAGCGCGAAAACCGGCATCTTTGCACCACAGGGAATGAATGGAGTAACAATGACAGTAAGTTCCCGCTGTTTCTGGTGCTCGATGGTTCTGCTGCTCATAATTGCAGGTACCGAGCAACCGGTTCCGATGACCAAGGGAATGATCGACTTGCCTGAGAGTCCCAGCGTGCGCATCATCCTGTCCATGATGAAGGCTATTCGTGCCATATAGCCACAATCCTCCAGAATGGAAAGCAGGAGAAAAAGTACAAAGAGCTGGGGCACGAAGGAAAGGACTGCCCCGACCCCTGACGTGATTCCGTCCACGAGTATTCCTGAGAGCAAGGGGTATACGCCCAAAGAATCAGAGAGCGTTACTATTTGTTGGCCCAGATAACCAAAGAGGTTCTCAAGGATCGGGGTTGTGTATCCTCCTACCAAACCTATGGAGAGGTAGAATACTGCTCCCATGATGAGAATGAAGAGTGGGATTGCTGCGATACGATTGGTGGCAATGGAATCGAAGTTGAAAGACTTCGCTTTCTGCTTTCGGATTTGACAATCCTTGGCTATCTGTTCGGCTACCTTGTAACGCTGGTCAATGATAATTGCTTCTGGGTCATCATCATAGTGGGCTACCAACTCAGTACGTACCTGGGCAAGATACGTGCTGAAGGCTTCTGGGAGGGGAGGCATGGATGAGAGGAAGAGTTCATCTTCTTCAATGAGTTTGATAGCTGCCCATCGCCTCTGCCTCTCCTTAGGTATCGCATGGAGGTAGTCATCTTCAATTATGTGCAATATATAGCGTTCAACAACATTGGAGAATAGCGGGCAGAGTGCTGCATGTTTCTCTTCCAGGCTCTGGCCGATTGCTTGCTTCAGTGTATCAATGCCGGTTCCCTTGCTTGCCGAAACGGTTACCACAGGAGAGCCGGTCATCTGGCTGAGCCGTTTGGTGTCAATCTTGATTCCTTCCTTCTCCAGAAGGTCCTCCATATTGAGCACAAGCAGGAGGGGACGGCCCAGCTCAGCGAGCTGGGTGGTTAGGTAGAGACTGCGTTCCAGGTTGGTTGCATCAATGACGTCTATGATGAGATCTGGATGTTCATCGAGTATGTAACGGCGGGAAAGTTTCTCCTCCGGGCTGTAGGGGGAGAGGGAGTAGATGCCGGGAAGGTCCAGGATTGTATGGCCGCCCACCATTCCCTCTTTTTTTTCCACGGTAACTCCTGGCCAGTTACCTACGTAGGCACTGGTACCTGTTAATGCATTGAACAAGGTCGTTTTCCCTGAGTTAGGATTCCCGATGAGGGCTATTGTTTGCATAGGCTATCTCAGTTCAATCTTGCGTGCTTCTGCTCTTCTTAGGCAAAGATGATATCCACGAACGGATACCTCGATGGGATCGCCCATCGGAGCCAGCTTGACAACTTCAATAGCTACGCCTTTGGTGAAGCCCATGTCCATCAGTCGTCGCTTAAGCTGCTTTGGGGCATGAATCGCTTTTACCGCCCCTCTCTGTCCTACGGTCAATTCATCCATGGTCATTTGCATCGCATTCATCCTTGCTTATAAGTTAGCCATATCAAACATCTGTGTCAAGATATTGTATCTAAGATGACAAAAACCTGTATGCGTGATACTATCTAACCATGCAAAAGTCAGGGGAAGATTATCTTGAGGCAGTTTTGGCACTCAGCGAACAGCACGAAAAGGTTCGGACGACCGATGTCGCCCTCCGTCTTGGTGTCTCCAAGCCGAGTGTGAACCGTGCAATGAAGGTGCTTTCCTCCGACGGTTATGTGAAGCAGGAGACCTATGGGGACATTCACCTGACCGAGAAGGGGAGGCTGAAAGCTTCCCAGGTCTACTTCAGACATAAGACCCTCACCAGTTTCTTTCAGGAAGTGTTGGGTGTAGACCCGGTCATTGCAGAACAAGACGCCTGCCTGATCGAGCATGACGTCTCCAGTGAGACGATGGAGAAGCTTGCCAGTTATCTACGTTCGGTAAAAAAAGAGTTCTCCTAGTGGTCTTTACTTTTTACATTTCGTAATCAATCTTGATGCCCTGTTCATTTTCTGCACAAACCTGTCTCTATAAACGCAAAACCTTTTTCTTGAGGATTCCCCTCAACCATCTACACTGAAAGTAGTAAGACTTGAGGAGGTCACACATGAAACGATCAATTGCTTTGGTATTGATGGCCACACTGCTGATTCCTTTCTCCTTGTTTGCGCAGGGCCGGAAAGAAGCTGTCGTAGATGAAAATGCACCGGTAACAGTGCAGTATTGGACACACGAGGATCCCGCTCGTACGGATCTGGAAAATGAATTGATTGCTACCTTCATGGCGCAGAACCCGAACATCACGGTAGTGAGGACAACCCAGTCATCTGCAAAGCAGATTGAACTGGTGCAGACCGCATTTGCCGCGAACCAGGGACCTGACATGTTCAATCTTCCGATTGAAAACCAGTATGCCTACATAACCAACTACCGGGTTGCCCCTGTAGACTACCAGGCAGCAGGGTATGCAAACAAGCAAGACTTGTTGGACAACTATGTAGAGGGAGTACTGGATACCGTCACCGTTGATGGTGAGGTGTACGGCTTGCCTTTGGAACTTACCAACTGGGCAATCTATGTGAACAAAAAGATTTTCCGCGATGCAGGACTCAACCCGGAGACCGATTATCCCAAGACTTGGGAAGAAATGGCTGATGTGTCAGAGAAACTCGTAATCCGCGATGGGGACATCCTCATCCGTCGTGGATTTGATTTCCGTTATCCTTACTATTTGACGTTCTTCGTACCCATGGTTGAACAGCTCGGGGGAGAACTTATCAGCAGCGATGGCAAACAGGCCATTGTGAATGATGATGCCTGGATCAAGGCACTTACCTACATGCAGGAGTGGGGTCCTTCAGGACGGAATCTAGGTTCTCCAACCTATAAGAATGCCAGGAAATTGTTCAACTTGGATAACAATGACATAGCAATGGCCCACTCTGGTTTATACCAAGAGGGAAGAATTGAAGCAGACAACCCAGAATTCTTTGAGAGCGGCGAGTGGATGGTCATTCCGTATCCCGTATTTGAGGATGCAGTACGTGATGTGGCATCCTGCTACTATGGTCACTTCTTCATGGTAAACATAGATAGTGACCCTGCTGTGCAGAAGGCAGCATGGAAGCTGGCAGGATTCCTGCTCAGCCATGGAGAGGACTACCTCACCCGTGGTGGCAACATCATCCAGCCCACCAAGGCACTGTTTGCAAGCGATACACTGAAGAACATGCCATACAGTGATGTGTTCATCAATGATATGGGACGTGCACACATGATCTATTACGGAGCAAACTCAGCAGAGATCCAGACCCAGATCCGCTATGCGGTAGAGTCGGTCATGCTCAGTGGTGTCAGCCCCCAGAAGGCACTGGCAACCCTTCGCTCCGCTGTTCAAGAGATTATCGACGAACAGTAACCAATGCTCGGTCCTGCCTTCCGGCAGGGCCGAATCCTTGCACATCAATCTTGTAGGAGTATTTCATGGGTATGAAAAAATACCGAGGCATCGAGAAAAAACAAGCTCGGTGGGGATTCTTCTTTGTGGTCCCCTCCCTGCTTTTTTTCTCCTTGTTCAGTTTTTATCCAATCATCAACGCCTTTTACACCAGCCTCTTTGATAAGCGTGCACTGAGCAAGGCTCCACCGGATTTCCTGGGGCTGGGAAACTACATCAGGCTCTTTGATCCCAGCAGAGCAGCCAGTGAACTCTCGTTCCTCAATAGCTTGAGAGCCACGTTGGTCTTTACGGTCGGTACGTTTATCCCCCTTCTAATCCTCAGCCTGCTGCTTGCGGTATTCATCAGCAATCTCAGTAGCAGGAAGGCAAAGAAATTCCTGCAGATCGCGTATTACACCCCGGCGATCCTTTCCAGTGTGGTTGCAGCAACCATCTGGATGATCATCTTCGACCCAAGAGGATTGGGGAATCAGTGGGTAAATACCCTGATGAATACCCCAGGAGTCGATCATCGATGGCTTGTTGACCCGGTCATGGAACAAGTCTCCACCATGGTAATCTACTTTTGGAAGTACATCGGGTATTTTATCATCCTTTTTATCACCGGCCTTGCCTCCATTCCCTCCACCATCTATGAGGCTGCAACCATTGATGGCGCAACCAAGAACCAGGTATTCTGGCGCATCACACTTCCCTTGCTCAAACCAACGGTGGTTCTGGTCTCTGTCATGGCAATGTTGCAGTGTCTGAAGACCTTCAGCACCCAGTACATGTTGTACACCAACGGTGCACCCCGTGCTCCGATCAATGTAATCACATTCAACATCTATGTAACAGGTATCCAGCAACAGTACCTGGGAAGGGCAAGTGCCATGAGCGTTGTGCTTTTCCTATTGATGCTGGTACTTACCTTGTTGCAATTCAAAACGACCAATAGTGAACAGGTGGAGTATTAAACGATGCAGATATCCAAGAAAATTAACGTTACCAACATAGTCATCTGGATTGTTTTGGCAGTGATGCTCCTGTTCACCATGACCCCGATCATCTTCATGATCAGCGCATCCATGATGGAACGGAACCAGATTATGCGTATGCCGTTCTCATGGATTCCCGAATCATTCAATAGAGAGAACTTCATCAAGGCAGTCGCAGGGAACGACCAGAGCTACATCTTTGTCCGTAATCTCTCCAACTCGCTCTTTGTAAGTAGTACGGTTGCCATTACCACAGTCTTGATTGCAAGTCTCACCGGGTATGGCTTGGCAAAGTTCCGTTTCCGTGGACGAAACACCATCTTCATCATGATTATGGCTACCATGATGATTCCCTTTGAGGCCATCATGATCCCCCTCTACATGGTTGTCATGATGCTCAGGATACAGAATACCTACACCGGCTTGATTCTTCCCTTTCTCGTCAGTGCCTTTGGTGTATTCCAGATGCGCCAGTACCTCACAACATTCCCCACTGAATTCCTTGATGCGGCACGTGTCGATGGGATGGGAGAGTTTGGCATCTACTGGAGAATTGTGCTTCCCAACTGCATGCCGGTCATTGCAACGCTCTCCATCCTCTCCTTCCGCAGTCAGTGGGACAACCTGCTCTGGCCGCTCTTGGTAAGCCAAACCAAAGAGATGAAGACAATTCCGCAGTACATCAGCACGTTTGCACTTGAACGAAACACGGATGAGGGAGCCATGATGGCGGCTGCCTTGCTTGCATCCATCCCTATGTTCATACTGTTCATGTCTTTGACCAAGTACTTCATTGGGGGAGCGGCAATATATGAATCGAGGAAGGGTTGATCATGTATGATTTTCTGAAAGAGGATGATGCAGATTTTCCGGTATTGGAACGTTTTAAGCCATATCTGGTCACCACTCCACCTGAGGATTCCTTTTCCCAGTACCTACTCGTGAGCATGTCTGAAGCTGCTCGGGAGGACGCCAGGAAGAACTTGGAGAGGGAAGGATGCCTGGAAGCAAAGCGTACTGAAGCTCAGTTTGCAAGCTGTGACCCTGTGCTCAGTAGCAAGCACAAGCTTTTTATGTTTGATATTGGCAATGTGGTGGTGAACAATATCTCGATGCTTGGGAAGATTTCAGGCCTTTTGGGAATAGAGAAGGAAGCACTCATTGCCGATTATCGGCACTACGTTTTCCCCTTGATGGAAGGCCTCGTATCTGAAGCACAGTACTGGCAGCACATCACCCATGTCTTTGGAGTCTCTGTTCTTGGCAACCCGTTTGCAGAGGCATTCAAGCCTGTATTCAACGAACCGATTGTTACCTTGATTGGAGCACTGCGTGCAAAAGGCCACCGCGTGGTATGTGCTAGCAACACCATCCAAAGTCATTGGAACGTTCTTGAGGAAATGGGTGCCTTGGCTTTGTTTGACAAAGCGTATGCCTCCCACGAGATGGGATTGAGTAAACCATCAAGCCAGTTCTACACATCAATACTTGCATCAGAAGGGGTAGTGGCAGAACAAGCGTTCTTCATTGATGACAGAATGGACAATATTGAAAGTAGCAGGAGTCTTGGCATTGCAAGTTTTCTCTATGCTGACCTTCCTTCCGGCAAAAAGGATGAGAGACTTTACAAGATTTTTAGAGCGTATCTATCTCATCCCTGAACTGGGTCGGGGTCTTTCCCGTAAAGCGTTTGAAGATTTTTGCAAAATAGCCTGGGGTGGGGAACCCACAATTGATAGCGATTTCGCTGATGTTTTTCTTGGGATCTTTCATCATGATAGCCGCCTGATTAATCCGGTATGCATTCAGGTACTGCAGGAAGTTCAATCCTGTCACTTCCTTGAAGAGACGACTGAGATGGCTCTCTGAGAGATCGAGGAAGGTAGCTGCCTCTTGCAGCCCGACCGGTTCTGAGTACATGTTGGTGATATAGCCGATGGTTGCATTGATAACATGGTTGCCCACCTGCTTGGGGAGGGGAATAAGCTCACTTTGCGAGTGCTCCTTTTTTTTCAGCTCTTCATATTCACGATCTTCTTCCTGCAATTTTCTCACCAAGGATGCGAGCGTCTCTTCGAGCTCCTCATCATCAATTGGTTTGAGCAGGTAATCGAATACACCAAGACGTATGGCACTCTTCATATAGGAGAAATCAGCATGTCCGGTAAGGATGATGGCATGGTTGACCGGACAGTTGCTGAGCATGGTCAATCCATCTTGAGCAGGCAGGCGAATGTCAGTGATGACGATGTCGGGATCCTTTTCCTTGATCAGGTTCTCTCCACTCAACCCATCAGAAGCGGTCCCCACCAATTCCAGACCAAGAAGGTCCCATCGAATTGAGGAGGCAATCTCCTCACGGACGATTTGCTCGTCTTCCACAAACACGACGCTGTAACTCATTTTTTCTCTTCCTTTACCGCTTCTTCGTCCGGAAATGATATGGTTGCCCAGGTTCCTTCACCCTCTCTGGATTTCAGGGAGAAGTTCAGTTCCCTTCCATATTTTAGGAATAATCTTCTATATACATTGTATACACCGACGTGCGGTGAGTTGGCAAGTTCGTCGACGTTCTCAGGTAGGCTGCCAGGAGGGAATCCAACTCCATTATCGCTTACCGTAATGAAAATTCTTTCTCCCTTTCTCTCTACACGAACACTGAGATGCCAACTCCCTACCTTTGGCTCCAGTCCATGGATGATTGCATTCTCCACCAATGGCTGGATGATGAGCTTTGGTGTTTTGGTATTTTTGCAGCTGGGGTCCAGATACAGACTGGTGGTCAGTTTGTCAGCGAATCGTAGTTTCTGGATGGTGAGATAAGACTCAATCAAGGCCATGCTCTGCTCAAGTGTTGCCTCACTTTCCCTGTTGTCTACTGAGGAACGCAGGAGTTTGCCCAATTTGACGGTAATGGTGTAGATGTCCTTCTCCCCGTGCAGACGGGCCAATGCCTTGACTGTATTGAGGGTGTTGAAGAGAAAATGGGGATTCATCTGACTTTCAAGAGCCTTTCTCTCGGCTTCGCTGAGTTTCGCCTGCTCTTCCCGGGTGAGGTCGAGGAGACTGATGATCTGTTTGATCATGACATTGAATGAGTGTTCCAGCTGACTGAACTCGCTGATCGAGCTGCTGACTTCCCGGCTTTCCAGTTTTCCTTGTTCCACCTCACGCATCCGCTTGGCAAGGCTCTTGATCGGACGAGCTATGGAGCGTGAGAAGAGATAGGAGAGTCCCAAGGCGAGTAGTAAACCGATGAACATGGTGGTAATGAATACCGAAAACCAGTTCTCCATGCTCTGGAAGAATGGAGTGCTCCTCAGGGAGCCTACCAGATGCAAACCCGTTCCCCCTATCGCTGATACAGCGATGATGGAGTTCTCAGAGTGGAGTGAACGGGGCGTGTAATCTCCATCAAGGGTGTTGAGCGCTGGAAAACGGTCAAAAGATCCAAATTGTTCAGGATGAACCAAGCTGGTGGCATAAAAAGACTTGGAGTCAACCAGCAGCACATCATTGAGCACCTGGTCGTTGTTCACCTGGGCAGAGAGTGCCTCTGCATAGATATCCACCACCAGGTAACCAAGATTTGTTCCCTCTTGGTCATAGACGCGGCGGAGAATGGATGCAACGACCTGCCTTCCGTTTTCTGCTATCCGGTGGCCCTGGATGCTGATAAGACTAGCGGTAGGGGAGACCTGGCTGTTCTGGTTGATGATGGAGGCCACATCCCAGTCATTCCCATGGTAACGCAGGTCGTACACCTCGGGAAATACATGGGTGGATACTCTCACCTTTCCGCTATTGCTGACAAGATTTGCACTGGCAAGATAGATATCACCATGCATGACGGTGAACAGGAGCTCATAGAGTTCCCTGCTTTGCGATGATTCTAAAGCAAGACTATCGGCCTTCAGTATTTCCACAACCAGTGGGTTGGTGGAGAGTTGGTATGCCTTGTGACGATATGACTCGAGAGTTTGTGCAACGATGTTTGCATCACCTGTGGTCATGTTCATCGCTTGTCTCATCAGGTACCGTTCTTGGTTTGTATTTCCTGCAATTGCATAGTATGCAGAGAAAAGGCCCAGAGGTACTATGAGAACTATCAGGAAGTAGAGGAAGAGGAGGGTGAATAGATTCGGCTTCTTGTGAGAACCCCAGGAGCATTTCATGGGAGCAGTGTACAGGCAATGAATGAGCGAAGCAATATTGCAAAGGGAAACGAATTTTTATTGCATAAACATACTGTTTTATGAATAGCAGGGTTGACAAACATCCTCAAAGAACGATACAAACAAGAAACAGCATACTAGGCTGTTCTTGAGGAGAGTACCTTGAACGCGTTCACTATGCAGGTGCAACAGCACCGCCCATTAGCAAGGAATCGGAAGACGCAGGGCTATGCAAGCTCCTGTAGTTCTATGTGCAACACCACTTCTTTTTCTGTTCCTTCCTTGCTTCTAGTCATAACGCGTCTCCTACCAACCCTCCTTCCCCTCATTACCCTTCTTATTGTAGTAAGCCTAATTATTCTCTGACCACGGCTGCAATCGCAGATTGCATGGACCGTGGATGGAAGCCCCCGAAGCACCGGGGAGCAATCGCTTATACCCAAATATCATACGAAGGAGTGAAATCTTAGATGAATACCAAAGAAAAACGTTACACACTGGCAATTCTGGTTAACAACCACCCTGGCGTACTCATGCGAGTTGTTTCCCTGTTCAGTCGCAGGGGTTACAACATTGACAGCCTCTCGGTGGGGGAGACGGAGAATGAGGCATTCAGCCGTATCACCATCGTGGTCAGTGGAGACCGCCCGGTCGTTGAACAGATCAAGAAGCAGGTAGGCAAGCTCTATGACGTGCAGCGTGTCTATGAGATGGCAGGGGAAAAGAGCCTGCAGAGAGAGTTGGTAATGGTCAAAGTCTCCACTGAGCATGATGACCGTTCCCAGGTCATCGAACTTGCGGAGATATTCAAGGCAAAGATCAACGATGTCACCTCCTCAACCATTACGTTGGAGATAACCGGAAGTCTGGACAAAATTCAGTCATTCCTGGATTTGATGGCCCCCTTCGGTATTGTGGAGATGGCAAGAACCGGTATCACAGCCCTTGAGCGGGGTGCTAGAGCACTGAGCTCAATCAGTTTCAGCGAGGACGAAGCATAAGCATACAAACGCGCCAAACGGCGCGAACCATAATGGAGGATAGGAAATAATGAGCACAATGTACTATGATTCACAGGCAGATCTCTCAGTTCTAGACGGCAAAAAAGTTGCCATCATCGGATATGGCAGCCAAGGCCATGCACATGCATTGAACCTACACGAGAGTGGGGTGGATGTTGTCGTAGGTCTCTACAAGGGTTCAAAGAGCTGGAAGGTTGCTGAAGAAGCAGGCTTGCAGGTTGTAACCGCCGAGGAAGCCAGTGCCATGGCTCAGGTCATCATGCTGCTGTTGCCCGATGAAAGACAGGCTAAGATTTACCATGACAGCATCGAGAAAAATCTGACAGCGGGTAAATACCTCGCATTCGCACACGGATTCAATATCCATTTCGGTCAGATTACCCCTCCCCCTGATGTAAACGTCATCATGATTGCCCCCAAGGGACCCGGCCACACGGTCCGCACCCAGTTCCAGGAGGGCAAAGGCGTTCCTTCCCTGATTGCAATCAACCAGGACCCCAGTGGTGATTCCAAGGACGTTGCACTTGCCTATGCAAAGGGATTAGGCGCTGGTCGTGCAGGAATCTTTGAGACGACGTTCAAGGAAGAGACCGAGACCGACCTCTTTGGCGAACAGGCTGTGCTCTGTGGGGGTGTAACCGCCTTGATCAAGGCTGGATTCGATACCTTGGTTGAAGCTGGCTATCAGCCCGAGATGGCCTATTTCGAGTGCTGCCATGAGATGAAGCTGATTGTTGACCTCATCAACCAGGGTGGACTCTCCTACATGCGTTACTCCATCAGTGATACTGCAGAGTATGGGGACTACACCACCGGCCCAAAGATCATCACCGATGAGACCAAGCAGACCATGAAGCAGGTACTTACCGACATCCAGGAAGGAACTTTTGCCCGCAACTGGCTTCTTGAGAACCAGGTGGGACGTCCTTACTTCAATGCAAAGAAACGCATTGAGAGGGAGAGTCTCTTGGAGAAGACGGGTGAAAAGCTGCGCTCTCTGATGAGCTGGCTGAAGAAGTAACTCAACAAAACCATACTACATAACCGGGAAGGACACTATGGAAAAGGACAGAATCTATATCTTTGATACCACACTGAGAGACGGCGAACAGGCTCCTGGCTACAGCATGAACCTGGATGAGAAAATTCGCATGGCCCTACAGCTAGAGGCCCTTGGTGTGGATATCCTAGAAGCCGGGTTTGCCATAGCGTCGCCCGGTGACTTTGCCAGCGTCCAGGCTATCAGCAAAGAGGTTAAGGATGTCACCGTCGCCTCGCTCTCAAGAGCTTTGGAGAAAGACATCGAGGTTGCTTGGGAAGCAGTGAAGCATGCAAAAAGGCCAAGGATTCACACCTTCCTGGCAACCAGCGACCTCCATCTTAAGTTCAAGCTGAAGATGAACCGGGAAGATGCCCTGAAGCGGTCAGTTGCCATGGTTAAGTTCGCCCGTAACCTGACCGATGATGTTGAGTTCTCACTGGAGGATGCAACCCGAACCGACATTGACTACCTGTGCAAGGTTGTTGAGGAGGTGATCAAGGCAGGGGCAAGTGTGGTCAATCTGCCGGACACCGTTGGGTATGCAACCCCCGATGACATGACCCGTATGATTTCCACCGTCATGAACAAGGTTCCCAATGTGGATAAGGCCATCCTGGCGGTTCACTGTCACAATGATCTGGGTCTGGCAGTAGCAAACAGCCTTGCAGGACTGAAAGCTGGAGCCCGTCAGGCAGAGTGCACTGTCTGCGGCATCGGGGAGAGGGCTGGCAATGCTGCAATAGAAGAACTGGTGATGGCCATCAGGACGAGAAATGATGATTATCCATTCTCTTATGGGGTCCGAACCGAGGAGATTTCCCGTTCAAGTCGCCTGCTCTCCCAGATTACCGGTGTCAAGCCCTATCCTTCCAAGGCCATTGTTGGGGCTAATGCCTTCGCCCATGAGAGTGGCATCCACCAGCATGGCATGATGGCAAACAGCCTGACCTATGAGATTATGACCCCCGAAAGTGTAGGGGTGATGACTACCAGTCTTGTACTGGGCAAACACAGTGGGCAACATGCCTTCGAGAAACGTCTTGCCGATCTTGGGTACGTACTGGGCAAAGAAGAAATTAAGACGCTCTTCGGGGAATTCAAGAGCCTCGCCGACCGCAAGAAAACCATCACCGACCGTGATCTCATTGCTTTGGTGGAGTCTTCCAGACAGAGTAGTCCGGTCATCTGGGAACTGGAGCGTTTCGTGGTCAATAGTGGTAATCTGATGACCAGTACAGCCTGTGTCACTCTGCGGAAGGGGGATAAGACGTATCAGGAAGTTGCCCTCGGCACCGGTCCTGTGTATGCCGCACTCAGGGCAGTGGAAAAGATTATACGTCATCCCTTCAGTCTGGAGGACTACAGCTTGCAGGCTGTCACCGAACATCGGGATGCACTTGGAGAAGTTCATGTAAAGATTACCGACGAACATGGGATGTACCGTGGACGGGGTGTGAGCACCGACGTCATCGAAGCCTCGATCCTCAGTTGTCTTGCTGCAGTGAACCGGATGCTCGATGAAGCATCCTCGATCTCAGGCGGGGGTTCTCTCAGACCCACCACTTCACCAAGTTTCGAGAATGACATGTTACGTTCCCACTCAGATAAGGAGAAAGAAGAAGGTGATGCATACAATAGCACTGTTTGACTCAACCCTCCGCGATGGGAGCCAAGGAGAAGGGATCAGCTTCTCGGTAGAGGATAAACTGAAGGTAGTAAAGGCCCTGGATACGTTGGGGGTTGCTTACATTGAGGCGGGGAATCCCGGATCGAATCCCAAGGATCTGGAGTTCTTCCGCCGCGCTGAACAGCTTACCCTTACCCATGCAACCCTGGTTGCCTTTGGTTCTACGCGGAGAAAGAAAAGCAAGGCAGCCGATGATCCCAACCTGAAAAACCTTGTCAGTGCCAAAACCAAGGTGGTGTCCATCTTCGGCAAGAGCTGGGGCCTTCATGTCACGGATGTCATCCGCACCACTCGTGAAGAGAACCTTGCTATGATCCGTGACAGCATACAGTTCATTACAGAGAGCGGAAGCGAGGTGTTCTTTGATGCTGAGCACTACTTTGATGGATATCTTGATGACAGTGAGTATGCGAAAGCAACCTTGCAGGCAGCGCTCGATGGAGGAGCCTCCACCCTGGTGCTCTGTGAAACCCGCGGTGGGTTGCTTCCCAGTGAGGTGGCGCGTATCACAGCTGAGACAATAAAGGCTTTTCCTGGTATTCCAATAGGAATCCATGCCCATGATGACATCGGCTGTGGAGTGGCTAGCTCGATTGCCGCAGTTGAAGCTGGTGCTATCCAAGTACAGGGAACACTCCTCGGATTCGGCGAACGGTGTGGTAATGCAAATCTTGCAACCGTGGCAGGAATTCTTGGGACCAAACTCGCTGTGGATTGTCTCTGTGGAGAGAGCCTTGAGCAGTTGACGGCAACCAGCCGGCAGGTTGCTGAGATTGCAAATGTCCGCATTACTGGAGGGACCCCCTTCATCGGAAAGAGTGCCTTTGCCCATAAGGGTGGCATGCATATCGACGGGGTGCAGAAGATTCCTCGTTCCTTCGAGCATATTGATCCCGCACAGGTCGGCAATGAACGCAGGCTTTTGATGAGTGAAGTAGCTGGCCGTGCCTTGATGCTCAAGAGAATCGCCCGGGTGGTTCCCGATTTGGATAAGGATGATCCGGTAACGGTAAGCTTGATGGATGAGCTTAAGCAACTGGAAGCGGAGGGGTACCAGTTCGAGGGTGCTGAAAGCAGTTTCGACCTGGTGATCAGACGGCATCTAAAGATGTATAAACCCTATTTCTCACTGGTGCACTACCAGACTATTGGCAGCAGCCCGTATGCCGATCCACTCAGTGATGCAACACATGCTGCGGTGGTCAAGGTAAAGGTAGGGGGAGAGAGTGCCATTACCGCTGCGGAAGGGGAAGGACCGGTCAATGCCTTGGACCAAGCACTGAGGAAGGTCCTCGAGCAGTTCTATCCCACCCTCAAGCGGGTGCACCTGACCGACTACAAGGTGCGGGTCTTGGACTCTGCAGGGGCGACTGCCAGCAAGGTCAGGGTTCTCATCGAGTCCACCGATGGAAACGAGACATGGACTACTATTGGGGTCAGCAGGGACATCATTGAGGCCAGCTGGTTTGCCTTGAGTGATAGTATCGAGTATAAATTAATTGCCGAGGGGATAGAGCCCTCGGTTGAATGAAAGGAAGGAGAAACCCCATGGGTATGACAATGACACAGAAGATCCTGGCCCACCACGCCAAACTGGAGAGCGTACGCGCTGGACAGTTGATCATGGCGGACCTGGATATGGTGCTGGGTAACGACATTACAGCTCCAGTTGCCATCAACGAATTTGGAAAATTCGGCAAGGAAACGGTATTCAACAAGGATAAGGTTGCGCTCGTTCCCGACCACTTCTCCCCGAACAAAGATATCAAGGCGGCCGAGCAGTGCAAGGCACTCCGCTGTTTCGCACGTGATCATGAGATTACCAACTACTTTGATGTAGGCCAGATGGGCATAGAACATGCCTTGCTCCCAGAAAAAGGATTGGTAGGGGCCGGGGATTTGATTATCGGAGCCGATAGCCACACCTGTACCTATGGTGCTTTGGGCGCTTTTTCCACCGGCGTGGGATCCACAGACATGGCTTGTGGTATGGCTACCGGTCAGGCTTGGTTCAAGGTCCCGACCGCAATCAAGTTCAACCTTACCGGTTCATTTGCCCCCCATGTGAGCGGTAAGGATCTGATTCTCCATATCATAGGGATGATCGGGGTGGATGGTGCGCTCTACCAGAGCATGGAGTTCAGTGGGGAAGGGGTGAAAAACCTCACCATTGATGACCGTTTCACCATCGCCAACATGGCTATCGAGGCTGGAGCCAAGAACGGGATTTTCCCCGTTGACGAGGTGACCCTGGAATATTTGAAGGAGCACTGTCCAAAGGATCCTGTCCTGTATGAAGCAGACAGTGATGCAGAGTATGAACAGGTAATCAATATTGACCTCAGTGCCGTGAAGAGTACGGTCAGCTTCCCCCACCTCCCGTCCAATACCAGAACCATCGATGAGGTTGGAGAGGTACGAATTGACCAGGTTGTCATCGGTAGCTGCACCAACGGCCACATCAGTGACCTGAGACAAGCCGCCGCCATTCTCAAGGGCAAGAAGATTGCGAAGCATGTACGTACCCTGATTTTCCCTGCCACGCAGGAAATCTGGAAGCAGGCAATGCATGAAGGGCTCTTTGATATCTTCATCGACAGCGGTTGCGCTGTTTCCACTCCCACCTGTGGACCCTGCCTTGGCGGTCATATGGGAATCCTCGCTGAAGGGGAACGTGCGGTAAGTACCACCAACCGTAACTTTGTGGGAAGAATGGGTCATGTGAAGAGTGAAGTCTATCTTGCCAGTCCGGCGGTTGCCGCTGCAAGTGCGATAGCAGGATACATCGCCGATCCTGCAAAGGTTATGGAGGAGTAAGATGCAAGCCAAAGGAACGGTTTTCAGATATGGGGACAACGTCGATACCGACGTCATTATTCCAGCGAGGTACTTGAATACCTCCAATCATAAGGAGTTGGCCTCCCACTGCATGGAGGATATCGACCAAGATTTCATCAAGCAGGTGAAGCAGGGTGATATCATAGTTGCCGACAAGAACTTTGGCTGTGGAAGCAGCCGTGAACACGCTCCCATTGCCATCAAGGAGAGCGGGATCAGTTGCGTTATTGCAAGAACCTTTGCCAGGATTTTCTACCGTAATGCCATCAACATCGGGCTTCCAATTTTGGAGTGTCCCGAGGCGTGTGATGGAATCAAGGCCGGAGATGTGGTCAGCGTGGATTTTACAACCGGCACAATTACCAATGAAACCAGTGGGAAGGTGTTCCAGAGTGAACCATTTCCTCCCTTCATGCAGGACCTCATTGCAAGCGGCGGACTTGCAGGCTACATTGCAAAAGGGGGAGGAAAGGCATGAAGAAGCATATAGCACTAGTCCCCGGTGATGGCATCGGTCCAGATATTGTGAGAGAGGGCGTGAAGGTCCTTTCTGCGGTTGCTGAGAAGTTCTCCCATGAGTTCACGACCAGTAGTTACGCTGCTGGTGGTGTGGCCCTCGACAGTGTTGGGATTCCCCTTCCGGAGACTACCTTAGACGGATGCAAGCAGAGTGATGGTGTGCTCTTGGGAGCGGTTGGCGGACCAAAATGGGACACGCTGCCTTCCCACCTGAGACCGGAGAAAGCTCTGCTTGGACTTCGTGGCGGCATGGGATTGTTCTGCAACCTTCGCCCTGCCATCCTCTACAAGCAACTCTCTGATGCCTGTCCACTGAAGAAGGAAATTATTGGTGACGGACTGGACATCATGGTGGTTCGTGAACTCACCGGGGGTATCTACTTTGGCGAGCGTGGTCGCACAGAGGACCGTGCCTATGATACTATGGCATATACGGTAGCTGAGATTGAGCGGATCGTACGAAAGGGATTCGAGATTGCCCAGAAGCGGTCAAGACGTTTGTGCAGTGTGGATAAGGCGAACATCCTGAACTCCAGCCAGCTCTGGAGAGAGGTGGTACAGCGAGTCCAAAGCGATTATCCTGATGTGGAGGTGAGCCATATGTATGTCGATAATGCAGCAATGCAGTTGGTACGTAATCCAAGGCAGTTCGATGTGGTGGTAACCTCAAACATGTTTGGTGATATCCTCAGTGATGAGGCAAGCCAGATCACCGGTTCCATCGGGATGCTGCCATCCGCTTCCCTGGCTGAGGATGGATTTGGGATGTACGAGCCTATACATGGAAGTGCTCCTGACATTGCAGGCAAGGACCTTGCCAACCCGATTGCAACAATCCTCTCAGTAGCAATGATGTTGCGCTACAGCTTCTCCCTGAGTGAAGAGGCTGATGCAATAGAGAGAGCAGTCAATTCCGTGTTGGACGATGGGTACCGTACAGCAGATATTTACACCGATGGAATGAAAAAGGTCGGTACGAGTGAGATGGGCAGCTTGATAGCCCGTGCCCTGTAAAGGGAGGAGGATCATATGGACGAAAGCAAGAGACGTTCAGCACAGATGACCGAGGGAGCCGATCGTTCCCCCCACCGGTCGCTGATGAAGGCACTGGGATGGACTGACCGTGAGATTCACATGCCTATCATCGGCATCGTGAATGGGGCCAATGAGATTATCCCAGGACATATTCACCTTGACAGGATTGTCAACGCTGTAAAGAGCGGGGTACGGCATGCTGGGGGAAACCCGGTATCGTTCCCTGTGATCGGGGTGTGTGATGGGATTGCTATGGGGCATACCGGGATGAAATATTCTCTGGCAAGTCGTGAAGTCATTGCTGACTCCATTGAGATTATGGCTACAGCCCATCCTTTCGATGCTCTGGTTTTCGTACCCAACTGTGACAAGATTGTACCGGGTATGTTGATGGCTGCCGCCAGACTCAATATCCCTTCCATTTTCGTTTCCGGTGGGCCGATGCTTGCAGGAAAGATTCCTGGGGACAGTTCCCGCAAGACGAGCCTTTCGGTGATGTTTGAAAAGGTTGGGAGCCTTGCCGCTGGCCTTATCAGTGAGGAGGAGTTGCTCTCCTATGAGAATAATGCCTGCCCAACCTGTGGTTCATGTAGCGGCATGTTCACCGCCAACAGCATGAACTGCCTGACCGAGGCCATTGGTATGGGACTTCCTGGCAATGGGACCATCCCGGCTGTCTACAGTGCCCGTGACCGGCTTGCAAAGGAAGCTGGATACCAGATCATGGATTTGTTGAAAAAGAATATCCGTCCCCTGGATATCATGACCAAGGAGGCATTCGCCAATGCAATGGCCGTAGATATGGCCTTGGGATGCAGCACCAATACCATGCTCCATCTACCGGCGATAGCCCATGAGGCTGGGATCGATCTGGATATTTTCATGGCAAATGATATTGCTGCAAAAGTTCCCAATCTCTGTCACCTTGCCCCAGTTGGTTCTGACCATATTGAAGATCTCTTTGAAGCTGGTGGTGTGCTTGCGGTGATGCGTGTTCTGGGAGAGGCTGGGTTGCTCAATGCAGACCTGCCAACGGTGAGTGCAAAGACCATTGGTGAACTCTATAGCGAAGCACCAATCTACAACCATGAGGTAATACGACCGATTGACAACCCGTTCAGCAAGACCGGGGGAATTGCCGTGCTCCGGGGAAACCTTGCTCCAGACGGGGCTGTGGTCAAACAGAGTGCAGTTGACAAGCGTATGTTGGTGCATAATGGACCTGCAAGAGTCTTTGACAGCGAAGAGGAGACCATAAAAGCTATTTTTGGGGGAAAGATCAAGGCAGGGGATGTCATTGTCATCCGCTATGAGGGGCCAAAGGGAGGTCCTGGTATGCGTGAGATGCTCAGTCCCACCAGTGCCATCGCCGGTATGAACCTGGACAAGGATGTTGCCTTGATCACCGATGGCCGCTTCAGCGGTGCTACCCGTGGTGCTTCCATCGGTCATGTCAGCCCTGAGGCTGCTGAGGGTGGACCGATTTCCTTGATCCAGGAAGGTGATATGATTAGCATTGATATTCCAAATGGCACGCTCAGTTTGTTGGTCGATGAGAAGACACTAGCTGAACGTAAAAAGCAGTGGGTCTGCAAGGAGCCGCCAATTACCACGGGGTATTTGGCTCGCTACGCCAAGCAGGTAACCAGTGCGGCCACCGGAGCTGTCTTCAAGAAATGATACACAAAGAGGAGAATCAATCATGCAGATGACTGGAGCACAAATAATTATAGAATGTCTGATAGAACAGGGAGTGGATACCGTTTTCGGGTTCCCCGGTGGGGCAGTACTGCCCCTCTATGACGCCTTGTACCAGAATCAAAACAGAATCCGCCATATCCTCACCAGCCACGAGCAGGGTGCTAGCCATGCTGCAGATGGGTATGCCCGCAGTACCGGGAAGGTCGGGGTATGTATAGCTACCAGTGGCCCAGGGGCGACAAACCTGGTAACCGGTATTGCCACTGCCTACATGGATAGTGTCCCTATCGTTGCATTCACCGGGAACGTGGCAGTACCATTGTTGGGTAAGGACAGTTTCCAGGAAGTGGATATTACCGGAATTACCATGCCGATTACCAAACACAACTTCATTGTCAAGGACGTAGGTGACCTAGCTGAAACGGTTCGCACCGCTTTCAGGATTGCCCAGGAGGGCAGACCTGGCCCTGTCTTGATCGATGTACCCAAGGATGTGACGGTCTATACTGCGGACTTCTCTCCACAATCGCCTGAGGTCTTGAAGCCTCGCACCGAGCGACTGAGTGAGAAGAGCATGGAACAGGCTTTGCAGTTGATCAAACATGCACAGCGTCCGATGTGCTACATCGGTGGTGGTGTGATCAGGGCGAAGGCAAGTGATGAACTCTCCCAATTCCTGGAAAACATCGACAGCCCGGCTTGTACCTCACTGATGGGGGTCGGAGCTGTGAGTTCCCTCAGTCCCCGCTTTACTGGTTTGGTTGGTATGCATGGGACAAAAGTCTCAAATATGAGCGTTTCCGCCTGTGACCTTCTGGTGGTAATTGGAGCACGGTTTAGTGATCGAGTGGTCAGCAAAGCCAGCGCCTTTGCCAAGAATGCAAAGATTATCCATATTGATGTGGATCCGGCTGAGATTGACAAGAATATTAAAACCTACTGTCATGTAATCGGTGACTTGAAGGTGGTGCTTACTGAATTGAACCATCGGATCGCAAAGCCTATGGAACATACCGAGTGGATGGAACAGGTTGCTGAGTACAAGAAGCGCTATCCGATCAGGGTGGACAGCGAAAGTGCCCGTTCCAAGGAAATTCTGAAAGCACTGCAGAGCGTTCTTCCTGAAGGGTTCTTTGCGGTGACTGAGGTTGGTCAACACCAGATGTGGGCGGCCCAGTTCCTCAAGCACCTCCAGCCTGGCCACTTCCTTACCAGTGGTGGCTTGGGTACTATGGGGTACGGCACCGGTGCCGCCATCGGTGCGCAGGTTGCCCATCCTGATGCCCGTGTAGTCAATATTGCTGGGGACGGCAGTTTCAGGATGAACTGCAATGAGCTGGCTACCATTGCACGGTATAAGCTTCCGGTTATCATTCTCTTGATGAACAACCAGACTTTGGGCATGGTACGCCAGTGGCAGACACTCTTCTTCGATCGTCGCTACAGTGAAACCAACCTCGATACCCCCATCGATTGGATGAAGCTGGCTGAAGCCTATGGGGTAAAAGGGATGCGCATCAGCAAGACTGATGACCCGAAGCCGATTCTCCGGGCTGCGCTGGACCTAGGACAGGCTGTTGTCATTGATTGTGAGATACCTGTCGATGACAAGGTCTACCCGATGGTTGCCCCAGGTGCATCTATCGATGAGATGCTTGGTGTGGAAGAAGTAGGGGAGTAACGATAGAGATAGTGTACGAACTCGAGGAATGTAAGCTCGAGTGCTGCACAAATACTGTAAATGGTTGGAAGACGGGGTGTCCGTCTCCCCGATTCAATGTAATATAGCTGGCTTCGAGAGAGGTCAGCTTTCTCTATGAGTTCTTCTTGTGTCATGTTTTTCTGTAGTCTAAGTTCCTTTATTGCTTGTCCAATTTCTCTGTTTTTCATACTGGAAGTATGACTTTTACAGAACTTTGTATTCTCATATATCGTCATTTAGTAACGAATCTTTTTTAGATTCTTGGACTTCGTACCATACATACGAAATGCATACATGTGTCTAGATTCTTGTAGCTTCAGATATTATCCCGTAAAACCACTTATTGGAAGCAGGCTGAGAATATTTCGAAAAATTCGGTATGATATGCTACACTATGAGCGACAAACAAAAGAGGAGGTCGTTCATGGAAGAAGACGATATGAGACAGCTGTCGGCCGAGGAACTTGGAGCTCTCTGTTCCAATTTGCAAAAGGCATGTACCAAGCAGCTCAGGAGTGAGGAAGCTGCACTGTTTGCTGTACTTGCTTCCTATTATGATAAGCAGAGAACAACCAAGGCAGACTGTGATTACAATGCCCTGCTTGATGCAATAAACAAGGATTTGTCCGAGGGATTCAAAGACGCAAGCAAGGCAGCTGAAGATGCCAATGACAGAGGAGCCAAACGGGCTTTGGTTTGGGGAGAGAAAGCTTCCAAACTACTGCAAGCGCTTATGATGCGATATGAAAAGCAGGGCAGTGCACTGCTCGAAAACACCAATGTGTGGGTATGCGAGATTTGTGGGTTTGTGTATGTAGGGGATACCCCACCTTCCGTCTGCCCGATCTGCAAAGTGCCCAGCTTCAAGATCCACCCCATCCAGAAGGAGGCCGTCTGATGCATGCCGCAAGAACTATTTCCCTCTGTACGAAAGACTGTGTCTGCCTCTTTGTCTGTCCTACTGGCGCGACCGATACCGAAAATGGACAGATAGATTTCACGAAATGCCTGGACGGTTGCCGCCTTTGTGTGGATGCCTGCCCCAGTCATGCCATCTACTTGGTTCCTGCCACCTACCCTGTTCCGCAGGAGAAGAGTGAAGCAGTGCGAAAGAGCTTGCTTGCTCTCGCAAAGAGCAAAGCAGACCAAGAACGTCTGGCCAGAAGCCTTGCAGAAGCAAGCGATGATCCTGTTTTCAGGCAACTTATGGATGCGGTTGCAACGAGCAATCACATTCTTGCCGAGGACTGCTATCGAGAAGCGGGGTATATTCTGCCACAGAGTGAGGTTGTACGCTCATGGTTGCGCAGCCTGCTCAGTGAGCATGAGAAGGATGAGGATTTCCCCTCTGATGCAGTAACGACACTGCTGGAAAAGCTGTAGGAAACTACTTTTGTTCTTGTTTTTCCCTCAGGTAGATTAGGAATACTCCGGTTGCCCCAATTAGGGCAGCCAGAGCAGTGGTAATCCAAAGCAGGTTCATGGAGTACGATTCAATGATCATACCTCCGGTAATGGGGGCGATTGCATGTCCGGTTCCCATGATGATGGGCAGGATTGCAGAGAAACGGGAACGATGACTGATCGGGGTGTTGTTTGCCACGTAGAAGTTGTCGTTGGTTGCTGATATAATCTCACCCAATGTGTAGATTACCGTCAGTGCCATAAAAGCGAATGGGGTGGTGGCAAAGGCAAAGAGGCCGAACCCAATCGCATAGAAAATACCACTGAGCGTAGAATTAGCAAGTGGGTGAAATCGTCTAAGCAAGCTCACGATGATCGGGCTGCATAAGACCACCACAATCCCGTTGATCGCCATCATCCTCCCATACAGAGGTGCCCCTGCTTGTCCGAACAAGTTGGTGGTGAGCAGGGGGAGTGCAAACAATGTCTGGCTATAGGCGAAGCTGAAGAAGGTGACAGAAAGTGCAAAGAGCAGAAGCCTTGGACGGGTGAGCAGGGCCTTGAAGAGACCGCCCTCTTCTCCTTTCTCCGTCGTTACCCATCCCTTGCTCTCTTCGATCAGTTCCTTGGATGGCTTGCTTTCCTTTACTTTGAGTATGACGAGCAGAACTGAGAGAATACCGGCAGCTGCATTTCCGTAGAACAGCCACTGTGGTGCTGTGTAGAAGAGATACCCCGCGATGACCGGTCCTATGGAGTATCCGACATTGTGTCCAAGGTAGATGAGACTGAATGAGACCTGGCGGTTCTCGATGTTGGTCACATCGGTTTTCAAGGCTTCCCGGGCTGGGTCGACCGCTCCATCGAAAAACAAGCCCAGCAGGATGAAGTAGGGAACAAATGCTTCGCCTTCAAAGAAGCCTGCTAGAATGAAGCAAAAATCCATCAGTAATTGAAATATGACAAGCACCGGCTTGCGCCCGATGGTGTCAGCCAATTTGCTGCCAATGAACGAGCCAGGTACGTAAAGTATTGAGGCTATGGTCATGAACGTTCCCGCTTGCAGTGGGGTGTAACCCAAGCGCTTGGTAAGATAGAGCGTTAAAAACGGATAGATGAATATGCCTATTGCGTTGATGACCGTTGCAAAGAAGAGTACATAGATTGGCTGGGGCAACCCTCTATAGAGGGAGAGGAGCCGTTTCATAGGACAGCCTCGATGGCGAGGGCTAAACCGTCTTCACTGTTGCTGGCGGTACATGCATGTGCATGTGCTTGTACCGCTTGGGGAGCATTGCCCATAGCCACTGCATATCCCACTGCACGGAACATTCCGATATCATTGTAGTAGTCTCCTACTGCCATGACGCTCCCTGGGTTCACCCCATAGAATTCACAGAGGGAGCGAACCGCATGCCCTTTGTCCACACCTCTGGCGAGGATCTCAATATAGCGGGGGGAAGAGCTGAAAATGTTCAGCGAGTTTCCAAACCGTTCCTGCAGTTGCTTTTCTTGTTCTCTCATGTACTGGCTGTCATTGTGCATTGCCAATACCTTGAATGGTCTCTCTCCCTCACTGAGGGAGTCACAGAGACTATTCAGTGTTGCAATGCGTCCTTGTGTGTGAGAAGCTGTCACCTCCACATCATACCAAGCGTTCTTCTCATTCATATACCAACTCTCATTGGTGAAGACGAAGTACTCCAGCTCAGTCTGTGCAAGGTAGGAGAGTATATTGGTGCACTGCTCCTTGCTGATGGGATGTGCTTCCAGTTCTTTCCCCTCCTCGTCAAGCACAAGGGAACCGTTGAAACAGCCCAGAGGTCCGGTGATTCCCAGTTCTTGCTGAATTAGGGTAAGACTCCCTGCAATTCTGCCGCTGACCAGCGCAACAATGATGCCCCTTCGCCTAGCATGGCGAAGGGCTTCCCTGGTTCGGGCGCTGATCTGGTGGTTGGGATCAAGCAGGGTGCCGTCTATATCGGTGCAGATGAGTTTGCATTCAAACATGCGAGCATGGTAATACAAGAGTCATTTCTTGTATAGAAGACTTTCTCGTGGATTGGTTTCCCGCCAAGTCGTTTGTGAGACTGGACGACCAGCAATTCGATTGCAAAGGTACGTGGCCATTTGTGGTAGAAGTACCTGATGGGTTTGGGAGAGATAGTGTTTACTGCGATGAGTGAAACGATACGGAGAAACAGGCGTGGAAGGTGGAGGTGATAATCCATGGTTGCTCCTGATACGTAAAGTGTGTGGATTCCAAGTTCCACAACCACCGGATCTTGGAAGAATGAAGAAGAGAGGACACTGTTGAAACGGAGTCCTCTCTTGTGAATGATCACTTGCCCTTATGCTTCCTGGTACGCTCTTCCGTAGAAGCAGTCCAGGTAGAGTTGCTTGATCTCGCTGATCAGGGGGTAGCGAGGGTTGGTTCCCGTGCACTGGTCGTCGAATGCTTTCACAGCAAGTTCGTCAACCACAGCAAGGAAGTCCTCTTCCTTGATTCCCCACTCCTTGATGGAGGAAGGAATATCAAGTTCCTTTTTCAGTTTCTCAATCCCTGCAACCAGCGCATCGACCTTCTTGTCTTGGCTGTCATTTGCACTGGTCTTGATGTAGGGAGTATTCTCCTGTTCATTGACCACCATGGCAATGTAGTCTGCAGCCCTTGCATACCTGCTTACAGCCGAGGGATATTCATACTGCGGGAAGGAAGCTTGTTTGGTTGGGTTGTCTGTCGCATTGTAACGAATGACGTTGCAAAGTAGCAGTGCGTTCGCCATGCCATGAGGAATATGGAACTGGGCACCGAGCTTGTGCGCCATCGAGTGACAGACACCCAGAAATGCATTGCTGAAGGCCATTCCCGCTATGGTTGAGGCATTGTGGACTTTCTCGCGTGCTTTCTTGTCAGTTCCATCCCGATATGTCTTCGGCAGGTACTTGAAGATGACACGGGCAGCTTCTAAGCTCAAGCCGTTGGTGTAGTCGGTGGACATGCTCGATGCAAGTGCTTCCAGTGCATGGGTCAATACATCGATTCCACAGCTGGCGGTCAGAGCTTTGGGCATTCCCATCGCAAGCTCACTGTCCACGATAGCCATGGTCGGGGTGAGCGCATAGTCTGCTATTGCGTACTTCATGCCACTTTTCTCATCGGTGATGATGGCAAATGGAGTGACCTCACTGCCGGTACCACTGGTGGTAGGTACACATACAAGCTCAGCTTTCTTTCCCATGTTTGGGAAGGCATAGATTCGCTTCTGGATATCCATGAACCGCAAAGCAAGCCCATCGAACTGCACCTCTGGGTGCTCATAGAGCAACCACATGATCTTTGCAGCATCCATTGGAGATCCTCCACCAAGACCGATGAGTACATCGGGTTTGAAGGCACCAACCAACTTCATCCCCTCGCTGATGGTAGCGAGTGTTGGATCAGGTTTTACCTGGTGGAACGTCTCGCACTCGATACCCATAGCATCAAGTGTGTCTGTGATCTTGTCCACCATACCGCTGGTGAACAGGAAGGAGTCGGTGATGATGAATGCACGCTTCTTACCCTTCAGCTCGCCAAGAGCAACGGGAAGACAACCATACTTGAAGTACGTCTTAGGGGGCAGTTTGAACCAGAGCATGTTTTCCCTCCTGGCAGCTTCTGTCTTGATGTTCAACAGGTGTTTGGGTCCTACATTCTCACTGATCGAGTTGTTGCCCCAGGAACCACAGCCAAGGGTGAGGGAAGGCTCCAGACGGAAGTTGTAGATGTCTCCAATGGCACCTTGGCTGGCAGGCATATTCACCAAGACACGACTGGTCTTCACCGTCCTGCTGTAGGTGTCGACCTTCTCCGTCTCTTTCTCATCGATATAGAGGACACTGGTGTGCCCGTAACCACCCAAGGCAACCAGTTTTGCTGCCATGTTGGTTCCTTCTCCATAGGTATCACATTTGTACATTGCCAACACCGGGCTGAGTTTCTCATGGGCAAAGGGTTCAGAAGCATCGGCATGTTCCACTTCACCGATAAGGACCTTTGTAGTCTCAGGAACTGAGAAACCTGCAATCTCTGCAACCTTTGAAGCTTTCTGTCCAACGATTGCAGGGTTTACCGTTCCCCGTTTTGGGTCGAGGATTACATTGCGAAGCATGTCGGCCTCTTTCTTGGTGAGGAATCGTGCACCACGGTCGGTAAACTCTTGCTTTACTGCATCGTAGATATCCTTGTGGCAGATTACTGCCTGCTCACTAGCGCAGACGACCCCATTGTCGAAGGTCTTGCTCATGAGAATCGAGCTGACCGCCATCTTGATATCGGCGCTCTTGTCCATAAGGGCTGGGGTATTGCCAGGTCCGACACCAATGGCAGGAATACCGGAGGAGTAGGCGCTCTTGACCATCGAAGGACCACCGGTTGCAAGGATGAGATTCACCAGCTTGTTTTTCATCAGGTAGTCTGTCTTCTCAATGGATGGTTCATCAATCCAACCGATGATATCTTCTGGAGCCCCTGCCTTCACTGCAGCCTCCAGAATGACACGAGCAGCTTCACAGGTGCACTCCTTGGCTCTCGGATGGGGACTGAAGATGATTGCATTCCTGGTTTTCAAGCTGATCAGGCTCTTGAAAATTGCAGTACTGGTTGGATTGGTGGTGGGGATGATGCCGCAGATGACACCTTTCGGCTCAGCAATTTTCTTGATGCCAAAAGCCTGGTCCTCCTCAATGATTCCACAGGTCTTGTCATCCTTATACTTGTTGAAGATGTATTCTGCAGAAAAATGGTTCTTGATCACCTTGTCTTCTACGATACCCATGCCGGTCTCTTTCACTGCCATGATTGCAAGCTTGATACGCTCGTCGTTTGCTGCAATGGCGGCTGCACGGAATATGGCATCAACTTGTTCCTGGGAATAGGTCTGGAATTTGGTTTGTGCGCGCTTCACACGTTCGATGAGGTCCTGGAGGTCTTTTTGTCCTGCAAAAAGCTCCTCGGTTTGTTTCTTGTCAGCCATGATGTACTCCTCGTAAGGGTTTTCTTGGCTTTAATGTATAAAAATATATCTAATAAGGTCAATACGATTTAAAAAAATAAACGGAATAAAATAATGAAAATAAATGCACTAAATATTAGATTAGTGCATTTATAAATGAGATAAATAAGAAAATACTAGAAATAAAATACTAATAAAGCTGATTAATATTACTGAAAAGAACTTAATATACTATTCGACTAATGAGTGCAACAGCAAGTACACTTGCTACAATGAATAGGAATAGGGTGATGTTGATTGGTTTTTTATGAGCAGAGGGAGGTGTTTTATCGGTACTATTCCCTTCTGCCGTTGCCTGCAGTGCCTGGTCCACACGTTCTATAACTGAACCTTTGGTTGCTCGGAATGAGCGGGTGAGCAGACTGAAATAGGCAAGGGTGAGGGCAAGCAGGGTTCCTGCCTTGCCTTCTATCTTTGGGTTGCTCGCACTCAGACTCTGGCTTGCTGCAAGGAGGGAGAGCAGGCGAAGCGCTTTTGTGAGTGCGATTGTGAGAGAGCCTTCAGTGAAGGCAAGAGAGCCAACACTGAGTAGGACCTTCCCATTCGGTTCAAACAGACTCAACATAAGCAATGAGAAAATGAGCATCACCGGCGGGATGATTCTGATCTTTCTTCCAGCCACCCACTGCAGGAGATACATCAGAGCGGTGATCACAGCGAGCGTGATGAGACCCCTTGCGAGGAGGATAGCGACAATGGCAAGCAATGAGGCAAAGAGCAGGTGTTTGTGTGGGGTCCTCTCTTCGGTTGGAGGAATGGTGAGGTACAGGGTTCCCTGCGTGAGCGCTTTCCCTGTTGTCCCTCTCTGCAGGTAGATCTCAGCGAGCAGTCCCAACGCAAAGCTGGTGGCCATTCCAAGGGCAAGCATAAGCGGTGCGGCTATCCATATGGATGGGCCGTAGGCAACCCAGGATGCAACCTGGAGTTGGCATAGATTGCTCACAAACGCCCCAAGCAGGGAACATCCTACAAGGCTAACCCTGGCCCCAAAGAGGTGCTTTGCACCTTTCATGGCGATACCGCTGCTCAAAGTGCCTGCTAGGGAGATCAGGAATAGATAGGAAAAGAGCGTTCCGCTTACCATTCCTTGGCCTATTGCCTTGAGTAAGAGGACCATGAGAAATGGGCCGTAGGCCATACCATCGAGGATAATAAGGAGGGGGAGGTTTGCAAGTCCCAGTCTTAGGAAGGGGAGTGGTTTGGGAATAAGGTACTCCAAGGAGGAAAGCAACAGGGTAGTGGCGCTGATGAAGGCGATTTTTCTCTCAGTTTGCGACATCATCGACCTCCTGATTCTCACTGTCACTGCCTACGACGGTGAGCAGTACCTGGTTTGGCAGGCACGCGATCCAGGACCGGGCACTCGAAATGGGCTTTTGGAAGGTGCAGCTCTTGGTGGGGCAGGGAGAGTCTTCGATGTGGGCATGTCCATCCTCGATGACCACATGTGTTTCCCCAAGCGGCCCTTGTACCGTTACCTCGCGATCGACATTAAGGCTGTATCGATAGGTGGCTTCACTACTTTGGATTTGTACGTACCCGCTTCCTCCGCTGGCAGTCTGTTTGGTGATAACCACCAGGGCAAGGATGCAGGCAATTAGGATAAGCGTGTCTCCAAGGAGGGTTTTCCACCTGTGTTTCATTGGCCAAGTGTAGCGTGGAAGCCAAACCAGTGCAATAGACATGTGTTTTGCTCGGATATCCCCACACGGGTGCAGAACTGATGGGTTATATGGTAGCTTGCTGTTTTTATTTGACACCAAGTTCACACTTTGTATATTATTAAAACGAAATATGAAGATAATGTGGAGATATATGTTGAATCCACAAGAACGCTTGTCAGACGAGCAAAGGTATGGTGATGTTGCAGTATGAAGATGATTTATGTGATTGACCCCATCAATGAGGATCGCGAGGGGGTGAAGCAGTATCTTGAGCTTTCAGGGTACGAGGTGCATGTGTTTGAGGATTTGCATGCTGTGCAGGTGGCTATAAGCCGTCAGGTCCCTGACTTGATGCTGCTGGAAGTGCAATTCCCTGATGGGGACGGGTTCAGTTACATCAAGAAACTGAAGCAGACCCATTCTTTCCCGGTCATCTTCGTGACAAGCAGGGTAGCAGAGAGTGACCGCATCCTTGGTTTCGAGTTGGGAGCTGACGATTATGTGTGCAAGCCTTTCAGCTTCAAGGAACTGGTGCTCAGGGTGCATGCCTTGTTCCGCCGCATTGATGTCAGTGTTTCCTCCTACCGAGGAGGTTCGACCTGGGTGTTGGCAGGGTCGGTACTGCAGTTCGACGAGGTAAGCCACCTCTTTACCTTGGATGGGTCGCAGATACCCCTTACTGCTGCAGAGTGGAGGATTATGAGTTACCTGGTAAGCAATAGTGGAATCCTCATTACCCGCTCTCAGATTCTGGAACACTGTTTTGACTACAGTTTTGAGTCGTATGACAGAATTGTGGACACCCATGTGAAGAATATGCGTGCAAAAATGGGCCCCATGGGACCACAGTGGATTGAGACAGTGAGGGGATATGGTTACCGGTTTGCCGGTAAGAGTACTTCCAGTCTTCCCGGTAAGGGAAGCGAAGGGCAGGAATAACCAATGGCAGAAAAAGACGACCTTATATATATAGTAGAGGATCATGAGGTGATTCGTGAGGGCGTTCGGCAATACCTAGAACTCTCTGGCTATCAAGTTAAGGGGTTTCCCACCCTCAGGGCAGTTCGGGAGGCTGTAGCCAGCCAGGTTCCGTCTCTGCTTATCCAGGATGTCATGCTCCCCGATGGTGATGGTTTTGCTTTTGTGAAGCAACTCAAGGAGAAGTGTGACTGCCCTGTCATCTTCATGACTGCCCGTAGTGAGGAGAGTGACAGGATCCTTGGGTTTGAACTCGGGGCCGATGATTATATCTCGAAACCCTTCAGTCCCAAGGAGCTGGTGCTCAGGGTTCAGGCCGTACTCAGGCGGTACCGGAACAATAGCTTCAGTCCGAGTGACGGCTTTTTATACGTCAACGACCATTCGATGCGTTTTGATGAGACCGATCATCAACTCTTGGTTGATGGTCAGGAGGTCATTCTGACCGCAGCCGAGTGGAGAATCCTTGCGTACTTAATCGAAAACTCACATCACCTTGTTTCCCGTTCCCAAATTCTCGAGGAGTGTTTCGACTATGCGGTCGATTCCTATGAACGGGTGGTCGATACCCATATCAAGAATATCCGCTCCAAACTTGGAGACGGTCCATGGATCGAGACGGTCCGTGGGTATGGGTACCGTTTCATTGGGCATGAGAAGGATGGCGCAGAAGTATGAGAAGGCAATTCGTCAGGCTTTTCCTAGGGTTCGTATTGGTGGTTGCCGTAGTAGTGGGAATCCAAGCTACGGTATTCATGGTGAGTATCCACCGCCAGCGGCTCAATTGGACTGAGTCTGTCTTCCAGGATTATCTTGCCGCTCTGAGTGAGAACCTTTCAGCAGGGTTGGATGGGCGTAGCTATTCCTTGATGAGCTTAGAGGAGCTCTTGTTGCGTTCAGCCGATGACCGGGTCAGTGGGCTGTACATCCGCAACCCGGATGGGACGGTAGCCATAGCCTACGGCATGACCAGCGGTGGGGCATCCCTACCGGTTCCCCACTCTGATGAGTATGAAGGCATGGGGCCGATGATGAGTTCGCCCTCAATGCAACGAACCCACCGGCAGATCTCAGAACAAGGATTCTCAGCAAACGAGATGCACAGTGCTGTCTATGAGGTACATATAGAGAAGGATGCTGATACTGCCTCGCTTTCAGTGAACCAACAAGCTGAATCACAGAAACATACGATTCTCCTGCCTCCTCAGGTGAAGGCTACCGATATAGCTGGAAGCTTGGTCATCTCCTACAACGGTGAGGTGCTGGCACTGGTGGATGTGCTCACATTTACTCCCTTTACCTATAAGAATACCGGATACCTGTTCAGAGGTTTGCTGTTCCCGATTTTCTGGGCTATGCCGATTGCCTTTGTCATTGCCCTTATGATGGCAGCTTCCATTTCCAAGCGAAGTGAGCGCTATACACAGGGGATTCAGAGGGCTTTGGAACAATTGAGTAGCGGAGAGAACGGGGTGGACCTTCCCAAAACCTCAATTGATGAACAGCGTGTGATCAATGACTCGATCAAGATGCTTGATGAGCATCTTGACCAGCATAAGCGAAGCCGGCAGGCTTGGCTGAGGAGCATCTCCCACGACCTCAATACCCCGGTTGCAAGCATGAAGCTCCTACTCGATGGGATAGCTGACGGGGTATTCCCCTCCGATGAGAAGACGTTGATGGCAATCAAGAGAGAGAATGATGCACTTTCAGCTCGTATTGCCCAGGTAGTGCTGTATAGCAATCTCCAAAGCCCAGACATGAAGGTGAAAAAAGAGGAGATTGATATTCCTTCCTTCATCCAACAAGTGTTCTCTTCATTAACAAAAGAAGAGAGAGATCGTATCTATCTCGATGCCGGGGAGGCTTCGCTTCAGGGTGACAAGGACCTACTAAGCTATGCAGCTCGTGCCATGCTCTCCAATGCCTTGCAGGCAGGTGAAGGTACGATTGGCTGGTCCATCGGGAAGAATACCATGATGTTCACCAATACGGGGACACTTCCAGAAGGTGTGGATTTCTTTGAACCCTGGAGTAAGGGAGATACCAGCCGCGGTACCTCGGGTAGTGGTTTGGGACTTCCCATTACTGCCCAGATCATGTATCTTCATAACGGCGATGCTACTATCAGCCAAAGAGAAGGGGAGGTAGTGGTAAATCTCAGATGGTGAGACTCATCATCTCCTTGCCGCTTTCCAGCTCATAGATGGTAAAGGTATTGTCTTCCAGTAAGCAGTAGCTTGCAGGAAACCCTCCCTTGGGAAGGGCAACTGAGCCAGGGTTGATGAATATCAGTTCCTCCCGTTTCTCTGCAACTGGAATATGTGTATGGCCGCTGATAACGATGGTTCCAGGGGACAATGGCGGAAGCTCCTTGTGCCCATGATGGAGATAGATTATGTGGTCACCCACTTGATCCAGGTGCATAAGAGCACTGTCTGAGAGCATTGGGAACTCCAATACCATCTGATCTACTTCGGAATCACAGTTGCCACGCACAGAAATTAACGATTCTTTCACACTATTTTGTAGCCTGTATGCTTCTTTTGGGTTATACTTATAGGGAAAGGCATTCCGAGGGCCATGATAGAGAAGGTCCCCAAGAAGAATAAGCTTGGAGGCTTTGGTTGTTTGAAAGATGTTCAGGAGTGAATGCATTGCATATGCACTTCCATGGATGTCGGAGGCAAAAAGGTATATCATACTTATATGGTAATGAAATCGATTATGTACGGCAATAATGTTGACAAAAGAAATGATAGTGTCTGTGTAACCTTCTTGAATTTCACACAAAGGGGTTTTGTGCACACAAACCACACACAAACACCAAATGTCTTCACGTTTACTCAAACAACATCACTTGTTCCTCACATTAATATACCATTTGCACAATATATGTCCATTGTACTCACAAAGTGCATCAGCATACTGATGTTACAAATAAACTCTCACGCAAAAAAATGGAGATTTACGTCATGAAGAAAAAGTTTGTATTGACTCTGGCGCTGGTTCTCGTGGTTGCAGGAACATTAGTTGCTGCTACCCCTCTTGAAGTTAGCGGTTCGTTCAAAGCTGGGTATGACTTTGCCTTTGCTGATACTGGTAACAGCACAAAACCGATTCAAGACCACACAGCTAATGTGACATTTGAATTTGCTGATGACTTCTGGGATTTGGAGATTGGTGGCGCTCTTGTTTATGATGAAGAAACCCTCCCTACAGCAACCGCAAACATCTACCTCGACAAGGCTCTCGCTGAACAGGGTTTAGACATGGGCGACCTCGCTGTTACCCTACATGTTGGTACTGATGTTAGTGGAAGCGCTCCTTCAGTTTTGGCTGACAAGAATGGCTATGCTGATGAATATTTTTATGCTCTCTCTGATGTTTCAGTTTCTGGTATTGGCATGACCACTGGCAATAACATTGGTGTTACCGTAGCATATGCTGACATGGTTGAAGTGTATGCATCTGCATATCCTAATACTACGTTCCCAATGGTTATTGGTGCAAAGGTGATGCCTCTTGACGGTGTTGAAGCTGCTGTTGGATTCACCAATGATTATTCTGGCAATAACGCAATGACCGTTTCTGCTAAGGCCGATGTTGCTTCTCTTGCTGGTCTTCAAGACATCGCTCTTGCAGCAACTGGTGAGTTCTTCTTTGACATCGATGCTGAAACTTCCGCAATCGTTGCTGATGTTGATGGTTCCTACATGGGTATTGGTCTTTGGGTTGCCTACTACAATAGTATGTCTGACGTCAACTACATGGCTGCTGAGGCTTCTTACAGCACCACTGTTAGCGATTTCGACCTTTCTGCTAGTTTCAAGGCTGACCTTGGTGTTATCGATACTTCCGATGATGAGACTTACACAATCGGAGCTGGTGCAGCGTATGCAATGGGCGGCGTTACTTACGCTCTCGATGCTGAATATGTATTCGATGGCGCATTTACTCTCAGCCCAAGCGTTTCTATCTCCTTCTAATCGAAAGAGTCTAAAAACGTTACTTAACAAGTGGCCCATCGTTGATGGGTCACTTTTTTGCTCTTCCATCTATTAAAAAAACTATCTTAGGAGCCTGCCATGCGATCAGAAGCAACAACCGTAGACGAGTATCTCTCAGAGCTTACCAGCGAGCAACGCTCCGTATTGTCACCACTTAGGAAACTAATCCTAGAAAACATTCCTGAAGGAATCCAGGAAAGTATGAACTGGGGAATGATCAGCTATGAAATACCGCTACGATCCTTCCCAGACACCTATAACAAACAACCTATCGGCTATGCTGCCCTTTCTGTACAGAAGCATGGATTCTCTCTTTACCTTATGCCGCTCTACATGGATGACAAGAAAATGGAAAAGCTCCAGAAGCAGAGTAAGAAGCTTATGCTCGGAAAATCTTGTATCCAGTTTAAAAGCCTGGAAGAACTTCCCCTCGATCTTATCGTGGAAATTCTTCGCTCCTATACTGTAGAAACGTACATAGAAGCATACAAAAACATAAAAGGTTCTTTATAATTGCTTGCATGTAAGAACAGGTGTGTTGCAGTGATTTCATTCCCCAACGGAGCGAGAGGAAAGGAATCAGCATGATGGTTCCTCTCCCGAGCGAGTGCCGGGAAAGCAAGGTGAGATACCCCGTCCCTTGGGGCGGAAAAGGGGGCAACGCCTCCTGAGTCCATGGCTTGCCCTGGGGTATTGATACCTTTCATTTCACTATAGAGATTACAAAACAACAGCGGTAACAGTGTTGTTCTTTAAAACCAGATAGCAATACAGAGCAACACATACGGGGAAGGGTCCTTCCAAAACAACGATAAACCTTTCTTATCCTTGAGAGTATTTCCTATTGATTCCCCAACGTAGCAAGAGGAAAGGAACCATCATTATGGTTCCTCTCTGGAGCGAGTGCAGGGAAAGCAAGGTGAGATACTCCGTTCCTTGGGGCGGAAAAGGAGGCAACGCCTCCTGAGTCCATGGCTTGCCCTGGGGTATTGATACCTTTCATTTTCTCTCTGCAAATGGAACAGAGGGCCTTCTCTTCTCTCTGGAGCCAAGAAAGACCCCTATGCTGTTAGGAACTAGTGGTGCTGGGAAATCGAAGTTGACCAATCGGCTCAATGGGGAGGATATCATTAAAATACACGTATGAATGGAATCAACAATGCAGCACTGTGAGCCTATATGGATGTGAAGAACCATGAAGTTATGTGAACTCCTAGTGAATTGATAGGCAGTAACCTTGACGGATAGATGCTATATGATGATACTTCTTATATACCCTCAGGGGGTATAGGAGTTGATATGATGTTAGTATTACTGATTTTGGTAGGAGTATTTATTTACTTCATGGTTAAGTCTGATAAATCTGGGTTTAAACCCCAGGAACCATCAGCATTGGATGTAGTTAATCGCCGATACGCAAAGGGCGAAATTGATAGGGACACCTATTTGGAATTACGTAAAGATCTTGGGTATTAGGAGGAATGTGTATGTATAATTCGTTATTTTGGGACGCAGGAAGATTCGGTCATCATAGCCTAGGCTATGGCTATGGGATGTACGATGGTGGCATGTGGATTATGGGACTTGTTGTTCTTGCAGTAATTGCTGCCTTGACGCTCTCCATCATTGCAATTGTCAGAACCTCAAAGAAGAGAAATGCTTCCGATGATGCACTCCGCATTGTTGAAGAACGCTATGCGAAGGGTGAGCTGACCAAAGAAGAGTATGATGTCATGAAGAAGGACTTGCGATAGAGCCTCCATGTCAACTTCACTTGGTCGTTGAATACTACTCACAGTAGCAACTGCACCGTATTTCGGTGCAGTTGTTGTGTAAGGTGATAATCATATTCAACGAAGGAAGAAAACCAGGTACTGGGAAAATGATCGAGGTGTTGGTATCTTGATTCCTCCACTGGTGATTATCCACATATGTAGTATAGCGTTCTGATCTACGACTATAAGACAAAAGCCCCCGCTTGGGGGCTCTAAGGTGTTACATCCTGATCTCCTTTCTCTGGAACAGCACATAGGCAATAGCAAACAACAGAATGATTGTTGCCATGAAAGCAGTGAAATGCGGCCATATAAGCAACATGCTCTGACCAAAGGGTAGGGCACTTCCCATGATGGCTCCCTGCAACTGGCTGAAAAGGACTACTCCCAAGGACCTGGTTGAGGGATTCAAAATTGCCAAGGCCGACTCTGTGTAGAGCCTGTAGGGAGAAATTCTTCCCAGTACCACCTCAAGTTTTGCAGTCTGGAAGCTGTCTCCACCTCCGAAGGCATAGGCTAGAAGCTGGGAGATCATAGGCCAGAAAATCATGAAGAAGAGCCACAAGGCAATAGCTACCAATGCTGATACAGCACTCTGGCGGAATATGATGGAGAACATCATACCCACTAAGTACCACAGGAGTGCGTAGAGCAGAGTGACCACATAGAATGCAAAGGCTCTTGCAATCTGTTCACCAGATGGTGGTACTCCGAGGAACAACATTGCGCACCCGATGACCAGCAGCCAGAGTGCCAACAGTATGATCGCCAAGGCACTTACTGCGCCCAAGGCTTTTCCAAAGAGCAAGACATCCCGGTAAATCGGTTGTGAAAGCACTCTTCCCAGTGTCCTATTCTGGAACTCTGAATTGATTGCATCGAACCCGAGGGCGATGCCGGTCAATGGAACCAGGAAGGAGATAAAAGAGAGAAAGGATGGAATGGGGTCTTGGCTGATCGTGAAGAGATTGAGCAGCATGAACGAGTCCTCCCCGACAAATGAGCGAAGTGTCTGGGCTGCAACATACATGCTTGCTCCGGCTGTGAGGATGATTAGGAGCATCAGGATGATCATCCTGATATTTCCTGCATAATCCTGCATCTCTTTCAGCCAAATTACTTTCAAGCCAGTCAATGCAGAACCCTCACGTTTATTCATTGCTCGCCTCCTTGTACGCCAACTGATAGATTTCATTCAGTGAGTGCTTCTTCATCTCAAGAGACGTAAGATTGCATCCTGCACTGAATACCTGCTGGGCAAGGATCGGACGGATGTCTTCACTAGCTGTGACCAGATAATGGTTATCTCCTTGTCTGTCTACACCGATTACTCCCTTTTGCTTTTTCAGAAGAAGTTCCAAGTCATCCTTGCCCTCTGCCTGCAGGTCTATAAGAACCTCTTTGCCGAAGTGTTCCTCTCCCAGTGCATCCACTGAACCAAAACTGATCAACTTCCCTCGAGAGAAGAGCCCAACCCTGTCACAGACAGACTGGACCTCATCCAGCTGATGGCTGGAGAGTAGGAATGTCATCCCTTCGCTGTCTCGGAGGGAAGTGATCAGGGAGAGGAATTCGCGAATGGACTGGGGATCGAGCCCTTGGGTAGGTTCATCCAGAATGGCAATCCTGGGTTCCTTTACCAGCAATTCAGCTAGTCCCAGTCTTCGTTTCATGCCATGGGAGTACGTCTTAACCTTGTCATGCATGCGATCAGTCAATCGCATCTTGGCAATTGATGCTTTGATACGTTTTTCCCTTTCGTTCGCATCCAGACCAAGGAACCTGGCAGTATAATCGAGGTTCTCATAGGCTGTCATGTATTCATAGAACCCTATTGCGTCCGGCATATAGCCCACCTGTCTCTTTACCACCAACGGTGTACGGAATGGGTTGTGGCCTAGTACTTCCACTGTACCTTCCGTGCTTTCCAGGAGTCCCAGCAGCATAAGGATGGTGGTGGTCTTTCCCGAACCATTAGGCCCAAGAAGACCAAAGATCTCTCCTTCCTTGAGGGAAAAGGATAAGTCATCCACTGCCTTCACCCCCTTGCGGTACTGCTTTGACAGATGGGAAACGCTCAATACGATTTCGTTGCCCATGGTTTAACCTCCTGTTACCGTCGTCCGAATTTCTTCACTGCAAATACCAACAGTACGGCTGCTGCTGCTATGATACCTACTGAGACAATGCCCCACAGGGAAGAAGTTCGAACGGTAATCCTGAATTTCTCTGATATATTGCCTGCATTTTTGCTGTTTGCCCGTAGAGTGAGGCTATAGTCTCCAGTAAGTGCTTCACTCGATGGTTTTACTGTGGCTTTCACAGTAACTTTTTCTCCAGCTGGGAGAGATTCCACTACAGATGGCTCATAAGAGACGGTCCAGTTGGAGGGTGTATAGGAGGAGAGTTCAATGTGGGTGGCCTCTGCACTGCCACTATTTTCCAGCTCTAGATCCAGGACTTTTTCCTTCCCTGCAACAGCGCTTGCGCTGAGCAGTCCTCCCTGTCCGGTAAGGCTAAGTTTTGCCTGTCCTTGTACCTCTAGGGTGACGGGGACAGAAGCCTCAGCACCAGAGGATCGAGCAGTGATGGTTATTGGATAGTTACCCTCTGCGATACCAGAAGAAGGGGAGACTGTAACCTGGATGGTTTTCGACGAGCCTGCATTCAGGGAGAGGGTATTCAGTGTCTTCGACCCATACTGTTCCTTGAAGGATGCAGAGAAACCCTGAGGAACATCAGCATAGAGGTCAATGAGTGTTTCGGCTGCACTGTTGTTTCTCAGTGTGACATTGAACGTGAAATCAGAAGAGGGATCTCCCTTTATGATTGGAAGCTCTGTATCCAATGCAAGTCTTTGCGGGAGCTTCCTTCCCATGGTGATGGTAAGTGGCAGGGTGAAGGATGCATCTTCTTCTCCCTTTGCATGTACAGAGAAGTTATAGGTGGCTTCTTTACCCGTTGCCTCTGGAATAACCCAAAGCTGAACATTTGATGTTGACTCAGGTTCAGCAAAGACAGCATTGACCAGACCACCACCACCGACGAATTGGTATTCCCATCCTGAAGGTAACCCTGTCAATGAGAGATTGACTCGCTGGGGAGCAAGGTTGTAGTTCTTCACTTTAAGGTCAAAGGTAATCATGTCAGTGGAGCTGACATTCAGGGAAGGGTAGTTTGTTGAAATTGACAGCCCTTCGTAGTCAGCAAAGAGTGGCATGGCTGCAACTATGAAGATTAGAAGCAAGCCAAACATCCGATTGTTCTGTTTCATGGTACATATTCCTCCGTTATAGATGAAATATCTACCGAGAGGAGTAAAAACAAATTACAGAATCGTCAAGTTTTGGTTGTCTTCAAAGTTCTTCACAGATTCAAGGTATCTTCAAACAAAGAGGGTTTTTACACAATTCTGAAACAGAAAGTTCAAAGAAACTTGCCAGAAGTTTCAAATAGCATTTGTACCGATACATATACTTCAAAGAGAACAAAAAACCTTCAAGATTTGTTAACGTAATCTTGAAGATTTTTCATAGAATTTAGTATTGGTAAGAGATTCTGCTTTATTAATAGTGTAAGAAATCCACAGGCTCGGCCTGTGGTGCGGCAATTTAGGCTCATTTCGCGTAGTAAAGTGATTTCAGTTTTTTTGCTAGTGATGAAAGATTGAGGTATTTTCTTTTTCTAAAATCACTAAAGCCGAAAAATAGTTGTATTGGCCGTTTCACACATTCAGATTGCGTTTCAACAACATTATTTTCATTTTCATCAACCTAAGTAACATGCTACTTTTAAATATGCTAGAATTGAGCTAATCGCTAATATTGACGAAAAGGGCCTTAATTTATAAAACAGAAAAATTCTAATCTACTCGCCTTCTCGAGGACGAAAAGTGAAGGATTCTCCATCAAGGATTCCTTCCCCTACACAGGAGAACGAGACTGTATTGGTGCTTTCATTGTAATTAAACGTGATAACTATATCATAGTATATTTCATCACCATCACCATCACCATTGTAGGTATATTGTCCTGTTAGAACATTGTCCGCCACCACATAGTCTTCTTCGTCGAGGTAACACATCTCATAGATAATAGTATCATCGTCAGAAATAGCATACCAGCCCAAATCAATATGATTACCCTCGTCAGTAGTTACATAGCTCAGTTGTCCCTCGTCATCGTTTGTCCACTCTTTAGCAACAGTCGTCCATTCTAAAGTGGTATTTGGTGGAGTCTCTTCACACCCCACAAACACAAACAACCCAATGATCAATAGAAAGAGAATACCCTTTTTAGCCATATCAGCCTCCTTTGGTCATAATCTGACTTTAGTATAAAGGATATGAGTTGTGACACAAGATTTACACCCTATGAGATAAAAGAAAAACCTTGGAATATTTCCTAAGGTTTCCCAGTTTGTTTTATCTATTAGGTTTTTTCAAACCTATTCAACCACATTGCATTCAGCACTACCAAATGAAAGGTATCAATACCCCAGGACCTCCGAAGAGGGTAAGAACGCCTGCTGATGAAAATAATGGTAGAACATTGCATTGCTTTTCCGAGCTTTGTTACTATCTGCATATGGTATACTGGGTACGGTACAAGGAGTTTATCGTATGCAATTGGAAAGCATCTATCATAAAGCGGTTCTTCTCTGGAAAAACTTTGCAATACAAACCCCAGCAGCGCTGAACCAGCACCTCGATAGCTTTAGAATCTTGTTTGCGTATCACTCTGCAAAGATTGAGAATGATGCCATCTCCTACAATGATACATATGAGATATTTCATAACAACAAGGTAAGCTCATTCACTGGCGATCCCCGCACACTTTTTGAGCAACAGAACCAAAAGACATGTTATGAGTTCCTCATACCTAAGATTATAGCAAAAGAACCTATTACCATAGCTCTGGTTAAGGAAATTCATGCAATTCTTACTGCTGGAACGTATGATGAGCGGAAATATCTTGAAAAAGGGGAACGCCCTGGTGAGTTCAAGAAACATGATTACGTTACAGGGTTGCTTGAAGTAGGTTCATCACCAGAGGATGTGCCACATGATATTGCTCTCCTGCTGACAGAAATACAAGATCTGTTAGAGAGGAAAGGGATACAACCAGAAACACTTCTCAAAGCTGCAACATACTTTCATGCACGTTTTGAATATATCCATCCTTTTGCTGATGGAAATGGACGGGTAGGGAGAACACTGCTTACCTACTTCCTTATGAGTAATGACCATCCTCCTCTTATAGTCAATGAAGAGGATCGGTCCCAATACTTCGAAGGGCTACGCTCCTATGACAGACAGGAAGACCTTGAACCCCTGTACACATTTTTTCTCTCTGCTATTGAAAAGACATGGGGGAAAAGGGTTGAGAGAACTCTAGGTGAGAATAAGGAGGTAGCAAGATCGCAGTTGAAGGAGTTGCTTTAATTTGTACAGACTCTTCATCCTGCTGGGCATTGAATCAAGATGCAAACACTCCTTGAAAACAGTGGTATCCCTGTGTTTTTGTGCAAGGGAGGATCCCCACAGAAGCTTTTCCTTTCGTAAAGCCCCTGTGGAAACCAGTCGATTTTACTTAAACCTATTCAACCTCAACGCATTCAACACCACACAGACACTGGACATCGACATCGCAAATGCTGCAAACATCGGACTGAGTCCAGGACCTCCGAAGATGGTAAGAACGCCTGCAGCAAGAGGAATTCCCAAGATATTGTAGAAGAACGCCCAGAACAGGTTCTGGTGGATATTCCTCATCGTTGCCCTGGAAAGCTGGAACGACTTCGTGACATCCCCCAGATTGTTGCGAACCAGCACTACATCGGCAGTCTCCCTGGCAACATCGGTGGCACTACCCACTGCAATACCAACATCAGCCTTGGCAAGGGCAGGAGCATCGTTGATGCCATCTCCGACCATGGCTACCTTGCCTTGGTTTGCAAGCTCAGTTATTGCCGCCTCTTTCTGTCCTGGAAGTTGCTCAGCCTTATAGGAGTCCACACCAGCAAGCTTAGCAATCGCCTTAGCAGTGCGCTCATTGTCTCCAGTCAGCATAATGGTCTTTAGTCCAGCTTCACGCAAGGTCTTTACTGCTTGCACAGTCTCAGGACGCAGGGTATCGGCAACAGCAATGATACCCATCAAGGTTTTCCCCTTAGCCACTAGCAGGGGAGTCTTCCCTTGGTCGCTCAGTTGCGTAAGTTGTGCCTCTGTCTTGTCTGTGATGGTAATCCCATTTTCCTTCATGAGCGCCACATTCCCGATACGAACCATTGCTCCATCAATGGTTCCCTGGATCCCACTGCCAACCAAGGCCTTGAAGTCCTGGGTTTCCAGGAGTGTGGTCTTTCTCTCCTTTGCTGCTTCCACCACAGCATGGGAGAGGGGATGTTCACTGCTGCTCTCTACACTGGCCGCCAGTTGCATCAGAAGAGCAGGGTCTTCTCCAAGAACATCAGTTACCTTGGGCTTGCCTTCGGTTAACGTACCAGTCTTGTCGAAGATTACCGTCCCTACATCCTTCAGCTGTTCAATAGCAGCGGCATGACGGAACAGTATTCCCAGTTTTGCACCCTTTCCTGTAGAGACCATGATGGCAATGGGGGTCGCGAGTCCCAGACTACAGGGACAAGCAATGACCAACACACTTACCGCTCGCATGATGGCAATGTCGAATGGAGTGCCAGAGAGCATCCATGCGATGAAAGTCACCACAGAGATCCCCATGACGATTGGAACAAAAATCCCAGAGATCTTGTCAGCAACACGAGCGATCGGGGCCTTTGAACCCTGGGCTTCCTGCACCAAGGTGATGATGGCAGCAAGTGCAGTATCGGCGCCAACCTTTGTTGCTCGGTACTGGAGCGTACCTGTTGTATTCAAGGTAGCAGCATACACCTCGCTACCAAGCGTTTTCTCCACAGGAATACTCTCTCCGGTCAAGAGGGATTCATCAATGGATGAACTGCCGGAAAGAACCATACCATCCACAGGAAGCTTCTCTCCCGGTTTTACCAGAATGATGTCATCGATCTGTACCTCATCAGCACTGATGACAACCTGATTGCCATCTCTCAAGACCGTAGCAGTGGACGGAGCAAGCTCCATCAGCTTTCTGATGGCTTCTCCGGTCTTTCCCTTGCTACGATGCTCAAGGTAGCGACCCAGCATCACAAGCGTGATGATGATACCAACTCCCTCAAAGTAGAGATGATTGTAGGCGGCCATCTGGTTTCCCATGAATATCTGAGAGACTCCCCAAAGGCTGTAGAGGAAACTCGCCGAGGTGCCAAGGGCTACCAGGCTATCCATATTGGGTTCCCGCTTCACCAATGTTGAGAACCCCTTGGTGAAGAACGCCGATCCAGCCACCATGGTGCCGAGGGCCAGTGCCATCTGGAGCAATGCATTGGTCAGTACGGAAAAGGGAAGTCTGAGGCCGAGCATCGGTCCCATGGCGATGGCCAGCAGGAAGACGCTGAGTACAGCCGAAATTGTAAGGCGTTTTCCCAGTGCTTTCAGTTCCTTCTGCTTCTCCACATCCTTCTGTTTTGCATCGAGCTTGTCGACAACAGAATACCCAATCCTGGAGACTGCCTTCTTGATCCCCTCGAGTCCGAGTGCATCCTCGTCAAAGGAAATGGTAGCGGTCTCGGTGGCAAGATTGACCTGGGCCCTCTCCACACCATCCAGCTTGTTGAGCGTGCGCTCAACAGCGGAGGAGCAGGAAGCACAGGTCATCCCACCGATTCCTACCTGTATCTCTTTTTTCATGCTTCTACCACCTCGAATCCTATCTCACCAATTAAGCTTTTGGCTTCGCTGATGGTCTCATCACGCTTATGCTTAATCACAACCTTTCCGCTCTTTGCATCAGCCTTGGCAGATGTAACATCTTCTATCTGTTGCAATGCGTTCACCATTCTGGTTTCACATCCATTACAGTGCATTCCCTTGGTCAGGATAATTGTTTTCATAATTGTATACTCCTATCATCCCCTATTGGAGGGGGAAATTTTCTCATTACCACTAGACAGACCACGGTTTTTCCGCTACTATCCCTTTTGTACTTACACGGGCGGTTAACTCAGCGGGAGAGTGCCACGTTGACATCGTGGAAGTCGCCAGTTCAATCCTGGCATCGCCCATAGGCAAGCAGTCATATCGATTGCTTGCTTTTTCATTCCCCAACGGAGCGAGAGGAAAGGAATCAGCATGATGGTTCCTCTCCAGAGCGAGTGCCGGGAAAGCAAGGTGAGATACCCCGTCCCTTGGGGCGGAAAAGGAGGCAACGCCTCTTGAGTCCAGGGCTTGCCCTGAGGTATTGATACCTTTCATTGCCTGCGAAACTTTGCAATTACATCCATCAACTCATTGATCTTTTGCTTTTGCTCAGCCTCTTCATTGCTTCTCATTGCATCAGCTACACAGGTGTTCAGGTGGTTCTCCATCACCATGTCCTCAACCTTTTTCAAGGCCGAGATCACCGCTGAAAGCTGTAGCAGAATATCAACACAGTACCGCTCTTCCTGTACCATGTTCCTGATCCCTTTTACCTGCCCCTCGATTCTCGCAAGCCGCGGGTCGAGCTTTGTCTTGATTTCCTGTATCATATCTATCTTATATACCCCAGTAGGGTATAATGTCAAGTAGGTAGAGGTAGGAAATACATCGCCGTTAAAGTCTCAGAAGAACATTTCATTGATTCTTTCTGATGTATACCCCCACCTAGTATGATGATTAGGCTTGTGTTCATTGTTGACTTGAGTTTTCTTTCATCCTTGGTCTCTTGTTAGTCTGACGTTACCTACCGAACCTATGAACTCCTATGGAAAGATCGTACAAAGTGCCCATGACCGGCAGGGCAATCCTGTTGCCGTGGACTCGGAGTATCTTCTGATCTACTATGCGGCCGATTGGTGTCCGTATTGTGTAGAGTATGCAGAAGAACTGAAAGAGCAATACAACCAGTATAAGCGGATGTATGGTAATAGACTGGAAATCATCTTTGCAGGTCACGTCAATGACCAGTCAGATGAGAACTTGCTTGCCTTCCTGGACCAGGGTTCCTATTCGTTCCCTTACATCCTATCCTCTTCAAATGGTGCATCCAAAAAGGAGTATCTTAGAGATCGCCCTCTGTATGCACTGCAGACCTTGTTGAGTATCGATTGTGCTGTTTGCACACAGTAACATGTTCCTAATTGCACCACAAAAACAAGACATAATCATTTTCATTGTTGGTAGATAGTATCCACTTCTTGCTTTTTACTCTGTTACCTTCCTATACTGAAAGCACCACTAAAGAAGGAGCGGCCTATGCCAGGAAGATTCATCATTACCAAAACCCCCAAAGGTTTCTATCGGTTCAGCCTACAGGCTGCAAACTACCAGACGGTACTTACCAGCAAGAACTACTCAAGCCTTGTTACCTGCCGGGAGGGTGTGGAGACAATCAAGAAGAATGCACTTTCTCCAATTGAGGACCAGACGTTGCAGAAGCCAGGTCCATCACTCAAGTATCCCAAATATGAGGTGTACTTTGACAGTGCGGGAAAATATCGATATCGGCTTTTGGCCTCAAACGGCTTGAACATTGCTATGGCTGAAGACGGATATGCAACAAAAGCAGGTTGTCTGAACGGAATTGAGTCCATCAGTAGGGCAGCAGTGGATGCCCAGGTGGATGAGAGTGCTCTCCAGAACTGAATCTTGCAATAGATCATGAAACCAACAGGTCGTCTGGTCTGCATACAACGATCTGTTGGTTGTTGTGTTTAGGCGTTGAAACTTCCTGTTGTTTTTACCATAATGCCTAGCTGTATATGAAACACCGAACACCGTTGCTCTCAATAGTGCTTATAGGGATCGTATTGCTGTTTGTCTCTTGCGACAGAACTGCATCCGAACCAGAGTCACAGAGTTTCCTCATGCTTGGAACCGTATGTAAAATCACCATATATGATCACCCAAGCGAGGAAGCGTTCTCTACTGCCTTTGCACGGATCAGGGAGATAGAGGACCATATGAGCCTCCATACAAACTCCAGTGAGATTGCTTTGGTGAACGCCAATGCAGGAAAGGAATCAGTGAAAGTCTCCCCCGATACCTTTGCAGTAATTGAAAAAGCTTTGGAAATAGCACGCCTGAGTGGGGGAGCCTTCGACCCCACCATCGCCCCACTGGTGCAAGCCTGGGATATTGGTGGAGAGAATGCAAGACGCCCACCTGATGAAGAGATTGCCTCCTTGCTCCCCTTGGTTGACTACACCAAGGTCCACCTTAATCGAGAGAAGCGGGAGGTCTATCTACCCACGGAGGGCATGGCCTTGGACCTAGGCGGTATTGCCAAAGGATATGCTGCTGACGAGGTGAAGCAGATACTCCTGGACCATGGGGTTGAACAAGCCATTGTTAATCTTGGGGGAAATGTCCTGACGCTGGGAAGGAAGCCTGATGGATCCCTCTGGAAAATCGGGATTCAGGATCCAGATGAAGGAAGAGGTGCCTACGTGATGATTGTGGAGCTGGATGATACTTCTTTGGTCACCAGTGGGCCCTATGAACGATTCCTGGAACTTGATGGGAAGACCTACCACCACATCCTGGACACCAAAACCGGATTCCCGGTGGAGAGTGATTTTACCAGCGTAAGTATCATCACCCAAAGTTCATTCCTTGCAGATGCCCTTTCCACCAGCGTGTATGCGTTGGGGTATGAGAAAGGTTTGGATTTGATCAACAGTCTTGAGGGAGTCAGTGCTGTGTTCTTTACGAATGACAAGGAAGTGATACTCAGTGAAAAAGCAACTGAAGGAAACCTTGTGTACTCGCTTACAGATGAGACGTATCACATAAAAGAGTAGGGTCTAACCCTTGTGGAACCAGCTAAGCTGTCCCTACAATGTCCGTATGATGTATTCAGCATACCATGCGACCAAAACTTTCCAGAGGAAAGTACCTGTAAGGATGGTTTGTCACGGATGCAATGATGAAACAATCATGAACTTAATCTATTTAGGATTAATTGGTCATATAAGCAATGAGTACTTGAATAATTGCTGATATTAGTAGTTTAATTAGAATAATTGAAGTATATAAGTAATTACCATATTGGAGGATGATATGACCGGTACACATCAGGAAATATCGTACATAGTTCGTGAGCCCCACCAGAAGAATACAAAGCTTGCTGAGGAACTCTTTTCCATGAAACAAGCCCAGTGCTCCCGACGATTCCACAGGCAGATCCCTGGCTATAGGATGAGCCCCCTTCAAGGCTTGCCCAATCTGGCGGCGATGTTCGGTGTAGGCGGAATCTGGACCAAGGATGAGTCCAGCCGTTTGCAGTTGAACAGCTTCAAAGTGTTGGGTGGTTCATTTGCCCTGTACCGATATCTCCAGAAACTGCTTGGTCTTTCCGGTTCTGACACCTCCTTTGAGTACCTTGCCAGTCAGGAAGTCAAGGACAAGGTTGGGGATCTTACCTTCGCCAGTGCCACAGACGGTAATCATGGAAGAGGTATCGCTTGGGCGGCAAAACGCCTGGGCTTCAAATGTGTCATCTATGTTCACTCTGAAACCAGTGTTCGTCGTATCGATGCAATCAAGAGCAATGGAGCAAAGGTAGTAATCGTGGATGGAAACTACGATGACGCTGTTCGTCAGGTTGCTGCTGATGCAGAGAAGCATGGTTGGATCATCATCAGTGACACCAGCTGGGACAACTACACCGAGATTCCCACATGGATTATGCAAGGATACCTTACTTTGCTGGCAGAAACCCAGGAGCAGTTCTCCGGGGTTGGCATTGTGAAGCCGACCCATCTTTTCATCCAGGCTGGTGTTGGTGCCTTGGCAGCCTCAGTGATCGGGTTCTATCATGCGCTCTTTGGCCAGGATGCCCCGAAATGCATCGTTGTCGAGCCGGATAAGGCTTCCTGTATCTATGAGAGTGCCTTGGCTGGAGATGGGAAGCCTCACTCTGTTGGAGGATCCCTCGATACCATCATGGCCGGCCTTGCTTGCGGAGACCCGAGCCCCCTCGCATGGGAAATCCTCAACGAGGATGCTGATGCCTTCATCAAGGTGCCCGACTATATTGCTGCAAAGGGTATGAGAATGTATGCAACCCCGCTCAATGGCGACCCCCTCATCATCAGTGGGGAGAGTGGGGCAGTAACTCTTGGGGCATTTGCCTCCATCATGCAGTATCCTGGTCTCAAGGAGTTGAAGGAAGCACTGGGCTTGGATAAGGAGAGCCAGGTGCTCTTCATTAACACAGAAGGGAATACCGATCCCATTCACTTCCGCCAGATTATCTGGGAGGGTGCCAATCCAGTTCCCAAGGAGTACTGGCATAATCTGTAGAAATACAATTGATTCCCCAGCGGAGCGAGAGGAAAGGAATCAGCAGGAAGGTTCCTCTCTGGAGCGAGTGCCGGGAAAGCAAGGTGAGATACCCCGTCCCTTGGGGCGGAAAAGGAGGCAACGCCTCCTGAGTCCAGGGCTTGCCCTGGGGTATTGATACCTTTCATTACCAGTAAGAGAAGCCGTCGTATTCACGACGGCTTCTTCCATAACTCGCTTGTACTAGTTCGTCAATCCTCTTCATAAAGCAGGTCGAATGACTCACTCTTTGGAGGAAATGCTTTGCTGAAAATCACCAGGCTCACCAGCAACCCGGGAATACTGTTGTTCTCCCCCGGCATTGATGCTAGAAAATATTGTTTGGCAAGTAGGCGGCACCCATGCTGAACATAATCAAACCAAGCTTTTATACCACACATTCATACTCTCGATATTACCTGCAATGTTGGTATTGTTGTGTAATCTGCCACCATAGGCGTAGCCAGCCTTGGCAAAGGTGATGTTCATCCCAGGTGAGATTGCCCTCGCTATGGTATAGGCGGTGAGGATGCCTCTTTTTTTGAGCTCCTCTTCCAGAAAGGCAAGGAGTAGGAGAGCATATCCATTCCCTCTTTTCTCGGGCAAGGTCGCAAAATCCGTCATTTCAGAATAGCGTGTATCTTCCTTGAAACTGCACTCACCTGAAGCCAGCGCAACCAACGCACCATCCTCTTCGATTCCCGCATAGACCGTGCCTTCGTCCATGGTCTTCATGATGAATGAAGGGTCGTCGATAGGGAAGGGGTAGGAGTCAAACACCTTGGCATAGAGTTTTGCCATTGATGCAGCATCTTGCTTCGAACACAAACGAACAGTGTCTTCCTGTCTTGCCATTGCATGGTTTGTCGAAAAAGCCAACCTCTGAACTCTTTCATACTCAGAGGCTAGAACCTCATCCTGGCGTTTCTCATCGAGAAACTTTCCCAAGAAGAGACCTTCTTCCTGCCCATGGAACAGCTTGCCTGCAGTTGCCTCAACCAGGAACCCAGCTTCCAGAAAGGGAGCGGAAACTGAACGGGGAATCTTGGTAAAGATCTTCCCATAGCCTCTCTCGTTCGCCAAATCCAACAATTTGGGAACGAGAAGAGAAGCATCAGCAGAACCAATGTCCATCAAGTAAACCCGGTCATTGCTTCTGCCATGCTGGACAATCGCTCCATCCAAGCGCACCATTGTATCGTTTGTATCAACCATGCTTAGCGCTCCTGGCTGCATTTGCCTCGGCATACGCCTCGCTTATATTTACATGACCCTCTGGCGTCAAGGAGTAGCTATCGTCATAGTCAGCCAAAAGTTTCTCAATACCATGAGCCTTGAACTCATCAGAGTCATTCAGTTTCAACTCAAGTGTGCATTTCTCACAATTACGATCGCACATCACGGATGTGTAGCTGTCCGGTTCCCTGTAGGTGGTGATAACTCCCTCGAAGTTACGGAGAATCACCTTGTTTGTGGACCAGGAGAGAATATAGTTGGGCATGATGGGAATCTTTCCACCGCCGCCTGGGGCATCAATCACATAGGTGGGAACACAGAATCCACTGGTATGGCCTCTAAGGCTTTCCATGATCTCTATACCCTTGCCAACTGAGGTCCTGAAGTGGGTGAGCCCCTCGGAGAGGTCACACTGGTAGAGGTAGTAGGGACGTACTCTGCTATAGGTCAGTTTCTGAACAAGTTTCTTCATGATACGGGGACAGTCATTCACATCATTGAGCAGGACGGATTGGTTGCCCATGGGGATTCCTGCATCAGCGAGCATTTCCACTGCCTTGCGTGAGGATTTGGTAAGCTCGCGCGGGTGGTTGAACTGGGTGTTGATCCACAGTGGATGATACTTCTTCAGCATATTCACCAGTTTCTCGTCCACCCGGTAGGGGAGTACCACAGGAATTCTTGTTCCGATCCTAATGATTTCCACATGGGGTATTGCCCTCAGCTCTGAGAGAATCCATTCGAGATATGCGTCTGGGAGCATGAAGGGATCTCCACCACTGAGCAGGACATCGCGAACCTGCGGGGTGTCCCTGATATAATCAAGGCCTGCCTTGATCTGTTCACGGTTAGGAATATTGTCCACATCCCCGACCTTGCGCTTCCTGGTACAGTGACGGCAATACATTGCACACGTGTTGCTGATCAAGAAGAGCACACGGTCCGGATAGCGGTGGGTGATGCCAGTTACGGGGCTGTCTGCATCCTCATGCAAGGGATCTTCCATATCGTACTCAGCAATATTCAATTCCCGTACATCTGGGAACGACTGCTTGAAAATGGGATCATTTTCTACATTATCAGTGTCAATGAGTGAGAGGTAGTAGGGTGTGATGGCCATTGGGAATTTGGCAATGGTTGCCTCAATGTCCTTCCGTTTCGCTTCAGGGAACGTGTAGTCAAGCAGTTTCTCAAACGTTGCAACGTCCTTGATGCAATGCTTCAGCTGCCACTTCCAGTCGCGCCAGCGTTCTCTGCTGACATCTGTATCGAAACGGTCTACTATCTGCTGTTCTGAATCTGTAAATTGCATGGGTTTTTCCTGTACGGTTTTCTTCCGGTGGTATCTCCAAAGGCAAAGGATCCCCTTGGCACACAGAAGGTCTGTGGTCGAATGATTGCTTCAATCAATAGGCAATTATTCTTTTTTCTGAATAAACATATTATAACATGGTTTTAACATTACTGCAAGGAAACGACAAAAACATATATAAATAGGCTCTGTTTTCGAAGAATATTGAATCGCTATCCCGCAACAGGAAATGGCAATGGTGGCTTATGGAATACCTCCAGATAGGTGGAGCATCTTCCGATTGCTTGCATCCTGTCCAGTAACATTT
>Ga0334898_1000161_pt1 | contig 127193 bp, 101 predicted proteins | sample GraSluR3_MG_10_FD_207228 | JGI IMG/M metagenome (GOLD analysis project Ga0334898, IMG submission 207228) | Sludge microbial communities from methane-producing bioreactor in Wageningen University, Netherlands - Granular Sludge_3_08-R3 | ecosystem: Engineered > Bioreactor > Anaerobic >... | reverse complement strand
CCACCCAAGGGGTCGGGTTTCAGGGCGCCGGGCTGCGCCCGGCGCCCTGAAACCCTCCTATAACAGGGAACAGAAGTAACGCACCCAGATGTAATTGAATCGTCGTGGGGCCGCCACTCTACCGGCTGAACCCTGTTTTAAGAGGGTTTGCGAGGCGAACGATGCAGCAAACATGACCCCAGACAGGCCCAAGCAGGCGAACACTTGAGCCTGCGTGTGAAGTCTGCAGGGCAATTGTGATAGGTTTTTTGCATACTTTTTTCCTTAAAAAAAGTATGCGGGAACTTGCTGTGGTGTGACCACCACTGGACTGGAAAAGGGGCCTCCGGCCCCTTTCGCTGGCTTCACCAGCTATCCCCGGGCAAGCGAACGATGCAGCAAACATGACCCCAGACAGGCCCGAGCAGGCGAACACTTGAGTGAGCGGTGGTGTGACCACCACTCTACCGGCTGAACCCTGTTTTATGAACACCCGATAATATTAACCCATGTAAAAATTTAGCCATTTATGGCTATTTTGAATCAATCAAACAGAAATAAATGTTTTTATTAATATAAGGGCAAATTTTTTATACCTGAATTTTTTAATCGATTAAAAAAACAAAATATAATTGTTTCAAGGAGGTCATATGACAGGTTGGGCTCATCATAACATTTTTTTCAACCCTAACGCAAATACGAAAATAAAAGGCAGTAACAAAAAAGACCAGATCAATGCTTCTAACGCCGGTGGCATACTTGATATAAAGTCAGGCTCCGGAGACGACCATAATGTTGTTCAGGGGCTAGGAGGCTATAATTTACTTGATAGCGGTTCTGGCGACGACAACAACTCACTCTTTACCCTCTTTTCAACCAACTATGTTGATAATGGCTCCGGTGATGATAACTCTAATATCGGCGGACTCTTTAATCATAACGTTATCCGTGGTGGCAGCGGCGATGATTATACCAGAGTCTGGGGTAGCTTTAATAATACTATTGTAGATGGCGGCAGCGGCGATGATATTACATACGTAGATACACTTTCATCTGTTGAAAGCACAACCGTTATCAGAGGTGGCTCGGGTGATGATACAGTGATGCTTGGCGGAGATGCCTCCAGATACAACGTTTCTCAAACAATAGAAAACGGTGAGCAATTTACAGTCTTTACAGATAGAGCCGGTAACGTCGTTAAAGTTGCTTCTGACGTAGAAAACATTGTTTTTGGTCAGCCAGCACAACAACAGCAAGAAACAAGACAACCCCGCACCCCTTCAAGACCATCAAATAATGCTCAAACAGCTTTCCTGAACTTCCTGTCAAACCTGAATAAAATCTGGACCTCTATCTGGAACGCTATATTTAACGCTAACTGGGACGTAGGCCCCAAAAACTGGCAGGATAACGAAGCCTTTGATATGCAGCTTGACGGCACAGAAGAACTTCAGGAGAAAGATAATACCTACTTTGACGCTAATCTCTGGGCAATAAATAAAGATAATGTAGCTCAGGTTGCTACTAACCACTACGGAAATGTTAATTTAACTGCTATTGGTAATAATACTGCCAAACAAAAAGCTAATAACGTTTTTGGTGACAATAATATTAGAGCATTTAATAATGAAAAAGTTCATCAGGTAGGCATAAACGAAGAAGGCAATAACAACCTGACAGCCAATAATAATACAGAGGTCATACAGGCAGCAGCAAATATCAGTGGTGACAATGATCTTACAGCCAAAAACAATGAAACAGTTGAACAGGTTGCCTATAACCAGACTGGCAATAATGACCTGACAGCCAGAAATAATACTGAAACCATACAGGAAGCACATAATATTACCGGTAATAACGAAGTTTTTGCCGATGACACCTGGATAAATCAAAATGGCGACAGCGTTCTTCAAAAAGTTGAAAACGAACAGGGCATAAATACCGTCACTGCACAGGATATAACAACCGTAGAGCAAAGAGTTATCAATGTTGCCGGTGATAATGAAGTTAAAGCAGAAGATACATTCTTTAATCAAACAGATGATACCGCCACCCAGAATGTAGCCAACCAGACCGGTAACAACAATGTTATTGCCGAAGATATACAAACTGTCACCCAGACAGTCATAAACAATGAGGGTAATAACAGAGTAATAGCAGAAGATACGTTCTTTAATCAGGATAACGACTCAGCAACACAAAATGTACTCAATTTTAACGGTGATAACGAAGTTATTGCAGAAGATATAACAGAAGTAAAACAGACAGTGGCAAACCAGAACGGTGATAACGTTGTTATAGCTGAAGATACCTGGCTCAACCAGACTAATGATGTAGCTATTCAAGAAGTCGCTAACATAAATGGTGATAACAGAGTTATAGCTGAAGATATACAGACAGTCGAACAGACAGCAGTAAATGCAACCGGAACAAATGAAGTCATAGCCGAAGATACAGGGTTCAATCAGGCTAATGATACAGCAAAACAAAATGCAGCCAATTTAGAAGGTGATAATATCGTCATAGCTGAAGATATACAGACAGTTGAACAGACAGCAACAAACATTACCGGTGAAAATACTGTTATTGCAAGAGATACTGGTTTTAATCAGGCTGATGATGTTGCTACACAGGTTGTTATTAATGATCAGGGCTCCAATAAGGTAGTTGCTGAAGATATACAGGAAGTATCTCAAGTAGTATCAACTACAACAGGCGCTAATGAAGTAATTGTTGAAGATACTGGTTTTAACCAGACTAACGATCTAGCCATCCAGGAAGTTTCCAGTACTACAGGAGATAATACCGTTATAGCTACTGATATCCAAATGATAGAACAGATCGTAGAAAGCGATGCAGGCCTGAATGTTGTCATAGCACAGGATACAGGCTTTGACCAGGCAGGCGATATAGCCAGACAGGACGTCTCTAATGACACAGGAGACAACATCGTTAGAACTGAAAATATTTCTGAAGTAGTTCAAACAGTAGAAAATGACTACGGAGCAAACATTGTTACTGCCGAAGATACAGGTATTATAAATAGAACTGATTCTGCTGATCAGGCAATAAGCAACGATCACGGAATAAATATTGTTGAAACAGTAAATATAACCGAAACAGTTCAGGTTGTTGAAAATAGAACAGGTGATAATATTGTTAGTGCAACAGATACGGGCATTAACCAGGCTGGAGATACTGCAAATCAAATAGTTCAAAACCAGGAAGGTGACAATATTGTTACAGCAGAAGATATATCAGTAGTATCACAACAAACAACCAATGTTAACGGTAACTCTGACCTTACTATCAATAATGCTACGCTGGCAAGCCAAACAGCAGACAACGTTACAGGTGACAACATTGCTACAACATCCGATAGATGGTGGTGGAACAGCTCTGGTGATGCCGCTGAACAAGAATTGAACAACGTTACAGGCCAAAACGTTGCAGAAGCAAGAAATGTAGATGAAGTCAGACAAGCAGCCACAAACGTCTCAGGCACTACTTCTATGACTTCTGACAATACCCGTAATACTGAACAGACAGCCTCAAGCGTTGCCGGTGATGTGGTACAGTTCGTTGAAAACACCAGAAACGCTACTCAAACAGCTAGCACCCAGACAGGCACTATTGATATGCAGGCCAATGACAGCTGGTGGAATAATAGCGGAGATAGTATTTCTCAAACAGCTCATAATGCCTCAGGCACAACAAATATGAATACTAATAAGATTGGTGATGTTGAACAGACCGCAGATAGCACATCAGGGGCTATCAATATGACTTCAAACAAAAGTGATAATACTATTCAGACTGCTACAACTCAGACAGGTGAAGTTAATCAAGAAATCAATAATGCTACAACTTCAAGACAATCAGCAACAACAATGAATTCTAATATTACACAGTCAAGCGAATCAAGACAGAGTGCAGTTCAAAACGCTAACCTGCAAGATGCATACAATAAAACAGTAACTCAAAGCACCTCCAGAGGTAATGATGAACTCAATATGATAATAAGTGGCTATAATAACCACTCAACACAGGATGCCGGCCGTGGTGATGATGTTGTTTCATGCCAGATAAGCGGTAGAAGCAATACTCATGAGATGAAACTCGGCGATGGAAGGGATACAGGTCGTGTAGCTTTTACTGAAGATAGCTCTAATAACCAGGTTACCATCTTCGCTGAAAACGGTATCACCAGAAACGACGGTGACAACGATATTATAGAAGTTACTCTTGCCGGACAAAACAATACTGTGTACGCTAATCCCTCTGAAGATGGCTGGGTAAGAAGTGTTGTACGTAATGACACTCTGAATGTAACGCTACAGGGCTCATACAACCTTGAAGAAATTACTCATGACCACTACAGAGCCATCCTGACCGATAGCAACGGAAACTCCATCTACATAGGCAAATCAGTTGAAACCCTTATGGTCAACGGCGCAAATGTTAGAGTTTAGCTATAAACCGCCTGACCTGAAGGTTTTATATTAATATATCCTGAAAACAAATAAGAATAAATTCTTATGGTGATCAAATTAGTTAATTGGTCATTTATAAGCTACTTTTTCCTGATAAACTGTTCCTATCAAATTTATTTTTTGCTTTTTTTAAATCTATAAGCAGGTGGGCAAATTGCGGATAGGAATTACTGATTCCAGAAAGAGATGCCGATTTGCATAAATCTATAATCTTTTTGTTTTTTATAATCCTCAACAAGTCTTTCTTTAGGATGATAAAATGAATAAAAGATATCAAAATATTGAAAATAATTAACTGACAGACGGAGTAAACAGATACAAAGATGAATAATACAGCAAATTATTCTGAAAAAGTGCAGAATTTAATGCAACTTCCTCAGTCTATTTGTAATAAATGCGGGCTTTGCTGCAAATTATTTGTTTTTAATGCCGGAATAACCTATGAAGAAATTCAATACATCGCTGATAACTCTCAAGATACCTATCAAGCTGCTGGAGCCAGAAAATTTCTAAGCTACTTTTTACCTGTATCTATTGAAGAAGCTATGGCCATAGCTCCTGAATATACCAGAGAAACATTAAACAAATTTCAATCTTCAAAAAACCTTATTGGCTTCTTTCAATGTAGATATGTTAATGAAAATACTGGCTTATGTAATATTTATGAATCCAGGCTTGAGTTTTGTAAAGCATATCCTGTACCGGGTGAGTCTGTTATCTATCATAAAACCTGTGCATACAAAACTATTGGTGAAAAAAACTGGCAGGAAATCTGTAGCATACTGAATGAACTAAATGATACTGCTATAAATATTAACCAGCAACGACTTCAGGGTATTGAAAAACATGAAGAATGGAAAGACGACATTCAAAACCACAATAAACATGTAAAACTGAATCCACCAGCACCACCTGAGTTATGCATAAGGTGTGGAACGTGTTGTAAAGTGGCTTATAACAACCTGCCTTATGAAGAATTAAAACATCTGGCACAGATGGGAGAACAGGTTGCAACTGACTTCTTAAGTGTTTTTGAACCTTATTCTGATATTGAAGAAGTTGAAAAGCTTTACCCTGAACTGGTTCAAAAAATCAAACGTTTTTCATTACACGAAAAATTAACATTGTATTACTGTAAATTCGTTCAAGATAATAATCTTTGTGGAATTTATGAGAAAAGACCCTCTGTATGTAAGTCTTCTCCACATGTAGCCTGGGCTATAGTCTCGCAAAATTGCGGGTATAATGGATGGTTGTTTTCTTTAAAAGAACAGGTAAGAAAATTAGTTCGCAGTATGAATGAATATGTATACCTTAAAGAGCTACTGTCTGATGACGGTATGGCATATAATGTACCTATAAAAGCTATTGAAAAGATGGAAGTTTATGATTGCCCTGGATTTACATCTTTTCAGCCTGTGTTTGATTTAAACACACCAAGAGATTTCAATGGCAACCTACTTGAAACACAGGCCATATTAATTGATGAACTGCATTTATTAATCAAAGATAAGCTGAAATTCTGGATGAAGCTTTACCTGATAAGTTAACCGGCGATACTATCAGATATGAGTTGAACAAGCAAGCCAATCTGAGTGCTGCTTGGATCGTATTTACTCTCTCAGTGCCACCCCTGCTGACATACTTATGCCTTTCCCTGAAGAGATAGGCTGCTCCAGTTAAAACAACATTAAGAACAGGCATATTGAAAGAAAGAATAAAAAGGACTTTTAACAAGTTACCTGCTGATTTTATACGCTTGCAGCCTTGTTCAAACTTGTTCAAAAATGCAAAGAAAGTTCCTCCAGGGCTTTTAGCATATATTTCATATTTTAATTCACTGATGATAACTTTTTTAAGCAATCTCTTTACATAAATTTCTCTGGAACTGTTTTACTTTAAAATTTAAATATGGCTGAAAAGGTTTCATATACAACTTTTACACAAACTCTTCAGAAGATCTCAGACACTATTGCAGATTCAACCTGTAATATCCATTGTGATAATAACCTGATGCCTGGTTTAAAACTTAAATTAATCAGCATACTGGTTTTTTTAACAGGACATTTTAACCAGAATACAGAAAACAAAATAAATTTAGTGCATATTTTAGCTTCAAGCAATAATATTAAAGTAAAAAACTTACTTCAAAGTTTAGAAATAACTCATACAGGCATTTATGATGTTCTTGCTGGTTTCTATACCCCTTTAGAGCTTGATTATAAACTGTCATCAAACACCCTTATTTCCTGTATGAACGAATTAGAACCGTTTTCACTCGATTACAACAAAAACCCGGAAAACACTGAAAAAACTTCTATTAAACCTTTTATGATATCATCTGCTATTGAATCACTCTTAAACAGAGAGAAAAGAAGTCATGCAGGTATTTTTTATACTCCTGAAGATGAAATTGAGGTTATGTGTCGCCTATCTCTTGCTGAATACTTGCTAAACAGTATTCCATATGTTTGTAAAGAAGAAATATACTCACTTATATTTAATGATAATGCTGAACCTGACATTATACTAAAAACACAGAGACAGCATAATATGTATCTGACAATTTATAAGACTTTAAAAGAAATAAAAATGTTTGACCCGGCCTGCGGCACAGGGCTGTTTGCTTTGAAGATGTATCATATCCTGGTTGATCTTGTTAAAAAACTTGAAACATGTATTTCACCACCCAACAAAGACCAATACAACCCGGAAAACATCATCATAAACAATATTTATAATATGGATATTGAAAGCTGGGCAGTTCAATTCTGCTTATTATCACTCCTACTCTCAATACCAGAAAATTGCAAGCCATCAAAAGACCAGCTTCAATCACTCAAAAACCATTTTGTAACCGCAAATCTTATAGAAACAATAAAACCAGATAAAATTACACTGAAAGATTATTTTTCAGAAGTTTTTAACAAAAAAAACAGCGGATTTGACATTATTGCAAGCAATCCCCCCTACGTCAGACAAGAGCTAATTCAACAAAATTACAATAACTTAAATCACCCTGAAAACCTGAAAAAACAATTAGCTGAATACATAGAAAGCCTGTTACCCTACTATTTCTCAAAAGATAAGCATGAAAAAACTTTAAAAATTAGTTCAAAGAGTGATCTTTACATTTACTTTTTCTTCACCGGTATATCCCTGCTAAACAATAATGGTATTTTAACCTATATAACCTCAAACTCATGGCTTGATGTTGATTATGGCGCTTGCCTGAGAGATTTTCTGGGCAAACATACAGCTATAAAGTATATTATAGATACCTTACAGGCAAAAAGTTTTCACGATGCAGATATAAACACTGTTATAACCGTTATTTCTAACAGGCAATTATCAAAATATACCAACATAGAAAATCATGTACGATTTGTTAACCTGTTTCAGCCTTATGGCCAGCTACTTAAAAAAGATATTATTAGTGATATAACCTGCTGCCAGAAATCATTTAAGAACATCTATTCTGAAGTTAAGCTGGTTAGACAATCTGAGTTGATAGATGATAATAAAGTTAGATTTGTCAATAATTTACAGTATTCTAACAATAAAAAAACCTGCCTGAACAGCCGATGGGGATGTAGTTATCTCAGGGCTCCAGCTATATATAAGGAAATAGAAAAACAATTTTCAGCAAAATTCATATACCTGAAAGATATAACAGATATCAGGTTTGGCATAAAATCTGGAGCCAACAATTTTTTCTATCTTGATAAATCTAAAATTGACCAATGGCAAATAGAATCAGATTTTATCAGGCCCTTTCTGTTCTCACTCAAAGATATTGAAGGTTATCAGATCAACAGCAATAACACAAAACGATACCTGTTTTATTGCCATAAATCTAAAGATGAACTAAAAAAAGGAGGTTTCAAAAATGCTTTAGCCTATATATCACAGGGAGAAGCCCATAAGTATCATTACAGACCTTCAGTAAAAAATAGGCCAAACTGGTATTCAGTACCTCGACAGGAACAATTTCACTTTGTTTCAAACAGATTTATAGGTGAAAGATTTGGGTTCCCGGGTATTAGTGAGTTATTAGTTGGCGATGTTTTCTTTACCGGAGCATTTAAAAAATATAATACGGAGCTTTGCCTGGCTTTATTGAATTCTACCTTATCATATTTATCTGCTGAAGTGCTGGCAAGAAAAACATATGGACTTGGCATTGCATATCTTTATGGACCTGAAATTAGCAATATTACTATTCCTGATCCCTCTCTTATTGCAGAAGATCTCAGCAAAGATATCATACAGATTCATTCCAAAATGAAAGAAAGAAAGTTACTCAAAATACATGACGAAATAAACATGCCCGACAGAAGAGAACTTGATTATTGTATATCAATTTTAATGGGTCTTTCTGACCGTCAGCAAAATGATATTTATGATTCCTTAAAAACGATGGTTGAAGCACGGCTGAAAAAAGCCAGAAATCTTGCATCTTGCTGATTTAAATATCTACTATTGCTTTTGTAAAAAGTTTAAACAAATCCTGCCATGTTTATCATATTCTTAAATTGTTTGTAAAAATTTGTGAAACTTTAAAATTATTCTGTCATAAAAATGCCTTCAGACGTTTTAAATCATCACGGCTGTCTCTCTTTACTCAATACAGGTATATAGATTCATGTCTTCAGACAACATCTTCAAGTCGATATCAAGAGCAGAATACAGAATAAATTCGTCGAATTTATTCAAAGATCGGTCATCGCCGTTTTCACGTCCGTATGCAAAGCCCAAAAACAAGAAAAATGAAGATCTTCTCCCGAATGCTATCTATGACGTGGACCCTGGAGGTGAGCTGGAATCTCTAACTGGCCTCAGAGCAATGTTAGATAAGATTATTATGTTTATTTTAACCCTGTTGGGCAAACAAAAAGAATGGCAGGAGGCACGTACCAGACTGTTAATGCTTCAAAAGCGGATCAATACTTTTGAAACTATCATCAAAGAAGCTAAAGGCCAGCATTCTGTTTCTGAAAACATTAAACATTATCGTGTTTAGCCAGTTGTAGTTAATTTTGCAGCAGTTATTGTTCTGTTCAGATTTATTTTCAACAGAATTTATTTTGCTGTATAAAAAAGATCAGTGGATAACTTAAAAAGTTTTCGATTTTCACAATCTCTGCACTGATATCTCTTCATATTTAATCCTTTTATATCCTTACAGTTTGTTTTAAACCTTAATTTATGATTATTTAGACTTATATACACATTTTTTCCCTTGTCATATTTAAAGTTATCCTTTCTGAATTCTTGTTTGGTAGCTTTTGAATTAGTAGTTGGCTTAGGTGAATAGGGTGTAATACAATTATTAATATATTTCTCAACCTCTTTACCACTATAAAAGCCTGAATCTGCAAGAACCTCTTTTTTTCGAGTCCCAAAGCTTCTTTGTTCTTAATTGCCTCCTTTAACAGGGAACAGAGGATATTTTTTATATTTCAAGCATACAAGTATAAAGTGATAAATTCAACCGGGTTATTATATAATAATCATTCTGAGTATTACCTTAATACATTCATTAAAACTATCTCAAAAATATGAGGCTCAGAATGATTTAAGTTTCAGGTTGTTCTTTTATAAACTTGAAGGATAAAACCAGATGCATTTTAAAAATCTATTTATAGCTTTGCTAACAGGTATTATACTTTGCTGTATCAATTCTTGCAGTTGCACTAGTCTTGAAAACCTTTTTTCCAGTAGCTCTTTATCAGTTAACAAGCCCATAACAGCACAACCAGAAGAGCGTACAGTAAATTTCAATATAAAACAAAAAATTTATTCCAATCCAGGGACACGAAAAATAAAGCTAACAGTAATTCTACCCATCAATGTTACTAACCGACAGGAGGTTCTGAGCATTCAATTTAACCCGAAACCTTACAGCATATACGAAAAAAATGGCAACAGATATGCTTATTATGAGATTCAGAATCCTTCATCTTATTTGGAAATCAACATTGATAGTAAACTCAAACTTTATAACTATAGTTTACAGCGTGCTATAAAGGCCCCTGTTAAAGACAGATCCGGTTATTTCAATAAACAATACCTTTTTCCTGAAAAATATATTGAATCTGATCATAAAGATATTCAGTCTGTCGCACAAAAACTTAAAACGTCTGATGAACTCAAAACTATCGAGAATATTTATAACTATGTAACACAAAAAATGACCTATAGCGGATACAATCCAATGGATGCAGGCGCATTAGAAGCCATAAGAACAGGCAAAGGTGACTGTAGTGAATATACAGACCTGATGGTAGCGCTGGCCAGAGCAGCAGGAATACCAGCAAGGCAAGCTTACGGCATTACAACAGAAGTAACTAATACTCCCAAGCACGCATGGCCAGAAGTCTATACAGAAAAATACGGCTGGGCGCCTTTTGACCCCACCACAGGCGACGCAGGCGACAATGAATTCGATACAATGAAAACCATGTATATTTATCTCTCATACCTTAGAACAGATCAGGAACTCAACAACTTCTTTTATATGTGTTATTTCTACGAAGGATCACAAATACGGGTTATAGATGAATATAAAACCTGGTAATAAACTTTTTTGTTAGATGAAAAACCCAATAAACATTGTAAATAAAAGATTAACAATTGTGAAAATAGATTTAAACTGGCAATGAAAGCTATATCAAAAAGGTTAAAGATGTGCCCCTTTTGAAGTATTCAATTTTGTTTGATCAGATGTTATTATTTGCTTTATAGATAGGTTTTTTATTATAAATTATTCCAAAATATCCCTGAATGTTGTTAAAGCTGTTTCTAAAAGTCTGAGATTACTTAATAATAAGTATTATAAATTATTTTACTGTTTTCAATATTTAAAAAAATTACTAAAGCCAGGTTTACAAATATTTCAACATAACACAGGAGCTCAATTTTAAAGATGATTCGTGGTGAAAGCTTAAAAATATTGATACTTTTTTTTCTTCCTGTGTTTCTTATGACACCATTAGCGTTTTCTGAAGGAACTATTAATCTGGGTTCCTTAAAAGTTGCAGGACCGATAGGAAATATGGATGAAAAGGCTGGTGTATCAATGATAAAAGTCAGGCCTTTTTATTTTTATGACTATTATCAGGATGTTCTCAATAAATGTATCAATGAAAATGGCAGCATAAACCTGAAAAAACTAAATACTGCCAGCCATAACCTCGACTTGTTTCTGAATACCATAAAGGAAATTTCAGAAAATGATATTAAAAAAATGACTGACGATGACCAGCTGGCCTTCTGGATTAATACACATAATGCTCTATCTCTTTCAATGCTTTTAAATCACCCTGTTGAAGAGAGTCTATCAATAAATAAAAAGCTAAAAACTACCAGATATAAAATTACTGGCAAAAGCCTAACCCTTGATATAATTAAAAAGAATATCATTAAAAAACAATTTCAACAGCCTAAAGCCTATTTTGCTCTCTTTGATGGCACAAAAAACTCACCACCCATAAGGAAAAACTATTATACTGGCGACAAACTAGGGTTACAGCTAACAGAACAAGTTAGAGAATATTTAAATAATCCTGATCACCTTCAGATTGACCTTAATAATAGTGTTGTTTATTTACCAGCAATATTAAAAGAGCACAGCAATGAGTTTAGTTCCTACTATAACACAAATGACAAATATTATGGGTTTAATAAACGTGATAGAGCACTTTTAAACTTTGTTTATAAATACCTTGATACACGCCATAAAGTTTATATCAACTCTAAAAACTTTAAAATTGACTTCTTAAACGATTAATAGCCCGGCTAAAACTAAAAAAGTTTTCAGGTTTTGCCAGACCTGTTCTTGTTGTATTATAGAATATACTAAACTATAGACCACTTTTTACCTAATGCCTGATTATTTTATGTGTTTACTATATTATAATTAAAGTAGATAATTCATTTGGGAAGGTAAAATATGCTCTCTGTAGATAAAACCCCTGTTTTAATATCTGATTTTGACAAAACTATAACAAAAATAGACTTTTTTTACTACGTAGTTAAGAATTACCTCAAAAAAGAAGACCTGAAACCCTGGGATGAATATATTGCCGGTAATTTAAGACATTTTGAAGCACTTCAACAAATTTTCAGCAAAGTTAAAATACCACTTGAACAGTTTCATAACGATATATTACAAATACCTGTAGAAGAAGACTTTGTTAAAGTTGTCAAATACTGCAAAAAAAACAATATTAAAGTCTATATCATTAGTGCTGGTGCTGAATACTACATCAAGATACTGCTTAAAAAAATGGAAATACAAAACGATATTACTTTGTTTTCTAATAAAAGCTACTATAGCACTGAAAAAGGCCTGTATATGGAGAGATTGAACCCAGGTGAGCTTTTTTATTGCCCTGAATATGGCATAAATAAAGAAAAAATCGTTAAAGCCATAAAAAATGACTGCAATTATTGCATCTATGCTGGCGATGGCCGATCAGACAGACCTGCTGCACGCCATGCTGACAGGATATTTGCTAAAGACGCCCTCCTGGAATACTGCAAAGAAAACAATATCGAGGCCACAGAATTGATATCTTACAGGCAAATACTGGAGTTTCTTACCCATGATCAAAGCACTTCATAAAAGAATTAAAATTCCATCTATATTGAAAATAGGACCTGATGAACTTATTCATATAGGAAAGTATCTTAAAACATTCTCTCTAACAAGGGCTGCTTGTTTCTTTAGTAACGGTATCAAGGAAATAGCAGGCAACAAACTCTATGAAAGCTTTGAAAATTATGATATTCAGGTTGTTCATGAAGATTTTATTGACAGAATAGACATTGAAAACATTATTCATACAGCATTTAGTCTGCCAAAAAGCGCACAGGTATTGATTGGCATCGGTGGCGGTAAAGCTCTTGACTTCAGTAAATACTGCGCACACGTATTAAATATACCGTTTATCACTGTACCTACTTCTGTTTCAAATGATGGATTCTGTAGCCCTGTTTCATCATTGATTATTGACGGTAAAAGATCCAGCGTCAATTCAACCATACCTTTCGGAGTCGTTGTAGATATAAAGATTCTCCAGGGAGCACCTGATTCACTTATATATTCTGGCACAGGAGACCTTATATCAAAAGTTACAGCTGGTTATGACTGGCAAAAAGCCGCTCAAAAAGGTAATTCTGAATTTCATGACTTTGCCTATCTCATATCCCAAAACAGTGTTAGAGATGTTTTTGATACAAAAACATTTTGCTTAAAAGATGAAATCTTTCTCTATGACCTTGCTAACGCACTTCTGATGAACGGTCTCTCAATGGAAATAGCAGGATCAAGCAGACCAGCCAGCGGCAGCGAACATTTGATAAGTCATAGTTATGATAAAATCTCTGATGAACCTTCTTTGCACGGTATTCAGGTTGGGCTTGCTACATACCTGTGTTCATACCTTCAAAATAACAAATACGAACAGGTTAAAAGCTTTTTAGAATGTAGTGGTTTCTTTGCATTTGTTCGTAATAATCCACTAAATAAAGCTGATTTCTTGAAAGCAATAACACTGGCCCCTGAAGCAAAAGAAGATTTTTATACCATACTCTCTGAAAAAGGTATGATTGAAAAAGCTATAAATTTTGTTGAAACTGATACTCTCTTTAAACAATTGCTTGCGTGATTTTAAACAGGTAAAGCTGCATGTTACAAAACGAACAGCATTATAATAGTGTTAAATATTTTATTGATCCAAGGTTTGATAGCGCAAAACCTTTTAAAGAAGGTCTGGCACCTGTATTGATTGATACCCTCTGGGGTTTTATAAATAAAGAAGGAACTATTGCTGTTAAACCTCAATTTACACAGGCAGAACATTTTAATGAAGGTTACGCCAAAGTAGAAATAACTTATCTATATAGCTTTATAGATAAAGAAGGTAACCTCATTGCTAAGCCTGAGTTTTCATGGGCTCATAATTTTTCTGAGGGACTTGCTGCTGTTGAATATAACAGAAAATGGGGATATATAGACTGCAATGGTAATTTTTTAATTGAACCCTGCTTTAATGATGCAAAAAGTTTTTCAGAAAATCTTGCAGCAGTATCTCTTAAAGGAAATTATGGTTTTATTGATAAAAACGGTAACATAGCTATCACTCCTGAATATGAAGATGCAGGCATGTTCTCAGAAGGTATGGCACCAGTCAAAAAGAAAAATAAATGGGGATATATTAATAAACACGGGCAAATGGTTGTATCTGCTGAATATAAAGCTGCTGATATTTTTAAAGAAGGATTTGCAAAAGTTGAAATTGAATCCAGACAATTAATGATATTTTCTAAATACCTGCATGGCTTCATTAATAAAGAAGGAGAAGAAGTAATAAACCTTAAATACAGTTCTGCTTCAGCCTTTTCAGAAGGTCTTGCTCCTGTAGCAGTCGATTATAAATGGGGATATATAGACAGGAAAAATAACTTAATTATTAAACCGCAGTATAATTATGCTGATATGTTTTCTGAAAGTCTTGCCTGTATTAACTTTCAGGGTAAATATGGTTTTATTGACCTTGAAGGCCTGACAATTATTGACACGGTTATTTCAGATGCTACAGCCTTTTCTGAAGGCTTAGCAGCTATACAGCTTGATTTTATGGGCAAATGGGGATATATTATTAAACCACAAGCTTATATAAATTGATTTTACCAATAAAGAATAACAGCCAGTTAATAAATAATGATAGATTTTTTGTTTTCGAATTTTTAAAAATGTAAAGATTATTGCTATTCCCCTGTTTGAGGTATTAACTTTTTATTTTGATTGGTTATACTGATAATAAGATGTAAATTGTACACTTAAAATATTATACATTTGTATTAATCTAACAAACAAACCCCATTTCCCACACCAGAGAGGACAAAAAATTGAAGAAAGACCCCAGCAAATTCAACTCATATTTTGAAATGTTAAATTATATACGTATTTCAAGAATTTGCCTTGATGACATCGAAAAGAGACTTGAAGAACTCGAAAAGCTTGAAAGAAAGCTTGAAAAACAATTGCAGTGTGCATAATTTAATGATCATAAACCACTTAAAAAAATATATGTGATTAACCTGATTGTCGCCCACTGAGCGGCAATTTTTGTTGATAAATTTATTATTTTTACTTAAAAAAATTTATTAAAAACATATATTGTGGTTTAATTTACATGATTTAAATGTTTTTTTGTTGACTGAAACCGATATAGAAATAACGCTAGAATGCAGGCAAAAAGAAAGGGACCGCTAATGGAAGAAGCAAAAATTGGCTATGTGACACAGGTTATAGGACCGGTCGTAGATGTAGAATTCCCGGGCGGCAAATTGCCAGAGATTTACTTTGCCCTGAAGGTTGAAGACAAAAGCCCAGAAGGGGAAGAGGTTAATATTGTCACTGAAGTACAACAATTGCTCGGCAATAACAGGGTAAGATCAGTTGCCATGTCTTCTACTGGCGGGCTTACAAGGGGTATGAAGGTTATCAATACCGGCAACCCAATTACAACACCAGTAGGAGAAAAAACACTAGGCCGCATCCTGAACGTACTTGGCGAACCTGTCGACAAAATGGGAGATGTAGAAGCCTCTGAAAGATGGCCAATACACAGGGCAGCACCTAAATTAACCGACCAGTCAACAGAATCAGAAATTTTTGAAACAGGTATTAAAGTTATTGACCTTCTTGAGCCATATCCAAAAGGTGGTAAAGTAGGTTTATTCGGCGGAGCCGGTGTTGGCAAAACTGTTGTTATTATGGAATTAATCCATAACATTGCTAAAGCACACGGCGGGGTCTCTGTATTTGGCGGTGTAGGCGAACGTACCAGAGAAGGAAATGACCTATGGAACGAAATGAAAGAATCACAGGTTATTGATAAGGTTGCCCTTATCTACGGACAGATGAACGAACCACCAGGTGCCAGGATGCGAGTCGGCCTCACGGCGCTAACCGTTGCTGAATATTTTAGAGATGTTGGCAAACAGGATGTTTTACTCTTTATTGATAACATTTTCCGCTTTGTTCAGGCAGGTTCAGAAGTATCAGCCCTCCTTGGCCGTATGCCAAGTGCTGTAGGTTATCAACCAACCCTCCCGATGGAAATGGGTGAACTTCAGGAGCGTATTACATCTACTGCAAATGGTTCAATTACATCTGTACAGGCTATTTATGTTCCGGCTGATGATCTGACAGACCCTGCTCCAGCTACTACATTCTCTCACCTTGACGCCTCTACAGTTCTTTCACGGCAAATCGTTGAACTCGGTATCTACCCGGCTGTCGACCCGTTAGACTCAACCAGTAAGCTTCTTGACCCCCGGGTTGTTGGAGAAGAACACTATAAAACTGCAAGAGAGGTTCAGCAAGTTCTTCAGCGCTACAAAGACCTTCAGGATATCATCGCTATTCTTGGTATGGACGAACTTTCAGAAGAAGACAAACAGATTGTTGGCCGTGCTAGAAAGATTCAACGTTTTCTCAGTCAACCATTCTTTGTTGCCGAACAGTTTACCAATACACCTGGCCGGTATGTTAAGCTGGAAGATACTATTAAAGGTTTCAAAGGGCTTATTGAAGGCAAATATGACCATATTCCCGAGCAGGCTTTTCTTTATGTCGGCGGTATTGAAGAAGCACTTGAAAAAGCAGAACAAATGGGAGTTAAAATATAACAATTATGCGTCTTAAGATACTTACACCTGGCAAAACTGTATTGGATATTGAAGTAAAGGGCGTTTTTGCAAAGGCTATAGATGGTGAAATCGGTATATTACCGGGGCATATACCTCTTATGACTGCACTAAATATTGGTACTACTTCATATCTGACTATGGAAAACAAAAAAGAGTTCATATCAGTTATGGGTGGCATTTTAAAAGTTGAGGATGATCTAGTAACGATACTTACAGAAACTGCAGAGCATGGAGAAGACATTGACGAGACCCGTGCACGTCAGGCAGCTGACAGAGCAAAGGCACAGCTTGAAGGTTTACTTGATCAAAATATACCAAAATCTTCACCGGATGTTGAAAAAGCCCGAATGGCTCTCATGAAGGCTTTGGCCAGAATGAATGCAGCGGATAAATCCAGAAAACGTTTTTAGTATGAAAATTCATATTGCCCATCTGTATCCTGAGTTACTCAATATATACGGTGATCGGGGTAATATTCTGACTATTTCAAAGCGATGTGAGTGGCGTGGTATTGATGTAGAAGTTCATGAACTGGATATAGATGAAAAAATTGATCCTGAAAAGTATGATTTCTATTTTATAGGCGGCGGACAGGATCAACAGCAGGTAACTGTTGCAAAAAGACTAAAAGAAATAGCACCTCAAATTCGTGAAGCTGTAGACACAGGAGCTGTTTTTCTATGCATTTGTGGAGGATATCAGCTTTTTGGGCATTATTATCAGCCTTTTAACGCAGACAAACTTGAAGGTATAAGTATTTTTGATGCTTATACAGTTGCAGGCAATAAGCGTTTTATTGGCAATGTAACTATAATGCTTGATGAAAGCTCTGGTCTTGTTCCTGAAACGCTTGTTGGGTTTGAAAATCATAGTGGTCTAACTTACCTCGGTGAAGGGGTTAAACCATTAGGAAAAGTTTTAACTGGCAATGGCAATAACGGTGAAGATCAAGGAGAAGGTGCCGTATATAAACATGTTTATGGAACTTATTTGCATGGTTCTCTCTTGCCAAAAAACCCTCATTTTGCTGATCTTTTAATAAAACAGGCGCTATCAAGGCGTTATAGAGAGCTTAAACTGGAACCACTTGATGATTATATTGAGCAGTTAGCACATAAAAAGGCTCTCAACCGCAAATATTAGCTGAATATACTGATCATTGAAAGTAATGTATAGATTCCAGATTATAGAGGCCGGGTGTTTTTGCCTGCTGTGCGGGCAAAAACACCCTACTGAATTCTATCAGCATATATTAATTATTTACGTGGAATGGTATAAATAAGCAGAAAACAGGCTTTTTTAAACCCTGTTTTCTGTAATAATTCAGTTATAAATATTTGAAAAACTATTCAGCAGCAACTTCTTCTGGTTTTTTCTCTTCTTGAGAGATTTGCTGTTCTTCTTCCTGGGATTTTTGATACTGTTCTTGCTGGTCTTGAAGTTGTTGTTGCTTTTCTTGTTCCATTTCTTCTATTTCCTGTTTGAACTCTTCGGTCATCATTGGTTCTTGAACACTACCGGCAGTAACTTCTATGGGTATATCTACAGAAACCTTAGATGTCAGTTTAACAGTTAAAACATATTCTCCTACGTGATTGACAGGGTTATTCAGAGTAATATTTCTTCTATCGACTTCTTTATCTGTTTTTTCTTTAATAATCTGGGTTAATTGTCTTGTAGTAATAGCACCGTAAAGTTTTCCTGTTTCGCCAGCTTTCGCTTGAATAGTAATTTTGCCTATAGACTTAATAGAGTCTGCAGTATCCATGGCCTGTTTATGAATTTTCTCAGCCTTGGCTTTAATCCTGGCAAGGTTTTGCTCTCTTTTTTTAAGTGCACCATCTGTTGCTTTTTCGGCAAAGCCTGATGGCAAAAGATAATTGCGAGCATAACCATCTGATACATCAACTATATCACCTGTTTCTCCTAAAGAAAGTACATCTTTTGTTAATATAACCTTCATTAATGATTTCCTCCTGATATTATTTTAAACGTCTAATCATTGCAAAAGTCCTTGTTTTATGAGGGACAAAACCAAATTTCTCATAAAAGCTTTCTTTTCCTGATTCTGCATATAGTGTAACCACAGGTATAGCATAATCGTCAAGTATTGTCAGTATACATTTCATAATTTTTGACCCAACACCCATTTTTTGATATTCAGGCCTTACTGCAACATCCCAGATGGTAATTTCTCCTACCTGAGAAACCGTTGCTCTAGCGATCCCAACCAGCAGATCATTATCCCGGGCAGTTACTATGACGAGAGATCGCTCAAGATATTTTGATATGATATCATCATCTTTTTCTTTCCAGTCAATAGATTTGTATAAATCTCTAATATCACTGGAATTTACATCTTTTGAAATAGAAAAAGTTATATTTTCAGGTATTTCAGTCATTTTTCTTTAAAAAACTTATTGATTCAATATGATAAGTATGACAGAACATATCAACAGGCACTACACTGCTTAATTTATAGCCTTTTTCAAGAAGTATCTTAACATCTCTTGCCATTGTTGCCGGGTTACAGCTTACATAGATTATATTATCACATCCAGACAATGCACATTGCTCAAGAACATTTCTATCACACCCGCTACGTGGTGGATCAAGAATTATCCAATCATAAGACTCAATGTTTTCGAGGCTTTTAAAAGCTTCTTCTGCTGATTTATTTATAATATCTATGTTTTGAACATTATTAAAGTTAAAATTTGCCCTGGCATCTTCGCAAGCATTTTTATCCAGCTCAATAGCTTTAATAGACTCAAAAAGGTCAGATAAATAAAGTGAAATAGCTCCACCACCTGCATAAACATCAAGAAGTTTGTGATGACATCCAGTATCAGCGATGATTTTTCTTATTGTATCAAACATAATCCTTGCTGCTAGTGGATTTACCTGAAAGAAACTTCTGTCTGATATACGATAAAAGGTATTGTTGATTTTTTCAGTTATAAATGGATTACCATAAACAGTTTGAGAATCACTGCCAAAGATAACATTGGTTTTTTGTTTGTTGAAATTTACTGTTACACCTTTAATTTCAGGAAATTTTTTAACAAGATTTTCTGTTATCTGTTCTATAAAAGGAGAAATAATTGTTGAGTTAATGATAAAAGTTGCCATAAGAGAATTATCATAAAAGCTTTTTCTTAAAACAAAGTGTCTAAGGTATCCTTTGTGATCAGATTCTTTATATACCTTCATCTTATAGGTTGTATGCAGTTCTCGAAGCTCGTTAACAATTTTATCAAAAGGTTCTGGCTGCACAGGACAATATTTAATATTAACAATATCGTGTGTACCAGGTTTATAGTATCCTGCTAAAAGTCTTTGAGAGTTTTTAGTTTCTCCCAGTGGAAATTGTACTTTAGAACGATAATGCCATATTTCAGGGCTTGCTATAGCAGAAATAACCTGAAAATCTGAAAGACCGGCAATTTTATTCAGGTTATCTTTAATAACAGAAGTTTTTACTTCAAGCTGGCTGTTATATTCAATGTGCTGCCACTGACACCCACCACAAATCTTTGCCAGAGGGCATAAAGGTTTTATTCTTGAAGGGCCTTCTTGAAGTATTGTCTTTAAATGAGCCCGTAGATAGTTTTTTTTATGGCTGAAAGTCTCTGCTTCTACGATATCTCCTGTGGTAGTATTAGAAATAAAGACTGTTTTACCCTCATTTTCTCCTTCGAGAACCCGCCCGATACCTTCAGCACAGTATCCTAGATTATAGATCTCAGCTTTAACAACAGTGGATTTGTGTTTCATAAATTATTACCTGAATATAGCCTGTAACAAACTTTAGAAATATACTATCATTAAATGACCTGAAAAAACTGCAACAGGTAAAATACAACCCGGAATACTAAACAAATACCTGACCATCTCTTTGATTGTTCTGCCCAAAAAGGATATAAACATGCAAAAAGGCTATATTTAGTGTATGATAGCAGTTTAAACTGAAGAAACCCTTATTAAAAGTGTGGCTAAGACACTCTAAATGGGTAAAATATTATTTGTAACTTCATCCCGGAAATTTCAAACGTTAAGAATGTGTTACATATTTAATAAAATTTTTATTACGAAATGTATCACCAGAAGGGAACTTTACAAAAATTTACAAAAATACATCGAATCGTCAACTTTTTATTTTTACCTGTTTTATGTAGAATAATTGCAGCTCAAATGCTTATTATGACCTGCGAGGGAGATTGTTAATTTATTCATTCGAAACATTTAGACTAGGTAGGGGGTCCGGATGATCGTTAATTACACAAATAGTGTTACCCAGCTTCAACCAAAGCATAAACCGCTTGCACCGCAAGCTTTTCAGGGTGTAAGAGTTAAAAATGCTGATGTTATTAGCTTTGGTAAAAGGGGTGAAAACGCTGAAAAGACTGAAAAAGTTCAACCTAAGGAGAAAGTACAGGTTTTAAAGAACATCGCTATAGGTGTTTTAAACCCAATAAAAGATATTGCAAAAGCTATAATTGAAAACCCGATACCAACGGGTGCTATAATTGCTGCAGCCGTAGCTACCATACATTTCTTACCTATTGTTGGTACGGCATTAGCAGTAGGTGTCTGTGGTTTTGGTGCTTATAAAATGGCAGAAAGTACCGTCAGTGCTATAAAAGCAAAAAAAGGCGGTGATATAGAGCGTGCTAACAAAGAGTGCCGTGACTTTGGAGAAGGTCTCTTTGATGTAGGGCTTACCGTTATGCCAGCTATCAAAGGTGTAAAAGAGCTTCGTGGAACAGCAGATGCTATATCTGAAGCTTCAAAAGCCGCCTCAAAAACAGGTGAAACTGTTCACTGGGTACAAAAAATGTATTCCATCATCAAACAAGTTCAAAAATCTGATGATGTTGTGAAGGCCCCAACTACCATTTCAGATATGATTGCCAAAATTAAAGATGACGGTATTAAAGAGCTTGCAGCTCTTAGAGGTGCCTATAAAATGAAAGAAAGCAGCAAAGAACTGCAAAAGGTAATAGAAAAAGTTGCAGATCCTTCAAAGAAAAAGCAATTGCTTGAACTGCTTGATGAACTGGCAAAAGTTTCTGATAAAGCGCAAAAATCTGAAGCTCTCAACCAGATTAATGTGATATTGAAAAACGAAAAAATCTTATCAACAGATATACAAAAAGTTCTTGAAATTGCTGAAAACATTAAAGATCAGCCAGCCGTCGTAGCTATAATTAAACAGGCTCTAAAAATGGGCAATGGATCACTTGATGATGCTGCAAGAGCTGTTAACAAAGCTGTAGGCGGTACCAGGTTTAGTGACAATGCTGCCAGAACTATTGCAGCAGCAGATGATCTTGGTGTTAAACCCAGTAATCAAGAATAATATAAAATAACACATTTATATAATATATCCAGACAAGCTCACAGAATGCTATCTGAGTTGTGATAATATTGCATTGGCATTTTCAAGTTTAGCAAGTTCTTTTTCCAGTTACAGTAAGCTATAAGAGTTCATGATAATGCTATCAGAACTATTGCAGCAGCAAATGAGCTTGATATTAAACCCTGCAATAAAGAATATTACTGTTTTAATAAAGCAAATATTGTTGACCCTGAAACTATTTTAACCGCAGAACTTCCATTATTTTTCTGCCTGCCGGCTTTTCTAGTGCTATTGCATCATTCGGGCAAACCTCCTGACAGCAATAACAGCGAATGCAATTCTTGTAATCAGTGATATAAGCTTTACTCTCAATCATTTTAATAACCTGTGGCGGGCATCCTTCAGCACAGGCCTTACAACCTATGCATTTATCCGCATTAATAACAGGATCAGGTATGAATATTCTGTTGATTATATTTCTTAGCCACCCCGGAATAAAGGAAGGCAGTAAAGCATCACGATCAGGAGGAAGCTTAAACTTGAGTGTCTCTACCTCTGCATTTGATATAACATCAAGATCATCAACAGATTTGCCTTTTATCAGGTTTCTGTTAAAGGCTTCAGTAATAGTTTTGATTTTTTCAGGATCAATACCCATAATGTGACAGGCCAGAATATCAAGATAGATAGCATCATAGCTGGCTAACAGGCAGTTAGACCTTATAGGAGTGCCATTACCAGGGCCGTTCCCTTCCATACCTACAATTCCATCTACTATGTTGACTGCTTTAGGTTGAAAATATCTTTCTATATCAAGAAGAAGACTGGCAAATATATTTACTTCAGGTATTGTCAGGTGATACTTCATTTTTAAAAGCCCAGGAATAATACCAAAATAGTTCTTGGTGGCACAGGTTAACATCGTGAAACAGTGAGTCTTTAGCTTGGCAACATTAATAATAATGTCGGCGTCTTCTGCTACTTGAAGTATTTTTTGTGATCTGGCAGTTTTAAAATGATCTGATTCAGCTTTAAATTCGCTGAAATCCATATTCAGTTTAATGCCTGTAGTCTCTGCAACCCTTTTCATCTCAGTAACAGTATAAAGACGATTCATTACTTTTTCATTCAGGTTACCTGCCGGTGTATCAGCAAGAAGTATTTCTACATCATAAGCCTGTAACTTCTTTATAAGACATATCAAAAGATCAGGATGGGTTGTAATAGCCTTTGATGGTGGCCTTGGTGCTAAAAGATTAGGTTTTATAAGAATTTTATGTGCCTTTGTTATTTTTTCTTCAAAACCTGGGAGGCTATTAAAAATAAATTCCAGGGCTTTGTCTATATCATCTGTATTATAGTTTTCACAGCGTGCATAAATTACTTTGTTATCCATAGTTAACCTTTATTAATAGATTTAGAGTATATTTTACTGCGGGCATGACTGACAGCATAAAGCACATTTTCTTTAATAGCAAGGCCAGATGGTCCAGGTAAATTATCAAATGCAGGTGAATATTCTTTTCCATCAATGTCAAAAACCCTGACCTGGTTTAAAACAGGGTCAGATAGATAAAGCAAGTTGTCTTTAATCGCCAAAAAACTTTCTTTTGCCATTGTTTTATCTTTCCAGCTTTTTATTTGCCAGTGTTTTATATATTTACCGTCGCTATTAATCTTTACTATACTATTATTTTTAGAATCTACAACATATATGATACCTTTACTGTCTATGGTTATGCCTGTCGGATCATTAAATTTTGTTTTCTTTGGGCCATAGTTGCTGATTGTATTAACAAGATTATAATCTTTATCAAATATTTTAATGCAATGATTACCTGTATCTGCTACATAGAGTCTGTTTTTATATACTGCTATGCCTTTAGGCCCATAAAAATTTGAGCTGACAATTTGTTTAATATCAAAATTCTTATCTATAACCTGAATACGGTTATTCCAGGTGTCTGAAATATAAACTTTTGCATCATAATAGGCAATATATTTGGGTTCTTTGAACTCTCCCGGGTAATTACCGCTATGTCCAAATATCTTTAATAGCTTACCAGAAGCATCAGATTGCAGGAGCCTGTTTTTATCCTGATCCAGCAGGTAAAATTGCCCTTCTGAATCTAGTGTTAAGCCCATCGGTTTGCGAATATGTTTTTTTAATACATCGTTAGAGCTTTCAAAGAAGTTCAAATGAGGTATTTTTTCTTCTAAAGATTCTGGTTTATAGGAATTTTGTTCATCAAACCCTGTTATACTTTCTTTATAGGAGTCAAATATAACTACCTCATCAATAGAAGGGCTAGCACACCCTGCAATCAGCAGGACTATCAATATACTTAAAACGCTTTTTTTCATTGAACAGAGCCTTTTGCCAGAAAGTTACATTCAAAAATATTAGATATCAGAAAATCAGGAAGGTTATATTATACAAATTTTATAAGACTAATGCATATACTATTCCACGTAAATAATTAATATATGCTGATGGAATTGCCCGCACAGCGGGCAAAAACACCCGGCCTCTATAATCTGGAATCTATACATTACTTTCAAGGATCAGTATAACTATAACAATCAATTTTCTGTTTTCGATTTTCAAAAATTTTAAAAAGTAAATATATGGGTTGAACGAGCAGGCGTAGCCTGGGAGCGAGACCCCATGCCTTCCTTTAGGGTGGGCGGGATCTGGGTTTTGAAAATCGAAAAATTTTTAAGTTATGCACTGATCTTTTATTATAGCCCGAAAAGTTAAAATGATAAACAGAAGCAGAGACTAGCAGCTTGCAGGAATTTGCTGAGAATGAAATTGCGAAAAGTTTTTACTTCTTTTTACTAAAAAGAATGAACAAAAGACTTGCAAAACTAATTTTCATATGCTACACTATTAGTATACCCCTGCCGGGATCGTCATATAAATGTTTACAGTATTTAAAACTTAGAAAAGAAAGCATTGCATAACCCTAAGGTTTTCAAACAGTTTCAAAGTAAGATAGGGATCGAACAAACCTGCTAAGCAGATGAGTGATACCCTATTTCTTCCTTCGGTGTAAGCTGAAGTAGGTTTGAAAACCTGAATTTAAAAACCTGATGGTTATGCACCAGCCTTGAAATTATTATCCAGTAACCCTTTTCACCTAAAAAAAGGTATTATTTCTGTATGCAATTTTTTTTCAAAACTAAACCCTCAATAGAAGAAACTATTAAGTCAATAAGAAAATTCTTGTATGACTTAATTTGCAAATACAGCGAATTTGAAGAAATTATTGAGTATCTATCAATTAATAATATTTTTTTCTGGCTTGAATTTATCACAGGTTTACCCAGTCGCAGCTTACAGGAAGAAAGAACATTTTATACACTTGAATTTAAAGACTTTATCACAACCCGAACACGTAAAACTCTAATCAAAAAGCTTATCAAGCATATAGAATCTGGGGTACCTTTGCTGGTGCAAAAAACAACTGGCCTCGGAGCTACAACCTCTATTATTTCTGTTGCTCTCTGGTATTTGTTCTTCAGACCTCATACCCGTATAGTTATTGTCTGTCCTTCACTTTCTGGAAACAGGTTTTCTTCAACTGCCAGAAAGCTTTTCGAGTATATACAGATGTTTTTACAGCTGTGTAACTACTGTAGTTGTGAGATGCGGCATCATAACGAAATATTCAGGTTCTATACAGTAGATAATATCCATTCAGGCAGTTCTATAGTGTTGCTGCCATCAAACAAACCACTTAACCTTGCACAACTGTTTTCTGCTGAAGATAAAATTCAGAATAAAGTAGTAATATTTGATGAAATGGCATTTCATAAAGAGGCTGATAATCTCTGGCATTCACTTGACGGAACCGGTGTAAACCGTATTGCTGTTTCTTCAGCTAATAGCAGGTCTAATTTGTTCTATGAGCTAGTAAACAGAGGCAATATACCGCTTCATACTATGCACTGGTTTCATGAACCTGAGTGCGACAAAAAATGGTATAAGAAAATATGCTCTGAGAATGATCCGGCCTGGGTTGAACAATACATAAACATAAACTACAGGTTTAAATATTCTAAACCATTGTTGTTAAAGGCAGTCAGTAAAACAGAAGAACAAAAGCAGGTTATAGAAATAGCCTGTGAGCAGGAATCAGAAATACAGACAAAATCTGAAACCTTAATCCTGCCAGCTAAAAACCACGTTAAACGAACCAGAAAACACCAAAAAGACCCAGGCACCAGAAAGCAGCATAGAAACCCCTATGTACTAAAAGAGCCTTCTGACTATAATACAGCTCTTCTTAAATACGTAACAACTGCCAGCCGCAAGAAAGATCCGGTCAGCGAGAAAACAGCAAAGGCCATAAGAGCATATAAAGATAAATTATCGGCAAAAGAGCCACGAATGGTTGAATCTATGAGTTTAGTAATGGGACTTGTAGAGAGAATCAAAAAAATGGAGAATCAAAAATCCAGCTTAAAAGATCTCAGGGCAGACCTGGATATAGATATAATGGAATCTCTCAGTTTATCGGCGAAGTTGCTGATTCCTGAGAGCATTAAGAGTTTTGTTAGCTGGTTAATGAAGAAGCTCCCGGCCTGACGGCCGGTCAGGGCCCGCCCACCCACCCCCAGTATTCAGGTTAATGCTTGCCAGGCCACCCCCAGCTTTAGCATTAGTACAGAATAATCTCCCCGTCCGTGCATGCAAACGCTAGAGTGCTAGAAAATAAACAAAATTTGTTACACAATTTAGTGCTGAAAAGTTTAAATTTTAATACGCTTATTTTAAAATATAGTGAATGCATAATTTAATACCTCATTAAATGAAGTCTTTTTAACTAAGAGCTTGATTTTTCAAAAGTGTTTCAAATGCGTTTACTATAATCTTATTAATTACCAAAAATTGAGGCCTGCCATGAAAAAACCATTACTTATACTTATATTATCAGCATTATTTATAGTTGTAACCATCTCAAAGACTCCAGCACTAATAAACCTGGATGATGAGAGTATTAAAATAGCCATCAAATATGGTCTTGATAATAGGTATTCAGACACAAAAACAATCCTGGGGCCTAACTGGATAGAAGGAGAAGATGGCTTCATACTCACTGTCTACTCTCCATTTATACAGCTTGCCACTAAAGCCAGATCACAGAATGTTCCCGGGGCTTCAGACGAGGATATAAAACTTGTCAAAAAAAGACTCGGCAGACAGCTTAACCAGATAACAACAAGACAGGAAGTCAGATTCATCGTCCAGATTGTCGGTTCAAATCCCGGTGTCTGTAAAGACTATAAAGCCTACGTCGAAGAATTCAAAGAACCTGAAGAAACAGAAGAAGATGCAGAAGGTAAAAAAGAAGGCAAAGGCTTCTGGATATTTAAAAAACGTGATAGCAAACCCAAAAAACTAAAAGCAGATAAAGAAGTTATCCAGAATAAAGCAGACCTTGATAACTATAATCCCCTGATGCCTTATTCCTGCTTCAATAGCTACAATTTCAAGTTTGATGCTATCAATAAGCTCGATAAATTCTACTTTGTACTCGAAGGCCCAAAAGAAAAAGAACGAAGATACCTGGTTGAAAAAAATGTTATTTTTTAATAATTTTAATAGCTGAAAGAAGCTTCTTGAAAGACTATTGCCTGAACCTATCATTCAAACAAAACAGTTTTTTTTAAAAAAAAGCAAAAGTTTTTTCATATTATACCGATTATAATATTGAACAAGCTAAACCACACAAGAGAAAACTTTTAATTATAGTATTATTGTATCTTTATTGGAGTGTAAAGTGACGAACCCCGGTAAAAAAGGTGCTTATGTAGATTATGATGACCCGTTTGAAGCAATATTTGCTTTAAATGTAGGTGATTTTGTTGCTGAAGACTTTCTTTCAAAAGATCTCTTAGAACGAATAAGCTCAAAAATAAACGTTTCCCCTGAAGAGAAATATAAACGACTAAAAGAGCAACTTCAAGAACTTATATCAATCTATTCAATTGATAATACTCTTAATCTTCTCGGCTTTGAAGGCGAAGAAGGTTTTGTTGTCTATGATTCAATAGCCATAACTATTGCCAATATGATAGGTATGGATTGCTGCAATATATTCCTTAAGCCTGATATATTGCCACTTTTAAAAACCACTACCAGCAAAGAACTTGTCCTTTTTGGCACTTCCTGTAAAGATAAATCAAGAGATACAGGGTTTGGATTCGGAGAAATTAGCCCCCTAACACAGGCCTACCGTGAAAAACAAACAATACAGATAAAAAATATTAAAATGAACCCTTACTGGAAACCCCGAAATGTGCTGGGAGAAAAAGAAATTGTATCTCTTTTGAGCGTTCCAATGCACTCAGGACAAACAGCCATAGGTATCATTAACCTCTATTCAAATGAAGAAAAGGAAATACCGCAGGCTAATATAAACCTCATAGAATCTATTGCGGCAATCTTTTCTGTTTCCATAAGGCTTCAAGACCTCATGGATGAAGCAAATGAACTTATAAAGGATGAAGGAGCTTCTTCCAGCGATATGACACGGGTGAGGGCTCAACTAACCGGCAGTATAGGCGATCTTGGCATTGAACAACAAAGATTTGTTGAAGCACTGGCAGGTGCCGTAGATGCAAAAAGTGACTTTACTAAAGAACACTCAAGAAAAGTTGCAGAACTTGCCAGATATATATCACTGGAAATGAACCTTAACGAGAAAACAATAGACCTTATATATTATGCCGGCTTGCTTCAAAACATCGGAAAAATTATGATACCCGGTGAACTCTTCTCTAAAAAAGAAAGCTTAACAGAAGAAGACTGGAAAAAACTTCAGGATCACCCAAATGTTGGTGTTAACTTACTGATGAAAGTGAACTTCCTCTCAGAGGTTGTGCCATATATAAACTATTATAGAGAAAGATGGGATGGCAAAGGCCAGCCCGAAGGTCTCGAAGGCATGAGCATACCACTTGGATCTCGTATTATAGCAGTTGCTGATGCATATCAGGCTATGGTCTCTGAAAGAGCTTACAGAAACCCCATGACAGAAGACCAGGCCATAAAAGTTATGAAAAAAGAAGCCGGCACAAAATGGGATCCTGCGGTGGTTGATGCCCTGATATCTTATATTTCACAGAAAAAAATTAAATAAATTTCTTACAGAAAAACCTTCTTCAGCTCAGGTAATTTTAATAATACTGTTATCAGCTATTTTTATAAATTACAGACACTATTTTGCGCTTTAATAGAGACATTTTTGAGCTCTGATGTGTGCTGTTTTTTTTTTCAACAAATTTTCAGACCGGTGCATAACTACGATAATAAAAATTTTTTTGTCTCGATTTTCAAAAATTTGAAAAGTAAATATATGGGCTGAATAAGCAGGTTTCTTCAAACTCCATACCTTCTTCATTTAATTATGGGGATAGCCTGTTTTGCAGGTGAAGGTGGATGCAACTGTATTACAGACTATACACACTTTCAAACTCAATTGAGTAAGATTGGATACAGCACTTGCAACAATTTTTTTCAAGTACTTATTACCGCAAAATAGCAGCACAGTGTTTCAACTCTGACCAAGACAAGGGTTTCAAAAATCAAGAACTTTTCAAGATATGCATCAGTCCTTTTTTTAGGGTATAATATACTGGGTCTAAAAAGATCACAGGTTCCAGGCTGATCCCGGCCCTAACATTGACTAAGTGACATTATTACGCCGGGTTATCCTTTGATAACATTTTTTAAACACACAGCTGTATTGTTTTGTATTTTGGTTCAAAGAGCTTATGTCTATCAACCAGGAAAAAATAGCCGAAATCATCCTGAACACTTCCTTATTTGGTAATCTCTCAGAAACTAACCGGCTTGAAATTGCCAGTAAGATGAGAGAAGAGTTGTATGATTCTCGAGAAAATATTGTTAATGCAGGTGATCATGGTGATTCACTATACCTTGTTGTAGAAGGACTGGTTGAAGTGCTTGGTAATGACTGCATAACAGGTGACGTTTTTGTGCTTGCTCACCTGGGCCCTGGAGACTGCTTTGGTGAAATGTCACTCCTGACAGGCGAGAAAAGAAGTGCAACAGTCAGGACATTCGAAAAAACAAGGGTATTAAAACTTGACAGCAAGTCTTTTGACGACCTGTTACTACGTTCTGCCCATATGGGGCTATCAATAAGTAAGATCCTTGCCCAGAGACTGGCTAAACTCAACCAGAGATTTGAAGAATTAAAGGGCAAACAAACAGTACTAAATAAAATGTTTAGTACTGAACTTGATATTCACTCTGAAGTTGCTGTTGTAGGCCGCAGTAATGCTATTAAAAAGGTGGTTGAACAGATCAATGAAATTGCTTTTTCCAGCGGCGTACACGCTATCAAAGGCCAGAGCGGTACTGGCAAAAGCTATATCGCACGCCTGATTCACCGTAGCGGCATAAGAATTAGTGACCCCTATATAGTTATGGACTGTAAAAATTACCTGCCTGAAAACCAGCATACAAAACTTATGGGCGGGCCTGATGAACCTGGTTTTATTAAAATGGCCCACTCCGGTACTATTACACTCTTAAATTGCTCTAAACTTAAAGAAAATATTTTTAAAGATCTTTTAAAAATGTATAAAACTACTAACTCACCTGAAAAAATGCCGTTAATATTATGTATTTACGGTGAGCAAGACCCTGTTCAAGATTATTTCAGCAAGGATAAAGTACTTGAAGTCCCGCCTCTTACAGCCAGAAAACAAGATATACCTGTAATAGCAAAAAAACTACTTGAAAGACTTGATAAAACCAGCCACACGAGACCTGTACGTTTATCCAATGATGCCCTAACCAGGCTGCTTGAGCACAACTGGCCTGAAAATCTCAGAGAACTGGAGTCGGTATTAGAAAGAAGTCTGGTGCTCTCTAAAGACCCTGTAATATCAGCAGATAAAATCATTTTTGACCTGCCATCAGCCATGCAGGATCCCTATCTTGAATCGGTTAAATCGCTGGCCATAGCTCTTGATGCTAAAGATCCTTATACCGCAGGGCATTCTGAAAGAGTTGCAAAATATTCACGTATGATTGGCAAATTATTAGACCTCCCTGAAGACTTTCTTGAAAAGCTTTATACACTTGCCCTCTTCCATGACGTAGGTAAAATAGGCGTTCCCGAGAGTATACTGCGCAAACAAACCCACCTGACAGAAGAAGAATATGCTCAAATACAAAAACACCCTGAAAGCTCGCTTAGAATATTGCAACCCCTCACAAAATACTTTAACGAAATTGATGCTGTCCTGCATCATCATACACACTACGATGGTACAGGTTATCCAGCCGGGCTTGCCGGAGAAGCCATACCCATAGGTGCAAGAATTATATCTGTAGCCGATACCTTTGATGCAATGACAACTGACAGACCTTACAGAAAAAGTCTCCCTATCAATATGGCTATTGAAGAACTTAACAGGGTCGCTGGCAAACAATTGGACCCTATTATAACAAACACAATGATTCAAATTGTACAGAATGGTTGCTTTATTCAAGAATAGTCTGATGAAAAAGTTTAATATTAAAGATCATACATATTATATGAATCAGGTTTTAACCCTAGCAAGCAGTTCAGGGCAAGATATACCTGTAGCAGCCTTAATTGTAAAAGAACATAACATTATTGCCTCTTCAATAAACAAGAAAGAAAAGCTTAATGACCCTACAGCCCATGCTGAAATGCTTGTTATTAAAGAAGCCTGCAAAAATCTAAACCGCTGGAGACTCGATGATGTTATCCTTTATACTAACCTGGAACCTTGCCCTATGTGTGCAGCAGCAATTCTTTATAGCAGAATACCTGTTGTGGTCTTTGGCGCCTACGATAAACTCTATGGTGCATTCGGCAGCGCTATAGATCTTGGCAATTTCAGCCGTATTTCATCTCCGCAAATTATCGGCGGAATAGAAGAAGAAAAAGCAACTGCACTTTTAAAGCTTTATTTTGATAAAATGAGAACTTAACAGGTATGATTATTAAATAAATTTGAAAGGGTTTCAGAATGTCTGCTCATATAATTTCTAACGTTGAAAAAAACCTTGCAACAATTACTTTAATGAAAGACCCTTTAAATATTCTTGACATCGAAGACCTTCAGCTAATTAACAAACTTCTCTGTGCTCTTAATGAAGATAAAAATATCAAATGCCTTGTTATAAAAACAGCCCTGAAAAACTTTTCTGCCGGAATAGACATTAAAGAACATAATGAAAAAGACATCATAAGGATATTAAATGAGCTTAATACTCTTACTGAGAATCTTTTAAACTTTTCGTATCCAACTGTTTCTGCTATAAAAGGAATGTGCCTTGGAGGGGCAATGGAAATAGCCCTTTTAACTGATATAACACTTGTATCCCGCAATGCAAAATTAGGACAACCAGAAATAAAATTGGCACATATGGCTCCGCTTGCTATTGCCCTCTTACCTAGTATAACCGGATATAAAAAAGCAGCAGAACTGATTCTGACTGCCAGAACTATCACCGCAGAAGAAGCTGTTAATTATAACATAGCTAACAAAATCTTTGAAGATGATCAGTTTGATATAAAGTCTGATAAACTTATTAATAACCTGACAGGATATTCAAAGACTGCATTAAAAAGCAACGTAACAGCTTTAAGAAAGCCATTAATAGAAAGCGTAAAGAACAAAAGCAATATGATTAATGAAATATACTTAAAAGAGCTTATAAAACACCCTGATTCACTTGAAGGAGTAAATGCATTCTGTGAAAAACGCAACCCAATCTGGCAGGAATAATTAATGACAGAAAATAAGATTGAACATCCCTGTTATAATGCTGACCTGCTAAATACTACAGGAAGGATACATCTACCAGTTGCTATTCACTGTAACCTTCAGTGTAATTATTGTGCAAAATCTTTTGACTGTCCCAATGAAAATCGCCCCGGAGTCTGTACAATCCCTCTCAAAGTAGATAATGTCAAAAATTATATTGAAGTTGCCCTGCAAAAACATCCTTGCATAAAAATAGCTGGAATTGCCGGCCCTGCTGAAGCTCTTGCAGATGTTGATACCTTTGAAAAAACTTTTATGATTGTTAAAAAATATTTTCCTACTCTGAAAACCTGTTTTGCAACAAATGGAATAATGTTAGCAGATTATATTAACCTTATTAACTCTCTGCAAATAGACTATATCACCATTACTATTAACGCTTTATCTTTACCAGCAATTCAAAAGATTTATTCATGGGTCTATTATGACTCTAAATATTACTATGATGAAGAAGCTGCAAAGATTATACACAACAAACAGACAGAAGCACTGAAAAAACTTTCTGAAAACAACTATAAATACAAAATTAACACGATACTAATTGATGAAATAAACTTTGATGAAGTAGAAAACATTGCAAAAGTAGGTCATAAATACGGTGCAGCAGCCATAAACCCTGTTTCATTGATACCTGTCAAAGGAACAGCATTTGAAAATGCAAACATTGTTAAACCTGAAATACTTGCTGAAATTAGAAAGAGGTGTAAACAATATCTACCTGTTATTAAACATTGCAAACTTTGCCGGGCAGATGCAGTAGGTTTCCTTTAAGACCAACCCTTTTAAGGTAATTACCTTGAAAAATACCTTTTATTACTGATAATATTATTGTTATAATCTTAAATAACTCATTTCTGTGGTCTTTATATGGTTAGGTAATTATTCCTAGAAAATAGTAGAAATTTAGGCATTTTCAACATAAAATAATGAATGACAAATATCAGGAGTAAAGTTTTTAATGAAGAAAAATCTCTTTATATCCTTAGGAGTAATGGTTTTATTAACATTAATTGTAGGCTATACTGCTTATAACCTGAGCAGCAGAATGACAGACCTTTCAGATCTTGTTACTAAAAGCGTCTCAAAAAAACTTTTTCTGGAAGAAATCTCATCAACTGTTGATAGACTTGTTAAAAGGGTTGATATTTACTTATTAAACCCTGATGACCGAATTAAAGAAGAAATAAAACGTCTTAACGTAGATATTTCAAACAGGTTTAAATCTCTTAGATTCATTAGCGATAAAGCATCTTCAGAAGCTATGAATATTGATTTAATTGAAAATTATTATCATAACAACATATATGATCTTATACAGCAAATTATTAAGACCAGAGATAATCCTGATTCTACTGAAAATACTGAAGAAATGCTTAATAAACTTTATGATAACAATTTTCAAATAGTTTCACAAATTAATACCCTTAAAGATATAGCTATACCAACCTATCAGGATAACATTCAACAGCTAAAAAACTATTCTAAAGGGGTTACACTTACTATAACTCTTGTATGTGTTCTGCTGGGTATTATTTTAATGTCTATTTCTATTAACCATCTTACAACACTGTATGAACAGATAGAAAAACAGGCAAAAAGGGAACGAGTAGTTAAGGAATTAACAACTGCTGTTTGCTCTACACTTGATTTAAAAGTAATATTTGACATTGCAACAAGAGAAATTACTAAGACGCTAGGCATTGATAAATGTATGATTCTTGAATATTCAGATGAAGGTACTATATCAATTAGTTATAGTTATGTTAACCCTGATTCTAAGCTTGATCAAAATAACTTATGCAATGAAATTATTGTCAATAAAGAGAATCCACTTCTTATTGAAGCTCGAGAAACCAAATTACCACTTGTTATTAATGATGTGAAAACTAATAAACCTTATAAAAGAGAGCTTAAACAGTATCGAGAACTGGGTATTTTATCTTTTGTAATTGTACCTATAATACTGCACGATAACAGGATTTATGGTTTTATTCAACTTGAAAACTACGATAAAATTAAAATATGGACAAAAGAAAGTGTAGAACTCATTACTGATATATCAAATCAGCTAACAATAGCTATTTCTAATGCTAAACTATACAAAAATGCAAAAGAAAAATCTGAAGAAGCCAATAAACTGGCCAAAGAACTGGAAAAGAACCTTATAGAAATAAAGATGATAAATAAAGAACTGGTGTTCAGCAACGAATTAAACGTAAAAATACAGGAAGATGAGCGACTTAGAATAGCACAGGATCTCCATGATGAAATTATTCAAGGCTTGATTGGTATGGTAAGAAAAGCTGACAATCTACTGGATGACAATAAATTTGAAATTCAAAATGATGTTAGATTACTTATAGCACAGATCAGAAAAATTTGTCAGAATCTTAGACCAAGTATACTAGATGATCTTGGATTGCATAGTGCTGTTGAGTGGCTTCTTGACGATCTTGAAAAATACGGGGTTGTTCCTCATTTAAACATAGAAGAAGAAAATAGTATTAAATTACCTGAAAAAACTGAACTTGTTGTTTTTAGAGTAATTCAGGAACTCACAAGCAATATTAAAAAACACTCTAAAGCAACTAATGCCTGGTTAAATCTCTGCTATAAAAGGAATGGTATCTATATTGAACTTAAAGATGATGGCCGTGGATTTAAATACAATAAAAATGAAAAACCGCAAACGCTTGGCCTGATTGGTATTAAGGAGCGTATTAAAAGCGTATCAGGCACTATAGATATTGATCCAACAATAGATCAAGGGACAAGTGTTAATTTCTTTATTCCTTTCGAGAAGGTCGAAGATGAGAAATTACAAGAGGAAGTAACTTTATGAGCAAAATAAGTATAATATTAGCTGATGACCACGCTGTAGTAAGAGAAGGCACCAGGCGAATGCTTGAAGAAGATCCTGATATAACAATATTGGCTGAAGCAGAAAATGGAAATGATGCTATAAACCTTACCCTGGTTAAAAAACCTGATATACTCATTGTGGATATCTCTATGCCTGATATCAATGGCCTTGAGGTCTTAAAAAGAATAAAAGCAAAGGTTCCAGAACAAAAAGTAGTGTTTTTTACTGCTCACTCTGATTTGCAATACGTTAAAGCTGCTATAAAACACAATATAGATGGATACTTAACAAAAAGTATTGATCTGAGACAGCTAAACAGCTCAATAAAAAAGATTTTAGGTGGTGAACGTGTAGTTTCTCAGGATATTTCCTCACTGTTGGCAACTCAATTCTGGAGTAAAGTCAAGAGCCCTGCTGATTTAACCCCCAGAGAACACGAAATTATGGTGCTTGTCGCAAGAGGTAAAAGCAATAACGAAATAGCAGAAGAACTTTGTATAGCAATAAGAACTGTTGAAACACACGTAGCAAATATCTTAAAGAAATTAAAGTTCTCTAACAGAACACAAATATCCAGCTATGCCTACGAGCAGGGCTATATTTAAGACCGGTATTGTTTAATATGTTTGTTAAAATGAGAAAATTTTTAGTTGTATCATTATTATATTTACTTTTAAGTGCAAATATTGTTGTATATTCGCAAGAAAATAACTATTTTGAAGATTTAAAACCTACTGAACTTACTGAAATAATTGAAAAAGATTATACTCAAGCCGCAAATCTATATAATGAAGGAGAATTGGGAAAAAGTATCAAAATACTTAATAATATTTTACTCAAAACCCCTGATTATAAAGAATTGCAATATATCCTCGCCTTATTATACGTAGATTCAGGCGATTATAAAGAAAGCGAAAATACATTTAAAAAGATTATCAAGCAAAATAATACTTTTAAACCGGCTTATTATGATCTGGTAAGCTTATATATCAAACAAAATAACCATAAAGAAGCTATAAAAGTTTTAAAACAATATTTATCTGTTGAAAAAGACGATATTAAAACATTATTTAACATTGCTAATCTCTATGGACTCACAGGAGATTATTATAATGCTATTAAATACTTTGAAACTATTTTACTACTTGAACCTGAAAATATTCAAGTATTGAAAACCATTGCACTTGCTTATAAACAAGTAAATGATTTTGATAGTGCTATTATTTATTTCTATAAAGTCATTTTATTACAAAAAAATGCAGGGGTATATAATGATATTGGCTTATGCTATATAGCCAAACATAATTATGATAAGGCTATTGATATTATTGAAAGAGCTCTTGCCCTGGATCCAGACAATGTTGATTACCTGTTAAATCTGTCTCTGGCTAATATTGAAGCTGGCAACAATGATCAAGCTTATAAAATTTTAAATAAGGTACTAAATCTTGATCTAACAAACCAAAAAGCTTTTTCATTGCTCGTTTATCTATCTGATAAAATCAGAAATCCCGATGAAACAAAAATAAATAACTTATTAACAGAAGAAAAACTAAACAAATCTGAAGAAATAGCTTTCTTACTACAGGAAAACAACCCTTTGACAGATTATATTATAAACCTCGATTTAGAAACATACTTTAAACAACGATTGCCATATGACAATACCCTGAAAGAGTTTGAACCACAATCAGATATTATATATGATCAATTGAATCCTGATAAAATAGATGCTTCTGGTTTTTACAAAAAAACAGAAAAATCTTCTGATGACGATAAAATGGAAGAAAATAAGATTGAAAAACCTGTAGAATCGGATGAAACACTGGATAGCGAAAATGAAGATACCATTAAAACAGAGCAAACCGAAATATACAACAGAGATTCAATCAGTAATCAGATTGCTTTGTATCAAAAACTTTCCGTTTTAAAGCCAGATAACATAGATGTAAGGTATAAGTTAGCACTAAATTACTTTAGGGCAAATGAATTTGAGAAAGCAGAAAATGAATTACAGCATATAATAAGAATAGATGATACAATGCTGGATGCTTTGTTCTTACTAGGTGTTGTTTATACCAGCATGGATGATCTTGACAAAGCACGGGCAGTCTATAACAAAATATTAAATCAGGGTAAAAATGATTTTGAAATCTATAGCCAGCTTGGATACATATATTATTCAATGAAAATATATGATAAAGCTATTTATGAAATTAAAAAAGCCCTCGAATACAAACCAGAAGATACAATGTCTCGCTTTTTACTTGCATTAGCTTATGATAAAACAAATAATCATTATGATGCTATTAATCAATACAAGCATATACTGGAAATTGAACCTGAAAACATTAATGCACTAAGGGGTATAGCAATTATGTATATGACACTAAAAAGATTTGATGAGGCTTCAACATATTTTGAAAAACTTCTTTCACTATTTCCAGAGGATAAGAAGGTATATATGGAACTTGTAAAGCTTTATATGACGCATTCAAGGCCAATTGCTGCTATTGAAATCCTTAAGAGGTTTATACAAACATTTAATGATGACCCTGAAGGCTTTTATATGTTGGGCTCTATCTATGCTAAAAATAATGAATATGAAAATGCGCTTGAAAATTTAAAAAAAGCCATTTTAATTGATCCAGATAATCCTCTTTATCATTATGCTCTGGCAAATCTATATATTGAAAATAATGAGCTAGAGCTTGCAAAAAAAGAAATTGAGATCCTTATACCTCTTGATGAAGGTATGGCCGAAGAGTTAAAACAATTTATTTACTGATATGAATCAATTGGTCAAAGAATTCTATAATCTTAATCCTTATCCCCGGGTAATAATACCAGTTAAAAGAACATTGCTACCAGGAACATTTGAAAATTACTACAAAATATTAAATAGACCTGTCCCACAGAAACCCAGAATACTAATTGCAGGCTGTGGAACTGTATCAACAGCCGCTATAGCAAATAGCTACACTAGCGCAGAAATAATATACGCTGTTGATATTAGTGAAAAAGCTATTGAAATAGCTAAAAGATCCTGTTCAAAACTAATGAAACCTGAAATTAGATGGATAGTTGCTGATATTAGTTCAACAGACTTTACCAAAAATATTCTGGAACATAATTTTGATTGGATTCACTGTACAGGAACTCTTCACCATCTAGAAAACCCTTCTGCTGGAATTAATAACCTTTCTCAACTACTTTCAGATGATGGAATTATAAAATGTCAGGTCTATTCAAAAGGTGCAAGACTCTTTATAGAATGGGCTAGAGCTGCATTTAAAAGCAAGAATGCTAAAAATACTGCTGATGTTAAGTATATTCTTGATGCCCTTACAGACTCTCACCCATTCAGGTTTGCTTTATCGACGTATCCTGAATCCTTAACCGAACCTGGCCTGAAAGATGGTTTTTTACACCCGCTGGTTAATACCTTTTACGCAAATGAATGGGGGAAAATGTTTAATGACAATGAATTAGAATTATCCTGCTGGAAAAATCTCAATTATATAAAAGATGCTGGAGAAATATTTCCTGTAAAACTTTATGAAAACTTTAAAAAACTAAAACTAACTGAGCAGATTACTATCATGGAAAAACTTGGAGAATGGAGAAGCGATTTTAACTTTATAGCAAGCAAACAAACGGGATCAAAAACTGAAAAACTACCTGATAGATATACAAAAACTGATATTATTATTAAAGATAACCATAATATTTCTTATTCGAGATATTATATGTGGCATGAATTCAAATCAGCACTAAAATTAATTGATTCAGATCTTGATGCAAACCAAATGAGAGGAATAATAAACCATCTAAGCCCTAAATGCTGGGGCAATAACTTGAAAAGTCTGATGCTTAGATTTAAATGGTCTGCCTGGAAAGATGAAGCACGAAAAAACGCATCTATAAACAATATTTTCAGTGAAAACATTGATGAATTACTGGAAGATTACTTTAATAATGACCATAAACAAAAATACTATATACCTTCAGCTTTTGACTGGGAATGGAAACAGTGGCAGGAAGGTTTTTTTAACTGGAAAATATAAACATTCACAGGTTTTCTTATATGAAATAACTTGTTAAATCAACCTAATAACCGCTGGAAGACATCTTTTTATCTGTTACCATAGCCACACCAGCACTTGCACCAATCCTTTCAGCACCTGCTTCAATCATTGCAACAGCTGTTGCCCTATCTCTAATTCCTCCACTGGCTTTGACTTTAAGGCCGTGCTTGTGAACGACCTCATACATAAGCTTGACATCTTCTACTGTTGCACCTTTACCACTCTTAAGCATCCCTGTAGATGTTTTAACAAAAGCAGCATTCGCCTCTACAGATAATACACAGGCTGTTATTTTCTCTTCTTCAGATAACAGTCCTGTTTCAATGATAACTTTAACAGGTGCTTTGCCAGCAGCTTTTACGATTTCTTCAATTTCTTTCTTGACAAGAGCATAGTTACCAGTCTTTAAGGCCCCTATATTAATAACCATGTCAATTTCTTCTGCACCATTTACAATACATTCCTTTGTTTCGAGTACTTTTATCTCAGTTGAGTGCTCACCGAGCGGAAAACCAACAACGGCAGCCACTTTAACATCACTACCCTTGAGCTCTTCCGATGCCTGTTTGACATGAATCGGGTTGACACAAACTGCATAAAAATTATATTCTCTAGCCTCCTGACAGATTTTAGAGATCTCTTCTCTGGTTGCTCCAGGTGCTAGGAGTGTATGGTCAATGTATTGAGCGAGATTAACTATATCTTTTTGAGGTACCGACTTTGGTACACCCAGTTGCTTTGCTGTCAGTAGTGTTTTAGCGGCTGCTTCCACCAGTTCAAGGTTAAAGTAAGCTTCGTGAATAGTTTTACCAAGCGTAATTAAGCCATTATGAGCCAGTAATACAGCATTATAAGCTTTAATATGTTTCTTGATAGAATTAAAAATGGCAGTAGTATCCCCATGCATTGCAAAATCAGAGGTAGGCACCTTTTTTAATACGTGATTAGTTTCAGGCAATGCTGTTATATCCAGTGGAGACCCGGCAATAGAAAAGGCAGTGGCTACAGGAGGATGTGACCAGATAACAACGTTAATATCAGGACGTTCTTCATAGATAGCAAGATTAACTTTCCCTCCAGAAGATTGTTTTAAGGCACCTGATACCTTTTTATTATCTTTATCAATTATAACTAGCTGTTCATTATCCAGAAGTCCTTTACAAACCCCTGAAGGTGTAACAATAATCCTGTTGTCATTCACTTTGCAAGACATATTGCCTTCTGTACCGGCAACAAAGCCTTTATTGTGCATAAGATGACATATTTCAATAAAATCTTTTTTAAGTTTGTTTTCTAAAGTCATATTTATTGCCCTATCTTAATTTCGTCTATTATACCCAGGATAATACCGTGAATTGGTGCACTGTTATCACCAAAAATTTGTCTGCAAGTATTTCCCTCACGTGATGCCAAGACATAATCATCCGGGCCTGCCTGTACTGAGTCAAGAGCGAGGAACGACTGTCCATTATTCTTGCCTGTTTTTGGGTCAACAGGCTGAACCAGCAATATTTTACTGCCTTCAAAAACTTCTAATTTGTGAGATGAGACGACTCTTTTTTTAACTTTGCAAACAATCATGGTGTTAATTTACTCCACTGAATCTATAATTCCTGTTATAGCAGCATCTATACTGTTCAGAGGGCCAGGTAATGCAAGGCAGGCTTCCCTGCTGGTTACCATGAAAACCCTGTCACCTATACCTGCCTGAACAGTATCAACTGCAACCAGAGGTTCACCTGTTTCATTAAAGTTTTCATCAGTTATAATAACCAGTAATAGCTTTTTACCCTCAAGACAGGGATCTTTTCTGGTTGTAACGACTGTTCCTATTACTTTTCCTAAAAACATATTAAGTCCTTTTAAAGAATAAATCTTGTTATGTCGTTGTGTGGAGCTGGTATAACAATCTTTTTAACCAGCAAACCTTCCTGACTAACCAGCTCAGCACCTGAATCTACAGCAGCTTGCACTTCAGAAATATCTCCACTGATTGTAACAAAAGCTTTCCCTCCCAATCCTGTTGCAAGTCTGAGTTCTATTAAAGTTACATCAGCTGTTTTAGCTGCTCTATCTGCAGCTATAATAGCTGATGCCACAGAAAAAGTTTCTATAATTCCCAGTGAATCAATTTCATCAACTTTTGTCGTGCCTGAAATAGCCGGATAAACCTGATAGTGGGTAGTTGGTAAAAATAGTTCGTCGATTAAATGATAAGAGGCAAAGTGTTTTCCAATTTTTAAAGCTTCTTCAACAGCTGCAACTTCCCCCGTAATGAGAATCACATATTTGCCAGGGCATATAGTCATTGCTTCTATAACCCTAACAGGTGCTTTTTTAACCATTTCATCAAGGCATTTGATGCCTATGGCGATGCTATTAACTTCTATCAGTGCAATACAGATTTCTTTCATTATGACCTCTTGATATGAATTTGACTATCGCTGATTGCCACTATTTTTCCATCAATAGAAGAATGAATTTTTGCGCCCAGTTTATTTTCAGGTATATCAGCAATTAATTCTCCTTTTTTTATTCTGGCACCAACTTTTACAGCTGGAATTGAAGGTACACCTATATGCTGACAGAGACTTATTTTAACTGTATCAGGTAAAATAGCTTTTTTCAGGTATTCTGGTTGAATATTATAGTATTTTTGTAAATCCAACCGGCCAATTAGCCTACTTGTTGGAACCTTTCTGTCTTCTCTAACATCTATATCAACTTCATAGTCATCATACATTCTTTTAAACTGGAATTTATTCGCCATCAGTGCCTGTTTAATATCAATGTTCACTCTGTGAGGGATCAGTCCCATAGGGCAAGAATACATACTGCAAAGGCCACACTCACTGCATAAATTGGCAGATATTACATTTTCAGGAACATCAGATAAATTATAAGCAATGGTTCTCATAATTTTATGAGGTTCCAGCGGATGACCAATCAAGCCTCTGGGACAAAGTTCTGAACATGTGGTACACTGACAGCAAACTGATTTTGCCAATTTTAGTGTTGTGTTTATGGGTTGAATTCTTCTTTGAACCAGTATATGATCTTCTGGCAGAACAAGAATCAGGCTGGTAGTCTTTATAACTGTTTCAGATTCAATATTGTCAACCAGTTTACCCATCATAGGCCCACCATGAATAATCTTAAAATCAGATATAACAGAACCTCCAGCATGTTTAATGGCTTCAACGAACGACATTCCAAGCGGTAAGTAAACATCAACCGGGTTATTAACTTCGCCTGCTATAGTTACAAAGCGTCCTGTTACTGGAATATCATGCAGGGCATCATAAATCTGAACAAGAGTTGTAACATTCTGAACTAGACAGCCAACTTCAAGAGGTAATGACCTCTCAGGTATAACTTTACCGGTTACTTCAAATACAAGAATAAACTCATCACCAGCCGGGTAAAAGTCCTCCAGAAGAAAAATTTTGATCCGGCTGTCATTAAAGGTTTTAAGCGCTTTATTTATTATACTTATGTACTTTTTCTGTTTACTTTTTAATGCAATAATACCCTCTTTAGCACCTGTTATATCAAGGACTACAGAGATTGCCCCGAGTAATTTATCAGTATGTTCAGCTATTTCAATAAAATCAGCATTGACAAGAGGCTCACAGGAAGCAGCATTAACAATTAAAGTTTGAACACTAGAGTTCAACTTCACATATGCAGGAAACCCGGCTCCGCCAGCCCCTACTATACCTGCATTTTTGACCTTTTCTATAACCTCTTGTTTGGTAAACTGCATTTTTAGGTAATCCTGAAGTAATCAGCGAGTGTACAACGGCGTTCTCGTCCAAAATCTTTTGCAGATGTCAGGCCTTCTCCAGTCGGAGAAGCAATTGTAAAGGATGTAAAACCCTCTCCTCCATATCCTAAACCAGCGTAAGATGGTGCATTCTTGACAAAAATTGAAGTATTACACTTTCTGGCCATCTTATGAAGCTTATCAATATTTTTAGAATGCATTGTTGCTGTGTGAAAACAACCCTGTTCTACTTCATAAGCTAGGTCAATAGCTTCATCTACATTTCTTACCCTGACAATAGGCATTATAGGAGTGAGCATTTCTGTCCACACGAACGGGTGATTTCTATCAACTTCGGCAATAGCCAGTCTAATTTCGTCACCTACGGTGATACCAACTTCTTTTAGGATTTCAGAGGGGTTTTTACCAACGAATTTCCTGTTCATTTTGCCATGTTTGCCATCAGGATACATCTCTGGCAGAACGACCTTACGCAATCTTTCTGTCTGATAGGTATTCAGCTTAAAACAATTAGCCTTTTCCATTTCTTTAATCAGTTCATCTGCTACAGAATCGACAACAATGACCTCTTTTTCAGCTATACAGATAATATTGTTATCCAGTGAAGCACCAGCAATTATGTCTCTGGCTGCTTTCGATATATCAGCTGTCTCGTCAACAACTGCTGGCGGGTTTCCAGGACCTGCTGCGATACATTTTTTGCCACTGGCCATAGCAGCTTCAACAACACCTCCACCGCCAGTAACAACAAGCATTCTAATACCAGGGTGTTTCATAAGTTCTTGCGCAGATTGAATAGTAGGCTCAGCAATTAGGGTTAATAGGTCAGGTGGACCACCAGCAGAGGTAATAGCTTCATTAAGAACCTCAATACAAAACTTTGAGACATTTTTAGCTGCCGGGTGTGCATTAAAAACAACGCTATTACCTGCTGCTATCATCCCTATTGCATTACAGATAATAGTTTCAGTCGGGTTAGTACAAGGTGTAATAGAACCAATAACTCCATAAGGGGCCCATTCTACCAGTGTTAACCCACTATCACCAGTATATGCAACAGGTTTAACATCTTCTATGCCTGGTGTCATTTCTATGACGACTTTGTTCTTAATAATCTTATCTTCATAGCGTCCTAGGCCGGTTTCTTCATTTGCCATTTTGGCAAAATCATTGATATGTCTTCTGCTATATTCCCTAATAGCCTCAATAATATTGCCCCTATCTTTAAGTGACAAATTATTTAGCCTATTGAATGCAATTTTTGATGCTTCAACAGCTTCATTAACATTGTTATAAGTACCTTTACTTGCTCCTGGGCTATAAACACTATTCCCTGAACTAGAAGCAACAGGCTGCTGCCATTTTTCTTTTCGTTCAGCGGTAGTTTCACCTTCAGAAGCAAGCTTATTCATAACCCTGTCAACGATGGCTTGAATTTCAGTTGAATTAATACTCATAGATTATCTCCATTATTAGGAGGGCTGGAAATTATTTCTGGTAAGTAACCTTTCCGTCTTTTTCAACAGTATCTACAATAGCCACAATTACTGTGTCAACAGGTTTATTCTCGGTTATATCTGTTAATCTTGCTGAACTACCGGCAGAATAGAGAACAATTTCTCCTGTCCCAGCGCCTACAGAATCGACAGCAACCACCGTACTCCCTTTTAGGTCTATTTCAGGGGTTACCTGTTCAACAAGCAGTAATTTCAGGCCTTCTAAACGGTAATCTTTTTGGGTGGATACTACCGTCCCAATAACTTTACCCATTAACATAAATTAAACACCTTCAATTAGTCTTTTTTATCCTGTCTGCCGAGTGGAAGAACTTCGTCAACATTAGTATGAGGACGAGGTATAACGTGAACAGATACGAGTTCACCAACTTTTTCGGCTGCTTTTGATCCAGCTTCAATAGCTGCTTTAACAGCGGCAACATCTCCCCGGCAAATGGCTGTCACATAACCACCACCAGTTTTTTGAAATGATACTAATTCGACTTTGGCAGCTTTAACCATAGCGTCTGATGCTTCGATCATTGCAACAAAGCCTCTTGTTTCAATCATGCCTAATGCATCGTTTTGAACCATTATTTACCTCCTAAAAACTATTTTTCGACTCCTTCCAGTGTTTCAAGCATCTTGATGGCAGCTTCGCTAGCAGAATCAATTTCTGATTCAGGCCCTGAAAGGTAAAGTCTGCCGAATGCACCAACAGGTTTTAAATCTACCAGAGTGACGTTTGCTGCTTTTTCTGCTTCATTAGCTGCAAATGTAACATATCCTGCTGGTTCAGTTTCAAGAATAAACAGTGATTCACCGGGAATAATCATTGAACCATATCTTACTCTGTTTATGAGCTGGGTTTGATAGGGTTCAATATTACGAATAACCTGGTTTGAAACCAGTTTTGGCTTAACACGATCGTTTTCTTTTAAGCCGAGATGATCTAGAACTGCCAGCCCTGCCTGCCGTACTTCTCCCTGATCTTCATGGTGAACTTCGAGCAGACCAAAGGCTCTTTCAACAACCTGCATAGCTGGTTGTACTTTTGTAGCTTTAAGAGCAACATCAGTAATCTTATTAATAGCCATGCCAGGAGCTATTTCAATGTATAGAGCCGCAACTCCTGGAACAGGTAAAAACCCTCTTGCAGTTGTAGCTATGAAAGAGGCCAGTTGAGGCTGTAATTGATCTAAAAACACATAGGTTCTTAACTGGGTCATAGAAATTCTCCTTTAAGAAAGCCCCTCACTGTGTAATTACAGTCTATAATAAGGTTGAATAATCCCCTCTGAAAAATTTCTTTTGGTAGAAAATTTTCTTCAGATCTTTTTATATACCACAATTTTCAACATTTTTCAAACATTAAAATCTGATTTACCCATAATTGCTGAACAAATAAATTACTACAACCATAAATAGTCTTTCATAGTAGTAGGTCTGGGATATCGCAAACCTCAAAATACAGGTACAACAGGATAAAAGAGGTATATTTTAATACTGAGCGGCTATTGTTCTTTATTTGAAAGCTTTTCAAGTAATAATCTTACGAAGGTATAGAATTTATCGACAGATGAGATTCTTACTCTTTCTTTTGTGGTGTGTGGATCAAAAATATCTGGCCCTACTGATATCTGGTCAATTTCAGGATTTTTTTTGGCAAACTGGGCATTTTCAAGCCCACCATGGCATGTATATACTCTGGGGTCTTTAACTCCAAGTTGTTTATAAGCTTCTATAGCCAGTTTTGTTAGATCACTGTTTTCTTTTGGTTGCCATATTGGTGAAGAATTAAATGGTTTGATCTTTTCTCCGAATAGTTCTGATAGTTGAGTAGTTGTTTTACTGAACATTTCATCTTTTTCAGACACGTCAGAGCTTCTCATGCTTACAGCAAGTTCCATTTGGCCATCATTAAGGTTTAAGATGCCCAGATTTTGAGATGTTTTTGTATCTCCATTTTTATATATGCTTTTCATTCCTGTATGAAGTTGATTACCAAGTATATCAAGTAATTTAGACTGGAAATCTGGTGTTAAAACTTTTGTTCGGGGTGATTCATTTTCTTTTTCAGTTGTAATTGAAACTTTCAGGTGAGGGTCAGTTTCTTTCTGGGTTTCTTTGATAGAGTTCAGCGCATCTGTAAGTTTATTTACTGTTTCATTCAGTTTGTTTTCAGGCACCAGTATTTCTGCAATACCTTCCCTGGGTATAGAGTTAGATTTATCTCCACCTGTAATACTTGTTATTCTGACATCAGGATAGTTACTTAACTCTTTTAATAGCGCTTTAAGTGGATTTAGCCGGCCCTTATTAATGTCTACCCCTGAATGCCCGCCTGTTGCCTCTTTCAGGCTAACAGTTAGTTTACGGTTGTTGTTGTTTCCGATTTCTTCAAGCGGAACATTTCTTATTTCTTTGAATGTGTGCATTCCAGCGCATCCGATAGTAATTTCTCCATAGGTTTCAGAGTCCATATTTATAAGTGTTTTACCATAAAGGTCACTGGCTTTCATTGCTGCTGCGCCATACATTCCTGTTTCTTCGTCTACTGTAAAGACTATTTGTAGTGGAAGATGTTTAAATTTCGGATCTTCTGCTATTGCAAGGGCTGCTGCAAGACCAATACCGTTGTCAGCACCAAGTGTTCTATTGTTAGCCTTAAGAAAATCTCCATCTATATTTAGTATAATTGGTTTTCTAGGATCCTTATTATCTGAAATACAAACCATATCCATATGAGCCTGAAGTATAATGGCATCACGGTTTTCTTTGTCTACATTTCTTGTTGCAATTATATTATATTTACCCGAGCCTTCTTTTGTTTGTTCAACTTTAAAGCCGAGGGGCTTTAGTTTATCTACAAGATAATTGCTAATTTCTTTATTATTCTCACGGTTGTGTTCATCTGGCCCTGATTCTCTGTAAATACCGCTAATTTCTTCAAATATTTCCCATACTCTTTCTGGTTTCAGGTTTTTTAACTGACCTGCAAAACTTAATGAACTCATCTTTCCTTTACTTTCGTAATGTGCTGACATAACAACATTCGCCTGAACTGGTGGTACTTGTAAAACTAACATCTTTACTCCCTGATATCCTCTTAAAATAGTTCTCGTGACAATTCTCTCTTTTAACGTATAAAGTCCTGAAAAAAAATTATGTTGCTAGTTGTAATTTATAATTTATTACATTATTTAAAATATTCGCATCTTTTATATATGTGCTCTTAATGAATATTAGTTGGGTTAAAAAGCCTTATTTTATTTGTAAAAGCCTGATTTACAAGACTTTTATATATAAATAACTTATTGTTTTACTAAATCAGTTTTTGTTGTATAGTTTATATAAAGGGACTTTAGTAGTAACAAGAATCATTATCAATAAGTGAACTGCATTGGATATTTCTCTTAATACTCAGGATATTATAGATCTGGAAAATCATATAAGCCGATCATTGTTGAATCACCTGTATGAGGGTATTTATTTTGTTGATAAAAACAGAGAAATTAAATTCTGGAATAAAGGTGCAGAAGTCATAACAGGCTATAAATCAGATGAAGTAATAGGTAAAAAGTGCTTTGATAACCTGCTCTCTCATGAAGATAACTATGGCAGAAACCTTTGCGGGATGTGCTGCCCTCTGATAGAGGCAATAGAGAAAGAAGAATATGTTAATGAACGTATCTATCTCTATAATAAACAGGGAAAAAAGATACCTGTATGGGTTCATGTAAGCCCTATAAAAAATAAAATGGGTGAAATAATTGGTGCAGTTGAAGTATTTGTTGATGATTCAGCATATGAAAATCTAAAAATTGCTAATAACAGGCTTGAAGAACTAAACGATATTAAAAATCAGTTTCTTGGTATGGCAGCTCATGACCTTAGAAACCCTTTAACAGTTATTTACAGTTATAGTAAACTAATGACAGATTTTAATAGTGAAAACCTTAATGAACAGCAAGTATCAATGCTCAATCGAATAAATAAATCCTGCAAACAGCTGTTAGTATTAATAAATGATCTGCTTGATATTACTTCTATTGACTCAGGAAAGGTAAATATTGAAAAGAAAAAAGTAAAAATAAGTGATATCTTGAATCCTGATAACTATTCTTTTCAATGGCTTGCCTGCTATAAAGACATAAACGTTGATATCATAACTGAAGTACCAGATTTCGAGGTTGAAGTAGATATCAATCGTATAATACAGGTTATTGAAAATCTGTTAAGTAATGCTATTAAATATTCTTACTCTGATACAACTGTTACATTAACTGCAAAAATTGAAAATAATGCTTTCATTCTCTCTGTTAAAGATGAAGGACAGGGTATACCAGAAGAGGATATTTCAAAACTTTTTAAACCTTTTGAAAAAGCCTCTGTTAAACCAACTGGTAAAGAGACAAGCACTGGTTTAGGTCTTGTAATAGTTAAAAAAATCGTTGATTTACACAATGGAACAATCAATGTAAAGTCTGAGGTTAACAAAGGTAGCGAGTTTATCGTATCTCTACCACTTTAAATCATTTAATGACAGGCAAAATACTATAATTTTAGCTAAATATTAAAAGAAAAAACCTGTTTTTTGTTGTACTCTATAGTTATAAGAATTAAAATCTTAATAAATAAGGGCTTCGTATGGAAATAGTTGCACATGAACAGGGTGAATTATCCCTTGAGACACAAATAAGCAAAACTTTACTTAATCACTTATATGAAGGTATCTATTTTGTTGATATTAACAGAGAATTTAAGTTCTGGAATAAAGGTGCAGAAAACATAAGTGGATATACATCAGACGAAATACTGGGTAAAAATTGCTTTAACGACATACTCTGTCATATTAATGAAGATGGGATAAACCTATGTCAGGAAAAATGTCCTCTGGTTAAAGCCATCGAAGAGGATTGCTATATCGATGCAAGAGTATACCTCAGACATAAAAACGGAAACAGGATACCTGTATGGGTGCATGTCAGCCCCATTAAAAATCAAAATGGCAAAATTATTGGCGCTGTTGAGATATTTAACGACGATTCAGATTATGAATTGCTAAAACAAACAAATAATAAGCTTGAAAAACTTAATGACCTTAAAAATCAATTCCTAGGTATGGCTGCTCATGATCTTAGAAACCCTTTAAGCGTTATCTCAAGCTTTAGTTCTTTTATCCTTGAGCTTAATAACCATAATTTAACTGAATCTCAGATTTCTATGCTTCTTAAAATAAATAAAGCATGCGATAATATGTTACTTTTAATTAATGATCTTCTTGATATTGCTGCTATTGAGTCAGGAAAAATAACTTTAAACAAAGAAAAGACAGACATTGAAGAATTACTGAATCTAGAAAACTACTCTATGAAGATTATGGCTGATCATAAAAACATAAACATAGAAACAATAATTTTTTCCGAAATACCAGAGCTTAATATAGATAAAAACAGGATGCATCAGGTAATCGATAACTTACTCAGCAATGCAGTGAAGTTTTCTTACCAGAATACAACCATCACAATAAAAGCAGAAAAAGAAAATAATGAAGTTGCTATTTCTATTATAGATCAGGGACAGGGCATTTCAGAAAAAGATTTATCCAAACTTTTTAAACCCTTTGAAAAAACATCAACGAAACCAACGAATAAAGAATCCAGCACAGGCCTGGGGCTAGTAATTGTGAAAAAAATTGTTGAATTACACAATGGCAGAATTGAGGTCTCCTCAAAACAGCTAACTGGCAGTACTTTTAAAGTTCTATTGCCTTTGTAATCTGCTGTTATAAATCATTAAACCCCATACCTCTAAACGATAAAAAACTTAAAAAATTAGACCCTTTAAAAGTTTCATATTATCTTATTTATAAGGTAATATGAAGCTTCTAGCCAGAGAGTCAGACTATGAAAGAATTTATCCAAAAAAATAAGGCAATTCTTATTGTTACTATAATGTTATGTATTTTTTTTCTTTTGAATCAAAAAACATACGCAAATAATGGTTTAAATGTTGAAATCAAATCAGTTCAAAAAACTCTTCAAAGGTATAAACCAGTTCAAAAAGCTTCTCTTCATCTTGATTTAGCAGAATTATATATTAAAAACAACCGCTGGTGGTTATTTTATAAGCATATAAGAACTCTCTATGATGAATGTAAAGACCTTCAAAAAATTAAAATATTGTTTAAATCCGAATTAGAATATCCTGAGGAAGAAATAATAGTTGAAAAAATTGATCCCAACATTGTTAAATACCTCCAGGAAATTGGAATCTACAACGTAAAAACAAAAAACGATGCTCTTTCTTTCATTAAGGCTTTAAAACCTGTTTGTGAGGCAAAGTGTGATCCGTATATTGATTCATTGAAAGACTATTAGCCTATATATTTTTGTAAAAGCCTTCCCATAAATTAATATCAGTTTTTTATGTTAACAAGAATGCAAATAATTCTGGCATTATTTATTACAATAGAAATTCTTTGTAAATAAAGTCTCATAAGGCATTCAGGAAAAAATTTTTTTGAAATATTTTTAATTATTCACTTTAAGCTAATATATTATTCTTCAAGCTCTAAAAAAACCTGAAATGAATATATTAAAAGCTATTTAAAGCAGTCATAGAAAATAATTTTAAGTATAGAGTAACTTTTAGACCTGTCATTAATGAATTACAGGGGGTTTTAATTTTAATTGTTTTGTGTTATAGTTTAGCCATCGTGGGGAATATAAATAATATTTAACTATCTGAATAGTCAAGCTTCTATTACTGTGAGGAAGAATCTGATTTAAAAGCTTAAAACAGTCATCAGAAGAGAATGGTTGATTTATTCTGAGCTTATTATTCTGGTTTTAAAAACTATGAAGTTATTTATTTTGCATGCTTGATTATTACTGGGGGGATTAGAGGTAGTATCATTTTGTTTTTGGGGAACAGATGTTTAATACAGTAAATTATACTGGCAATCAGGGCTTTAAATTAAATACTTATAACAATGAGAACAGGCAAAAGCATTCATCAGGAGTTATTCAAGGTAGATTAAATACTTTAAACAATGATGTATTCTGTAAAAACAGGCTTGATAATGCAAGTTTATCTTTAACAGGAAAATTGATTGATCAATTCAAATCACGTTTTAGCCTCTCTTTTAAGGGTAATTCAACTAAGCCTCAGACAAAAGAGGCAAAACTAAAATTATACAGAGAAAATTTAGCGCAAAAGCTAATTAAAGAAATTGGTACAGAAAACTCAAAAGATATTTCATCTTCTATCAGGCTTCTTGGAAAGCTTGAAAAGCAAGAAGCTCTACCCCATCTGATTAGAATTTTAAAACTTCCTGAGGTTGATAATACTGCAAAAAATGCTGTTATTGAAGCACTCAGTAACTTTAAGACACAGGAAACAGTTCAAGTATTGATTGATACTATGAATGATAATCAATTCACTACAAAAAACAGATCTCTTGCAGCTTTATCACTGGCAAAAATCAAAAACCGCAGAGCTTCCAGGCCACTTGTTGAAGTGCTATCAAACAAAAATGAAAATCCATCAGTGAGAGCTGCTGCTGCTAATGCTCTTGCTGAATTTTCATCAATCAGAAACAACGAAGAACTTCTCAAGGCTCTTTCTGATGAATCAGCAAAGGTGAAAATTGCTGCTGCAAAATCACTTGGCAAAGTTCAGGAAAAAAATGCTATTTCTGCTCTTATGTCACTGCTTTCTGATACCAACAAATTTGTTGTCAGAGCTACAATTACAGCACTTGGAGATCTGAAAGCAACTCAAGCTGAAGATCTTCTACTTGATAAACTTGATAGTGATGATAACATAACAGTTCAAAATACTATCGAAGCTTTAAAAAACTTGAATAAAGATATTTCACCCAAATTAAATCAGATTATTGCTAATCAATCAAACAGTACTCAACAAAGAAAAAATGCCATTGACACAGCAAGCAGACTGCATTATCAGAATTGCGAAACCCCTATAATCTCTGTAATTAAGAATAATTTTGAATGTGATGAACTAAGATATGCTGCAATAAAGGCTATTACAGATTTAAAAAATGGTAAAAGTGGAGAATTACTGGCAGAATTGTTAACAACTCCATCTGTTTCAGATGATTTAAAGCTAGCTGCCTTAAAAGGACTTAAAAAAACCGGTAACAAATCTGCTGTATCAGTGGTCTTAAAAACTCTGGAAGAAAATTTTGACCGTAACATAAGGTTAGGATGTCTGAAAACACTGAAAAGCATTGCTTTAAAAAATAAAGGTGATCTTAAACTTGATATAGAACCTGTTATTAGAGAACTCAACACAACAGATCCTGAAATAAAAGCTGAGGTTCTTGAAACGCTGGGTATCATTAGTTCAGATAAAGCAGCAGATATTCTTCTTGAGTTCCTTAAAAATGAGTATAACACGTTATTACAGGGCATTGCAGTAAAATCTCTGGGCCAGCTTAAAGATAAAAAAGCGGTTAAGCCATTGATGAAAATACTTTTGACCACTAATGATGATATGTTAAAAACACAGACAACAATATCACTTTATCAACTTGGTCAAAAAGCAATGCTGACAGACCTTTTTAAGAATACTAAAATAGACAATAAAACCCTTAAAGCAGTAACAATAGGCTTAATGGCCTGTGGAGAAAATGATATTTCTCTCAGAGACTATTTAAAACCAGGTCTTAATGTATCTGCACTTCACCGGTTAGGTCTTTCTGGACATGGGGTTGAGATTGCAACAATTGATAAACCTGTAGATTTGACCCATCCTGAATTTGAAGACAGGGTAATTATTGAACCTCTGGCTCATGGTACGCTTGTTGCCGGTAATATTGCCGGTATAAATACAGGGGTAGCACCCAAATCTATTATCCATAGTTATAATGCCTTTAATGATAAAGATATTGCTGTAAGTGAGATCATTGAAAAGATAGTTGACCAGAAACTTTCAGGCCAAAATGATATCAAAGTAATTAATATTTCTCTGGGTTACGATGCTAAATATTATAGGGACAGAGAAGTTATTCAGGAAGTCATAAAGTGTAATAAGGCTATTGATCTTGCTAACAAAGCAGGTATTTCTGTTGTTATAGCAGCAGGTAATGAAGGAGACGGGCCACGTGTATTTAAAAACAATATTGGTACTCTTAACCTGCTAGCATTTAATCAAAATTCAGTTGTAGTTGGTGCTGTTGATACCAATGGCACCCCTGATGATCCCTCAGATGACACACGTGCATCTTTTTCCAGCTTCCCGCTGGCTGACTCAAAGAAACAAATTGATGTCATGGCACCGGGAATGAAAATAGATCTGCCCTATCCGGGTGGTCTATACAGGGTAGCTAGCGGTACTTCTTTTTCTGCACCTTTTGTATCTGGTGTAATAGCTCTTATGCTTGAAGTTAACCCTGAACTCAATCCTCAAGAGATTCAACAAATTCTTAACTCAACCGCTCAAAAACTAAAAGGGGTTGTTGGTTACAAACAGGGTAACGGCGAAGTTGTCCCGCATGAAGCTGTGCTTCAAGCTTTAAGGCTGGTTAATTCTGATGAAGCAGCTAAAATGAAACAGAAACTGGATAATCTGCTGAATAAAAAAGCTGCTTAGTTATGCTACCTATTAAAAAAGCTGGTGCCTGCTTACATTCAGCAGGCATCTTTTTGGTATAATTTATTAACTATGCGAGATACAAATGAAAAGATTAAAATTGTTGAAGCGATAACGCAAGAACATATTGATTATACAAGAGAGCTGTTTCTGGAATATGCCAGATCACTGGATTTTAGCCTCTGTTTTCAGGACTTTGACAGAGAACTGGAGATGCTTCCAGGAAGCTATGCACGGCCTGATGGTTGTATTCTTCTGGCTTTCAATGACAATATTGTTGCAGGTTGCGTAGCTGTCAGGCGTTTTAATGAAAATACCTGTGAAATGAAAAGACTTTACGTTAAGCCCGGGTTAAGAAATTCTGGTACAGGCAGAAAACTCTCACAATACATCATAAACGAATCCTGTAAAATCGGATATGAAAGAATAGTCCTTGATACACTTTCTACTATGAAGGGAGCTATGGCTCTCTATAAATCTCTCGGATTTCAAATTATTGAGCCTTACTATTATAACCCGCTTGAAAATGTTTGTTACTACGAAAAATACTTACTACAGCCTATCTAAAAAGATTAAATTTCTGATAAACTTTTATTATATAACAGGAGTTACGCAAGATAAGCTAAATAGTTGTGATTACTAAATTTTTCAATTTTAAATTTGTGTAAGTAATCCTGGTGTGTGGGTTCTATGCTTTTAAGTATAAATAAGCGTTCATAATAATAAATTCTTCTAGACTCTCTCAGGAGTGCACTAAGTGCACTCCTGAAGATTAGCCTCTTTAGAACTTTTGAGTCATCCAGAGCGCAGCGAAGAATCTATTTGTGGGAGATTTTTCGGGCTTCGCCACAGCAAGTTCCCAACCCGCCCGCCCTTCAATTCGGGTTGTGCTCGGCTCACTTCGTTCGCCTCGCAAACCCTCTTAAGATAGGATTCAGGGGGAGTGACTGTGCCACGTCAAGCTAAAAGCCATCCTAGCAATAACAACAGTTTGTTGAATACCTAAATTAGTCCGAAATAAAACTCTCTCCGGAGCGAACTAAATTTGCTCCGGTAGTTATTAGCCTCTTTCCCACTTTTAAATCATCCTTAGCGCAGCGAAGGATCTATTTGTAGAGTGTATAATTCCTGAAAGCTGACCACTGGGGGTGGGCGGGCCCTGAGGGGGCGCAGCCCCCTTTCCTTTAAGTAGTTAGACACTAGTAATGGCACGGGTTTTAAACATCGAAAAATTTTAAGTCATGCACTGATCTTTATTCTTGAATGCAACTTATTATTAAATAACGGCTTTCAGGGCTGGAAATCTTTGTGTGTTTGTTCTATACTGACAAAAATTGGGGGATTAAAAATTTCAGGGGGAATGTCGTGTTTATACAATCAGTGAAGCCAGCGGCTTTTAATGCCAGTCATTTGCTTGATAATACTGGTGTGTTAAAAGATAAAAAGCAGGTATTACAGAGAAATCATTTAAATTTTAAAAATAACAAAGCTACTGTAAGTGCACAGCAGGCACTGGTTTATTTTACATCCAGTAAAGCTAGTCAATTAAAGGGTCTTGCTGACCGGGTCAACCCTGAAATGCTGGAAAAACACGTCAGGTATCTTGCCTCTGATGATCTGGCAGGAAGATTGCCGGGCACAGAAGGAGCCAGAGAAGCAAGAGATTATATTGTAAATGAGTTTAAAAAAGCCGGTCTTATACCCTTAAAAGAGCTTACTGATGATGGGTATGTTCAGAAAGCGGTCTATCAGATGGCTTATCATGAATGCACCCTTAATAAACAGTCCGGTAAGTTTGAAAAGCTAAATAATGATAGTGCTCTTACCTTTAATAAAGGAAAACTTGAACTTGATAATATCATAGGATACATACCATCAAAGAATAACTCAGAACAGTATGTGTTTGTAACAGCTCATTATGACCATCTTGGCAGAAATGTTGATACAGGAAAAATTTATACAGGTGCAGATGATAATGCCTCAGGCATTGCAGCCTTGATAGAATCAGCAAGAATTCTTTCAAAAACTAATCCTGATAAAAATATTGTTTTTGTTGCTACATCAGGAGAAGAAATGGGGCTATTAGGAGCTTCTTATCTGGCCAAACAAATGGTTCTAAACGGTTTTAAAGGCAAAGCACAGGTTTTAAATATGGATTGCCTTGCAGCAAAGGGTGACTTTATGACCATAGAAGGCGGAGGCCCGACAATGAATAGACATCTGTCTTCAGTTGCAACACGTATGGCAGATAAGCTTAATATAAATTATGATACGCCACCTAAAAATGACAGAACAGATGCTCAAGCCTTTGAAAAAGCAGGTATACCGGCTATCACATTTCTATGGGCGTGGATGAACGACGGATCAAACAGACAACATTATCATCAACCTTCTGATAGGCCTGAAATAGCAGATTATAATAACCTGTATACTTCAACAAAACTGGCAGTAGAAACTATTAATGAACTTAGCAAAGCCTGAATTTAGCTTTAACCAGCAACCGTTTTCATCGGGCCGTTTCTATCGGCAGTTACAAACTGTTTTGCGTAAGGGTCATCGCTTTCCATCATTTCCTGCGGAGACCCTGACCAGACTATTTTGCCATTATAAAGCATAATAACTTTATCTGAAGTTCTTGAAATAGTTGATAACTGGTGTGTAACAACAATGCTTGCTGCATTAAGCTCAGATTTCAGACGATTTATATAATCTTCTATAACAGTTGATGCTACAGGATCCAGGCCAGATGTTGGCTCATCATATAAAATAATTCGTGGGCTATTAACAATAGCTCGGGCAAAAGAAACCCTTTTCTGCATTCCTCCTGAAAGGGCACCCGGCAGCAGGTGTTCAACACCTGTAAGGCCTACCATTCTTAATTTTTCCTGTACTATTGTGTCAAGCTCCTTTTTAGAATACTTTTTCTTTTTGCCAGGCCCCTCTGTTAGTGCAAAGGCAACATTTTCATAGATAGAAAGTGAGTCAAATAAAGCTGAATACTGAAATACCATTGATATATTCGGATCATTAACAATTATATTACCGCCATGGTAAGGTTCGAGGCCGCTTATAACTTTTAATATAGTACTTTTACCACTGCCACTAAAACCAACTACTGCTACAGCCTCACCTTCAGATACATCAAAACTGATACCGTTCAAAACAGCTCTATCATCATACTTTTTAACTACATTATCTACTTTTATCAGTATATTCATTGATTATAATTCTCTAACTTAGAACAGCAAACGGAATAGCAGGAAACGTTTGTTAAGTTTCTTTGAAAACTTTTTCATATTCTGAGATATTTCTGCTGAATCAGTTACAATTTGCTTGATATTACCTTCTTGATTGGCAGTAATACGGTCAGTTCTTTCTAATAGTTCTGATAATTTGTCAAGAGACTGATTAAGATTGGTTATTGTTGTGCTTAGTTTTTCTTTTAGCTCTTTATTGCTGGCTGCATCTTTAAGGTAAGTAACAAGTTCTGAGACATTAGCTGATGTTTCTTTTGTTAATGCAATGGTTTCTTTAAGATTAGGATCTGAAATAATGTCTCTGAGTTCATTAGTAGATTGCTTAATAGAGTGAACTGTTTCTATTATATCACTTCTGAGTTGTGGATCTCCTATAATAGCGTTGATATTGTCTGATACAGTAATCATATTATCTGATAAATTTGCTGATGAGTCTACGAGACGTTTTAGGTCTGACTTGGAATCTATCATAAGGAGATTAGCCTGATCCATAATGTCTGTTGCTCTTGCTGTAAGTATTTTTGTATTTCTCAATGTATCTTTTAAGTTATCTATCTGTTCAGGTTGAAGTAACTGATTGATCTTATCGTTAGTAGCTTTAAGGGCTTCCGCAGATTCAACCTGTAATTCCATAAATTTTTTGATTCTGAGAGGGTCTTCAGTAGTAAATTTTTTTTTGTCAGCAGGTATATGTACTATATATTCAGCAGGAGGTTCTATGACCAGGGCCTTCATATCATCTTGCATTCTGAAATTTGACATCTCTGGTATTTCTAACCCTGCTCTGTCAATGATATAACTTATCTCATAATAATCTTTAACTACTTCGTTGAGCTCAATACCTTTTCTGGTGGTTTTATACTCTTCAACAACTTTTGAAATTATTTGAGAGCCTTTAACTTCCCCAACTCTATAATTTTTATTTTCATACCTTAAAAGAACCGGTATACCTTTCTGAATATCGTATTTCTGAGAGCTGACAGGCAGTTCAACTTTATTTAGAGGTGGTGGTGTAATTTCTAAAAACTTTTCACCGATAATACCTGATTGTTGTACTGATATAACTGAACCTTTCGGTATGTCAACCCCTTCTTTTGTAATGATGAAGTTAACTTTCACAAATGAATTATCATTTGTTACAACCGGTATAACCTGTTCAACCTGCCCGATTCTGATACCCATTATCTGAACCATAGACCCCGGCCGCATTCCATCGACATCGCCAAATTGAACTGATAATCTTTCACCGCTTGCCAGTGACCGGCCTTTAAGCCACATTATGCTGAATATTAAAAGCACAAGAGCTATAATTGTTAATAATCCTACCTTTGCCGCCGGAGGAATCTTCATCCTTAACCCTTTCTTTCAACATTTAAATGTTTCTTTTCAAATCTGACTGATATTTTACAATTTTCAAAAAAATCTGGTAAATAGATATTACCTGAAAAAAATAGCAGTCTCCACAAATTAAAGGCTGAATATTAAAATTATGAAATAATTTTTTCGTTTAAGGTAGAATTTATTGTAGGAAATTTTGATTTATTAACCCCGTTGTAAGTGTTTTTTTAGAGGATAGAGTTATTTCATTCACTGGAGAATCTAAAAAGCTTTATTATAAGGGTATTTTGTTAATAGCAGCTATTGTTTTGCTTTTAAGTATAGTAGTTTTACCTGCTTTTGCCCGGTCAAGCAACGCTCATATCATAAAGGACTTAACCAGCAAAGAAATAAACGCAAACCTTGCACGCATGGAGATTTATTATTACGGGCATGATTACAATCGTAATATGCTTAAAGAACGACTGGAAAGACTGGAAAAAACCGTATTCAAGCATAAACTCAGGCATAAATCATATAAAGACAGATATCTAACTCTTTATAACCATTTTCAAAAACAATCATCACCCTTTTATACCAGAGAAGATGTTGACAGGGCTCTTTCAGATAAAGAAATTACCCTGATAAGACTTATGGAAACACGCTTTTTTGGAGATGAAAAAAACCAGCTGCCTTTAGAAGAGCGCATCAGCCGTCTGGAATATTCTGTTTTTGGCACAAAGCAAGAGGGCACTCTTCAGGAACGCTTTGATCATCTGAGTCATAATACTCCTATTGTTGTTAAAGGTATTAATATTACTAAGGATGGCAGAACCATAGCTTCTTTCAGGCCAGATATTAAGAGTCCGCCTATACCTGCATCACCTCATGAGCATGTCTATACTCCGCTTAATATTAAGTATAATCAGGAAGCAGGTGATTATTACAGTAATCTTACTAAAAATTCATCCGGACAAATTTTGCGCTGGAAGGATTTTCCTGTTACGGTTTTTATTCATTCTAATAATGAAGATGAAATTAATAATTCTGTGCTGGCTATAGAGGCCTGGCAAAAGAAAGTTCCTATTTATCAGACAGATAATTTCAAGACTGCCAATATTCTTATCGACTGGAGTTCTTCAGGAGACTATATTACAGTACCTATAGTTACCAGCATTGATGGAAAGAAAGAAGTTAAAGTGCTCATCAATATGGGCAACCTTAGAACCTTGCGTGATAAGTCAAATTTATCCCAGTATATTATGCATCAACTAGGCCATGCGCTGGGTATCTGGGGACACAGTGACAATCCTGCTGATTTGATGTACCCTACTGGCCCGCAGGGGGCTAAAGACATCAATGTAAAGGTAAAAGAAAACTGGATTTATCAGCCAATTACTATTGAATCCAAAAGAAGGGGCATTTCAGCTAGAGATGTGAATACCCTGTTGAGAATTTATCAGACTCCAACATCAATAGATCAGATCATTACTGAAAAGAACCAGTAAAAAAACCTATCAGCTAATGCCGATAGATCTTTTTCGGACCGACTGGATTTGAACCAGCGACCCCTACTACCCCAAAGTAGTGCGCTACCAAGCTGCGCCACGGCCCGTGATTAAAATTTTATCTTTCTATATTATAATTTATAATTTTTGATTCTCAACATAGATCGTTTAGAGATTTTTACTGTGAAGGATAGCCCTGTCTTTATTTGTCAGGCTATATCTCCTGTTATTATGGAGTTCTGGCGTTTGTATCAGAGCGTTTTTTTTAATGCAGGTAGTCTTTTTTAAAATTTAAATTTCTTTTAAAAGCCTCTCAGTATAACTGTTTCAGGTTTTGTAAAAAAAATTTACCCTTCACTTATTTCTTTCAGTCTCAAAAATTTAAAACTCTCTCTATAATCAAAGCCATAAGTAATCAGATTTCAGAAAATATAGGGCGGGCGTTTTACGTTGTTTAGTATAAAGCGAATTAAGGGGCTGCCCAAAAACATGAAAAGCTCCTATTCGCTTTAGTGTTAACTGCTTTTAAATGTGTTTAATACCCTTGATTGCTGACCACTCAAGCCAGCTGTCCTTTGAGCTTGTTGTATACCACTTTCAGCTCGCCGTACCTGATTTGCAGCTCTGGCAGGGTTGATGCGACTCAGGGAGAGGAGGTCATTATATCTATCTTCAAGAGCTGTACCTCTGATGAGGTCTCTGATTTCCTGAGAAAGACCGGTGGCTATCTTGATATAATCATATATAGTTCTTTTTGATTTCCCTGTATTCCTTGTTGTTTCTTAGATAAAAGACTCTCCGGAGTGCACTAAGTGCACTCCGGTAGTTTTGCTTAATATTAGCCACTATAATATAATCTTTCGTAGTCTCAGGCCATCTTGATTCATAGATTTCTTTTTACTTTATACTTATACCATTCCACGTAAATAATTAATATATGCTGATGGAATTCAGTAGGGTGTTTTTGCCCGCTGTGCGTGCAAAAACACCCGGCCTCTATAATCTGAAATCTATACATTACTTTCAAGGATCAGTATATTTGAGATCTCTGGATAATTTAAAATTTCACAGATTCAAGAAATTAGTGTCGGGGGTTAAAAAAAAATGCTGGCTGGCACAAAAAAAGCCTGGAATTGATTAAACAATCAGGGGGCTTCCAGGCAACAATATAAGTGCATTTATTATGCAAGTAAGGATAGCTTTGATCCCACAACTTTGTCGAGTGGCATCATCACATCATTTATGTATTTCTGGTTTTGATTGACGACCATTATATCTGCCATCAGTTGAGGAACCTTAAGGGTGAATCCTCTCTGGTTTACATCAACTGTTTTGATGTCATTACGAGTATATATTTCTGGTCCTGTTAAGAGATTTACGCTGTTAAACATAGCATACCCCCTGATTTAGCTTCTTTAGCATCAAATAATGTTAGCGGAACATTTTTGCCCTGAATGTCATACTTATCTTCTATTCCAAGTTTGCAGGCAAGATCAGCAGCTCTTGCTTCATCTGTAAGCGCAAGTGCTTTAACAACAGCCATAAGTGGGTTAACCTGACCTGAGCCCTGCATATTATCAGGTACGTTTTTGAGTCTGGTAGCAGTAGATTTTAGAATATTTTTTACCTGTTGAGGTTTTATTTCAGGGTTAACCTGATACATCAGTGATACAAGGCCGGCTACAAACGGAGATGAGAAGGATGTTCCATCAACTGTTTTGTAGCTGCCACCAGCATAAGGCAGTGTTACTTCAAAACCAGGAGCCATTACATCAAGCTGTCTGGGTAAATCTTTGCCCGGGTAGCTTGAAAATTCAGCTCTACCATCATCATCAGGATCATCTGGTGTACCGTTATTCATTGTTGCGCCTACTGATATAATATGATCAGAGAGGCAGAGCAGATTTATGGTACCCAGCCCGGGTATTGGCAGGTCTCTACCGTCATTTCCGGCTGATACAACTACTGTTATACCCAGTTTGTTTGCCATATAAGCAAATTTATCAAATGTTTCTATTATTTGTTGTACCTGTGTATTAGAAATTAGCTTAGAATTAAAGCCCAGTGAGGCATTAACGACTTTAATATCGTTTTCACCGCTTATTTTCTGCTTGATGATTTTTTCCAGAGCTATGTTAATGCCGTTATCATTTTTCAGGCTGAAGGCGTTGTAGCCGTGAATAATAGCTTTAGGTGCAACACCGGATATATTGCCTCCCAGATTGCCTGCTACCAGTGTGCCATGATGTTTGAGAGGTTCTATAATAACTCTATCATCAAACTCAGGGTGGTTGGGATCCAGTTCTTCGTCTATTACAGCGACCTCAATGCCCTGTCCTTTTATATCTAATTTGTGCAGTTTGGTGACGTTTAGCCCTGGTTTCAGGAAGTTTTCAAGTACTGCATCCTTTTCGCCCATACCGATTAAGACTCCGGCCGCATGGTTTTTGACCTGATAGCTTTCAGTTTGAGAATTTACTATATTAAAGAGGTCTTTTTTAGCGCCCATGGCATACAGGGAAGCTGCAGCACGGGAACATATCAGGTGATCTTTGTCGTTTTTCAGTATATTCATCAGAGGCTGTTTTGCGCTTTCATCTCTGATATTGCCGAGTGCAGATATAGCATAAGCTCTTACTATGCCTTCTTCTTTAGTATTTACAGCAAGAGAAAGCAGATCATCAACAGCTTCTTTTTTGCCCAGCATACCAAGAGTATCTGCTGTCAGGGCTCTTATTCTTTCATTATCATCTTTTAAAAATGGCAGTAGCTGTGTTGAACTAACCTGAACATTTCCTTTAGATATAGCAACAATATTTCTTACTGCATTGATGCAATTGTTTTTGAGTTCTGCAACTTCTGCTTTCAGGGCTGTAGAGAGCAGGTCTTGAATGCTATTCTGGTCTGCCAGCATACCAAGGCCTGCGGCAGCGTTAATTCTCAGTTTGAAGTTTTCTGTTTGATCTGTTAGAATAGATCTCAAGGCTGGAGCGGTTGAAGCAGAATTCATATTGATCAGGGCAGCCAGAGAATAATTTCTGAGGATAAGATCTTCGTTTTTATCTTCAAGAATGGCGTTTAGAACATTTACCGCTTTCGGATCCTTGAGCATCTGCAGACAGGCAGCAGCATTCCTTCTTAATATTATCGGGTTTGTAGTATTATCAACTACTCTGATAAGTTTTTCTGCGGCTTTTTTACGATCAATATTAGCTATAGCCCTTGCGATAGATATAATGACAGAAGAATTCGTATCTTCAAGAGCATTGATCAGGTCATTGAGGCTTTCACCAGCTTTGAGGTTTCCGAGTGCCAGTGCTGAATTGGCTTTTACCTGAGTATCATTATCTTTAAGAAGACGTATCAAGTCTGGTATGGCTTCCTGGTGGTTGATTGCGCCCAGTGCCAGTGCTGAATTGGCTCTTACCAGTTCTGATGCATCATCCAGTGATCTAACCAGTTGCTCTTTATTTCTTATTGTCGGAAATGATGTTAAAGCAAGAGCTGCATAAGATCTAACAAGTGCATCATCCGACTGGTTTCTTAATATTTCAAATAAAGGTTTTGAGGCCTTTCTATTTTTCATATTGCCCAGTGTAATTGCACAGACAGTTCTCAGATGGTTGTCTCTGCTTTTATTGGTTAAAACATCAATAATAGGTTGGACTGTTTTGGGATCCTGAATTTCTGCCAGGGCATTAACGATTTCTATAGCTACTTTCGGCTCAGTAGAATTCTTTTCAAGCATTTCTATGAGAGGTTGAATAGCATCTTTAGCATTGAGTTTGCCGAGCAATGCTATATTTACAACCAGTTCTTCTTTGTCAACAGTGGAAAGAGATTTAATGAGGTTGTCTTTCAACTCATAATAGTCTTTTGTGTATGCTGGCTTCAAGTTTGATGGCTCTGAAAGAAGTCCAAAAGTTGAATCTTTAAGGTTTTTCAATATACCGTTAAGATTATCAGACAGGCTGCTTAACGGTTTGTTGATCTCGTCAGAGCGCTTTGGGTCTGATGGATTGAAATTAAAACTATCCACTCGTGGTTGATTAAGTGAAAGTTTGTCACCTTTAAAACCAGCAAAAGATTTGTTAACAAAGGTATTTCTCTGTTTTTGATATTGATTCTGTTCAAGATTTTTTATACTTGATATACCGAACATCCCCGTCCCCCAAATAATCAAGATACCCCCCACAGGTATAAAATCACACAATAAAGCTATACTTTACAGCTTATAAACGTAAATAAGTTGTCATACAACTAATTAAGCTTGAGAAATCTAATTCCCCTATAAATTTCCTTACTTACAATTTCCCCCATTTGATTTGAAATATAACACAAAGAAGCTAATTTTTGAAGATTATAATAATATACATGTATATAGAATTTTTTGGTGAAAGTCTATTATGACAGGGCAAATGCGTTGTGTTGAGGGTAATTTTCGAACAAAATAGCCTTTCTGGAGAAGAGGATATTTTAAGAATAGAAAGAATCATACAAAAATATATCTTTAGTATATATGACACTCAAATAGCCTTCTAGTGAGGTTTTTAAGGAATCTGCTATAACGATAATATTTTAAATTTTTTATATTATAAATCTTTAGTATTAACTAATGCCAGCAGTATTCCAGGGTAATATCTTTAAATGTATTGCTGAAAGCATGATTCTAGAGAGGTTAGCCCCAAAAAGGTTTTTATCAAAGTCAAAAACGGATGTCTTAATATTTATTCATATTTAAAGCATTTCAGGCAATTCGGAAAGAAAACTTGTTTTTATATATACAAGAGATATACGCAGGATATACGAAAATAATTTGAGTCACTAGAGATAAAAAGGAGTACAATATGGGTTTAGCAGCATCACAAGCAAGATTCTTAGTTTTAACAGCCAGAAAGTCCGATGTTGAAATGCAAGGACAAAGAATTAACCAGGAAAGGCTCAAAATAGCCAACGCAGTCGGAATGCTTTTCAACGCTCAAACAAATTTAGACCCCGATTCACAGGACGCAGCAACTCTTCAAACCAGAGTAGAAGCTCTTCAGCAGATTGACAAAGCTCTTGAACTTCAGTTAAGAAGGGTTGACACTCAGCAACAAGCTCTTCAAACCGAAATATCAGCAGTTCAAAAAGTTATCGACAAGAACATCGATATGTCATTCAAAACATTCGCTTAATTTTACTAACTTTCTCCAGTTTCAAAAAATTAATAAAACCTTGCAAATCTCTTGTGTGACTCATTTAACGGCATTAAAGCCGTTTTTTTTTGTTTATTTTAATTTCTGTGGGTTTGTTGTCTCTGCAAATGTAGTATAATTCACCGAAGTCAAACGGTTTATCTTTTTGATCTTCTGGTTCAAATATTTCGTTGAGGTATTCATTTAGTTCATATTTCATTTTGAATAATTTGACCTTTATGGCCTTTTGAATTTCTGAAATCTCTTTAATATTAAGGTTTTTTTCAGGGTAAACAAAACCCTGTAGTGCTTTAATGTTGATTTTATCTGTATTATGAAAGTTGAATTCTTTGTTAGAGTAAAAACTGCTGGAAGTCTGTTCATTGAGTTTATCTATATTATCAAGTACCTGGGCAATAACCATTCTAAAACTCCTTATAAAATTAACGCTTAAACTTTAAGGGATTGCTGCAAAACTTTAATGATAGTATTTAGAATTTTACAAAAATCTTCTTAATAACTTTATTTTAGTCTTTCAGGAGTTTTTTTTTATCAGACCTGCAACTGAAAAGCATATCAGAAGAAAGTCTTATTTTTCAGTAGTAAAAAAGTGTGATTTCGGCCTTAATTTTTTTAATACTAAACGACATAAAGAATTAAACAAATCTCTTTGCTGAACCCTATTTTAAAAATTTTTGCCAGTTTCTTTAATTTAAATTCCTATAAAATTTTCTAATCCAAAACAGATATTATGACAGGTTTTATAAATCTAAATAAAATCTTTTACCTGACACCAGTAAGTAAATCTATAGATTTAATTTTTTTCAGGTTATGCACAGATCTATATGATTAATTTGCTAAATTATTACCCGACAGGGATCTGTTATAAGCCCTCGTTTTTAAGCTTTTGAAGCTCTTCCCTGGCTTCTTTATGCCCCGGATCAAGAGTAAGAGCCTTATCAAGGCTGCTTATGGCAAGCATATAATCACCTTTAGTGACATAAGTTTTGCCTCTATAGTAGTAATAATCAGGCTGATCAGGGTTCATTGAAATTGCCATGTTAAAATTCTCTATTGCCAGATAATAGGCCCCTTTATTATAATAGGCCAGGCCCAGGTTATAGTAAGTATCAGAGCTTTTCTTGCAGGAAAGAGAATGTGTATAATACCTAATAGCCAGGTCTGTATCCCCTTTTTCTGTGTATAGAGCTGCCAGGTTATTGTATGCCTCTGGATATCCGGGGTTTAGGTCAATAGCATTTTTAAAATTCTCTATTGCAAGGGCTAAATTGCCTGAATTAGAATAAGCAATACCCAGATTATTGCAGGCTTCAGGATAATCCGGATTAATAGCAAGGGCCTTTTTGAAGTATTCTATAGCTTTATCATAATTACCTTTTTCACAATAAGCTTCACCAATGTTGTTAAGTGTTTCTTTGCTGGCAGGATTCAACTTTAAAGCCTTCTGATAACTTTCTATTGCCAAATCATACTGGTTCTTAGAAGTATAGGCAAGGCCAAGATCATAATAAGCTGCAAAAAAAGATGGCTCCAGAGATATAGCCTTCTTAAAATTTTGAATAGCAAGATCATAATTACCCTGCTTGCTAAATTTTATTCCTGCTTCTTTATACCTCAGCGCATCCTGCTGGTTATCTGCCAGAACAGATAACGAAAAAGAGTAAATAAGACACAAAAACAGAGATATAAAAAGTATTTTTTTATACATAGATACTCCTTGAAGCTTTATCAGTGGCTAGCGAGGCACCGGAACCTGATTAAGTAGTGTATTAATAATTTGATCAGTTGTTACACCTTCTAACTCAGCTTCAGGAGTGAGGAGAAGTCTATGCCTTAATAGCGGTCTGGCAACATACTTGACATGATCAGGCGTAACATACTTCTGTCCGTTTATTGCTGCGCAGGCTTTGCTTGCAGCCAGCCATAAAACGGCCGCCCTTGGGCTTGCCCCAAGTGCTAGATCTGATAAATTACGTGTACGGCTAATAAGCTCAATAATATAGTCTATAATTGAGTCTTCAACAGTAATATCAAGTAATTTTTTTCGTGCAGCAACAATTTCTTCTTTAGTGCAAACAGAATCAAGAGGCTTGTTTTTAAGAGATTTAGGGTCAAACCCCTTTTGATAGTTCAAAAGTATATTCTTTTCTGCCTCTTTACCCGGATATTCAATAACAATTTTAAACATAAACCTGTCAAGTTGTGCTTCAGGCAGTGGATAAGTGCCTTCAAACTCGATAGGGTTCTGTGTGGCAAAGAGTGTAAAAATATCACTCATATATTTTAAGTGGCCATCTATGGTTACCTGCTTTTCTTCCATGGCTTCAAGAAGCGCAGACTGTGTTTTGGGTGGTGTACGGTTAATTTCATCTGCAAGAAGAAGATCAGCAAAGATAGGCCCTTCTTTGATGTAGAACTGCCTTGAATTAAGGTCATAAACGCTATTACCAAGAATGTCTGAGGGAAGCATATCAGGTGTAAGCTGAATTCTATTGAAAGACGAACTTATAAGCTGTGAAAGCACCTTTACCATTAAAGTTTTGGCTGTGCCCGGCACTCCCTCAAGCAAAATATGCCCTTCTGCCAAAATGCCTATTAATATAAGGTCTACCGCCATAGGCTGGCCTATAATAATTGATTCAAGGTTATCCCTGATTTTTGTAAACAAACTTTCTACTTCTTGAGGCATTTTTTAACCCTTTAAACGATATACATTCAATTTCATACAAAAGTCTACCATATCCTCTCGTGAAATGTAATCATTCTTGATTGTTACATTGAGAGTGGCAATGAGATCAATGAGTTCAGAGGCCTGTGGTTCTGAATAGTTTTGCCTGATGGCCATGAAGAGGTCTTTATCAGAAAGATTTGTGTCTATTCTCAATTCACGACATAGTGCAAGTTTAAATTGATTATATACAGGTATTAAAGCTGTACCTGTAAGGCCTGCCTGCTTATATAAATTAGACATAGCTTCTACGTATTCAAGAGAAGATTTACGATCTGGATCATGATATGGCCTAACCCTTCCAAAACGCCTTGATGCACTCCAGAGGAGTAATAAAAGAAGGATCATGATCTGTTTTGAAAGAGGTGACATTAATGTGTCTTTATAATAATCAATAACTCTATCTGTTTTGATCATTCCATGGACATATTCATTTATGTATACTTCATTTCCTTCTATTAGTGCCAGGTTAGTAAAGAATTGATAGTTATCTTCTTTTTCAAAAAGCATGTCATTAGCTGCTAAGTCTGGCATAGTAGAAATATAAATGGTTCCATCTCCGTAGTTTCTTTTAGCAAGAGCAATGCCAAGGTCATCTTCAATTAATGGAGTTAAAAATTTCTCTTTAAGACGTGTTTTACAGCTGGTGGATATAGTTTTTGATTTAAACTTTAGCGTATCCGTTATGTTGAAATAATTCAGGTTGAAGTTATATTTTTTTTCTCCGTATACAGTTGATTCTCTGTCAAGAAGGTCATGTTTATCGGTAGTTTTGGTAGTTTGGGTGGTTTCGAGGTTTAGTTTTTCAAGAAAATTTCTTGAAGATGCTTTTCTGAAGTCATCCACAAATATGAGCGTATTGCCTACTCTCACCCAATTTAGGAGCTTGTCAATATCATTAGAAGTAAATACAGCACGGCCTCCTGCAATAAATTCTGGCGAAACAAGTATCATAGTTGCATCTTTTTGATCCTTAATTAGCAAACTGGCGTAATTATTCTGCCATACTTTAATATTAACCTCTGCTTCCGTAATGGTTTTGTGCCATGCTGCATATCCGCTGGGTCTTTTATTAAATATAGAGCGATTCAGCCGGTATTCAATCTCGCCTTTATCTTCTGAAAACTTTACGCTGAGGGCTGTTGCAACTACCAGAATAATTAGAGCAACGATCAGTGTTATAAAAAACGTTGTTTTTTCTTTATCCATTAACAACTTTCTTATAATTCATAAGGCACTGGTCATAATCTTGAACAGAGCCATTGTGTTTACCATACCAGAGTTCTTCAAAAACTGTAACAATAAGCTTGAGAGGATTATAGATATCTTCTTTGCCTCTTACTGTTTGAAGATATTCAAGATTTGTTTTTGCTTTATCGTATTTAATAATGCTTTTTTCATCAAGGTATAGTATAAGAGACATATATACAGCACGGCATGCGTTTCTGTATTGAGCATTTTGTGCGTAATTTCTGGCAAGATCCAGCCATGATTCTGAGTCAATAGCTCCCTCTTTGATTTTCAAAAGAGTCTTAACTTCTTCTGTTTCTTTTTTGCGATAATGCATCAGTAACTTATACAGCACAAACAGCAGTATCAGTATAAATATCACAATAATGATCCATGTGATCATATTAACAATGTCAGCAGCAAAGCCTGGTGAGGTTACTTCTACCTCCGGGAAAAGGTTTTTAAGCCATTCAGCCAGCGATTCCCTTATATTATAAATAAAATCCATTATTTTATCCCAGAGTTTTGCAAGCAAATTGGATGAATCATCCTGATTGCTATAAACAAATTCTCCAGAATTTCTTACTTTTTGCAGTGCGTCTGAAATGTCAGCCGGGTTGCCAGGCACGGTTTTTGCTCCTGAGTGTGTGAATTTATATGCTATTTAAAGAATTAAAACGATTTTTTGGTATTGCAACTAATTATACTTGAAAGGGTTAATTCATAAAATGAAAATTTGTGCAACAAAAAACCGGCACATCACTGGAGACCTTAGTTATCTCAAAAACCCTCGGGTGAATTCTCCCTGATGTGCCGGCATTTATTTTATTCCCTGAATTTTGAATTAAAAAACGTTTTAAAAATTATTCTGAAATAAATGTTCATAGAGTTTTAAGAAAAAATATGGGGCTCACTGATTATTGACTGAAAGTTTAATGTTAAAATATTAAAGTATAATACTGTTTTGCACGCAAACGCATACAGCTTAAATGAAGTGTTGCCGGGCATTTTTGGGTGTTATTTATTTAAAAAGGCTCACCAGAAAACCCTCTCAAAAGACAGGTTTCTAAAGCAAAATATTATAAACTAAGATCAGATACTGAAAGTGATAAAACTCGCTATGCAAGCTCATTCACCCCATATCTTAATAATTATGAATTAGTCTTTAAAATCTTACAAAGTTTTGATACCGTTTATAAAGCAGCTTTTTGTTCTGTAGAATCTTTTACATCTTGTTTTTCTTGCCATTTTTCCATCATTTTTTGTTTAAGCTGCATTTTTTCTCTTTTAACCTGATTCATTTCTTTTTTCAATTCATATTTTTGAATTTTTAAATCAAGCATTTTATCTTTCAGTTCAAGTTTTTTAGTATAAAGTGCATTCATTTTTTTGTGTAATTCCATCATTTCCGGGCACTTATACATTTTCATTTTGTGATATTTGTCTTTTTTTCCGTATGATGATTTCTTCATCTCTGTAGCCAGCTGTATAGTTGAATTATTGCCAGTGTTTACAGTGTTATCAGCTTTAACCTGAGCAGGTACCAATAAAAATGCTCCAAGAATCATAAGAGTAACAATGTTTTTCATACAATTTCCTTTATATAGTGAGTGCTAAACGAGGATGTTTATTATACATATTCAAAAAAAAATTTAAAGTATCTAAATGTATTTTTTAAAGTCTATTCAAACAAAAGCCTGCCAATTTTTAAACCGACCAGGTTGGTATTGGCTTTTGCGGGTTTTTAAACTTGGTTATATGTGGATAAAAGAGTAAATTAACCGTTCCAACCGGGCCGTTTCTTTGCTTTGCAATAATGACTTCTGCTTCTCCACGTTTTTCAACCAGTTCCGGGTGATAATATTCATCTCTGTAAATAAACATAACTATATCAGCATCCTGCTCTATGCTGCCGCTCTCTCTCAGGTCTGATAACATCGGGCGTTTGCTCTGGCGCTGTTCAACTGCACGAGAAAGCTGTGATAAAGCAATAACCGGTACATCTATTTCTCTTGCAAGACTTTTCAAGCCTCTGGATATATTTGAGATTACCTGTACCCGGTCTATCTTTGCTGAAGGTTCACCTTCCATCAGCTGGAGATAATCTATTATTATTAAACCGAGATCCGGTCGTTCATATTTGAGCTTTCTGGCTTTCGATCTGACTTCCATAACAGATATACCGGGTGAATCATCTATATAAAGCGGAGATGGGGCCAGGCGTGCCATTGCAGTTGATAGTTTTGTCCAGTCATCCATTTGCATGTTGCCTGTTCTTATTCGCTGAGCATCTATTTCAGCTTCTGAACATAACAATCGCTGCACCAGCTGTTCTTTTGACATTTCCAGAGAGAAAATAGCAACCGGAGTATCTTTTCTAACTGCAACTTCACCGGCAATATTCAAACAAAAAGCTGTTTTACCCATACTTGGCCGGGCTGCAAGTATTATCAGGTCTGAACGCTGAAAACCGGCTGTCATGCTATCCAGGTCATAAAAACCACTCGACATACCCAGTAGTTCGTCTTTATTCTCATAACGCTGCTCTATACGGTGAAAGCTATCTGAAACTATATCTCTTATTGGTGTTAGCTCTCTAGCATCTCTTCTCTGACCGAGTTCAAAAACAATGCTTTCGGCTAAATCTATAGCCCTGTCAACATCTGTTTGCTCGTAAGCTTCTGTTACTATCTGAGTACCGGCTCTTATTAATTCTCTTAAAATAGATTTTTCAGATACTTTACGTGCATGATACTCAACATTTGCAGTAGTAATAACTGATAATGCCAGATCATTTATATATACCCGCCCGCCTACTGTCTCTATACGATCTATATCCCTCAAATATTCTGAAACAGTAACAACGTCTATGGGTTCATTATTATTAAAAAGGTCTATAACTGCCTGATAAATATATTTATGGGCCTGTTTATAAAACTGTTCGGGTCTTACAATCTCAAGTACTGTTGTCAGGGAATCCGGATTAACTAAAAGTGCACCTAGAACCGCCTGCTCAGATTCAATGCTTTGCGGTGGAAGTTTATCAGGGCCCAGATCTATTGACATACCTTCTGTCATTTGATTTTAACCTTTTTATACATTTTTAACCTTACTGATTCATTATAAAATAAACCAAACAGAATCATAAACTATTTTCCTTCAGGGGGCAGATCAAAAAGCAAGAGAAAATTAATTTTATCAATTCTATTCAATCAAAATTAAGTGTTTTGAAAGTTTATAATAAAAGTCATAAGTTATAAGTTATACAGAGACCCCAATTGTCTTTTTATTATTAAAATAAGTTTATATATACTCAAATTTCCTTGCTTTTTAAAATGGTTAAACTAGAATGTTTAAAGCACTTTCCAGAAAGACATACTCAATATTTACAATATATATACGCAATTATCACCCACAATCAGAGAGAGAGAGAATAATGAAGGCTACTTCTGCTTATTTATACCCGCATAATCATCTTAAAACTTACGAAAACAGGTCTAGAAATATCAATAACAGCAGAAATGCAGTTAGTTTTGGATATGATATTGTGCTTCAAATAAAAGATGATTCACTTCATATAAACAGGCCAAACCTCTTTATGGCCGTATATGACAGAATAGGAGAAATGCTTCATAACTCAAACGGTCTCGGGCAAGATAGATTTTGCCGGCTAAATGCTGACAAGAGCAAAGATGGGTTTAAAAGCCCTGTTGAATTATTAAGCCGTATTGGCTATGCAATTACAAGTATGCTGAATAGTACGATAAAATCTGCAAATACCGACAAAAAACGCCGCATGAAAAGTGAAAAACTTGACAGCGTTTTAATATTCACTGAAGGAAACCATATCTCCAACGGTAAAAAACAGGCTCTTCAATCTGAAATTTTACCTCCTGAGAAGCAACAATTTATTGATATATCTGAAAATAGCCTGATGATAAAAGATAGATTGTTGACAGGCCTGCCTGATGAGTATTATAGAGGCTCAGATTATACCCGTGAACCTGTCAGGATATTACTTGCTCACGAAACCCACGGGCTGGCCGTTGCCATCGCTCGAATAGCAGCTAAAGACGGTGATATTGAAGAAATTCAAAATGCTATTATTTTTTCACCTGATCACAGCCGACATATGGCACATGTCAAATGCGGAAATAATATTGAAATTACTGGGCCAGATTTCTCAATTGCAGAAGAAAATAAAGACTATGAGCTGTTTGAATTGCCTGAAAATAAAGATATATCAGGCCAGGCTGCAACTGTTAATTTGCCAGTAAGTATTTCAGCTATTGCTACTGAGTGCTTTAAAGTAAAATTCCCGGGGGTATGTAAGACTGAAGTTGCTAATGTTAAGAAATCTTATCACCCTAAGGTTATTGCTGATGCTATTTATAAAGATCCTGATGGGGTTTTAGAAAACATTTTAAGCGGATACCTGCATAAAACTGCTGAAAAACTTGCCAGAAAGATTGCTTCTTCTGAAGATAACGTTAATATTATTCTGACTGGTGAAACTCTCAGAACCATTAAAGATGCTTATAGCTCTGTCACAAAGAATACAGAATTTTTTGAACAGGAATTAAAGAAAAAAATTAACTATCACCTGAATAAAATTGATCAAAAAGATAAAATAAACAACTATCACCTGTTTTACCTTAACCTTAATGAATATACAGGCAACATCACAAAAGATACAGGTGCAGCTAATGTTTTAGCAGATCCAGCAGTTAAGTTTATACCGGTTAATGACGGTCATTCTCTCAAAGTAGTTGTGCCCGTAGAACTTGTAATGGCAGATGAATTCAAGCCAGTGGAAAAACGCAAGCCTGCAAAAATAATTCTTGATTATCCATACGATAAAGAAGATTGTTCGCCAGATAGAAAACTTCGACATATCATAAGGGATAAAGATTATAGTCTTGAATATGATGTATTGCCAAGGGCTGTAGAATTAAATATACCTGAAAAACTTATCAAACAGGCTATAAACGATCAAAATAAATAATGCCGATGCAAGCCCCCCCCTCTGGCCACCCGGGTAGTATACTATAAGATCAGTACACAACTTAAAATTTTTTCGATTTTCAAAACCCAAATCCCGCCCACCCTAAATGAAGGCATGGGGTCTCACTCCCAGGCTGCGCCTGCTCGTTCAACCCATATCTTCACTTTTAAAATTTTTGAAAATCGAAAACAGAAAATTGATTGTTACAGTTATGCATTAGTCTTACTATTGTAAAGGCAGATAAATTAATTTGATGCAGTTTTTTATGTTATTAAAAGTATTCTTTTACATGATTAACATGCTTTAGATGTTTTTTTTCAAAAAAATCAAAAATTTTTTCTTATTTCGAAGCAATCGCTAAAACCCTAATCTAGCAAGCATTTCTATGGTCCTATATTTTTATAAAAACAATTTGTTGCGATTTGTTAAGTATACCTGAAAATATTTTTTGTAACTAAATTTTTGGACTTTTTAAATATTTTGTATATACGATAAATATTCTCTATATTGAAGATGTATTTATTTTGATCCTCTTTTGTTACATTTGGTGCGGGTTTTAGATTTTTTCGAAGGCAATTCGAGAGCAATGATTGTTTTTAAATAAATAAGAGAGATTATTTGTATTTTTTTGCTATTGTTTTTTTCTTAAATTTCCTAAGTTAGAGATTACGTTGAAAAAAGTTTTCTTATAACAGACTAATATTTCTTTCTTTTTTTCTAAGTTTGAAGTGTATTTGCACTATGATCAAGGACAGGGAGATTAATTATAGGAATTATCTGCTAAATAAACGGGAAGGAGGATTATACATTTAGCATTCCAATAAACTCCACAATGTGTTGAGAAATGAAACTAACAAAAGGAGGGCTAATCTAAAAACATTTTTCCTAAGTTCAACTAGTGAGAGAGGTTACAATAATTAGGAGGAGTTTATGGCAACAACAAGTAAAGTCAGTCAAAAGCCAAGAACCCAAACTAAACAGACTCAACAAAATAAACAAACCCAACAAACCAAACAAACTCAAAATAATCATCAACAACAAAATAGAGCTCAAGAGCAAAACAGAGCTCAAGAAGTTAAACAAACTCAACAAGAAACAAAAGCCAATGAACTTAATGACCGCCAAAAATCAATAAGAGATGAAATAAACGGAAATAAAGATTTAAATAGTGGTGAATCAAAGGTTACAGCCCAGCAAGGTGATAAACTGGGTGATGTTGTCAAAGCCGGCCTTGATGGCGACGGTGATGGCAAATTAAGTGATGCCGAATTATCCAATCAACAGCAATTTGTTAAAGACATCGTAAGTGCAAACCCTGCCTTACAACAAAAAGCTGAACAAATGGGTATTGATCTTGATAACTTATCACCTGAAGATGTAGACAAACTAATGGCTATGGATTTAGAAAATGGCCAGAAGTTAACTATACCAGGTAAAGATAATCAAGAAGCTATCGCTCCTGAAGAAGGTGAAAAAGGCGCTGAAGAAGCTAAAGCTCCTGAAGAAGCAGCCGGAGAAGAAGGCGCTCAAGAAGCCAAAGCTCCTGAAGAAGCAGCAGCCAAAGAACCCGGTGGAAACTGTAATGGTGGCGGAGAAGAAGCCAAAGCCCCTGAAGGCGCTCAAGAAGCTAAAGGTGCCCAGCAAGCTAAAGATGCTAAAGATACTGTAGAAGGTTTAATTGCTAAAGCTGCTAATTTAATTCAGCAAGCTGAAGGTGGCGGACAAGCACAACAAGCTCAACAACCCCAGGCTCAAGGTAACCAGGGTACAGCCGGTGGCGCAATTGCAGCAGCTGGTGGAACAGGCGCAGCAGGCGGTGCAGCTGGTGGTGATCCTGTACAGTTAGCTGGTCAAGCCAAACAACTCTTGCAACAAGCCAAGGGCATGATCCAAAATGCTCAAGGCCTCGGTCAGCAAGGTCAACAACAGCAACCACAACAAGCCCAGCAAGCACCACAAGCAGCTCAAAATATCTTTGCAGCAGCTTTAGGTGGTGGTCAAAATGGCCAACAAGCTAACCCGCTTGCAAATTTGTTTGGTCAACAGCAACAACAGCCACAAGTCAATATGCAGCAATTAGATGAAAAATCACTGCAACAAATGCCAAACGAACAGAAATTACAAGTGATCCAGCAATTAGAACAGAGAGCTGATAAAATTATCCAGGGCGGTGGCCAGCAACAACAAGCTATGAACCCGCTTCAAGCAATGAATCAAATGGCTCAAAATCTGTTTGGTGGTAATCCTACCGGTCTGAACGCTGGACTCGCACAAAATATGATCAAACCAAACTTACCTGCATTCGCATAACTTAATCAATAATCAAGTCTTATTTATACATCATAACAATTTGCCCCGAACATGCCCCGTAACTAGAGAGAAAAACGAAATTTATTTAGAGGTAATTTTAAGATCCTATCCCCTGGGATCTTTTTTTTTGCCTGAAATCCGGTTGTAATAGAACATAACAAAACAGGAATACTGCTTTTTTCCAGCCCTCTGACTATCCATGGTTATTTTTTACAATATAATCAACAATTTCTCTAAAGCTATAATAATTTTGAACTACTCTAATTTTAGCCCCTGTTTTTTCTGCAATTTGACATAGCTTCATACCATCAAGAAATTCTTCAGTATATTTTCTCAGCATAACTGAAGGTAAAAAGATTATGTCAGGTAAAACTTTTATCCCCTTGAGAGAAGCAAGAACATCTTTGCCTGAAAGTAGCCCGCAGACAGTAACACATTCCCCCATAAATGTATTTTTGACCTCTATTATTTCAATAGAAAGATTATTAATCTTATTAAGCCTTGCAACAGGGTTTGTAAGAATTTGTTTTCCTGAAGAAGATGTAACTATTGCAGCATTAAGAGGCTTTAAGACCTTTTCAGGCAATGTAAGCTCATCAAAATTTTGCCACAATAACCTTGCAGAGCCGACCCCATCTTCAAGTTGCGGGTAATCACAGTAAAAATCACTTTCAGGTATTTCTTTTTCTGCAAGCAAGAATATTTCATCTGACGGAAAGGCAAAATTCCACCCTTTTGAAATATTAACTTTTTTTACAATTTCTAAAGTTTGTAACGCCAATTCTTTCGTAAATTGCTTTATTTTTTCATCCTGCCGGTATTTTGTTATGCCAGCAGGAACAATAGCAACACTCAGAATATTTTCTATTTGAGAGAGTTCTTGCAAGGTATTTTTGAGCACCTCACCATCATTATATCCTGGGCAAACAACAATTTGAGTATGAACCGGTATAAGTAAATCATTCAGCCAGTTAAGTTTTTGTAGTATATCACCGGCTTTCGGATTGCCCAGCATCTTTATTCGCAATTTAGAATCAGTAGTATGCACCGATACGAAGAGTGGTCCAAGTCTCAATTGCTCAATTCTATTTTTATCCTGTTCAGAAAGGTTAGTCAGTGTTACATATGTACCCTGTAAATATGAAAGCCTGAAGTCATCATCTTTTATATAAAGGCTATCTCTCAGACCCGGAGGCTGTTGATCTATAAAACAAAATATACATTTATTATTACAGGATTTAACCCTGTCAAAAACAGCTGACTCAAAGCCTAAACCTGGATCTTCAGCAGGTAGTTTATCTATTACAATTTCTTTCTGACATCCATCAGATTTTTCTATTAGCAAAGTTATTTTTCTGGCATACGAAACAGCATATTGATAATCCAGAAGGTCTCTCAAAGGAGCATCATCTATAGCCATCAAACTATCACCCTTTTCAATACCAACTTTTTCAGCTATTGAACCGGGCCTTACTTCTATTATTCGAGCTTTAAAATATTTTTTATTCATCTTCAACAGAAGGGTGTTTTACCGGAAATAAGCAAAACACCCTGTTTATCTATTTTTCAGCCACAAAAGTTTATTGTTCGGGGCTTTCTTCTTTATTTTCTTCCGGCTGTACAGGTTTTGCAGACTGTTCAGATTCTGCATCAGGCAATGATTTGATGCTGAGGCTAATGCGACGTTCTTTAGGGGTAAACCTTTTAATAATAACACGCACTTTATTACCCACTGTAAGCTCTTCAAATGGGTCTACCTGCTGATCAGATATTTCAGACACAGGCAATAGTGCTTCAACACCAGGGAATATATCAATAAAAGCACCAAACTGGGCAATTTTATTAATTGTGCCTTCAACTATATCACCTTCTTTAAACTCGCCTTCAATTTTTACCCAGGGGTCTTCTTCCATACGTTTAAGGCTAAGGCTGATACGATTAAGTTCTTTGTCTATTTTCAGCACTTTTAAGGTAATTTTCTGACCAACCTGCAATAAATCTGACGGATGACGCACTCTCTGCCATGACATTTCAGATATGGGCAGCAGGCCATCAACACCCTTGATATCTATAAAGGCACCAAAGTCAGCTATTCTGACTACTTCACCTTCAACAATTTGATCTACTTCGAGTTCTTCGATAACTTCTTCAAGCAGTCTTGCTCTCTGCTCGGCTATAGCCTGTCTCTGACTGAGAATGAGCTTGTTACGTCTGCGGTCAGTTTCCAGAATTTTCATAGGTATTTCCTGACCAATAATATGGTCATACGGGCCGCCTGCTCTAAGCTGACTGGCTGGCACAAACCCTCTCAAGCCAAGTACATCAACAACAACTCCACCCTTAACAACCGTAGACACTCTGGCTGTTATGGTTTTATCGTTATTTTTCATATCATCAAGTTTATCCCAGCTTCTTGCAAGAGCTACTCTCTTTAATGACAGTGTCAGCTGACCATCTTCATTTTCATCATTAAGAATATAGAATTCTTTTTTGTCACCAAGTGAGACAAGCTCATTGGGATCATTAAAAGGCACGTTAGAAATCTCTTTATAAGGTACAAAGGCTTCTGATTTTGCTCCTACATCAACGTATAAAGCATTTTTTTCTATGTTTACGATCTCACCTTCAATGACATCGCCAACTGTAAACTCATAACCGTATGATTCATTGAGCAATCGCTCAAATTCATCGGCTAATTGTTGATCTTCCGGGGTTAATGTTTTTGTTCTACTCACTTATTTTATTCTCCTTTATTGGTACTTAAATAATCTATTACCTCATCGATCACAAATTTAGGGGTAGAAGCCCCTGCTGTAACACCGATGAAGTTTACCTCATCCAGTTTATAATGTTTTAATTCGTTAACGTTTTCTATATGCACAGTATCAGGATTAATAGCTTTACAAATTTCAGCCAAATGAGTGGTATTAGCACTGTGCTTGCTGCCCACTATAACCATAAAATCTACTTCTTTAGCCAGTTCCTTTGCCTGCTGCTGCCGTTTAGATGTAGCATTACAGATTGTATTAAAGGCCCTGACCTCATAACATATCCTTGAAATGCTGGATACAAGAGATTCAAATTTCTCCATCGGTTTGGTTGTCTGAACAACTACCCCAACTTTTCTGGCTTTAGTTAGAATATTTTTGTATTTTTCAATGTCTTCATCAGAATAAATAATTATAGCCCGGTGTTTTTGCTGTGCGTTAACATGTTCTGCAATTGCTATAACTTCAGGATGTACGTATTGACCAATGATAACAACCTGATAATCTTCTTTTGCAAGCTGTGCTGCGGTACTTTGAACACGTTTAACATCAGGACAGGTTGCATCGACTATTTCTATGCCTCTGATTTTAAGCTTTTCAAATACCTGTGGTGGTTCTCCGTGTGATCTAATAATACATATAGACCCATCAGGCATTTCATCAATAGAACTAATTGTCTGAATACCTCTTTTTTTGAGGTATTCAATAGCCATATCGTTGTGAATAAGCTGACCAAGAACACAGACAAACCGACCGGGGTTTTGATCTTTAGTGGATAAACATAAATCCACTGCCCGGTTAACACCATAACAAAAACCTGCTAAACTGGCCAATTTGACCTTTTTCGTTGTCGGGTTTATTGATTTACTTGAAGACAGGTTTTAAAAACCTCCTTTTCTATAGAGTAACTATACTAAGTATCACAGAGATCAGACGAAATCAAGACTTTTAGGACTTCAGTATTTACAAATTGTCTTTATTAAGTGCAAAAATCTTTATTGTGGTTGCAGCAAAAAATCTCATAGTAAAAGATTGCCGGGTTTCAGCTGAAATAGATCTTAATGGTTTATTTATAACATTTAACATTCACTGACGACGTAAATATTGTTCAATGTGTAATATTTATTAGAATGCAAAATTTAAATTCTTATTTTCACAACTTTTTGAAACACATACCCAGAGGACATCAAGAGTAGTCAACAAATAACCATACCACCGGTGACCTAGTAATATTATCGTATAAGTTCTCTTTTTTTCCTTTACATAAAGACACAATAATACCCTTTGCCGGTGATGTTTTCATACATAATGAACGTTATAATGATAATAACAAATACTTCTAATATTCATACTGACTACAGTTGGTTGCTCTGCAACTAACTTATTTTTTTGTTCAATATGAAAAAAGGCAATTAAGAGTCTTTTATTTCAAAGTTTGACTTGAGAAATGGCTTCATTGATTCTGTTATAATAAGATCAGCAGGTTTATTTTCATCTATGGCTGTTTTAATTTTGTTGTATAGCACGCAGCTAATAAAAATCAAGCCGACAGAATCCAGTGATGACCTGACAGAAGAAATTTGCTCAAGAATTGAAGAACAGTCACGTTCATCTTCCATCATTTTTTTTATGCCTCTAATTTGTCCCTCGATGCGATTAAGACGATGTATAATGTTTGTCTTTTTCTCGTTGTAAATTTGATGTTCTTCGATGCTCATAGGTTACTCCGAGGTTAAATTTATTTATCGAAGCCTTTAATATGGTTGTTGAAATATTATATCAAATTGCCATTGCTACATCCGGAAATCTTTTATTTCTTGACTTCTGATATAAAATCTTCGAAAGCTAATGAAATAAGTTAATTTATTTTATCGTAAACTATAACACCTTGAGCAAGCTTGCTCGTTCAACCCATATCTTATTTTATAACGGTTTAAAAATCTAAACAAGCGAACCAGCCATTGAAAGGCACTTCTTTTACCCCTTTAAATTATGCTTTTAACTATATTATAATTGACCTGGCAAAAGTTGATGAGGGAAAATTATGGATATATGGAAAAAATATGCAAAGGTGCTTGTTAACTACTCAACAACTGTTAAAGAAGATCAAATTGTCATTATAAAGGGAATGGATCATGCCAGACCACTTATAAAAAGAGTATATGAAGAAGTCTTAAAGAGAGGAGCCCATCCATTAATACGCATAGGAGTTGATGGGCTGATAGAAAGTTATTACAAGTACGCTAGTGACAGCCAGCTGGCTTTTGTAGACCAGTTTACAAAAGCTGAATACGAGAAAGCAGATGTATTTATTACTATTGGCGCACCCTATAACCTGAAAAATCTAGTCAATACACCCCCAGAAAGAATAGCCGCAAGATCAAAAGCTACCAGAAACCTTATGGATCTCTATCTGAAAAGAGCTGCCGCAAAAGAACTCTCATGGGTTTATTGCAATTATCCAACTAACGCCCTGGCACAGGAAGCTAAAATGTCTCTCGATGAATATAGCGACTTTCTTTTTGATGCATGCTTCCTCTTTGAAGAAGATCCGGTTGCAAAATGGAAAGAAGTCAAAACAAAACAGGATGCTATCATAGAAAAAATTAAAAATACATCCACCATCAGAGTATCTGGCATAGAAACAGACCTGACCCTGAGCGTGAGTAACAGAAAATGGATTAACTGTTGCGGCGAAAATAACTTCCCTGACGGAGAAATATTTACTTCTCCCGTTGAAAATAGCGCACAGGGAAAAGTATACTTTGATATGCCTGCCATTTATCACGGCTCTGAAGCAGACAAAATCAGACTGGAATTCAAAGACGGCAAAGTAATTAATGCAACAGCAGAAAAAGGAGAAGCCTTCCTGCACAAAATGATTGATCAGGATGACGGAGCACGCTATCTGGGCGAATTTGCTATTGGAACAAACAATAGAATCCAAAAAATAACCGGCAATATACTGTTTGATGAAAAAATAGGCGGTTCTATTCATATGGCACTGGGGGCTTCATATCCCGAAACCGGAGGCAAAAATGAGTCAGGGCTGCACTGGGACCTGATAAAAGACATGAAAAACGGTGGAGAAGTCTATGCAGACGACAAACTTATCTATAAAAATGGCCAATTTGTAATATAATTCAAACCTGCACTTAATGTAAAACTTTTCATCACAATTCTTATAACTGTTTTGCAGTATTATTTATTATACTTTGTAAAAAAAGTATATATTTCTTATTGAAAAAAATTTACATCTTATAAATATCCCTGTAGTAGTTATTTTACCGTATTAACATTAACTCTGCTCTCTTTTTTTAAAGAAATTAAGCCATTAATAGGCAATTCGGCCCGTTTGTTTGTTTTTATAATTATAGAGGATAATTCGGGATAATATTTTTCTATTGAAACGGGTTAAAGAATAAGGAGGACTGGATGTCACTATTTGGAGATGTTGGCGGTATATTAAACACTGTTAACAAAACAAATTCTTCATCATCAATAGTAGGTGGCCTCCTGGGCGATAAGTCAGGCGGTACAGGAAGTTTGTTCGAAGGCATTTTAGGCAAAGGCTTATCTGGCAGTGGTCCATTAGGCGAACTGGGCATTATGTCTGGTTTCGGAGATCCTATAAATATGGCTCTGATGGCAACACCATTTGGAGCACCTTTAAATATATTGCAATCTCTCGGCCTACCACCATTATCTCAGCTGCTAGATAAACTTGGTGTTTCTAAACTGCTGAAAAAGATACCGGGTGTGGGTTCAGCATTGAGCGGCCTCAGTAAAATTACCGGTGGCATTAAAGATGCCGTAGGCGGTATTGCTAAAAAAATTGGTGGTGGCATTAAAAAAGCCGTTAAAAAACTATAACTTCGTAACAATCATAACCATAACCACTACTACTTGAAAACTATGCTGATGTAAGTTCAGTACCTCTTTCTTAAGAGGTTTTTTTTGTTTCAAATGCTTTGCTGTCTTAACTTTGTATGATAAACATTAAAAAGATCAAGCGAAAGAGTCAATAGACCTGTTTTCATCTTATGATAATGTCAAAATATTAGATTATGACGTTTGTTATAGGTGCTAATCTTTTATCTATTAACTTTAGCAGGCAAATTCAACTCATTAGTCAGCTCAAGATACCAGTTAGATTTCTTTTCAAAGAACCTGTCAACTCCACGTGAAAGCAGTTTGTCTTTTATGGTATCACTTTCTGGTGGTACCAGTACTACAATCTCTGTATTCAGTGAGCTGGTTGCTGAAATTCTTTTAATTTCTCGCACAACATCAAATATTTCATCCACATCATCAGCAGTATCAATAACAACAAGGTCATAAAGCCGCTTAACAAACTCTGCGAGACCTCTATACTGGTTTTCAATTGTAAAAACTTCTACATTATGGTTAGATAAAATAGATTTAAGTTGATAACGAATAATACCCGTTTTTGAAATAATGAGAGCATTTTTAATTTTTTTGGCCGGTTTTATTCTGTCATTAACTACCTTAAGATCATCTTTAATTTTTAAAGAAGGCTCAAAAAGCTCTTCCTGGGTGGAATAAACAATATCTGACATTTTATTTAAAACTTTTTTCATCTCTTCAGCAGTTATATCACGGGGTGTTTCAAGGCCAATCAACTGAAAAACTCTTGCTAAAATGTCATACATTTCTTTGCTAACTTCAATATTCCACTTTTTCATTTATTCGTCCTTTTTTTGATGTAACAATGGCTAAGCATTAATCATAACGCTTTAATGGCAGTGCTTTTATTTTTATAAAAAGTAATCAGGGGTTTAAAAAGTTGCATATCTACAAATAAATTTTTGAAATTATATTACTCAGATTATACGCAGTCAAGAGGGAAAGACTATAGCCACAATGTATAATTTTATTAACAATTGCTTTTATCAGTGTAGGAGATTACTGTCATACGGGCTTACCAGCCAGAATGATAAATATTTGGAATATGAAGAATATTTAAGAATTAATACTTTTTAGTAATGATTATTGATAAGTTCTGACCTAAATATTATGCCAAAAAGTTTGCATATAGCTAATTAACAATTTTTAAAGCCTGTAAAATATTATGATAACTAAAAACCACCATATTATTCTAATAATTTAAAGATTTTCAATATGTTTTTTGAAGTAAAATAACTACTGCCCGCTTAAATTTTTTCTGAGAGTAAAATATAATAAATGTCATCAGATTTCAGAAAATACAGGGCTGGTGTTTTAGAATTGTTTAATTCTTTATGTCGTTTAATATAATTAATAAACAAACCTCTAAGGAATAAAAAAACTTGAACTACCTGCAAATAGCCAAAAAATACAGGGCAAAAAAAAGCCTAGGACAAAATTTTCTCATCGATGAAGCTATACTCGACTGTATTATAGACCATGCTGATATTTCTGACAACGAAACCATCATTGAAATAGGTTCAGGACTAGGGTTTCTTACTCAAAAAATTGCCCGCAAAGCTCAAAAAGTCATTGCAATCGAGATTGATCCTTTTGCAGTGGATTATCTTAACTCTTTAAACCTTAAAAATGTCTACCCTGTAGAAAAAGATATTCTGCAATTGCAATTTTCTGAGCTTGTTAGCGAGCCTGCAAAAGTTCTTGCAAACATACCATATTATATAACTACCCCTATCCTGACTCACCTTCTCGGAGAAATTGACCTGCCCGACCACCAAAACCGTCAATATCTTAAAGAACTTATTATAATGGTTCAAAAAGAGGTTGCACGACGCATTATCGCAACAGATCAATCTAAAAACAAGGAATATGGTCTTTTAAGTATACTTATCAGTTTTCATGCCACTATTGAACATATTATTGATGTTCCCCCCTCGGCTTTTTACCCGAGGCCGTCGGTTGATTCCAGTGTTTTGAAAATAACACCACGACAAAAACCTGCTGTAACCCCTGTTGATACTTCAATTTTCAAAAAAGTCATCAAAGCCAGTTTTACATATCGTAGAAAAAACTTAAAAAATGCTTTAATTAATGGAGGTTTTTCAAGTAATATAGTTAAAGAAGCCATGAAACAATCAGGTATTAATGAAATAATCAGGGGCGAGACACTCTCAATGACAGATTTTGTAGCGCTTTCTGATAAAATTTATGAGCTACAAAGGGGATACCCCGCAGATGCCAACAATTAAATTAAAAACACCTGCTAAAATTAACCTTATGCTAAGTGTTTTGAAGAAAGGTCTTGATAATTATCACGAAATCGAGACTGTTTTTCAGACTGTCAGCCTGTTTGATATTGTTTCAATAGAATTTAGAGCTTCCAGTGAGTTTTCGATCAGGCTTAAAAGCAATTCTGAAGACATACCACGGGATTCTTCAAACCTGGCATATAAAGCCGCTGAACAGTTCTTGAAAACCATAAACAAAAAGGCAGATGTTAAAATATACCTACATAAAAACATTCCGGTAGCAGCAGGCCTCGGAGGAGGTAGTTCTGATGCTGCCTGTGTGTTAAGGGCTTTAAATGAAATAAACCTGTATCCTCTTGATGATGAGGGCCTCAGAAAAATTTGTCGTTCTCTGGGTGCTGATGTACCGTTCTTTCTAAAAGGCGGTACAGCTACAGGCAAAGGCACCGGAGATGTTATACAGCCCATTAAAACCCCTGAACTTGATATTGTAATAATTAAACCCCGTGATATGGAAATAAAATCAGGCTGGGCTTATGAAAAATATGATCATTTATCTATAAAGCCTCCACCAAAAAGGATTCACGATATGCTGAAAGCTCTTGAAAGCCGTTCAGCAGAAATAATCTCCAGTCAACTTTTTAATTCTCTTGAGTATGCTGTTATAAAAGAATATCCTGCCTTAAGAGTCTATAAAGACTTACTAACAAAGGCTGGATGCCATAATGCTATTCTTTCAGGCAGCGGCCCTTCACTTTTCGGTATAGCTAAAAATGAAGCCCACGCTATGGAGGTAAAAGAACAGCTTAATTCTCCTGAACTTGAGGCCTATGCAGTGAAAACTATTTCCAGCAAGTTGAAAGTTGACTAATAACCGTAATAAGAATTGTTATAACCACCATAATTATTATAACCATAGCCGTTATTATACCCTGTAGCAGGTACACCAAGCAGGGCAGAGCCTGCCGCTTTGCCAATCTGTGATAAAATACCACTGCCACCTGTTGCCTTATCTATAGCAGCTCCGGCTGCTGCCCCCACTAAATTCCGGGGGGTTATTGGAGCCGCTGAATAATAGTTATTATAATAAGGTGTATTATTTGATCCATAGGTGTTATAACCATTATTATAAGAGTTATAAGGATCATAATTGTTATAACCCTGATTATACCCGTAAGCAGGCTGAGAATAGTAAGGATTATGGGCTGCCTGAATAAGACGTTGAATACGTGGAACCAAATCACCACCTGACATCTGCCCAAAAAGGGTATTTTCAAGGCGACTTACCCTTGTTGTTAGATCAAGATCTGGATATGTCTTGCGAAATATCTGCATTTCAACCTGACTGACAAGAGCTTCATTTTGTCCGGAAGGATTGCTGGCAGGAACATTTGAATATGGCAGGCGTCTTTGGACTTGATCGGTGTTGCTCTGCATAGATCCCCCAAACATAAACTGTCCGGGAACAGAACTTGTAGAACTCATAGTATTTCCAGAAGACCTGTCATAGCCGTCATCAGTAAAATAATAACCTCCTCGACTACTTGCACCAGGGCTTGACCTCATACCCATAGCAGCATAAACTTTTTCTATTCTATCATTGACAAGACCAAAAGATGTTTTGCCAGTAACCCTCTTTTCAATACGGTCAATACGATTCAAAGAGAGGTCATCATCATAGGTACGGCCAAAAAGTTGTTGTTCAAGTTCTGAAAGCTGATTGCCAATGACGCCAAACCCTGTTGACCCTGCTGCACCCGGCATACTATCAGGTTGCCCTGAAGGCCTTTGGACAGGTATGCTGGCATGGTTACTCATTGATCTATAATTTTGTGAGGTAGAACCATATGGTGAAGCCTGCTGTTGATTCATGTTATAAGAACTGGCAGCAGAAGGTGCATTATTACCGGCGATAACAGGTTTATACTGGTCAGCATATCTTTCTTTAACGGTGTTATAGTTGGCCTTCTGTATAATTTTATCTACCCTATCATAGAGTGAACCTGTTGAAACCTTTCCTGCTAGCTTCTTTTCAAGACGTTCAAGACGTTGATAAATATTTTGTCCCTGGTAACTTTGACCAAAGAGATCTCTTTCAATGTTGTCTATTACAGGATACTCAGCTCCCGGGCCTTCATTCTCTTTTACAAGAGGACTATTATAGGCTGTTTGATCTGACTCAGGTCTGTTAAAAGCCTCAGGATGACTTACTGTATTACGTTCAGGCAGGTTCTGGTTTTCATACATCAACCCCGGTATATCTTCATAGTTTCTGATTGCTTTCTCTGGAGATTTAGACCTTTTTTGAGGCTTGTGATATCCGGGTTCTTCAGTAAAAATAGTTTTTTCTCTGGGTGGCAGGGTATCATCAACATAGTCTGTTTGATAGCTTTTCAGAAGTTCATCAAGGTTATCAGGTAACTTTTTATCAGGATGATCAAAAGAAGGCAGTTCTTTAGACTCTGTTTTTTCAGGCAAAAAGGAATGTTCTTTACTGTCTGATTTCTGCTGTGTAGTTTCTGTGGTCTCTTCAATATCAGATACACCTACAGGTATAAATGCCCGAAGACGTTTTGCTCTTTCTGATATTGATTGCTCCTCAAAAGTATGACCATAGATCATTTTTTCTATTCGAGACAGGCGTTCTTCTGCTGATTGATTTGAATAAGATTTTTCAAACAGCATATTTTCAAGATTATTAAGAGCTGCATTGTTTATATTTTGTGCTAAAACCTGATTCTGTTGAGTATTACAGACTAAAAGTATCAATAGTGTTATAAAAATGGGTTTTTTAATTTTCATAATTTTTCCCGGTTAACTCATCCTGCTAAGAACAACAATATAATACGTAATTGAATAGTATGCATTTTCGTTAAGAAATGAGGTATTTAGATATACATTAAATAGTATGACAGTGAGATCTGCCGGGGTTTTCAGGTGTTCTGATATATTATCAGCGACTTAACAATCTTTTGGTAGTTAAGATTTTAATATTTAGAAGAACAGACCAATACATATGTGTTTAATTCTAACCCAAAAACTAATAGTACATATCAAGATCAGGAGACATTTTGCCATCTGGAAGAAAATCGTCATCTTTTAGTTTCATCTTTTCCTTTATTATTTCTTCACAATCCTGATATTTATCCCTGCTATAAGCTTCAAATACAGGGTTTTTAATACACTCAGATACCTGAAGTGCAAAGTATCCGCATTGATAACTACCAATACAATTAGGAGAAAAGGTCCTTTCAATGTTTTTATAACATTTTTTCATCTCTTCAAAGTCTTCCATCTTATGACAATCACCCATATCAAGAAATATAGGGTGAGAATTCATACAATCATTAATACCTGAAATAATTTCATCTGTACAATACTTATATAAAAGTGTATTTTTACTGGTTCTATCCAGAATATCATCCTGATATTGATTTTGATCAGGTTCATTGTTCTGTTTTTTTGCCCTGGTTTCACTTATAAATAAAAAAAATGAAGACATAGCTATAATACCGGCAAATAACAGAACCTTTTTCATTTTAAAACCTCCAAAAAGCTGTTAACAAAATAAAAAGACCTAAACTCCGTAGGTCCTTTCTCTGTGGTACGTGATTTGTCAGAGTTAAATATACAAACCTGAATCGATAAAAAACTTTTTGCAACCCATTGTTTCTTATTTAACTTTATCGATAGAAAATTCAGTATTTTTAGAATTTTAGCCCTTAAGAGTAAGGAAGATATTAAGAATATTTTACATAAGGCGTATTCCCTTTTAAATCAAGCACCAGGAAATTCAATAAGCTCAAAAAGTTCGCCATCAGGCCCTCTAAAATAACAAAAAATTACATCGTCTCCCAGTTTCTGTGGTTCAGAAATAAACTTAACGCCCTTAGATTTTAATTTGCTGTAATGAGCTTCAATATCTGTAACATTAAAGGCTATATGAGATGTAGGAACCGTATTAGGTGGTTTGGCTCCAATGTTTTCGCCTTCAGGTCTTGAATATTCAAACAATTCGATCAGCGTATTTTCACCTTCAAGTGCAAACATTGCCACTCTTGCTTCAACATCCTTCAGACCAACCCCTTTGCAGAACCCCGGGCTTTTGACAGGTCTGTCTACCTTTAGTGTCAGCCCCAGAATATCTCTATAAAAGGATATAGATTGATTCATGTTAGAAACAATGACACATACATGGCTGATATTATTTATTGTCAAAGCGTTTCTCCTTTTTGTATAACTGTTTTCATCCACCAGAGATAAGTTTATTATATCAATTCAAACCTCATAGCATATTTTTTTAATAATTCTGTGACCACCATCACAAAAGTTTTGTGACCGCCATCACAAAATTTCTATAATACAGGATATATAATGTATATACTAAAGGGTAAAGTTCTAGCTCGGAATTATATAGTAAACAAGAGAAGGGTTAATTAATCAGGGCCCAATATGGGTTTAGTGTGCTGTAACTCACAATACAACCGCAAGGTTGTTTTTTTTTGTTGTTTTAGCAAAAATTTATATTGTTCAAAATAACTCTATGAATCTTCTTCAGTGGGTTTTTGAGAAGGATTTGTATCTTCTTCTGTTTCCATGTTGATAAGCAAGTTCATAATAACCTGATCAGCCTGATGTTGCCACTTTAAAAGCTCAAGCAAATCTTTTCTGGTAATAATACCCTTTCTTATAACCATTTCACCCAGTTGTTCACCAGTTTTTTCTTGCTCTTCAAGTAGTTCGGCAAGCTGTGTAACACTGATAATCTTGCGCTGAAGCATATGTTCACCTATCCTGAAATGCCGGAACATAACTTTCCACTTCTCTTCTGATACATTTCCTAGATCTGACAGCCCGGGAATGCTTGGAGGCGTTGAAGGAAGTTCTCCCTTTTTATATGTGCCTTTTTCAGGTTTTTTTTCGTTTTCAGCCAAGATTTACTCCTGAATAAAGCTGTTGAGTTAGTTCAATTTATCTCTAAATCGCTAGTTGTATTTTAGCAGAATTATTAAACAAGTTTCTATAGAGTAGATGTTGAAAACCTGTCAGTATTAATTCCTGAAAAGTTTGCAGATTCTGTGTTTGAAACAGTTTTCTTTACAGATATTTTTGCGTATTGAATGAGTAAAGATTTATAATAAGACATTGTTATGGATCTGCCAAGTGCAATAAAGATAGTAATGTTAACCACCTGAATCAATGCTATCAACGGTATATTTTGAATAGATAAGAATGAGGGGTTAATTAAAAGGTATAAAAACTCAAGCACATAAAGACCTATCATAAATAAATATACCAGATAAGCGCCCCAAGAACTGGAAGTCAAAAATGCAAATCTTCTTGCTCTTTTTTTAATGAGATGGTTTGGAACATCAGGTTCTATAACAGATATAACGCTACCATAAACTGATGTAATAAGGTTCCAGGCAGACAGAATAACAGCACATACCCAGAAAAAGGCAGTCGTTAAGGCTGTGAATATAGACAGTATCATAACAAGTTCAAGATTAACACCCATCATTTTTGCAATTACGTTAAAGAACTGTATTGAACCTATCATCATTAAAAGTGTTATGACGCCCATAATAACCAGAGGTGCTGCTATAAAGAAAAACCGGTATATAATCCAGCCTGTAAGGCTTTTAATAGAGTTGTTTATATTTATTTCTTTATAAAAATCTCTTCTGTCTGCTGCTTTAAACCAGTTACTGATATATTTTGATTGAATAATAACGAACAATAACAAACTGACAACAATTCCTGTAGTGCTGAACAAAATAACATGCAGGGGTATTACTGGTAAAATTATTTTTGTTTCAAGTATTTCAGGGTCAAAACTACCCATAAATGTTTCAAGCCATGTTATTATCGGAACCCCAAAACCTGATATAGACACAATAGTAAGGGGTATAGCTATCGAAAGAATTATCCAGAAGATAAGGCAATCAACAGGCATCACCTGGTGCAAAAAACTTTTATTTTCCTGTGTGGATCTGCTGCTCATATTTATAATCTCCGCTTATCACTTTTCATTATTATACAACTTAAGTTTTTTAAAAGGAAAAACATCAACAAACTATACAAGGGGTGTCTGAATAATTTAAAAGTTCACAGATTCAAGAAATTAGTGTCGGGGGTTAAAAAAACCGCACAGCGGTTTTTTTAACCCCCTCCCTGTTTTTGCTGGAATCAGCAATTTCTTAATTAATCAGAGGTTCCGATTGATAACAACAAAAAAAGTTCAGTGCATAACTTAAAAATTTTTCGATTTTCAAGCCCAAATCCCGCCCACCCTAAAGGAAAGCATGGGGTCTTACTCCCAGGCTGCGCCTGCTCGTTCAACCCATATCTTTACTTTTAAAATTTTTGAAAATCGAAAACAAAAAGTCTATTGTTATAGTTATGCATTGGTCCTATAAAAGACATTGTATAAACTGTAAGACAATCACATCAGGGCTTTTGCCAGAAAGCAGCAGGAGAGCCTTAAAAGCCCTCCTGCTTGGTTTATTATATTTTCTATCCTAGCTAGATAGAACCTTCTACAGTTTCTCCGGAAGACTCATCAGGACTTCCTTCGCTGATTTCTTTATTTTTTTGGGCTATTTCTTCTTCTGATTGAACCTTTTCAGCATCATCAGTATCAGGACGCTCTTCTTTAGGTATTCTTTCAAAGCCGATTTTCTTTTCTTCTTCCATCACGACTTTAATTGCATCTCCTGGTTGATAGTTACCCAGCAGTATTTCTTCAGAAATAGGATCTTCAAGACGGCGTTGAATCTCTCTTCTAAGAGGTCTAGCACCATAAGTTGTGCTATAACCAACTTTGGCAAGAAAATCTTTAACTTCATCAGTAAAGATAATATCAAGTTCTTGAGATTTGACCCTCTTAACAAGGTCTTGAAGCATTATATCACCAATCTGACGTATTTCAGATTTGTTAAGATGAGAGAAGACAATTATATCATCAAGCCTGTTAAGGAATTCAGGCCTAAATGCTTTTTTAATCTCCTCATTAACAGTATCTTTAACACGTTCATATCTATCTTTTTCTTCATCATCAATGACAGCAAAGCCAAGTTTTGAAGTATTTTCCAGTGATCTTGCCCCAACATTACTTGTCATAATGATAACAGCTTCTTTAAAGCTGACGGTTCTACCTCTGGAATCAGACAATCTGCCATCATCTAAAATTTGAAGCAGTATGTTAAAGACATCAGCGTGTGCCTTTTCGATTTCATCAAACAAAACAACACTGTAGGGTTTGCGCCTAACGGCTTCAGTTAGTTGCCCACCCTCGTTATATCCAACATAACCAGGAGGAGAGCCTATCAACTTACTCGTTGTATGCCGTTCCATGAACTCAGACATATCGATTCTGATTATATTGTCTTCAGATCCAAAGATGGCTTCAGCCAGAGCCTTTGCCAGCTCGGTTTTGCCAACACCAGTAGGGCCTGAGAATATAAAGCTGCCAACAGGTCTATTAGGATTCTTCAGCCCTACACGAGCCCGCCTGATAGCTTTTGAAAGTGCCACTACTGCTGAATGCTGCCCTATAACTCTTTTATGAAGGACATCTTCAAGCTTGAGCAATCTGGCTGTCTCGCCTTCGGTCAGTTTAGTAACAGGTATATTTGTCCAGCTGCTGACAACTTCAGCAACTTCTTCGCTAGTAACACAGATCTTCTGGGCTTCCTGTTCTTCTTTCCATTTGACCTGAATTTCTCTTATTTTTTCTTTGAGTTCAGCTTCTTTATCTCTCAGCGAGCTTGCTTTCTCAAATTCCTGGTTTCTAATAGCCTGTTCCTTATCTCTGATGACCTGTTTAAGGTCTTTTTCTACTTCTTTACCTTCTGGTGGAAGTGAAGAAGCTCTTAAACGCACTCTAGAGCTTGCCTCATCAATCAGGTCAATGGCTTTGTCAGGCAGAAATCTATCAGTAATATATCTATCAGATAATTTTGCTGCAGCTTCTATAGCTTCATCAGATATAATTAGCTTATGGTGCTGTTCATATTTTTCTCTCAACCCTCTCATAATTTCGATTGTTTCGTCTACGGAAGGTTGATCTACGTAAACAGGTTGAAATCTTCGTTCCAGTGCAGCGTCACGTTCAACGTGTTTACGATATTCATCAAGTGTTGTTGTGCCTATGACTTGCAATTCTCCTCTTGAGAGAACAGGCTTCAGTATATTTGCAGCATCAATAGCACCTTCAGCAGCCCCTGCCCCGATAAGGGTATGCAATTCGTCAATAATGAGAATAACATTTCCGGCCTGTCTGATTTCATCCATGATTTTCTTAAGACGTTCTTCAAATTCGCCTCTATACTTGGTTCCTGCAACCAACAACCCAATATCCAGCGTAACAAGTCTTCTGTCAATAAGAATTTCAGGAACATCACTATTGGCAATGCGTTGTGCAAGGCCTTCAACAACGGCTGTTTTTCCTACACCCGGTTCGCCAAGCAAAACCGGATTATTTTTGGTTCGTCGACCAAGAATCTGAATAACTCTTTCGACCTCTTTTTCTCTGCCAACAACAGGATCTAGCCTTTGTTCCTGGGCTGCTAAAGTCAGGTTTGTGCCAAACTCATCCAGAGTAGGTGTTTTACTCCGACCTGTTGAAGCAGTACTTGTTGTTGAGCCAGTTTTGGCTTCTCCGAGCATGCGTATAACATTGCTTCTAACTTTGTTAAGATCCACGCCAAGATTTTCGAGTACTCTGGCTGCAACACCTTCACCTTCTCTAATAAGCCCTAAAAGAAGATGTTCTGTACCAATGTAGTTGTGTCCGAGCTGTCTAGCTTCATCCCATGACAACTCCAGAACCCTTTTTGCCCTTGGCGTAAAAGGAATTTCAACTGCAACAAAACCTGATCCTCTACCGATAATCTTTTCGACCTCGTTACGGGCATCTTTTAGTGTGACCCCCATACCTTTCAGAGTTTTGGCAGCGATTCCAGTTCCTTCACCAATGAGCCCAAGAAGAACCTGTTCTGTGCCTACAAAGTTGTGGCCCAGTCTTCTGGCTTCTTCCTGTGCTAACATGATTACTTTGATTGCTTTTTCTGTGAATCGTTCAAACATAATTGAGAATTTTCTCCTCTTCTTGTTGCAGTGAAAGAAAGTTCAGGATTGTTTCTTTCATCTAAAATAATTGTACACTAACAGAGAACCATTGTTCAAGAAAATAAAGCATTTCAAAAGTTATTAAATACTTTTAAAGGCTGATAAGCTGATTTGTTTAAGGATGAAGGCAATTGTATAACTTAGCTTCAGTTCAACAAATTTTTTATAATCAAAGTCATAAGTAATCAGATTTCAGAAAATATAGGGAGGGTGTTTTTCGTTGCTGCGCAACAAAAAACCCCCTGGAACCTTTTAGAATTATTTGATTTTTTATGTCGTTTAGTATAGATATTACAGATTAAAAACATGCGTAAAGTTCTTTACATCAGGGTGTATAATCTTTTAAAAAGTTCTTCCGGGCTATCTCAGGGCATAAGCCAGAGCGGTACACCTGAGTATTCCGTCATCAACTCAATGTTTTGCATTCTGGATGAAACCATTTGAGAAAACATAGACTTTTTAGGAGAGACATCAACAACATTCGGCTCTTCTTCAATGCCAGCAAGTTCTGCTGCATAATAAATAGCATCTTTAAGAGATCCCATTTTGTCTATCATTCCGTATTCTAGAGCCTGTTCACCTGTAAATATTCTTCCATCTGCAAATGTTTTAACTATATTATGATCAATATTTCTGCCCCGGGCAACTACATCAACAAACTGGTTATATGTATTATCAATCATTCCCTGAAGGAGTTCTTTTTCTTCATCGGTTAAAAGTCTGTGAGAAGAGAGGATGTCTTTATAAGGACCTGATTTTATAACTTCTGAAGCTATACCAATTTTTTCATAAAGGGCTTTAAATGAAGAGCTTTTGATAATAACACCAATAGAACCTGTTATAGTACCGGGATTAGCAACTATCTTTGAGCATGCACTTGCAATATACACACCACCAGAGGCACAAACTTCACCACAAGAAGCAACTATTAATGTATCTTTAGCTTTCAACCTTTCAATAGCATTATATATTTCCTGTGATGCCCCAACAGTGCCGCCGGGGCTATTGATTCTTATTACCAGTGTTTTTATTTCACGATTTTCGACTTCTTTCAGTGCTTTTATGACTTTTTTGGCAACAGGAAAATTAGTTGAATCCATTATGATTCCATCGATTTTAACAAGAGCAACATCTTTATCTTTGAACAGACGTCTTTTAGCACACCTTATTCTGGATTTAATACCATTGATGAGGCCTTTTTTTCTTGGCTCGTCAGGCTTTACCCTGTCGCATTCGGGTTTTTGAGTTTCATTATTATCTTTCAGGGTGTTTTTGTCAGTCATTTTGTTCCCTTTTTTGAAGTTCTTTTTTTGCTTTTTGCCATAACTCTTCAAGTTCAGGTTGAGACAGTTTAGAAAGATCAACAGGAGAAGTTGTTTCCATCATATGAAATCTTTTAATAAACTTTTTGCAGGTATTTTGCAATGCCATTTCTGCATCGACTTTGTGCCAGCGAGCGATATTGACAATTGTAAAGAGCATATCACCTATTTCATCCTGTATTCTATCTTTATTGCCAGAAGCTGCTGCCTGTTTAAACTCATCAATCTCAGAAAACAGGGTATCCCATAGCATGTCGATATCAGGCCATTCAAACCCTACTCGAACAGCTTTTTTGCTTATATTATCAGCCCTCATAAGTGCCGGAAAATTATTCGGTATACCATCGAGAGCTGATTGTCTTTCGGGCTTTTCTTTACTTTTGATCTGTTCCCAGTTTTCAACAACCTCAGCTGAGTCTTTAACAGGCGTATCAGAAAATACATGCGGGTGCCTGTGAATTAGCTTGTCATTAATCTTTTTAGCAACATCTTCAATATCAAACTTACTGGATTCTTTAGCTATCTGTGCATGAAGAATAACCTGCAACAAAACATCTCCCAATTCTTCACATAGAAGCCGGTCATCCATCGTATCGATAGCATCCAGCAATTCATAAGATTCATTCAGCAAATACTTTTTGAGGGATTTATGATCCTGTTCTCTATCCCAGGGGCAGCCTTCAGGGCTACGAAGTATTTCAATAGTTTTAATCAGTTTTTCCAGATTAGATTTGTTGTTGTTGCTCATTATTAGCCTTCCGGGTTAATATCTGGCCTTGAACCCGGGCGGGGCATACTGTGTCTTCTCATAGGAATCTTAAATCCCTGTGCTGCTGAGACTATACTACCCATGAATGCACTTGCTTCAAACGGTAGCAGCAGTGTATTACCTTCACCATTTGACACTTTTTCAAGTGCTTCAAGGTATTTAATATGAATAAGTTCTGGTGTTGGTCTTCCATTGTGAATTGCATTGTATATTTTTTCTATCATTTCAGCTTCAGCAGATTTTATAAATCTTATTCTATCAGCTTCTGCGTTAGCTCTGAGAAGAATAGCTTCTTTTTCACCTTCTGCTTCTCTAACAGCAGCTTCTTTCTTACCTTCAGCTTCCAGAATAGCTGATCTTTTCTGACCTTCAGCTGTTCTAATTGCAGCTTCTTTTTCACCTTCAGCAGTCAGTATAGCCGCCCTCTTGGTACGTTCGGCTCTCATCTGTTTCTGCATGGCCTCTTCAATGTCTTTAGGAGGGTTAATATCTTTTAACTCAACCCTGTTGACTTTTAGGCCCCACTTTGTTGTAGCTTCATCAAGAATAACCTGAAGTTTATCGTTAACAGTCTCACGGGATGCAAGCGTTTCGTCAAGTGACATCTCACCAATAATATTACGTAGAGTTGTTAAAGCTAGCTGCTCTACTGCGCTAACAAGTTGGGCCACTTGATATGTTGCTCTATATGGATCTGTAATCTGGTAATAGATAACAGCATCAATATTCATAGTTACGTTATCTTGAGTAATAACAGGCTGTGGACGGAGAGCGAATACCTGTTCTCTCATATCAACGATATACATCTTATCCATAACAGGTATCAACCATACCAGACCGGGTTTTTCGATACCTTTATACCGCCCTAGTCTTTCAACAATGCCAACTGTTGACTGTCTGACAATCCTTATAGACATTGCAGCAAGTGGAACGATAACGGCAAAAAGCCCTAGAAGTAGTAAAATCAGTAATCCACCAAAGCACTCACCCATGTTGACCTCCGATCGTATTTTGTAAATAACAGTCACTATAATTTTATACAAAACATAAAATCAATAAAGCAAAAAAAATTTAGCATCAAAATCAGCTGATACAGGCATTTTATCATCTGTCTGGTTTAAGAGTTAGTTTTTATAGCAATTAACAGGTATACACTAATTTAATTCTTTCCCTGGGCGCCTGTTTCAAGAACAACTTCAGTTTTTTCTGCATAATCTGCAAACATTTCTGAAAGCTCCTGAACATCGCTAAGAATGGCTTTTGCATCAAGCCCTGTGATCTGGTGGTCTTCTTTTATCACGTTGCCATTAGCTACAACATACTGTGCTTCTGTTCCGTCTGCTGCCCAGATTATGTTTTCAACCAGGTTATCGAGTCTTGTTGGAATCAAATTAGGCCGTGTGAGGTCCAATATAATAAAGTCAGCATCTTTACCTTCATCAAGGCTGCCACAATTAAACTTGAGAATTTCAGCCGGTTCTACTGTTATCATTTCAAGGACTTTCTGGGCAGGTAACAAACTTGCATTCTGGTTCAAGGCTTTCTGATACTGAGAGGCCAGTCTTGCGGCAGCAATAATATTTTGATTATCTGCTGACCCTGATCCATCAGTTGAGATAGCCATTTTAATTCCCATTTCTAGCATCTTAATAACTGGTGGCATGCCTGACCCCAGTATTGTGTTGGCCAGTGGATTATGGACTACACGGGTATTTGTATCTCTGAGTATTTCAACATCATGATCAGTACAGTTGACCTGGTGCGCAACAACTGTGTTTTCATCAAGAAAATCAATAGATTTAGCGTATTCAATTGGTGTCATACCATATTCTTGCCGGAACCAGCGGGTAGTATTAGGTTCTTCTGAGCTATGAATATGTATAAGGGTATTATGTTCTCTGCTCCAGTTTTTGAGTGCCTTCAGGATCTCAGGACCATTGGAGAAAAGCTGGTCTGGCCCGGGTATAATACGTATGCGGGGTGTATTTTTAAACTTTTGATAATTTTCTTCTACCCTATCAAGAGCTATCGTGTAAGGTTTATCGAGCAGGTCTTTAGCATAATTGCGATCCTGACTGCCTATAGCGACTATCATCTTCGTTGATGCTTGTATATTGGCTTCAACTATCTCATCCACTCTGTATTTATTGTGGTTGCAGTGATGTACCATAGTTGTGGTAATTCCGTAATGTATATCATCCACACGGGCCTTGAGATAGGCAATCAGGTTAGGTGATTTATTGAAGTGAGAGGTGAGTTTTTCTCTGTTGTTATTCATAAAGCCTGTGAAAAGGTTGACAGCTTTATCAAGCCATGGTGTAAGGGGTACGTCTTTTGCGACTCCTATGATAGGTGATTCGTGGTCATGGCCGTGGGCTTTGACGAAACCTGGAAGCATCACACCTTCAATCATTGGAACAGGCTCACTTGACTGTTCCTTACCAAGAATTTTTAAGCTTGTTCCGTATTTATCTATAATACGCAGGCCAATTTCTTCTGTATACGGGCCAACTTCTAAAATTTTATCGTTTTCTGTAAGTATATAGCCATCCTGAATTCTTTTATCTCTGCCAGTTCTATTTGATACTTGCAACAAGAACTTTGACCGTGCGAAAATATGTTTTGCCATAGTTTTTCCTCTACTCTTTCTGACCTTTATACGATAGCAGATTGATGCATCCTGATCAATATCATACATTATTTTTCAGGGTGATTGTATAAAATTCAAAGACTGACGATATAAAAATTGTGCTTCAATAAGCAAAGACTAATCCATAACTATAACAATAGATTTTTTGTTTTCGATTTTCAAAAATTTTAAAAGTCAAGATATGGGTTGAACGAGCAGGCGCAGCCTGGGAGTAAGACCCCATGCCTTCCTTTAGGGTGGGCGGGATTTGGGCTTGAAAATCGAAAAATTTTTAAGTTATGCACTGAACTTAAGCATGAGATTTTTAAAGAATTTTCACCCGAAATGTTTATTATAGCAGTATTAAAGAAGACAGAAGAGGCTAATATTAAGCAAAACTACCGGAGCGAACTAAGTTCGCTCCGGTGAGAGTTTTATGTCGGGCTAATTCAGGCATTCAACAAACTATTGTCATTACGAAGAAGGCTTTTAGCCTGACGTGATAACCCAGAATGAACATTTGATAGATCTTTCACTTCGCTCAAGATGACAAAAAAGTTCTAAAGAGGCTATACTTCAGCAAATCACCCAAAGTGGATTAAGAGCCGGTATATAATCAAAGTCATAAGTAATCAGATTTCAGAAAACACCCTGGAGACTTTTAGAATTGTTTAATTTTTTATGTCGTTTAGTATAAAAAGGAAGATATGGTTTAGAAATCGAAACCAGCTCAATATTATTTGCTGTTAGAGCAAAAGAAATATTAAAAATTAATGCAATCAGAGTTAGTCTTTTTTTGGGAATTCCAGTACATCAGCATTGCGAACAAGATTGAGATGTTTTTTAGGTTTTATTTCATCTAAAAGTGAAACAAGCTGATCGAGTCTTTCATCAAAGCCCTGTTTATCTATCTTATCTGCAACTTTATCTATTTCTTCCTTGAGATAGAGGCTATATTGCTTGATAAGAAGGCTGCATTTTACCAGTGCATCCATTTGATCCATCATAAGAACAAGATCATTTTCGTACTGGTTAAGAGTGTGCTGTAATTTTTCCACACAGAGATAAGATTCGAGCAATTCTTTGTTCCATATTTGCCGGGATTCTTCCAGCAGTTGCTGCAATTCAATATTGTTTTTGTGTTCTTGCTCTAATTTTGAAAAATGTTCTTCAAGTTCTTCTGGCAAGTAATTGCTGGCTTTAAGCTGCTCTATTCTCTCTTTGATAACAGAGTTGTTGTTTTCCTGCATATCTGATCCTTTATTTATTGATGTTTTATTTGTCTGAGATAGACTGATAATTTAGTTTATCATAATACTTTTTATAGTAACATTATCTAAATTTAATTAAAAACCGGTAATATTTTACTATAATAAACATCCTGAGGGGGTCTCTGAATAATATAAAAGTTTGCAGATTCAGGTCGCTGTTTTTGCTTTAATTTGTAACACCTTAATTAATCATAGGTTCCCTGAAAAATAAAATTACAAAGGGTAAAAAGCAGATATTTATCTTTGCTGCACAACAAAAAAATACCCTGAAGATTTTTAGAATTGCTTAATAGTATAAAACCTGTATAAACGGAGAGGGCGGGATTCGAACCCGCGGTGCCTTTCGACACACAGTCTTTCCAGGACTGCACCTTAAACCGCTCGGACACCTCTCCTTATATTCAATTCTCACTTAATATATCACAAGCCCATTTTATAAGACCACTCTCATTAAAACAAATTTATATTCTGTCACACAACAATTTCAATTAAGTAAATAATTGTGCCAACACACCATAAAAAGCTAGGCTTATGACATTCTTTGATTTACAATGTTTAATCAAATGACCATTGTAACAGATAATTATAACTACTATATATAGCCAACCAGATGGAGTCTTTACCATGAGTCTGTATCTAAAACTCAAAGAACAGGCAGAAAAAAAACCTTATGCCAGGGCCATTATTGATAATGATAAGTCTTTTTCATATTCAGAACTTATGAATTCTGTTGATAGAGCTGCTTCTGGTCTTAAATCTTTAAATATTAACAAAGATGACCATGTCGGTATGCTCTGTATGAACCAGTATGAATATGTTATGCTGCTCTTTGCTGCCAGTAAAATAGGTGCTATAACGGTACCTGTCAATTGCATGCAACAAGAAACAATCATAGAATACACTATATTTGATTCTGGTATTAAAATGCTCTTTGTATCAGAGGAAATATTTCATAAATATTCCAATATAATCAGCCTGGCAGAAGAAAAGCATATAAAAATTATTGTTATTAGCCGTCAAAAGTCTGCTGACAGGTATTTTTCAACGTTTGAAGAATTTATGATGCTGCCTCAAATATATGTTGAAACAGAAACTTCAGAAGATAATGTTGCCGTCATGCTTTATACATCAGGCACAACAGGCATGCCCAGAGGAGTTTTATTAACACATAAAAACCTGATATCCAATGTAAACGGCTTTTTTAATGTAACAAAACTTCCAGAAGGAGACAGTGCCATACTGGCATTACCATTATTCCACGCTTTCGGGCAGATAGTTCTGCTTGTTTGTCTGTTTAATTGCATTACAACCATACTGATACAGCAGTTTGCACCACAGACAATACTAAAAAACATGGTAACCTATAAAACCGGAGTACTACCACTGGTACCAACAATGTTTGATATTATTATTACAGCAGCAGAAAAGAAAAATATTACGCTTGATTTTGTAAATTATTGTGTCACAGGCGGCGCATCTATTTCTACCAGTCTGTACAGGAAAATCATTGAAACCACAGGAGCCAGAATCATCGAAGGATATGGTCTGACAGAAACATCACCTGTTATAACTATCTCTCAATCGGAAATATGCTACAAAGAAAACTCTGTAGGAAAACCCATACCCGGCGTAAAGGTTAGGCTTGAAGAGGACGGCGAAATTTCTATCAGCGGTAACTCTGTCTTTAAAGGTTACTGGAATGATATAGAGGCTAATATGAAATGCTTTACCCCTGACGGATATTTCAGAACAGGCGATACAGGCTATATAGACAATGAAGGGTATGTTTATATTACTGATAGAAAAAAAGATATCATAATTCGTGCCGGTGAAAATATATCACCCAAGCAAATTGAAGATGTTTTGTATCAATTTGAGGCACTAAGAGATGTTGCTGTATTTGGTGTAAAAGATTTAAAACTGGGTGAAGCAATTCTTTGCGCTATCGAAACAGAAGCCGAACTGGATAAAAAAGAGCTCAGACAATATTGTAAAAACAGACTGCCAGCGCATATGATACCAGAAGATTTTATTCTTATGCCACAATTGCCACGTAATGTGCTGGGCAAAGTGTTAAAGTTTAAACTTAGAGAAACATTTGCCAGACAGCTTACTGTTAGTGGCAACTAATACCGCCTGGTTTACTGATTTTATTTATTGCTCTAAATACTTGCAGGCAAACTTAAATAGCAGACCCCTGTGAGGACTGCTATTAATTAATGATACCTTATAAATTTCTATTCTTCGTTTTCATCTTCTTCTGTGACGCCGAGTTCTTCTTTAGCTTTTTCGAGTGCTTCAATGACGTCATCAATTTTATCCGGCGGAACAGTAATACCTTTTTTTGTTGGGTTCCAGTTATCACCTTCATCAGTAGTATAGTAAATTCTTAGGTCTACATACTTTTTGCCTTTATATTCATTGATAGCTATTTGCAATTCTTCTGTCGCATTTCTTTCAATGAGGCCTAATAATGTTCTTTCTGCCATTTTTGACTCCTTATTTATTAACTGACAATAACTTTATCCATCCATTGAAGATAATCTCTGAGGCCTGCTTCGATAGGTAGAAGAATAATTTCTGGTACATCATATGTATGGAGGTTTTGAACTTCTTTTTTTAAATCATCGAAAACAGAAAACTTTGTTTTAACGACAAGCAACAGCTCTTTATCGTCACATACTTTGCCTTCCCAGAGATATATTGATCGAATTTGAGGTATAATGTTAACACAGGCAGCCAATTTTTTTTCTACTAATACCCCGGCTATTTTAGCTGCCATTTCTTCATCGGGAACAGTGATAAAAGCGATCGCATGCTGATTCATCGATTTGACCACATCCTTTGATAATTAACAATGATATTCAAATATATAATAAATTCAAATTATTGCAAGGGTAGATTTAAAATATTTTTGTCTGTATTAAGATCAGTACAATCATAGAACAAATTATAATAGAGATCTCTGAATAAGTTAAAAGTTCTCAGATTCAAGAAATTGGTATCTTTGCTGGAATCAGTAATTCAGTAATTAATCAGAGGTTCCAATAAACATTTAGGGTAAAAATCCTTTAAAACGGTATTTATAGTGAACGAATAATTTAATACCTCTTACCTGTCATATTAGCGTTTTGGGGTAATAAAGTTTTTCCGGAAAGAAATTTTAAAAATTAAAGTATTCATCGGTTTTATAATACTTTGATAAAAATTCTTTCTATGATATATCATGTAATTGATGACAAGAACTAAAGAACGAGAGACAACTTTTAAAATAATAACAGTTATAATTACTATTATTGCCTGCATTACACTTGCAGAAATAGTATTAAGATTTGGGCTGCCCCACCTAAAAAAATCTGACTTCAGAAAAAGCCGCTACCCGGGAGTAATATATGAATATAAACCAAACCTGAACTTTTATCACCAGAGACATCAGACCCAAATTACACTTAATTCACACGGTTTTAGAGATAAAGAATTTTCAAAAGATAAACCGGAAGGCCTGATAAGAATTCTTTGCCTCGGAGATTCTGCTACATATGGTCATGGCATTAAAAATGTTGACGAAACTTACCCCGCCATGCTGGAAAAAATATTGAATGAAAACTCTAAGATCCCTTTTGAGACCTATAATATGGGCGTTGAGGGGTATAATACACACCATGAAGTTGCTGTGTTGAAACATAAGGGCTTGAAATTTAATCCAGATATAGCTATCATAGCATTAAACTTCGGTGATGCTGGTCGTGACTGGATCATAGTTAAAAATGGTCAGGTAATGAACAATATACCAAGGCCACCGTTTTTACAAAAAGCTATGCCTGATTCTGTTCACGATTTTTTAGCCAATAATTTGCTGATTTACTATTATTTAGACATTGCACTCTACAGGCATTTTATGTCTTTCAGTGATAAATATCATTTTTATTCAAATATGGCTGAAAAAACACACCTTGAAGACAATATAGCTGATAGTAAGATCTTTGATGAGAAAAGCCTGCTGGATTTCAAACAAATTTGTCAGAAACATAATCTTCATTGTATTGTAGCTATTATGCCATGGTTTAATATTATTGTTAATGAGACATCACCGGAATTACAGGGACTTCAGAAGCTGATTGCCTTCCTTAAAAATCATAACATTGAATATGTAGACCTGTTCAAACCTGTATTATACGAAAATGCTGATACTAACCTTGAAATACATGACTACATGGAGTCTTTAAAGGTAAGCAAAACTGATCCACATCCCAATGAGAAAGCTTTAAAGCTTTACGCAGAAGAAATTGCTGATTATATCCTCAATAAAACAAATCAATCAATCACTAAAACTATAGAATAAGCATTTTAACAGTTTTTTATTAAAAAAATTCGTATACCAGCAACAAAAATTTCTTTTTTCCAGTAAAATTGAAATGTGAAACCATTTCTGTAAGTTCAACCCAATACAAAGGATACACTATGCTGAGCGGAAACGAAATAAGAAATAAATTTGTTGGCTATTTCAGGGATAAAAGAAACCATAAACACCTGCCTAGCTCGAGTTTGATACCTGATAACCCGACCGTGCTATTGACACCTGCCGGTATGTTACAATTTGTACCGATCTTTTTAGGCTACAGTGCCCCCCCCGCCCCCCCCAGGGTTGTAACCTACCAGAAATGCGTTCGTGCTGGCGGCAAGGATTCAGATATAGAAAACGTTGGCCGCACACCAAGGCACCACACCTTCTTTGAAATGCTGGGCAATTTTAGCTTTGGAGATTATTTTAAAGATGAGATAATACCCTGGTCATGGGAATTTGTCACAGAAGATTTGTCTTTATCCGAAGATAAACTCTGGATTACGATATATGAAGAAGACGAAGAAGCTTTTGAAATATGGAAAAACAAAGTAGGCATACCTGAAGATAAAATAATAAGGTGTGGACGTAAAGATAATTTCTGGGGTCCACCCGGCCCTACCGGCCCCTGTGGGCCATGTACAGAAATACATTTTGACCTGGGCGAGCAATTTGCCTGCGGTGATAACTGCCTGCCCGGCAAATGCGAGTGTGATCGCTATGTTGAAATATGGAACCTGGTATTTATGGAGCTTTTCCTTGATGAAAAGGGTAACTATTCACCACTGGAAAAGAAAAACGTTGATACCGGCATGGGTCTTGAACGTATAGCCATGTGCTGCCAGCAAAAATTATCCACTTTTGAAACAGACCTGCTTAAACCAGTACTGGATAAAGTATGTGCTATAACAGGCAAACACTATAATGAAGACAGAAAAACAGATACCAGCCTGCGTATCATTACTGATCATGCCCGATGTGTAACATTCATGGTAGCTGATGGGCTTGTACCAGGAAATGCTGGTAGGAATTATGTCTTGAGAATGATTCTTAGAAGGGCACTTCGCCATGGCAAAATACTGGGTGTGGCTGGCAGCTTCCTATATACCATTGTTGATGATGTCATAAAGCTTTACAAAGACGCTTATCCCGAGCTGGAGAAAAAACAGGATAAGATCATAGATATTATTAAAACAGAAGAAGAACGCTTTACAAAAACGATTGATCGTGGCATGGTGCTGCTTTACAACATTATAGAAAAGTCTCAGGCAGAAGGCAAAAAGATTATCTCCGGTAAAGATGCATTTAAACTCTATGATACCTATGGTTTTCCGTTAGAGTTAACCATTGAAATAGCCAGTGAAGAGAATATCGAGATAGATATAGATGAATTTGTATCTTATATGAATGAACAGCGTGAGCGTGCCAGACAGTCACATGTAATAGAAAACCTGACAGATGCCCTTGTTTATGCCGGTATAATGAAAGAAACAGGGCCGACAGAGTTTACAGGTTACAATACAACAAAAGATTATGGCAGGCTGCTTTACATAATAAAAGATGGAAAAGTAGTAGAAACAGCTGAATCAGGTGACTTAATAGAAGTAATTATTAACAGAACGCCATTTTATGGTGAATCAGGTGGCCAGGTAGGTGATACAGGAAATATTGTTGTGCATGACATTGATGAATCAATGATCACTGACCCGGTTGATCTGGCAGAAGGTCTTATAGCAGCAACTATGTATACCCCTCCGCTGTCGTCTGCTTCTATTGAAGTCAATCAAGAAGAAACAATATCTGCACGACTTAAAGTTGTTAATACTACAAAATATGAAGATCTCATTATACATAGATGCGAAGTAGAAGAAGGTGAGGTAACCCTCAACAAACCTGTTATGACAGAGGTTAACACTGAACGCAGAAAAGATATCGCCCGCCACCACACAGCCACGCACCTTATTCATTCAGCACTGAAAAAAGTACTGGGCGATGGAGTTAATCAATCCGGGTCAATGGTGGCCGCTGATAGAGCCCGTTTTGACTTTTCTTTCAATAAAGCACTGAGCTTTGATCAGCTGAAAAAGATTGAATACTGGGTTAATGAATGGATACAGGCAGATTTTAACCGTGAAGTAGAAGTAATGACACCAGAAGAAGCCAAAAAGGCAGGCGCTATTGCGCTTTTTGGAGAAAAATACTCTGATACTGTCAGGGTAGTTAAATATGGTGCTATAAGCAAAGAGCTATGCGGCGGTACACATATTGATAGCACAGGGCAAATTCATATATGCAAAATCATTGGTGAAGAAGCTCTTGCCGCAGGTGTCAGAAGGCTTGAGGCTGTCTGTGGCAGGCAGGCTCTGAATTATGTCAATGCGCATGAAAAACAGGTTTATTCTCTGTCTACAACCCTTAAGGTTCCACCTGAAGAGGTTTCAGAGAGGGTCAACAAGCTTATGGATGAACTAAGAAACACAGAAAAAAAACTTAAAGCTTTAAACTCTGAACTGGCTTTGACAAAGGTAGATAACCTTATTGAAAAGGCTATAAATTGCAATGATTTTCGCCTGCTATCCGCCCGAGTGGATAATCTTAATTCAGATTCATTAAAAGCCGCTGCCGAAAAACTTAACGACAAACTGGGTGAAAGTATTGTTGTCATAGGGTCTTATGATAATGAGAGCGGTAAAGTGACTATAGTAACTAAAGTATCACCGGGCCTTGTTGAGAAGTCTTATCATGCAGGTAATATAGCCAGCAGTGTAGCTGCTATCTGTGGCGGCAGAGGCGGAGGAAAGCCCGGCTTTGCTCAGGCAGGAGCTAAAGATGCTTCAAAACTTGATGAGGCTCTGAAAAGCGTTAAAGACAACGTTTCACAAAAAGCTAATACCTAGAGGTTCAGTAATGTCAATAAATATTAAATGTAACGACCATATTTATCAAGATATAGAAACTGTTTTGCTCAATGTAGATGGAACATTACTCAATTATAATGAGTTGTGGTTGAAGCAGATTGGTTATTTAGCTCAAAGGCTTGCAGAGATGCACTCAGAAACAAGGGGAGAGCTTTTTAGAATAAGGGCCATGCTAACAAAAGTTCTCGGGGTGGATCCTGAGACAGAAGAAATAGACTTCACCGGGCCGTTTTTTTCCTGTGATGAGAGCCAGATCTTTATGGCCATAGGGTCAATACTTTATATTAATAACGTCAGCTGGCAGAAAACCTTTGAATCCATTGAAAAGATTGTCGATGAGATGAAAAAGGAGCTTGACATCACTGCTTACACTTCTGTTTATGCAGATTCATTAGAGTTTTTAGAATACTTTACAAAGTTAGTAAAAGTGATAACCTTTTCACGGAGGTCATTTGAGGATACAAGTAAGCTTTTAAAGCATTTTAATCTGTGTCAAATGATTGAAAAACATTGTGATTTAAGCCTTAAGGTGGGTAATACATCGTCAGGCTTCATTGAAAACCTTTGCATAGAGCATCATTTAACACCCGAAAAAACTTTGCTGATTGCAGATAGCCTTAATGATTTGTCAATAAATGAAAATATATCGCTCAAAAGGCTGGCAATTAATAGAAATTTAGCTGATAATAGTTATTATAAAAATTTTCATTTGCAGCAGGTTATTAAAAATTTTAAGGATGTTGAAGAAGCGGTATGAATAGAAGAGAAAAAGGTTTAACTTTAATAGAGCTTGCTATGGTAGCAGTTATAATAGGTATATTGGCCTTAATGAGCGGTGCAATGCTTCTTAACGCAGCAGATAAAGCTAAAGAGGGCGTTGTGAAAGCTAATGTAGCGACAGCCAGTTCGTCGTTTATTTTTAAGCTGAATGAATCGGCAGATGTGAATGTTGAAGAGTTGATACCGCAGGTAGTTGCGGAGCTTAATGATCCTGATGGAGTAGAAGATTCATCAGATGAGATTAAGAGCCCTTATAACTCTGAGATATTTGCGTTTACGACTGATGCTGCTGCTGAAGCCGGTCAGGTAACAGTAACGACGGATGATAGTCATTCTGTTATCATTAAGGGTTATGGTGAAAAGGGCAGTGCCGGCTCACCTATTATGACGAAAACGGTTACGCCTATTGAGAGTAGCGAAAGCTAGCAGGAAATAAAACTGTTATACGTTAAAATTAGAATCCTGAATAAGTTCAGGAGAATACCTGCTTTCGTTCAAATGTTTGCTTGCTCAGCAAGTCTGAGCAAATAGCATCCTTTTCTTGTATGGCAGGAGAATAGGGTAGTTAAAAGCCCGCTAATAGCGGGCTTTGCGGGTTGAAAATTTCGGTAAACTGTTAAATCCAGATAGGATCAGTGATAGGAGGTTCTTTTGGTGGCTCGTTATCATCAACCACCTGATAGTCAGTACCATTACCTCTGATCTGCTGGCCATTACCGAAATCTATAGGTATCTCTCTGCCGTTAATATTTAAAACTGATACTGTTTTACCAACATAAACTTCATTCTGATTGTCATCTCTGACTACATGAGAATAACCATCTTGATTATGCTGATCAACAATATAATCTCCGTTAATATAAAGATTTAAAATATCATTACTGTTATATATTAAATGAGGCTTTTCTACTTTTACAGTGTTGCCTGTGCCATCAAGGGTAACATCATATGTATCCTGCCTCATGTCAGCATATTTACCACCACCATATATTGAAACATTGTTGTTGGCGCTGGTATTTTCAAATACTACATTAGCAGAATCATTGTTGGAGCCCAGTCTTACAGTATGCTCATTGCCGTGTCCCGAGACATTAAAGTTTACAACATCTTTATTGCGACCTGAATCTTGTTTGGTAACGTTATAATCACCGGATACTGTCATATTCAGGTCATCTTTACCGCCTCTGGTTTGTTGATTGCCTGTTAAATAGCTGCCTCCCATGTTGAGTTCCTGATAGCTGTCACCCTGTGCGCTATAGAGGTTTGCGCTTCCATACTCAGCGTCTACTGTTTGATTGGCGCCATAAGGTGAATTTGCATACAGATTATGATCTCCTATAGTACCGGTAGAACGTTGATCAATCATACCTGTATTGGATTGTGCATAAAGGTTATTATTACCATAAACGCTTTCAGCTGACTGGCCTACTTCTCCGCCATAGGTGATGTTTAAGTTATTGTCACCAAATACTGTAAAACCATCCTGGAAGGTGTATACATTGCCAGAAGACGTTAAATTATTATTTCCATATATATTAACACCATTTTGTTGTGAGTTAAAGAAGTTACTGGAGGTAAAATCGTTATTTCCATACTCTGTGATGCCGTCCTGGCCGATATACATGCCGTTAGTAGCATTGAAAACATTGCTGCCATGGATATTTTCACCATACTGGTATGCATCATCAATACGGCTTATAGAGCCCTGATTATCACCGTATACATTGTGCAGGTTGTGATTGGCTGAATCTTCAAATTGATTAAACCATGTATCCTTTGTTTCAGCAACATTATTACCGTAAACATTTGACATATTATGCTCTGCATAATCAAGATCTTTTGATCTGGAGACGTTATCGCCATGATAGTTAATCATATTGTGAACGCCTGTGTCTCCACTCTGATTAAGCCATGTATCTTTAATTTCTGATGTGGAATTACCGTTAATATTGAGTATATTATGCTCTGCATAGGTCAAATCTTCTGATACAGCTTTGATATTGCCATTATAGTTTGCCAGGTTTTGAATGCCTGAGTCGCCATTTTGATTTATCCAGGTATCTTCAACTTTGCTGTTTATATCTCCATTTATGTTAACAGCGTTATGTTCAGTATATGTATTGTCTTTGCTATGCAGGTTTATATTTCCATTGACATTAGCAGCATTAAGCTGGGCATAATCATTGTTTTTACTTTTAAGATCGATATCTCCATTGACATTAGCAGCATTTACTCTTACGCTGCCTTCATTGTTAAATGAGCCTTTGATATCTTTATCAGATTCAGTGTAGGTATAGGTTGTTGCATCAACTTCTGCAGGTGGTAATTTAATAGTTTGACCGGCATAAATTTTTGAAGGATCAGCAATATTATTGTATTCAGCAATTTTATTAATAATATCAGGTATGCCCATTTTTCCATAGCGGCCTGTATCACGACAGGATTCAGCTATATCCCACATTGTGTCGCCTGATTTAACTGTATAAGTACTGGAATACCCGTCTTCCTGTCTATCCTGAGTGATGGCATCCTGTACAGTGTTTGTACCGGCGTCATCTCGTCTTTGCTGACGTATGTTTTCCCAGGAGGTGTTAGAGGGCAGGGGTGTTCCAGGAATATAAGCGTTACCTGTAACAACCTGCTGGTCGTTTCTAATTATTTCAACACGTGTATTATCTTTTTTAACTTCAGCTTTTTTGAATGCCTGCTCTTGAATTGCTTTAAAGTCAATGCGATTCACTTCACCTGTCATAAATATTCCTTTCTGCCTTGTTAAAATATAAGTTATTAAAGTAAAAGCAGCAATTGAATTTCGTCACTCCTTATTGTTGAACAATCAACTGTGATTGATCAGGTGACTTTATAAAATAGTTGATATCAGCACCATACTGTCCGTAAAACCGGGCAGTTACATTAATAACAGATATACTGTTATAATCGGTCTGGGCTTTAAAAACTTTAAATTCAGGTTTCATTCAATAATACCACTACTCAAATTGCTTGTTTTAAAATAAGTGTGCTCTAATATACTGCCTTAACATGTTCTGCTGTCTGGTTATTGAAGATTGCAAGTTGTTTAAATAAGCTTAATACAGCCATAATCATAAAATAAGTAAGAAGAAAACATTCAATGAAACAATTTGTAGAGTAAAATCAGAACGCAGATAAACAGAGAACATGTTATATATATTTAAAAACAATTAGCCTGGCTGAATTTCCCTGCAGAAAGAAATATTCGCTAATTTTGTTAACGAATATTTACATTTAAAAATTTTTCAAACTTATTTTTTCTTCTTTTTTCTGGCTTTAGCAGGCAATGCCCCTTTTTTAGCTCTGCTTTTCATTGTGGTATTAAATAACCCCGTAATTAATGCTACAACAAAAAGATATATAAGAAGAAAACTCACCCCGGGGCCGACAATATACCATATACTGGGAATATATGCCATGGCATAAAAGTAAGTACTGAGAGGTATGAGTGTTCCAAAAAGAACTATAATGGCAAGTTTTGAATGAAAAATGAATTCTGAAAGCTCATCCTGTTTTTTGAAGAAGTGAAACTGTATAAATGTGAGCAAGACATAGACAATCAGTTCCAGAACAGGTATGTGGTAGCGTGTGAGTTCTTGAAGTATGGTTTGATTTGTTCCTGCTTCAGATTTTTGAAGCCATTCAGTTGCAGTGCCGGCTATATCAAAGCTCACTGGAACTTTTTCAGGCATAATAACTCCAAAGCCAAGTGCTATAAGAACAATAACAGCAAATATGGGTATAACTATTTTAATTTCTCGATTAATTTTTTTTTCCATACCTGATATTTTACCAGATCATTTTAAATAAGCGATCTCTGAATAATTTAAAAGTTCACAGATTCAAGAAATTAGTGTCGGGGGTTAAAAAAAACGCTGTGCGTTTTTTTTAACCCCCTCCCTGCTTTTGCTGGAATCAGTAATTTCTTAATTAATCAGAGGTTCCATAAATAGTTATTAAATACTTTGTTTGAAGAAAATATTTTTAAATAGGAAGTTGCTATCGAAAGGCAACTGATTCCAGAGACAGTGGGTCTCAAAAAAATCCGGTGAAAAGTTGTGTCTTGAAAGCAAATGGGTATAATATTAAATCGCTTTTTAAAAAGTACGTTTTAAGTCTAATGCATAAACTGGAAAAATTTCTATTTTCAAGTTCTGGTTACATTTTTCCAGGTATAGGGTATCAGTAAAAAGAGCACTGCTATGATTTCTAGCCTGCCTGCCCACATGTTGAATATCATAATTAGTTTTGATATTGTGTGAAGATCTGCAAAGTTACCCATAGGGCCAACAGATCCAAGACCAGGGCCTATATTACCCAGAGCTGCAAAAGAAGATGAAAACCCTACTGTTATATCACTTTCGATAAAGCTTATAATAAAGGTGCTAATTATCAAAATTATTAAGTATAGAAGAATAAATATGATAATTTGTCTTATAATTTCTTTACTGACAACCTGATCATCAAGTTTGACAGGTATAACAGCGTTCGGATGTTTGATGAGGATATTTTCTTTTAGCACTGTTTTAATAAGCAAAAGTATTCTGACTATCTTGATACCTCCACTGCTTGATCCGGCGCAACCCCCAAAGAATGTAAGAATTAAAAGAATAATTATAGCTGCGGCAGGCCATACTGCAAAGTCATATGTAGCAAACCCGGTTGTTGTTAATATAGAAATACATTGAAAGGCCGCTATTCTTAAGGAATCAAAGATATTATAGTGACAATCATTCATTAATACCAGTGTTAAAAGAACTGTTGCAGCAAGAAAAATGGTGCTATAGAATAAAAATTCAGAATTTTTAAACAAAAGTTTAATGTTTCTGGCTTTTATAACCCTGAATTGCAGTGCAAAGTTAACTCCAGCGAGGAACATAAATACAATGATAATCCACTCAAATATAGGGTTTTGATAGCCCCCGATGCTTTCAGGGTGAGGTGAAAATCCGCCAGCAGCAAGGGTAGATAAAGAATTACAGATGGCATCAAAAAGTGGCATATCAAATTCTGTTAAGAGAATAATTTCTATTATAGTAAGTATAATATAGATTTTCCAGAGTTTAATAGCGGTTGACCTCACTCTTTGAGAGAGTTTATCTTCTGAGGGGCCAGGTGCTTCAGCAAAGAAGAGCTGTCTGCCGGCAACCTTAAACTGGGGTAAAACAGCAATAAAGAGAACTATGATACCCATACCGCCTAACCACTGTGAAAAGCTGCGCCAGAAGAACATTGATTTTGGATACAGTGAAAAGTCAGTTAATATTGTTGATCCTGTTGTGGTAATGCCTGACATAGATTCAAACAGGGCATTAATAATATTGATATTAAAGAACAGGTAAGGTATTGCACCCAATAATGCTGCTGAAGCCCAGGCCATAGCAACAATAATAAGACCTTCGCTCCGGTTTATTTCTTCATTGCCGGGTTTTATTTTTGAAAGCATAAAACCTGAAGTGACGCCAATTAAAGCAGAAAGAAGAAAAGCTTCAAGGCCTATCCATTCTTGATAAATCAGGGCTACTAATGCCGGAAAAAGAAGCAGGACACCGAATGCTATTAATACAATTCCTGTAGTATGAATAATTACATATATTCTCATAAATTTGTTAATCTTTAATAGAAATAATCAGGTTTTTGTTTGATCTTTTCTAAAATACACCTTTTGAAAAATTTAATCACTAAAAATGTTTTTATTATTACTGAATATTAAAAAAAATTCATTAATTTTGCGCTGATATCAAGTAATTTAAGACTATGCAAAATAGCAATCTAGCTTTCGGGTTTAATTTTAACACTTCGTGGTATGGTAATGACTGAAATTGCTGTTATAAGAAGCCATTTTGCCATTAAAGAAATTTCAAGACAAATCAATATAAAGCCTCTTTCTAATGGTTTATTAATCACGTATAATAGTTTTTACGGCCATAAAAAGAGGAGCCTGTATGTGTGATACCATAATAGCAATTGTTTTGCTGGTCTTTTTATTCAAATTATTGTTTGATCAACGGGCCAGGCATCAGGATGATGAGCCTGCTATAACTGAAGCTGCTGTTAATGATATTGTGATAACTACTGCTATAGAGTATGCAGCTGATGAATATAACCTGCCGGGTCTTTCTTATGAAGAACCCAGGGCAGAAGAAGAAAATAATAATGATGTTGATGATCCGTATGATGATGATATAGAAGATTTTTATTTTATGAAGGATCAATTTTAAAATGACATTATACTGATCCTTGAAAGTAATGTATAGGTTCCAGATTATAGAGGCCAATTCTATCAGCATATATTAATTATTTACGTGGAATGGTATAACTGTTGTATTGGCTTTTTATCCGGGTTAAAAGTGATAATCTGCCTTGATTTTTGTTCCTTCAAGATAATAAAAAGCCGTACCACCTTTAAAAGGCAATTTTAATCTGTTAGATTCAGGTATATGAAGGTCTTTATTAATAAGTTCTGTTTGTATGTGTGAAAGACTGAGCGTTTTTGTACCATTAAGTTCTTTATCTGATGTTACAAAGCTGGCAAAAGTCTGGGGAGTATTACCATAACGGGCATAATAGACTGCTAAAGCACCTTCTAATTCGTAATAGACATATTTTGCAAGAGTCTGGCCATTTTCAGGCTGGCTAAAAAATGATGGAACAGCTATATATCCCAGCATAATCAGGCTTATAGTTATTAAAAAATACTTTATTGCCTTTTTTATCACGTTTTGTCTCTTTCCTTTTAATGGTTACTGTATTTTGATACCTATAATCAACTCTAAAATTCGAAGGCTCTGCCATCTATTTTCTGTATCGGCCACAACCATAAAGACTCTATCAATGAAATTACGTAATCTTATATACGTAGTAACACATAATTTTTTCAAACATTGACAACATCAAAGCTTGTTGAATGCCTGAATTAGTATGAAATAAAAGACTCTCTCAGGAGTGCACTAAGTGCACTCCTGAAGTTTTGCTCAATATTAGCCTCTTCTGTCTTCTTTAATAGTGCTATAATAAACATTTTGGGTAAAAATTCTTTAAGCCTGAATCTAACATGACTGGTATAACTATAATATAAACTCTTCTCCCAGATAATACTTTTTAGCTACAGGATCATTTGCAACTTCTGTGCTGGAACCCTTAACTCTGATTTCACCTTCATGAATAATATAAGCTCTATCTGTTATAGATAAAGTTGCTCTGGGATTATGATCAGTCAAAAGTATTCCTATACCTTTATCTCTAAGTTTTGAAATAACTTTTTGTATGTCTGCTATAGCAATAGGGTCAATACCTGTAAAAGGTTCATCAAGCAAAATAAACTTTGGAGAAACTGCAAGAGCTCTAGCTATTTCAAGCCGTCTTCTTTCACCGCCTGAAAGCTGAATTGCTACTGTATGCCTTAATCTTTCAATGCCAAAATCTATTAAAAGTTCATTAACACGATCTTTAATATGTTTTTCAGTCAGTGTCTGCATTTCAAGAACCAGCCTTAAATTTTCTTCTGCTGTAAGCCTTCTAAAGACAGAAGCTTCTTGAGGCAGGTAGCCAATGCCTTTTCTGGCTCTTTTGTGCATCGGTAATACTGTTAAATCTTCATCATTTAGATATATAGAACCACCATCAGGTTTAATCAGGCCAACAATCATATAAAAAGATGTTGTTTTACCTGCGCCGTTAGGGCCTAAAAGCCCAACAATTTCACCGGGATTAACTTCAAAACTAACATTGTTGACCACTGGTTTATCAGAATAAAGTTTTTTTAAGCTTACAGCTTTAATGGTCATAGTGATTCCTCAATTGTTTTCTTTATTTTCCAGATTGTCTGCTGCTTTATCGTTTTTATCTTCTGGTTTATTAACGTTTTTTTCTTCTTCAGGCTTTTCATAAGGTTTCTTTTCTTCTTCTTTCTGTTCTATTTGTTCTTTTTCAGGCTCTTTTGTTTCTTTCTTTTCTTCTTTTACGGCAGGTTGAGAAGCCGCTTCAGGTACATTTTTTTGAACGAACTGTGTTTTAACATTTCCTTCTGCAATAAAATTTTTGGGGTTTAAAGAAACCGTAATAGTATTAGCAGTTACTTTTCTTTGTGAATCAGCAATTTGAGCTCTACCGGTAAAGACAATCTTATCTATATTATTACCGCCGGCAGTATAGATAGTTGCTTTTGGGCCTGTAGCAATATAATCTTGATATGTAACTCTAACATGACCGCTACCTATGATAATATTGCTGGCCCTATCATACTGTTGATAGTCTGATCGCATTGTCACCTGACCGGAACCCGGTAAAGAAGTTACTGTATTAACTCCACCTGAGGCACTAATATTATTTGAATTAACATCATATGTAATAGTACCGCCAGAAATAGTACCGTTATGTCTGACTACTCTTGCATTACCAGACAATTCAGCTCTATATGGTTTACCCGTTTTATCTGTTGTGAGTTTAGCTTGATTGGCAAAAAGCTGCATACCTTTATATGTAACTTTTACACTGCCTGAGGCTTTGATTTCATTGGTAACGTTGTTGAATTCCTGTGTATCAGCACTAATTGTTACTGCAGCTTCAGAGCCCTGCTTAATAGAAGCAAATGAATTACCTCTTGCTATCAATTGATTAGAAGCAATCATAAGTGTAATATTTTCTGCTGTAAGCTTATCGCTGGCATCCTGAGATTTTCTTATAGCTGAGGCGCCTTTACTAAAAACTGCTTTATCGGGCTGGCCTTTTTCGTTAGAGGTTAAAACTGCAATTGGGCTTTGTATTGTAATGGAGCCGTAGTCAACTTTAACGTTGCCAGAGAAATGAGCAGTATTCTGGTCTACCTGAAAATCCTGTTTGTCAGCTTCTATAGTAACTGTCATAGCATTCGTAAGCTGTGAGCAGGTTATTAGAAAGATAAAGATCAAAAATATATATAAATTTTTTTTCATGTTATTCATTTTAACTAAAAACTTAGCTCCGAGTAAGTATTACCTTCTATTTTTATATTTTTAAAGTCGCTGGTAAAGGTTGTTTTTTCTCCATAGCTGATTCCGAAACCTTCTTTAACAATTTTGACCTGTCCTTCAGCGAAGATCTTGTCTGATTTGTTTGTCCAGTACATTGTATCAGAAGAGATAGAAATTTTTTCATCGGGATGTTTAACTTCAGCCCCTTTATCAAGGCTGAGTTTATGTTCTTCTTGAATATAGTTTCCTTCAGGGGCTTTAAAATTAAGCAAAATAGTATCCTGATCGCCATAAAACTGCCCGGTAATGTTATGTAATCTGGCATCTTTATTATGATAGACAGCACGTTTTGCTGTTAGTTCCCATATTTTTTTGCCCTGTTCTGTTTCAACGATATGTATATTCTTTGCTTGAATAGTTTCAGGTTTATCTGCTTCAGCATTTTCAGCAGACTGGTCAATTTTTTTGTTTATTTCTGATGTATTAGTTAAGATCCACCAGGAAGAAAGGATTAAAACAATTATTATAATTATAGGCAGCCATTTTTTTTTCATTTAGATGTAGATGCTCCTGTTTTTATTTTTTAAGACGTTGCCTGAAGTGTTTAGTTTTTGAGTATTTTTTTGATTATAAAACAAAATTTAAAAATGCTCCTTAATATTAAGATCTTCAAGCCGGGGTAATTTTAAGTGCTTAATTTGTATTCAATAAAGAAGCAGATTATAACATAAAAACGAACAAATCAATACATATGTGTTATTAATAAAAACAAACCTAAAAAAACCAACAAGCTTCAAACATTTTACTTCTACCCGGCTCTTTGATACTATTTCAAAGGTTAACTAAGAGAAAGGAGAATAACATGAATCATCAGGTTGTATATAAAAAAGCAGCCATAGCTGGTTTAATAATGGCCGTTATTTTTCTAATACTGAGTGTAATGGCAAGAATACCTTATCTTGGTTGCATATTCGGTCTGCTCAGCTGTGTTGGTCTGCTTTTTGTCCCTGGATTAGCTGGTGCTAAAGCAGTTCATGATGAAATAGGTATGATTGATGCACCAGCTGGAGCAATCAGTGCAGCCATCAGTAGTACTATTACAGTTATAATTAATATTTTTATCAGTACTATTTTAACCCTCTTTATAGGTACTACCAATGCTATGTTTGGTGATCTCGGTACCGAGCAACTGGCAACCGGAGCAATTGGAGTCATCATGGCTATCGGTATTGTTATTGGCGTAGGAATATTATTCATTGGCACCAATGTTGCAGCCGGTGCTATATATGGAAAAGTCAAAGGTGGTTAAAACTATTTCTAATAGTTATAAAATAAAACTTATTCAAAGTTTTTAGATTTTTTAAAAATTGGTCATTAATAAATATCTTTCAAATTGTTCCCGGAGAATCAATTATGAAAAAACTGACAGGTTTAATTTTAGTTATATCAATCAATTATGCTATTCTAACAACAGGATGTACTAAAAATTGCAACATAGATCAAATTAATACCTGTAAAAAATCTAATAATATTGATTGCTTAAAGGATATAATCAAAAATAACTCCTGTCAGGCCAGTATCAGATTCGAAGCACTGGATAATATTGCATCTATTGAATCAGAAAAAGCCACCGATGTTATTATAAGTTATCTAGAAAATAATGATCCAGCTATACGAGAAAAAGCAACAAGAATACTGGGCAAAAGAAAAGATGTTAAAGCTCTAAAGCCTCTCTTGAAAGCCTTAAAAGATTCAAACCAGGATGTTAGCGACAGTGCAGCTATATCAATTAATAATATAGGTTACCAAAACGAAGAATTAATAACCAGTTTAAAAAATTTACTTAAAAATGAACATCATTACATAAGGGCAAATGCATTATTAATTGCTAAAAACATTAAAGATAAAGAATTAATAGAATATTATATGGCAGCCCTGCACGATGAGGAACTTCTTGTAAAATTAAGAGCCGCAGAAGCTATTAATAAACTGGGAGATGAAGGTAAAAATATTTTAATAAATGCTTACAAAGACCAAAATGCTGAGGTAAGACTGGTTATCATAGGTACACTTGGAGAAAATTATTCTGATATTGCCCAAGAAACCCTAATAAAAGCTCTAAATGATCAAAGTTACCTTGTAAGAGCAGAAGCAGCCCGTCAGTCAGGTATAAATAAAATTAGAAAAGCAATTAACCCTTTATTAGAGTCTTTAAACGATGAAGAAGCCCAGGTAAGAGGGTTTGCAGCACATGCACTCGGTAAACTACAGGCAAAACAAGCTATTAAACCCCTGATAGAATTGCTTCAAAACGATGAAGATTTTGTTAAAAGAGAAGCAGAAAAAGCACTAAAAAATATTACCGGAGAAGATTTTAAACAAAATTATAATGACTGGATAAACTGGTTTGAATCAGGTAATAAAGAATTAAATGAATAATTATAATACTTTTAAATTCTGTTTAACATTATGATCAGGGCATTTACCAGGAAAAATACCCCAGTGAAGCTTTTCTCTGAGTACTTTAAAAAAACCATCCTCATCCTTGCCTAATAATACCAGCCTGGCCTTATAAGGTTTCTTCGCAACATTAACAGTAGACCCCTGTTGTAAAGGAGTATGATCCTGCCCATCACCACTAATAAAAACTTCACCTGGTTCGTTCATAATCGTAATTGTTACTACCTGCGTATCCGGTATAACAATAGGTCTCATAGCAAGACTATGAGAGGCAATAGGACATAATACAATAGCTTTCATGCCGGGTTGTATGATAGGCCCACCAGCTGATAGATTATAAGCAGTTGATCCTGTAGGAGTTGATACAATAAGGCCATCTCCTAAAAAGTCATTAACTTTGTCATCACCAACAAATACATTTAATACCAGCGGTCTTGAAACTGTTCCACGTTTGATAACAATGTCATTTAAAGCTGTCAGAGTAGTTGAAGTATTATACTTCGTATCAACAGCTTCCAGCATCAATCTTTCTTCTATACGATAATCTCCTGATAGTAGCCTATTAAGACTTTCTTCAAATGTATCAATAGAAGTTTGAGACAGAAAACCAAGATTGCCGCTATTAATGCCAAAAATCGGTATGCCTTTTGAAGCAAAGGTTCTTGCTGCACATAAAAAGGTACCATCCCCGCCTATAATAATAATTAAATCTGGTTTAAAATCTGGTTCTTTAAAAAAAACACAGGCAGCCGGGTTAATAGCCTCTATAAAAGTATTCACCTGACATTTAGACATTATACTGGCCAGCTTGCTGACCATATTTTTAGAATTAGAGTGCTTTGTATTATAGTAAATGGCAATATTATGGAAGTCAGTAATCATTTAATCAAGGTCCTTGTGAGCTTTTTCAACAATTGAATTTATTAAAGTATTATCTATTAAATCTTTAGCTGGTTTACCGGTAACATAACCCAGATACTCTATATTACCAGAAGGGCCCTTAACAGGGGAATAGGTCAGATCAACAGGATACAATTCGAGGTTTTTACAAAAGTCGAAAATCGTTGATATCACAGAAATATGAGTTTTGTTGTCTTTTACAACTCCTGATTTTGTTACCCTTTCACGGCCAGCCTCAAACTGGGGCTTTATCAATATTATGAGGTGCTTTTCATAACTCATAAGACTAACAAGAGATATTATAACTTTAGTTACAGAAATAAAGGATAGATCTATAGTAGCCAGCGAAGCCTTTATAGACTGTTCATCATTATAAAGTTTTTCAGGTGTGAGATAACGGATATTAGTTCTCTCAATTACCTTTACTCTGGGATCATTACGTAACTTCCAGTCAAGCTGACCATAACCTACATCAACAGCATATACCATGGCAGCACCGTTTTGAAGCAGGCAATCTGTGAATCCTCCGGTTGAAGCACCCGCATCAATACAAATACGGTCTTTTAGATCAATATTAAACACATCAAGAGCTTTTGCCAGTTTTAATCCACCCCTGCTAACAAAAGGAAGATAATCATCTTTAACTGTTATCAGGACTTCTTGAGAAAATTTTGTACCTGATTTAGTTTCTTTATTGCCGTTAACATAAACTACTCCTGCCATAATAGCTGCCTGTGCTTTTTGTCTTGTTTCAAAAAGTTCTTTTTCAACAAGCAAAGTATCCAGACGTTTCTTTTCTTTTTTTTCTCTCATCAGAGTGGTTATTCCGGTTTTATTCAACGGTAATAATAATAACACAGTCTAATTATATAAATGTATATGTTGAATGAAAAGAACAATAACGATACACTTTTAATAAGGCACGGAGATAAAAAAAGTGTGAATAAAGCAGAAGAAAAATTAAAAAATATTCTTCAAAACAAACCACAACAAAAAAGCAAACTTGAAGAAGATCCTTTTATAGACTGGGATATGGTAGCATCGTTTATTGTTTCTGCCATCTTTCTCTCTATAGTATTTTTATCCTTATGGGTACTCATTATGAGCCATTTTGAGAGCTCTTATATAAAAACAGCCTCTCAATTAAAAAGAAAAGATCATCCAGATTTAGTTTTTAAGCTGATACCCGGCCCTGTCAAACGTGGAGAATTTTCTTTAAAAGATGCTAAAAAGTTTTTCAATATGACTGATGATGAAGAAAATAAACCTAAATAGACATTTTGCCAAGCATAGATAGAGCAATAAAAGCTAAAAATAAAAGAAAACAAAGGGCAGTAGACACAACAGGTAACAATTTAAATATTTTTTCGGTAAAAATAGAGGCTAACCCGGCAGCAGTACCGAGTATTGTTATGTATCCACTGATTTCAATTATTAAACCGGCAAATTGAGCATATTGTATATCATCATAAACTATTAAACCAAAGCCTGTTGCGGCAACAATGGCAGCTAAAACAAACAAACCAGCGGAAATAATTAAAAATTTAACACTTTTAATTTCAACAACATCATAAAAACTCTTTGTATCAAAATAGTGTTTCAATATAAAAAGGCCAATAACAAATTGAAAAATACTGTAAATACCCCACCCTGCACTTGTAGTAATACTATTAATCACTCCAAGAAGAATAATGGTCACGCCGAAGACAATATACATAGCAGGTTCAAGTATAAAAAAGCTAAAAACCCCCAATATTATAAGTATAATACCCCAAACCCAACTCAAAAAACCAGCAAATATCATTGAAATAATACCAATAATAATTAAAGCATTTGACCATCCTTTAATATCTTTCTTCACTCGCTCAACAACAGCTGGTTGTATTGAATTATGTTCATTGGTGGTTAATTCTTTATTTTCGTCATTATTATTCATTATTATGGCTTTCTAAAAAATAACAGACATTAAAAGTCAATCATAACATACAAAAAGGACCAGTGAGATTTTTATTTATATACACATAATGTGTATATAAATAAAAATTAAAATATGAAAGAAAAAAACATAATTGTAATACATATGTGTTATGCACATAAAAACAAGACAAAACAAACAAAAACATAATCATGATAATATTGAATAAAGAACCCGCAAAATAATAAGGATACTAAAAATGAGTCAGAGAACCGGTATAAACCTTAAACATCCAGCAAAATTAGATAGCATTTACACAGAAGGCCTCATTAATAACATAAAATCAATAATACAAACTGCCAGTAACGAATATGAAGCAGCAAAAATAATTGCAAAAGATATACTCGGAGCCCGCAAAATAGATAAAAACAAGGTACAATTCGGGTTCTGGATACCAGGCCTTAAAGATGGCAAGCTAAAGGACAAAGAGCAACAATTTAAACTTGAACTTTTTACTCCCATTGAAGCAATTAGCCCTACTAAACTCACTGAAAATACTGCACTAAAAATTCCATTCAGGCATGATGAAATACAGCTTATACATATAGATGAATATATGGTAGGCATTATTGATAACATCAACACCGGAAATAAAAATGAATTCGGTTCATTTTACTGGCTGAAGTACTACAGTACAAATAACTCTGCAAAAGTTATGAGAGATCCACTGGCACAATCTGTTCCCTTTGGTATTTATGCACCAGCAGAGGTTTATGATATTGAAGAAATGCTGAAAAACAGAAAAGATAAAGGCTATTTTAAAACTTTTAATAAAATACAATATCCTGACGGGCTTTATCGTGCCAGAGATATAGGTTCAACACTGGAAATACACACTGAAACAGCCACCAGAGAAGGTACCATACAGGCTTTGACAGAAAAATTCAAAAGTATTGCTTCTAAAATTAATGACAACATTAAAAACAATAACAGTAATATTTATGCTACTCTTACAGCAGATGAACTTCATTTCACTGGCTTTGATACCATTGAACTCACTCCTGAAGTACCACCTGTTGAACGAGAAACCATTCAATCTCAATCAGGTGAATTCTTTAACGTTAAATCAAAAGAAAACTCTAATGTTCTTGTTGAACTCAAAAAACCAGATATTTCAAACTGGGGATACGACACACCTATTACAGGTACTGCAGCTTTAAACCCATCTATTTTAAGGACATTAAGACCAGACGAATTTCTTGAGTTTATAGAAACTCTCCACACAATGCCTGATCAACCAATACAGCTATCTCTTGATGCAGTACTCGGCCATGCAGACTTTCAAGGGGCTAGATTACTAGAAACCTTCGACGAAACGTCACCAGACCCATCTAACATCAAATATATCAACAGTAAATACTTCAGAGGCCCAAACATGTACGGGCGAGATATCAACTACGCCAACCCTCAGGTAAGAGCCATATTGCTTGAAATGCTAAGAAGAAAGATTAACTATGGTTTTGACTGCCTGAGAGTTGATGGAGGACAGGATTTTGTCAAATATGTTGACGATGAAACAGGCTTCAGAATTCAAGATGACATTTTTATCAATGAAATGATCAATACTATACAGGAAATTGACGGTAACAAACGCCTTCTAGACACCAATATAGAGGATGGCAGGCCCTGGCCTAACGACATGAACTGGCTTTATAACGCAACCTATACTGAACATACACTTGAAAGAACCTTACCGCACGAAGATAAAGTCAAACAATGGGGTCCTCTTATCTTTGCACACAATGTTCACGGTAAATTCAAATGGTTTCAGAACAAGTGGGACAGGTTCAAAGATAACTTCAAAGAAGGCCAGTACTGGATCACAGGACACTCCAATCACGACAACGCCAGATATTTTTATAGATTGGTAAAAACAAAACCCGGCAGCTCTTACACACCAGGAGAACTTTTAGAGAACTATTACAACGATGAATTTGGAAAATCTTTGCCTGAAGCAGCACACAATATACTAGACAATGGAGCTTTAAGTGCCATAAACTTAGCATTTCTACCAGGATCACCAATGTTTTTCCTCAATGCCCTTTTCCACACTCCCTGGTTATTCTTCAGAGATATCGATAACAACTACGGAGTAAAGGTTACAGCAGATGAAGGCTCAAGGTTTTTAAACTGGTACATAGATAACAAAACTTATGATAACCCGAAAAACTTTCAGAGACTGAAAGAATTAGGGTTCAAAACACTTAATCAGCTTATCGACGATCCTTCAAAAGAAAAGCCATCCGGCTTTATGGATATACTCTTTAATAAACACGAAAAAATCAAAACAGACCCTGTAATGGTACTCTATCTCTATGATTCACCGGAAGAAGAAGGACACTTCAAAAACGCTGATGAACTCAAAAAACACTATAAAAAGCTTACCAACCCACTTAAAGAAAACGATATAAAACATCAAGAAGAACTTAGAAAAAGGATTTTCGACGATACAATAGAATCAAAACGCAAGGTTAAGTTTGCACGAACAATGTTAAATAAGTCTCTAGGACAAATAGTAAAAGACCTTGATATAATAACAAATAGCAATAACAAAGAACTGGAAGCACAAAGAGAAAAATTAATCTTCTTAAAAGCACTGGATAACGACAGCCTGGCATTACTTCTTGAAGATGCAGCATCCATAAATGAATATAACATTCAAAAATGGGCAAAAGATAAAAAGCTTACAAAAGCAGCCCCTGAAAAAATGAAACAAAAAGGAAAGCTAACAGAAGAAAAACTAAAAGAATTTGCTCTGGCCTTCATGCTAGACGCCAGAGATGTTTCTAAAGTTAACAACTATGAAAATACTGTTAACAAAGATCTTGCGTTATTTAACTTCAACCTGAGACTCTTCAGAAGAAAGAATCCATGGCTCATCAACAACCCCGGCAACGACATTACTAAAGACTTTTTCAACCGAAAAATTATTACAAATGGCGCAAAGGATCTAGGTG